>Ga0315550_1000760_pt1 | contig 20097 bp, 21 predicted proteins | sample SalMarSW160190MG_2_FD_203100 | JGI IMG/M metagenome (GOLD analysis project Ga0315550, IMG submission 203100) | Salt marsh sediment microbial communities from the Plum Island Ecosystem LTER, Massachusetts, United States - Salt Marsh Sediment SW1601-90 ... | reverse complement strand
GGGTCCGGCACCTATAATAAGCAGATCTGTTTTAATTTCCTGCATATCAGTTAATCTCCCGTCGTTTAAACTTTATAATATAGATACAGAAAGATGCCAAAATCAAATACTACATTTAATATTATAGATAATTAGAATTTAAAATAAATGAGTAATTAGCGGTCCCGGTAAAAAATCAGGTTAAAATTAATGATAATCAAGCACTGCAGCTGTAAAAACCTGCAGGATACCGGTATCATCACAAATTAAAATATCTGCTGCTGTGATAATATTTCCCTAATACTTTTTTGCAGCTTCTTTCATTCTGCTCTCAAGTTCTTCTTCGGATTTTATACCCGAAATATCCATATTCAAATCCATAAGAAGCTTAATTGCGCTTCTGACAATCATGGTATTGGCTATTTTATGGCCACCTGATTTTTTGCATTCAATACCCAGATTTTCCAGAAACGAAACCATACCCGATGGCATGGTTATAGGAACCCTAAAATAATCCTGTTTTCTTTCTACCATATTTTAGCCCTTTTTTAATAATTTTATTGCATTTTTATGTATATGAGTATATCTATTAAGAATCAAATTGTCAAATAACTAATTGCCGTAAGGAGAATTTGACTTTCCGCACTCAGCTTGCTAAAATTCAGTACAAAATGGGAGAAAAGAGATTACTAATAACACTTTTTAGTAACTTTACCGGATATTCCTAACCCATAATGCCGTCTTTAAACATTTCCGAAAAAATAAATTACATTAAATGATTAGATCAATTAACCTTACTAAAAAATTTAACAGTGCAGCCGCAGTAATAAACCTCAATCTGGAAATTGAAAAAACCGGTATCTTTGGTTTGATCGGACCTGATGGTGCAGGAAAAACAACTCTTATAAGACTGGTGTGCGGAATTATGGATCCCACCAGCGGAGATATTCTGATTGAGGACAGAAGCATTAAAAAATACCCGGAAGAAATAAGGTTAAAGATCGGTTATATGCCCCAGAAGTTCAGTCTCTACGGAGATCTGTCAGTTATGGAAAATTTAATTTTTTACGCGGACCTTTATCTTGTGCCCAAACGGGAAAGACAGAAAATTATCAGCAGGCTGCTCGGGTTTTCAAACCTTTTTCCGTTCAAGGACAGGCTTGCGGAAAACCTGTCCGGTGGGATGAAACAAAAACTGGGCCTTGCCTGTTCCCTTGTACACAAGCCAAAGATACTTTTTCTTGATGAACCGACCAACGGTGTGGATCCTGTTTCAAGAAGGGAATTCTGGGATATATTAAATGAGTTAAAAGATAAGGGAGTCCTTATAGTAATATCCACTCCCTATATGGACGAAGCTGAAAAATGCGACCGTATCGGACTCATGAACAGAGGCAGCCTTATCTATTCCGGGACACCGGCCGAATTCAAAAAAAAGCACAGCGGCAGGGTTATGGAGCTTATTGCTTCAGACAGTAAAAGTGCCTTTAAAATACTTAGCGGCATAGGTGAAATCATAGCCATAAATACTTACGGAGAAGTGCTTCATATTAATGCAAGGAAAGAATTTGACCAAAAATCAATGAAAAAACTGCTTGAAGGAAATGGCATTAAAATAATATCATTAAACAAAATCCCAGCCGGTATTGAAGATGTTTTTATATACCTGGTAAAAACTTAAGGGCCCTGGAATTTAAAATAACGCAGTAAAATATGGAGAATATAATAGAAGTTGAAAAATTAAAGAAAAATTTTGGCGGTTTCACTGCTGTCGATGGCATCACTTTTAAAATAAAAAAGGGTGAAATCTTTGGCTTTCTGGGACCTAACGGTGCGGGAAAGTCCACCACTATAAGAATGCTCTGCGGGCTTCTTATCCCTACTTCAGGAAAGGCTTCCGTAGGTGGTTTCGATGTGTACAGACAGAGCGAGGCAATAAAGCAAAACATCGGTTATATGTCACAAAAATTTTCCCTCTACCACGACCTGACCGTGGGAGAAAATATAAATTTTTACTCCGGTATATACAGGGTCGATAAAGCAGTAAGAAATAAAAGAAAGAGAGAAATAATGAAGATGGCCGATCTTTCCCATATAGAGAGAAATATTACCGCTTCCCTTCCCGTTGGATTCAAGCAAAGACTCGCACTTGGCTGTGCCATACTGCATGACCCTCCCATTATTTTTCTTGACGAACCGACAAGCGGTGTGGATCCCATTTCAAGAAATAATTTCTGGGAACTTATCAATAATCTTTCAGAATCGGGAAAAACTATATTTGTAACCACCCACTATCTCAGTGAAGCCGAATACTGCAATCGAATCGCATTGATCTACGACGGAAAAATAATAGCACTCGATAATCCCTATAAGCTAAAAAAAATATATGGTGCTAAATTTGGTATAAAATCTCCTGCACTCGAGGATATTTTCATTTCACTGATTGAAAGTTACCGCAAAGACAGCAGCCGCGAGGTCCGCGGGCAAGCAGAAAGTTAAAAATGAGTATAAAAAGAATTATTGCCATAGCCAAAAAAGAATCTATACATATCAGAAGGGACCGCCGTTCACTCATATTATCCTTTTTGATCCCTATTATACTTCTTATCCTGTTCGGCTATGCTCTTTCCCTGGATGTTAAAGACATACCCGTCACCCTTCTGGATTACGATAGCAGCAGCGGCAGCAGGGAGTTTATCAGAGGTTTCAGTGAATCGGGTTACTTTAATATAAATGAATATGTTTACAGTTACCAGGACCTTGAAGAAAACATAATTTCCGGCAGGAGCCTGGTGGCCATAGTAATTCCACCCAATTTCAGCGAAGACATAGCCGCAGGTAAAGATGTCCGGATTCAAACTATAATAGACGCCTCTTCAGCCAATAAAGCTTCCATTGCCAGTGGTTATATAAAAAGCATCACCCAATCATATTCCGCAAATATAATTGCCGGGGAAAATATAACCGGAAATATTAAAGCACCGCTGGATCCCGATATTAGAATCTGGTTCAATCCGGAGCTTGAAAGCAAAAATTTTATAGTTCCGGGAATCATAGCCATAATAATGATGATGATTGCCTCCCTGCTCACATCACAGGTTATATCAAGAGAATGGGAAAACGGGACCATGGAACAGCTGATCGCATCTCCGCTAAAGCCTTCCGAGCTGATTCTGGGAAAAATCATACCTTATTTCATTATAGGAATGCTGGATATGGCAATTATAGTGATTTCCGGAAGGCTCATGTTTGATGTACCGTTAAAAGGCAGTACCGTCCTTCTTTTTTTACTTTCAGGATTGTTCCTGGTGGGAGCATTAAGTCTGGGCATAGCCATATCTATAATGGCAAAATCCCAGGTTTTATCATACCAGATGGCCATGCTTGTCTCCTTTCTTCCCTCTTATATACTGTCGGGCCTGGTATTTCCCATATCCAGTATGCCCAGGGTAATACAGTATATATCCTATCTGGTGCCTGCAAAATATTTTATTACTATCCTTAGGGGAATTTTCCTTAAGGGTTCGGGGTTTATAATCCTTTCCATGGAGGCGCTTTATCTGGCTGTGTTTGCCATAATCGCATTTGCTCTGGCCAACTTTAGATTTATTAAAAAATTAACCTGATATGTTTTCAAGAATAAAAGAATTAATATTAAAAGAATTTATACAGATAAGCAGGGATAAGAGGATGCTGCTTCTGGTATTCATAGCCCCCATTATACAGCTTATACTTTTCGGATATGCCATAACTACAGACGTTGAAAATATTTCCACTGCCGTCTGGGACCTGGACAGGACTCGCGAGAGCAGGGATTTTATATCACACATTGAAAACAGCGGCAACTTTGACCTGAATTATTATGTAAGCTCAGAAAATGAAATTACAAATCTGCTTGACAGCGGAGACGTACAGGTCTCCATAAAAATAAATCCCGGCTTTGAACAAAATATAAAAAAGGGCAGCGAAGCTGCTGTTCAGGTTATAATAGACGGCTCCGATTCAAATTCGGCAGTTATTATCCTGGGCTATATAAATCAGATAAGCATGGATTACTCCGGGTCCATTCTTACGGAAATGATGGATAGACTTGAAATAACGAAGCAGAGCGGTACCGGCAGAAATATTGATTTCTTTTCCAATGAAATCAGATTCTGGTTCAATCCCACCCTCAGGAGCAGGATATCCAATGTCCCGGCAGTGATGGCTTTCATCTTGCTGATATCCACCATCATGCTTACTTCAATGTCAATAGTCAAAGAAAAAGAAGCCGGTACCATAGAGCAGCTAATAGTCACTCCTATAAAACCAATTGAGCTTGTGGCGGGGAAAACCCTGCCCTTTGCGATAATCGGTTTTGTGGATGTTTTGCTGGTCATCTCCGTATCCTACAGCTGGTTTGGGATCCCTATCCTGGGCAATCTGCTTATTTTATTTCTGGGTATGATCCTTTATCTGCTTACCACTCTGGGAGTGGGGATTTTTATATCTACTGTTTCAAAAACACAGCAGCAGGCAATGATGAGTACTTTCTTTTTTATGATGCCAGCAATATTACTGTCCGGATTTATGTTCCCAATCGAAAATATGCCCCGGATTATTCGGTATATAACTTACTTAAATCCTCTAAGATACTTCCTCGTAATCATTAAAGGAATTTTTCTAAAAGGAAGCGGCCTGGACATCCTGTGGCCCCAGATGCTGGGACTGGGAATTATTGGTATTGTTGTTCTTACCATATCCATATTCAGATTCGGGAAGAGACTGGAGTGACATTTAAAAAAAGCGGTTTTATAATATTTATAATTTAAAAAAAAATTATATACAAAACCTTCTAAAATATTTATAAAAATTGATATAATTTAAAAAGGACATGAACATGAAGAAAAAGATACTACCGATAATACTTGCAGTAACTGCACTGGCCATAATATCTTACTTTACCTATGATTATATCACAGATAGAATGGGCAGGAAGACAGATGTAATAGAAGCATCCGGAATAATAGAAGCTGATACCATAACTTTAAGCGCCCCTTCGGGCTCAAAACTGATCGAAGCCGGATATAATGAGGGTGACAGCGTCTGCGCCGGTGAGACGGTCGCCGGAATGGACGACAGTTTAATTGAAAAACAGATCCAAATAACCAGAGCCGGCATTGAAGCAGCTTTGACCCAGATTGAAGCTGCGGAAATTCAGTACAGGCAGAGTATAGAAACCGCAGAAGAAGCAGTGGAGCAGTCAAGAATAATAAAAGACTCTATTTCCACCTACCACCATTACATTTACTATGATGAGCCCGTAAGTATTACCAGATCAGAATCTTCAACTTACTCCACATCTACAACAGAATCAATGCTGCAGGGACAAACGGAAACCGAATCGGACAGCGATTCAACTTCTAATTCCATCAGCTATCCGGGTCCCTCGCAAAAAAAATCCGTGGGGGTACAGCTGCAGGAAGCAATAAACCAATATAATATGGCCCTGCTGAAACTGGAGCAGATAAAAGAAAATGATATCCAGGTAAAACTTGCCAGGGATAATCTAAATATTGCCAGCGCACAGCTGGATCTCTATAGCCAACAGATTGAGTTGCTTAATATAATCTCCCCCATAGAAGGTGTGGTCCTGGATAAGCTTGCGGAAGAAGGTGAATACCTTCTTCCGGGTACACCAATTTACCAAATAGGTGATTTATATAATGTGGCCTGCAGTATCTATGTTCCTGAAGACGAATACGGTAAAATATTTTTAAACCAGGAGGTTACCTTGACTGTGGACTCGTATCCGGATTTAAAATTTACAGGATTGGTGAGCAAAATATCCGACAGGGCGGAGTTCACACCAAAAAATATTCAGACCAAACAGGAAAGGGTGACCACTGTCTACAAGATTACCATACATCTTGAAAATCCAGACCTGAAATTAAAGCCCGGTATGCCTGCAGATGTGGTCATCAATATAGAAACGGACTGATTAATAAAATAAACCCGACCCCGAAAGGCTTAAAATGGAAAAATATAAAATTAAAAAGAATACTATAAAAATCTCGGTTATAGGGGGAAGCAAGGTGGATAGTGATATATACAATCTCGCCTATGAAGTAGGCAGGGAGATAGCTAGAAATGGTGCGGTACTTATCTGCGGAGGCCTGACCGGGGTTATGGAAGCAGCATGCAGGGGAGCCAGAAAAGAAGGAGGGCTTACCATAGGCATACTGCCCACCATGGATGAAAATGACGCAAATAAATATGTGGACATCAGGATCCCCACCGGAATGGGTTATGCCAGGAATATACCGATTATACTTTCGTCACATGCAGTCATCGCTGTTAACGGCAGTTACGGAACCCTTTCCGAAATAGCTTATTCATTGACTTACAATAAACCTATTATCGGACTTAAAACCTGGGAAGCAAAACCGTATTACAGTGAAAATACACCTTTCATAATAAGAGCCGATACCGCAGAAGAAGCAGTAAAAAAAGCCATTAAGGAAGCGGTAAATTACATTAAAAACCCAAAAAAGGCAGAGTAAGTAAACTCTGATTATTTATTTTATTCTTTTTGCCAATGAACCGGTAAGTTCAAGCACCCTTCTTGCATCCGGCTGTGACATTGGACCCATGCCGCAGGCAGGAGTAAATATTATATTTTTAAATAATAAATCTTTACTTATACCTTTTTTCTCAAATTCTTCTAAAATTGAGATAAATTTACTGTAGAGTTCATCTTCAGAGGTGCCTTCCTTGTATTCGGAAGTCGGGACAATTCCGAAGGCAAGAAATCTGCCTCTTTGCAAGAAATTCTTTATTTCTTCCGGATAAAGTATTAATTTATCTCCAAAACCGTATGAGTCAAAGCTGACAATATCAGCCCCCGATTCAAGCATAATTTTCCAGTTGGTATTACCGCAGCAATGGAATCCCAACAGCAAATTCTCATTACGTTCTTTTATAAAATCAATTAAATTGCCGATAAGGGAAATTACTTTTTCATCGCTAATTGCAAGATAAGCTGAACCCAGCCCCCATAAGGACGGCTCATCAAAGAAAAGTATGGGTATTTTACCTGTTTTTATAATCTCTTGGGTCAGCCATAGACCTTTCATAGCGAGACCCATGGTTATGGCCTCGGTAATTTCATTATCAAAAATCATGGACTGTTTGTCTTTTTTTGTTAATGAAAGCAAATAGGTAATCGGCCCCGTAACCTGTACTTTAATGAAAGGATTGTTTTTGTCCCTGCATTTTTTAATCATAGGATAAAAACCTTTTAGATATTCGGGACTTATTTTAAAATATTCATAACAATCATGTATTACATAATCATAAAATTCAGCCAGGCTTTTTGCCCTATCCTTGGTCTCATCGAAAAAAACCTGCTTCTTTTTATAATCTTCTATCACGCAGGGTAAATTTTCGCTAAACTGCAAAAACATATTTTCCTTTATGTCTCTTTTTACAAGCTGGGGCACATAGGGAACAGCAGGGCAGTATTTTATAATAAGATCGCATGCTTCATCTTCGTTTTGAAATGGTACACTTCCGATTCCTGTTACTCTTAAACTTCTGTTAAGGTTCCTTAACAATTCGGATGCTTCTTTTTGCATAAAAATACCTTCTTTTAAAAAGTTTATTATTTAATAAAATAATTACCTTGCAGGGCAATAATGTACATTCTTGCCCTTTGCTCCAGGGTACTTGGTTTAACCATATATAATAAGAGCCGGTACCGCGGAAGGAACAGTAAAAAGCCCTTAAGGAAGCCGGTAACTACATTAAAAAACTACCAGAAGCCAGATGATAAACCACCAATACTGCAGAATTACCGGTTATTGCGGAAATGCCTTTACGAAATTTATCTGAAGATTTGATAGAGATGACTTTAAATTCTCTCTTTCCCCGGCACTTACATCATCCATTACAACTTTGAACAGCGCATCAAACCCGTCCACGGCAAGTTTGGCCTGCAGACGGTCCTTATATTTGTCATTTGTTCCAACCGGGAGCCCCATTTTTTTATAGGCAAGACTGGAAAGGGACATCATCATCTGGATCATAATATCCTTGGTGGTCAGCTTATCAATCTCTTCCTGCAGCTTTTTTATTATCTCATCATCGCTCTTCTTGGTTTCTTCTTCCTTTTTGCCCAGGTCCTCTTTTGAAAATTTATCCTTTAATTCTTTATCTTCTCCGTTCCCCTTACTGTTTTTTTTGCTCTTTTCTTTTTTGGCCATAAATAATCACCTTTCTCATTCCTATTTTTATTCAGATTCATACTTTATAAGTGAAAATATATCATAACCTTCAAGCATTTTTCTAGGATTTAGAAACTCCAGCTCGATCAAAAAACAAAATCCAACCACTTCGCCTTCCATTTTTTTGACAAGCTCCGCTTTGGCCTTTGCGGTACCTCCGGTTGCCACCAGGTCATCAACTATTAAAATTTTATCGCCTTTTTTTACAGCGTCAACATGCATTTGCAGGATATTTTTCCCGTACTCCAGATCATATGAAACCTGGCATGTTTTATAGGGCAGTTTGCCAGGCTTTCTGACCGGAATAAAGCCCACACCCAGCTTATAAGCCATAACCGCTCCGAATATAAAACCTCTTGCTTCGGCACCCAGTATCGCATCAATCTTTTTCCCCTTGTAGTATTCGACCATTTTGTCTACAGAATGCCCGAATGCTTCTCCGTCTCTGAGCAGAGTTGTAATGTCTCTGAATACTATCCCCTTTTTGGGAAAATCCGGAATGCTCCTTATCTTTTTTTTTAGATCCAATTGTTATCCTTTCCGCATAATTTTGCCATCAAATAATATTATTTAAAAGTATACCTTATCACATTATGATTTACGGGGGCAATATCTTAACCAGAAACGAACACCTGTCGGCACCCCCAAGAATCGAATTTTTAAGTTCAACTTCAATCTTTTTCCCAAGAGCGGTCTGGAAATTTGCCTTTAGGTTTGCCGCAGAACAATTGCAGAACAGCGGAGATTTTATAAATCCTTTAGAAACTATATCGCATCCGCACTTATTATATACTGCGCTTATGGTATCACCGGAAATCAGCCTGTACCTGGCAGCCGGAAATTTTTTTGACAGGTTTTTCAAGAATTCACCCAGGTTCGAGCTTTTAACCTTTGCCTGCCTGAATATATCCCTGGTATAAGAATCGGCACACGCCTCGCCGCAGCACTGCAATACCTTATTTCCGGAACCGCTGTCAATATTTTTCAGGCCCGATTCAAATCCCGAAAACCAGTATCTGAAGAACTTTTCTAATTGTTTGTCCATCTGCAGTAACCTTGAATAAAATCAGGTTTTTTTAAAATTTTTAATTTCATTTATAAGTGAATCTATCAGATAATCGATATCCAGCTTATCAAAACCCAGCTGTGATAAAATTTCCTCTACGGAATATTTCTGGCCGCAGCTCCACAGTTCCCTTATAAAAGAGCCTGCCTCTTTCTTTTTATACCAGTTATAGCCAAATTTCCTATGAATATATTCTTCAAGTTGAGACTGGAATATCCATGCTTTTATATAATTGGTGCAGTAAAAACCACCATCCACATCCTTTAAATAATTTTCCTCCGGGTATTCTATTAGATTTACGGAAGATAAGATCTGCCTGTAAACCGAATCTCTCCCCTTTATGGAGCTGCCGTCATGAAGGATCAGCTCATATTTTAACTTACCCGCATACCTCCTGCAGAACCACAGTTTTATCAAACTTGAAAAGTATACAAACTCACCGGCGTCTTCAGGGCTCATGTTCAGAAAATCAATCAGCCACTGACGATTTTTCATAAGCTGCTCCATATAAAAAGCATATCCTTCCGTTATGGTATTATCGCCTAAAAACCTGTATTCAAAATCAAGTTTGGAGCCGGTATTCCCAAAATGCAGCGCATGGCCCCCCTCATGGAACATGGCTTCAAAATCATCCTGTCCACCGCTGGGCATAATCACCAGATATATCTCTTCCGGCACCTTTAACGCACAGCAGAAGGCCCTGGGTGATTTGTTTTCCCTTTCTTCTATATCCAGATGAATATTCTTATACTTGTCTATATCCAATCCCATCGCGGATAATGTGCCTTTGAATACAGGGATAAGACTTTCTTTTTTAAAGAATCTGTCATATTTCTTTGCTCTTTTAATAAATGCAAAATCGCTTCTGGCAGAATCTTTCAGATGTATTCCCAGCTCTCTCATAAGCAAACTTTCAAAATGGCTTTCATATAAACTCTGGGTTTCATCCAGCAGCTTTTCCATCTCAGCTTCCAGGGCAGAGAAATCCTCCTGCTTTAAATATGAGAAGAGGTCACTGTAACTGGAAAATCCCAGTTCTGCGGCCTGGCTGTGAAGAGTTTCCCAGTATGTACGTAGAGTATCATTAAAAACTTCTGCTATTTTTTTATTTCTTCTGCTTTCAATTTCCATTCTCCTGGCTCTGTCCGGCTCATTTGCCAGCAAGATTTCCGAATAACGAAACGGCACATGCTTTCCCTCTATATCAATTTTTGCCTGCGCCTCCTGTTCCGCTATCCTATCAAGCAGATCCTTGGCCTGTCTCTCCATATAGCCTTCGGTACAGAATTTTAACAGGTACGCTGCTTTTCTCTTCTCCTCACCACTGCTTTTATGCTTTATTTCCCTGATGCTATCGATACTCTCCCTGCCAAATAAATGTCCATACCGGCTGTAGCTCCGGCTGATATTAAAGCTGCTTTTCTGCCCCGAGAAATGAAGGTAATATTCTTTATCTATGTCATATAAAAATGATTCTGCATCTTTTCTGTACTGTAATATGTTCATATCCTTTTAATTTTAAAAAATTAAATTGATAAAAAACGGCCCGCCGTCCGCAGGATCAAAACAATCCGTCTTGTTCCCTGTCTTTTTCGTAAATCTGTTTTTCTCCCGAATCAACCTTTCCAACCGATGCTTTTTTTTCATTCTCCCCTTCTTCATGGTCAAATAGCTCCACTTCCCTTAAAAAAACCGATCTTTCAAAATTTTTAACATAGTCCGACCAGTCGGCTCTGCCTTTATTTTCTTCCAGTATAATATTATATCCGCCTATATCTGCATCCAGGTAATCCACATGATAAACAATAAAAGCTTCCGGTATTTTAGGCTGTTTCGGAGAACCAAATTCCTTTTGACCATGGTGGCTCAGTATTATATGAAGGAGCCTGTTTCCCAGGTCGACGGGGAAACCTTTAATCTGTTTTATTTTTTCCAGAATAAGCCCGTATCCTATGATTATATGGCCTATGAGTTTTCCCTCGTCTGTCACTTTCGTATTTACTACTGTCCTGTACTCCTTCATTTTACCGATATCATGAAGAATGGCTCCGCTTATCAGCAGGTCATGGTTCAAATTATCATAAATTCCGGAAAGAGTATCACATATTCTGGTTACCGATAAAGTATGTTCAAGCAGTCCGCCCCTGAAAGCGTGATGATATTTAACCGCAGCAGTAGCGTTTTTAAAATCTTTAACGAATTTCTTATCACTGAAAAACATATCAATTAATTTTCTTAAATGGGGATTTTCGATACTCGAGATATATCCTGTAATTTCAGAAAACATTTCATCTATGTCCCTGCCGGTGGTCTTTACATAATCCGAAAAATTTAAATCTTCTTTGTTTTCAATCTTTTTTATGGAACTTATCACCAGCTGCCTGCTTCCCCTGTACTCCTTCACATCTCCCCTTACAGAGACGAAATCGCCCTGGTCAAAATTCCCCGCTGTATTATAGGTTTCCGTCCACAGCACACCTTCTACGCTTCCTTTCTTGTCCTGCAGGGTAACCGTACAATACTCTTCGCCATTTTTCTTTTTCCTGATCTGTTTTCTGGCTACTGCAAACACGGAATCCGTATTTTCACCAATTTTTAAATCCGATATAAATTGTTCTTTTTTAATTGTCATATCTGCAGTACCTTCGGAACTGGTTCATAAACTTATAAAAATATATCTGTATTATTTTTCAATATCCCAGCCTTTAAAATAATCCAGCCTCTTGTAATCGGTCATATCATAATGGATCGGAGTAATAGATATATAATTGTTCTTGACCGCATCATAATCAAAGTTGTTATCCTTTACCTCTCCTATGAATTCCCCATCCATCCAGTAGTAATCCCTACCCCTGGGGTCAACTCTTTTTATAAAGTTATCCTTGAACTTGGCATCACTCTGCATGGTTACCTTAACACCTTTAATCTTCTCCCGGGGAACATCCGGAACATTGATATTAAGCAGTGTGCCCCCGGGGAGCCCGCCGCTTTCCATTATTTTACCGGCAATTTTTCTGGTGAAATCCGCTGCGTAATTGTAATCGGGGTCAATCAGATTATCTATTGAAACAGCTATTGAACATATGCCGTAAGCCGTTCCTTCAGTCGCAGCCGAGACAGTTCCTGAATAAATAATGTTTTCTCCCAGGTTTGCCCCTCTGTTTATACCGGATATAAGTAAATCGGGTGCCTTCTTTATGATGGATTTGAAAGCGATTTTTACACAGTCTGCAGGAGTGCCGTCAACAGCGTACCCGAAAAAACTGCCTTTTTTATATACCTTTCTTACTGAAATGGGACGGAACACAGTAATAGCATGCCCCACCGCACTCCTCTCCCTGTCAGGAGCCACGACGCTTAACTCGAACTTATCGTCTTTTTTTAAAATCTCGTAAAGTGTATTGATTCCCTCTGAATCTATTCCATCATCATTTGTCAGTAAAATCGTCTTTCTTTCCATATTCCTTACCTGTCCGGTAAATCGACTGTAAAATTCTACAATATTCTATAACTAAATAATTAATAATTCTATAACTCCAGTTTTCCACTATTAAAATTTATAACAGATATAGGAACATGATACAATATAAATATATTGCGGCGGAAGAAGCACAGCCACCATAGAGCTTAAGTAATTGCCGCTGCAGTTAAATAAGATTAAAGAAATAAAGCAGTGCAGCAGTTCCATGTACAGCAGCCAGTATAATCGTTGCTATGGCAAAATTCTGATGGAGCTTATAGAATGTCTTTTTTCTTCTTGACCTGAATAAAATCTGCATTACTAAAGTGGCCATAAGTAAAGCAAAAGTCACCGCTCCTAAAATTATAATCAGATTAATCATATTCTCCCTTTAAAAAATTATAATCTGCAAAAGTCTTAATCGGATCTGTCTTCGGGCCGGTCCCTTCCAGCATAATCCGACCAGCCCCTCTGCTCCCAGTAGCCTTTATAGTCATAATCAACCAGTTCCACAAAATTGATCCATTTCGGCCATTTCATCCCATATTTTCCCGGCACTACCATTCTGACCGGAAAACCGTGCTCCACGGTCAGGTCTTTTCCATTCATCTTATAAGCCAGCATTACTCCTTCTCCAAGTGCTTCATCAATGGTCAAGCTGGTAGAATATCCGTCATCGCAGTAAAAAACTACCTCCTGTGCATCTTCCTCCGGAACCACCTGCTCCAGAATGTAATCAAAAGGAACTCCTGTCCATACCGCATTTCCGATTAGATTTCCGCCCTGAGGATTGGATATGGTTTCCAGAGTGGCCAATACCGAAGACTGGGGCATATCTAAAATATCGGAATAACTCAGTTCCAAAGGATTTTCTATCAGGCCCCTTATCTTCAAGCTCCACCGGTCCATATCAATTTCCGGAGTATAACCCAGGGATAGAGTGAAGAAATTCTGTATTGAAACAAAATCAATTGCTTCTGCTTCCAGCCTGTCAGCCAGGGACACCAGATCATCAAATTCAGTTATGAAATCAAAAAGCACAGGATTCTTTACCCATTTATTGGTCGGGCCGTTATCCACCACTATTTTTAATATGCCGTCTGCGGTGGGATTTAAATACTGGCCCTCTTTTTTCCATACCAGATAAACGCTGCCGTCCTGCAGCGTTTTAATGTCAAGATCCGCTGCATACAGGTCCGTTGCGTAGATTATGACGTTTTCTATCCCATGTTTAAATTTCAGGTCATTTAAAATATGGTCCAGTTTGATGCCTGTAAATTCCAGATCGACCACTTCACCATCCGAACGTATCCCTGTTGCAGTAAATGTTTCTGTTCTGTCCATATATCTATCTAAAATCTCATAAAAAGAAATATCCAGTTCCTGCTCCAGAAGGCCGGTAAAGAGCATCCTGTATTCCGGTATTGCTTTGGCAAATTCCAGATCGTTTTCAATCCGGTCCACGTTAATATCCTCCGGAATGAAGAGTTCTTCCCCCGCAACTTTTCCGGCTTCGTTCTGATATATATAATAGATAAAGAAAGCCAGGGCAGCCACTACTGCCGCTGAGATTAAAATTATTATTAGTTTCTTTTTCACCTTGACTCCCGGAACTTATTCTAAAAAAAGGTAAAGTATGAAAACCCGCCTACAAATAAAATTCCCAGTACTATCAGGAGGACATCAATGTATATTCCCTTTACCCTGTTTCTTATAAGGGCACGCCTGATGGCGGTAAGAGCATGTATAGAAGCCACCAGCAGGAAGGCTACATTTAAATATACCTGATGAAGAGTATTTGCCATCCCCCTGGATATAAAAGTAAAATGCCCCGTTTGGCGGTAGCCGGTTATTATTATCAGAATTAAAAGGATTATAAGTATATATGCCGTTATCCTGCTTAATCTTAATAAAAATTTTTCCATAATAAAAAACTATTTCTATTATATGGAACAATTATATACCAGAATTAAATTAATTTTTATGTTTTTTATCAGTGTGGATATGAGATATGTTACTTTCAAGCTTTTTTAAGCTTTTTATTATTTCCTATCTTATCTGTATCCTTCTTTTTAAGAAGGGCAGCAGTATTACCAGTATAATAATCGATGAAACCAGCGTGATCCCGCAGCTCAGCCAGAAATCTCCGGTGCTTCCGGTACCTATAAAAATATTCTTAAGAATCCTGAACACCCAGTAATTAGGAAAAGGATAGAAAAAATATTGGTAGGGATCATGAACAAAAATAGCACCCAAAGGAACTAAAAAGATTACCAGGTTCAAAACTTTCATTATAGCTATTCCGCTTATCTGATTGCCGGCCAGCCCTCCGATTAGAAGGCCCACTACCATTGCCAGACTGCTTGAAAAAACAGCCCCTACAAGCAGCAGCATGTAGCTGACAGAGGTCCCCATTAGTATAAGGCTTGCAATAATTGATACCACTGTGCCGGTTATGGCTACCAAAAGCCATCTTGCAAAAATATACTCCCATAGCCTCAGGGGAGAAACGGCAATGGCATAGATTACCTTGCTCTCTTTTTCCTCTATAATATAGAATGCCATGAGCATCCCCTGTATAAATATTATCATAAGCACCGCCATGATTGCCGAATATTCCCTGAAAAGGGATTTCGAACTGCCTACCTGACGATGGATAATCTCTGCCGCCGGTTCTTCTCTTAAAATATCGTCTATTACTATTGCAGCAATTTCCTTTATCTCCTCTTTCTCATTGCCTTCAAGTATAATTACATACTGATCCCCGTCTCTGGTTATTCCGATGATATCATCGGTGCCGCCGACTCTCTCTTTTACCCTTTCCGGACTATCATACTCAACAATATTCCCGTAGTCCTCAAGCATGCTTGCAAACTCTTGCCCAACACTGTCATCTACCGCAAATGATATTGAGCTGGTTTCCACAGTAGGAATGAAAAATCTTATTATTATCACTATCAGGATAGGCATTAAAATCATAAGAATAAATATATTGTCCCTGAAAAAACCGCTTATATCCCTGAGGAAAAAATTTAATATTCTTTTAAACATTACAATCCACTCCTCATAAGTCTCTTTCTAACCGCAAAGTAGCATGCCGCAAATATTATTACGATCCCCGCTATCAGCGTTATCAGGTAAGGAAAAAGGTAATTCTGTTTACCTGTCGAAAAAAGGGCTTCCCTGAGGCCGAACAGTACAGGGTACATGGGGATCCATTTTATAAATCCGGGAGCAAATGTAGGATTTATATAAGAGATAGCCGGAAGCTGCATAATCAGGAGAACCCCGAAGGTCACAAATAAAAATTCCGATATATTCTTGAAAAAAATACTTACCAGAAGGCCCAGAAGAGTCATAAAAATACTGGCAAGAATCATAAGCAGCAGAAGTACGGCATAATCAATATTAAAGCCTGCTGTCGATACCGTGGTAATCACACCATACAATACGGCAATCAGAGTAAATATGGCAACCTTTGACAGGATATATATTGCGGTGCCGGAAGAACTGACCCTATAAGCATGTATGCTGCCCTCCGCTTTTTCCTGAAATATCATTACCGCAATAAGCAAAAATCCCAGCGCTACTACTTCATAGGTCAAAAAAACCGGAATCAGGTTCTTATTAAAGGGAATGGGAGGCGCTTCTTCCCTCAAATTTTCTACCCTGTAATTGGGCGGCCCTACGGTCCCCCTGATGTTTTCAAGGATGCTTTCCAGAACAGCTTCTTCCAGATTGATATTCTTAATTGATTCCGTATTCTGGGAAAATATAGTAAATCTGGCATTCTCCGCGCTGCCTTCCAGCTGAATACCTATACTGTCCCCGTTTTCTTCCAGGGCTCCTATAAAATCATCATAATTTGAGAATATGCTGTCAGTTTCCACTCCTCCTGCCAGAAGAAACGGCTCCAGGATCTTTCCCTGTGTGCCGTCATAGAAAAATTCATTACTTTTCACTTCCAGGCTTTCAGGAATAACAAAGTTAATCAATATAATAAACATCACGCTGACAAAGATTACAGCATAATGGAGCCCGCTCCGTATTATAACTCTGGTATCCTGCTTGAATAGATTTATAAACCTCTTCATGGCTATGCCAACTCTCTGCCGGTTAATTTTATAAATATCTGCTCCAATGTAGCTTCCTGTGAATGAATGGTCTGCACCTTCTTTCCGGTTACTATCTTATTAAAAGCATCAAGGTCATTTTCCCTTTCCAGGAAAAATATTTCACTGACGAGTTTGCCGCCTGCTCTGTATTCCACCTTTACTGACTTATCGCCGTATTTAAGTTTTAAATTTCTGGGTGAATCAACGGCAATAATCTTACCTTCATTAATGAAAGCTACCCGGTCGCATAACTCATCTGCAATATACATATTATGGGTGGTCAGGAATATGGTCATGCCTTCCTTTTTAAGACCCATTATCATTTCCTTTATTCTTTTTGCCAGTGCAGGATCCAGGCTCCCGGTAGGTTCATCAAGAAACAATATCTGCGGATTATTTATAAGTGACCTTACAAATACCAGTCTTTGCTTCATTCCCTTGGAATAGGTCCCGCTTCTCTTATGGGCGGCTCCTTTAAGGCCCACTGATTCCAGCAGCAAAATGGGGTCCCTGGTGGGCACATTAAACAGCCCCGCATAATACCTCAAATTCTCAAATCCGGTCAGCTTTGAATAGAGATTGGACTGTTCAAAACAAACTCCTATTCTGTTATAGAAATCAGACTTCATTTCTCTTATTGATTTGCCTTCATATAATACCTCGCCTTTCTGCAGCCCAAGGATCCCTATCATTATATTCTGAACCGTTGTTTTCCCTGCTCCGCTGGGACCGAGAAAGCCGAAAATCTCTCCTTTATCAATACTAAAGGAGACTCCGCTGACCGCATATTTATCTTTTTTCTCGTATCTATGATATAAATCTTTTACCTCAATCATATCGTACTGTCCTTTCACCTCCCGGCTAGACCATTTTTTATAAAATCAATATATTTATCCAAATCACTCAGGTACGTGCCGTTATCAATACTTTTTTTACTTACCGTAAATATGCTGCTGAAATTTATAAGAAGATGGATAATTATTTTTGTTATTGTATTTTGGTCAAAGTCCTTTCTTAATTTTCCGTCTTTCATTGATTTTTCTACCATGGGGCCGATTGCCTGGTCAATATCTTTTCTAAATTTCTTTAAGACCATTTCCTGTCTGATGCTGTCCTCTTCTTTACTGAATCTCAGCCAGAGATTATAAAACTTCGGATATTTGGCTGAAAATTTTATTCCCAATCTTGACTGCAATTTGATCAGTTCGAATATGTCGCTGTCCGCAAAGTCCCTATCCATATCGGAATTTTTTTCAAAAAAAGCTATCTTGATTTTTGCCACAGTCTCAAACATATAAAGGTACAGGGATTTCTTATTCTTAAAATGAAAATAAAATGATCCTTTACTGATCTGTGCTTTCCTGATTATACGGTTAAGGGAAGCTTCTCTGTAACTGTGGCTGCCAAACTCATCCAGTGCAGCATCCATTAATTTTTTCCTGTTTTTAAATCCCTTGTCCCCCGCCGCCATGTAATCCTCCTTTAGGAAACCTTTAGACTGTACGGTCTATAGACTACGTGGTCTATAATAATATATATCCTGCTGCCTGTCAATATTTTCCATCCGCCGAAAGCTGAAGCCGGCTCCTATCAATTATGTTGAAATGAGCGTCAGTTAATAGTATTCTTAGATCCTCCGGACTATTACCGTATTAAGACGGTTTAAATATAAAAACTGTTATCTTATTCTGCAAGGAGTAGTAATGGATGATAAAATAAACTCTGAAGAAAAGCTTATGTCCCTTATATGCCATCTATCAATTGTAATTCCCAATATTGGGATAATTGCCCCTATAATAATATGGGTTACACAGAAAGAAAAATCCAGGTTCGTTAAATTTAATGCAATTCAGGCGATTTTTTTCCAGCTGGTATTTTTTGCCCTACTTATACTGTCTATATTTACCGGTATTATCCTTATGTTTGTTTCACTGCCTTTAATTATGGCCAGTTCGAGTACCGAACCCGGGACCCTGTTTTTTGTATCCATAGCCTGTATTTACCTTTTTATTCCCCTATGGTTCATCTTTGCCATCTTTGCCATAACGGCAGCAGTCAAGAGTTTTAAAGGAAAAATATTCAGGTATCTTATAATCGGCAGGATCGTACAAAAAAGAGTTTATAGATAAATATTTGCCGCACACAGGCACAACGGCCTGGTCTATAACAATATTATGGCCAAATTATCTCTTAAGGCAGTCCCTTTACCGCTTTTATAATATCATCTTTTTGGGGAATGGAGGCACGCTCCAGTGCAGAATTATAGGGAATGGGAGTATTTAATCCCGCTACTATTTTTACCGGTGCTTTAAGATATCCAAATGCTTTCTCTGTTACCTCGGCACTTATATCCGAAGCAACTGAGCCCCTTCTGCAGGCCTCGCTTACCACTACCAGCCTGCGTGTTTTCTTTACCGAATTTATAAGCAAATCCATATCCAGCGGCACCAGTGTCCTGGGGTCAAAGACCTCGCAGCTAATCCCGTTCCTTTCCAGTTCCTCTGCGGCTTCGAGCGACTTCAGCACCATATTTGAGTATGCAAAGATTGTAACGTCGCTGCCCTTTTTCTTGATATCGGCTTTCCCAAAGGGAATCATATACTCTGCTTCCGGTACCGCGCCCTTAACCGGGTAAATCATTTTATGTTCTATAAACACCACCGGACCGCTGTCTCTGATGGCTGTCTTCAGCAGCCCTTTTACATCATAGGCGGTGGAAGGCACCACTACCTTGAGCCCGGGGATATGATAGAACCACCCCTCCAGGCTCTGCGAATGCTGTGCGGCAAGTCCTTTTCCAACTCCTCCCTGCGTCCTTATAACCAGGGGGACATCTACATCCCCGCCGGTCATAAAACCAATCTTTGCGGCCTGGTTTACAATCTGATCCATGGCCAGCGCGGTAAAATCCATAAACATAATTTCTGTCACGGGTCTATATCCTGTAATGGCCGCACCTATTCCCGCACCGATTATGACACTCTCCGAAATGGGGGTATTGATTACCCTCCGGGGACCATATCTGTCCAGAAGCCCCCTGTATGCCTTAAAGGCGCCGTTGTAAACACCTATATCTTCGCCAATTAAAAATACCCTGCTGTCCCTGTCCATCTCTTCTGTTATAGCTTCTGTTATGGCCTGCCTGTATTCAATTTCTCTCATTAATTTCCCTTTCTGTAAAAAACAACGGAGTTCCCCCGATATTAATTTTTC
>Ga0315550_1000757_pt1 | contig 20141 bp, 16 predicted proteins | sample SalMarSW160190MG_2_FD_203100 | JGI IMG/M metagenome (GOLD analysis project Ga0315550, IMG submission 203100) | Salt marsh sediment microbial communities from the Plum Island Ecosystem LTER, Massachusetts, United States - Salt Marsh Sediment SW1601-90 ... | reverse complement strand
ATACACCCACCCGGCAATGGTGATCTCTGTCATGAATGTCGTGAGGATGCTCCCTACCATGGTCGCCAGCGCAGCGGGCAACGACCCAAACAAAAGGAGGGTAACAAAGCTGGCAGCCGAGGACATGGAGAAAGCCACTTGCGGCACAAGGCCGATACTGGTGGTCAACTCGGCAATGATGACCAAGAGGATGAAGGGCAGAGGATGTCTGGCAAAGATGCCGGGAGACTTGTCAGGGACCAAAAGAGAAGGGCGATTCCTATTGTGGCGAAGATCGTCAACATGGATTATTCAGCCCTGGAAGGCGCGCCCCAGATTTTCCGCAAACGATGGGCCGCCAGTTTGGGCCGCCGATCGCGTGTGAACACTCCTTTCAGGTTCAAACTGCCCACTCGCCGTACGCCCTGCGCAGTCTTGAAATCGCACATGTTCCAGACATGTTCGCCGACTATGTAGGGTTTGCTGCGCAAAACTTCACTGTATCGCTCTATCATATCCGCCTGATACTCCTCGCTGAACATGTCGGGTGGCTGGGCATGATGACCGGGCACGGTATCGGCCCCATACTCGGTCAGAATGAGGGGCTTTTTGAACTTGGCGTACATCGCCTCAAGCTCGGCTTCCAATTGTGCACAGCCCGTGTCAAGTTGGCCTGATTCAGTGTACCACCCGTAGTAGCGGTTAAGACACATCAGGTCGCAAAACTCGAAAGATTCTTCGGCAGTGCCCATATAGCTGACCAGGGTTGTGGGACGTGTGGGGTCAAGCGATTTGCACAGATCATATAGATTATGGAGGAACGGCTTGGCTGCCGGCACCGATGAATGTGGCTCGTTGGCCAGGCTCCACACGATCACACTGGGGTGATTCTTGTCGCGGGCAACCAACTCGCTGATGTATTGACGACACAACTGCAACCGACGGTCCAGGCCTTCCTGTGCAAAGAACAGCCCCACCGCCGGCGTCTCGTCAATTACCAGAAATCCCAAACGGTCGGCCAAATCCATCATTTGCTCTGAGTAGGGATAATGCGTGGTGCGGAACGAGTTGGCTCCTACCCACTTCATCAAAGCGTAATCCTTTATGATCACCGCAGGTAGATAGCCGCGGCCCGTCACTGGGAAATCCTCGTGACGGCCAAAGCCTTGCAGGTAAACGGGCTGGCCGTTGAGCAGTAAGGCGTTGCCCTCCACTTTGATCTCGCGGATGCCGATGGGCAGCGTGTAGCGATCGTAGGTTGTGCCCCGTCGAATTAGCTCTACCGTCAAATCGTACAGGTGCGGCGAGTTGGGCGACCACAGGGTTACGTCGGGTACATCCAGCACGATTTCGGCCGCGTCACCAGAAGCCCGGGTTTCGGCCTGTATCCCGGTACCGCCCAGCGAGAAACGCGCCGTGGTCACGTCTGCCCCGCTCAGGTCGGCTTTGACGTGCATGCGCCCGGGCAATTCGGTCACGACGGTCAGTTCGATGATCGCCTCCGATGGTGTGGCGGTCAGCAAGACGGGCCGGTGGAGGCCGCAGTAGGGAAAAAAGTCAAACGAGGTGGGCGGGAAATTCTGGTGCTGGTCCAAGAACATGTGCTTCCGGTCAGGTGGGACGTTGCCCGGCGGCACGCGGTCGGGTGCCAGCTCACCCTCGACCCGCACCACCAGCACGTTATGCTCCGGCTGGACGTGCGGCGCGAGATCGAACGAAAAGGGCAAGTGTCCCCCCTCGTGCTCGCCCAGGCGTGCGCCGTTGAGCCACACCTCGGCCAGGTAGTTGACCGAGCCGAAACGCAGGCCGATGCGCTGCCGGGCCGCGTCCCAGCCCCACGGCAGATCGAAGTGGGTTTGATACCAAGTTTCCCCTAAATAATCGCGCCACTCGGCGAACTGATCGTTCCAACTGGCCGGCACGGCCACGGGACGACCACCGCTAAAGCCCTCGGCCCAACCGGCCTGTCGGCCCTGGTCCCCGGGGTCGAATCTCAGCTCCCAAAATCCTGCAAGATCGACAAACTGCCGAAACGGATTTGATCGTGGATACAGCATGGTCGTCTCCGAATTCTTCGGGTCGGCGGGGCCGACCCGCCTAGCCCTTGATCCCCGTGGACGCGACGCCTTCGACAAAGAACCGCTGGAAAGTGAGAAAGAGAATCGTCACGGGTATCAGCGATACCAGCGATGCTGCCATGATCAGGGCGTAATTGGCGGAATACTGCATGATGAACATGCGCAGGCCCAGCTGGATGGTTTTGAGGGCCTGGGAGTTCAAATAGATCAGCGGCCCCATAAAGTCGTTCCACACAAAGACGGCGGTAAAGATGGTCAGCGTCGCCAGTGCGGGCTGTGAGAGCGGAAGCATGATGCGAAAGTAAATGCCGTATTCACTCAGTCCATCAATGCGCGCCGCATCGATGATGTCGTTGGGGATGCTGATAAAGAACTGGCGCATCAAAAAGACGCCAAACGCCGAAAAGGCCTGCAACAGGATCAATGACGTATGCGTATCGACCAGGTCCAGTCTGCGCATCATGATGAATTGCGGCACCATATAGGACTGCCAGGGGATCGCAATGCTGGCAATGTAGGCGAGAAAGATCGTGTCTCTGCCCTTGAACTGGAGCTTGGCAAAGGCGTAGCCGGCAAAGCTGCTCGTAAAGAGCTGGAGCAGCGTGATAATGACCGTCAGCTTGGCGGTGTTGGCGAAAAAGGTCAGGAAAGGAATTCGTGTCCAAATCTTGACATAGTTGCTCCACTGCGGCTCCGCGGGAATCCACTGAATCGGGAAGCGAAAGACGTCCTTGTCTAGCTTGAGCGAGGCAGAGAGCATCCACAGGAAGGGCAGCAACATGGTGACCGCCAACGCACTTAAGAGAACATAGATGATGGTCTTGCCAAGCCCAACCCTGAATCGATAGAACACGAGTCCGTTCTCCCTACGATCGGTCTGTTTTGATGAGCTGCGCACTTCAGTATCTCCCCGCGCTTACATGTAGCTGACCCAGCGCTTTTCCATGCGGAACTGGACAATGGTGATGATCAAGACGATCAAAAACAGCACCATCGCTATTGCGCTGGAGTAGCCAAATCTGAACTCTTTGAATGCCGTGTTGTAGGTGTGAATCACCAACACGTTGGTTGCGCGCCCCGGACCGCCGCCGGTCATGACCATGAGCAGGTCAAAGACCTTGAAGGACGCGATGATGAGCATGATGCTGACAAAGAAGGTCGCGGGGGTCAGCATGGGCAAGGTGACGTAGCGAAATCTCTGCCAGGCGTTCGCGCCATCAATCTCGGCTGCCTCGTAGAGATATGAGGGGATGCCCTGCAGAGCGGCAAGGTAAATCACCATGTAATACCCCATCCCCTTCCAGATACTGGCCATGATGACGGTGGGCATCGCCCAGTCCACGGATGCGGTCCAGCGGGGTGGATTCTCCACGCCCAATGCCACCAGCAGCTGATTGACGGGTCCCATCGCCGGATTGAAGAGCATGTTCCAGACAACGGCAACCGCGACCAGAGACGCCACATAGGGAAAGAAGAAGGTGGTGCGGAAGAGATTCCTCCCGCGCAGGGGCTGGTTGAGAAGCAAGGCCAGCCCGAGCGACGAGACCATCGTCAGGGGCACCGTCCCGACGACATAGTAGAAGGTGTTGCTCAGGGCGATGCGGAAGGTCGTATCGTGGGACATGCGCGTAAAGTTGTCCACCCCGGCCCAGGTGACCACGTTTGCCCCATCCCAGTTCATGAACGCGAGCGCGAGGGAAAAGACCATCGGAACCAGCGTGAACAGCGCGAAGCCGAGCAAATTGGGGAGGATGAAGGAGTAGGCGATCAGGTTTTGTTTGAGCGTTTTTCGCCGCGCGTTGCTCATATTTCTCCTCGGGGTTTGAGTTGCATGCCGTTCACAAGTCTACAGACAACCGTTCGATCTGTCAAGACGACTCTAATAAAAGTACGTGCTTCGGCACAGACGGCGCCTCACTTGATGTTGCCGAAATCCCGAACTAGTTCGGGCGCGCCCTATGGAGCAGCCTAGACGCCTCATCCTTTCAGCAGCTCCGTCGTCGTGCCTGGCGGGGAAGTCCCGCTTGCACGTCGGGACTTCCCCGCAGTTATTGCGCTTCAGCGGGCTTTAGCCCGCACTACGAACAGATTATTCTTCTACAGGTTCTAACGCCAGTCTTGTACTATTCCGCCAGTGCTTCGGAGATGCGGCTCGTCATTTCCGCAATCCCCTCGTCTACAGAGACGGATCCCGTCATGATCAGGTCGTGTTCCTCGTTCAGGATCTGTTCGACCGCGCCCACCTTGGGGTGCATGGGCAGCTCGAGGCGCACGGTCGTGGTCTGCAATGCCTCGGTGGCTCCGGGTGGAACTCCCTCGAGGGAGGAAAAGACTTCGAGTATCTCCGCATTGCGCATGGCAGGGAGATTGCCGGTAGCTGCCAGGGCTTTGGCTCCTTCGGGACCGCCGTAGAATTTGATAAAGTCCCAGGCGGCGTCCTTGTTCTTCGAGTTCGCGTTGATGGCCAGGGAGGTCAGCGTGCCGGCGGTCGTTCCGGGCTCGACCCCTTCGGGGTGAGGGTACTTGACCACGTCCCAATTGAAGTCGATCTCACCCTCGTTCTTGGCCGCGATCAGCGAGCCGATGAACCAGGAGCCCATGGGGAGCATGGCGATCTGTTCGTTCTTAAAGACGCCCGAGTAGTGGATGCTGCCGGCCTTCAACGAACCATAGTCCATGATGATGCCGTCGTTCTGCATCCCCACGACCATGTCGTACATCGGCTTCATAAAGCTATAGTCTGTGGCGATGACCGTGTTCTTGCCATCCTGCACCGTTCCCAGTTGGACGGTCGAGCGCCAGGTGTGAAAGTGGGCGCCATAGACCTTGTCGGCGCCGCTGCCGCTGGTCACCTGGCGCGCTACTTGGTCGAACTCCTCCCACGTCATGTCGTTCGTGGGGTAGTCGACGCCGGCCGCGTCAAAGAGGTCCTTGTTGTAGTAAAGGATCCAGATGTCGCTGCGGAACGGCAGCGCATAGATCGAGCCCTCGAACGTCAGCTCTTCGGCCGCGCCGCTATAGACGCTCAGGTCGATCTTGTCCGCCTCGATGTAGCCTTCCAGCGGTATAATCTGATTCCGAGTCAGCATCGCGGAATAGCCGGGGATATCCTTGACCGTGATGATATCCGTCTCGTCGCCGCCCGAGAGCATGATGTTGACCTTGTCCTGGTACTCGGCCGAGGAGATATCGAGCAGTTCTACGTGGACGTCGGGATTCTGGGCCTCGTAGGCGTCGACCACGGCCTGCCAGTACGGCGTGGTGCTGATATCCCAAGCCGTCATCGTGAGCGTGGTGGGCTCTGCTACTTCCTCGGTGGGCGCGTCGGTGGGTTCGGCCTCGGTTGGCTCGGCCGCGGCCTCGGTTGGCTCGGCCGCGGGGGCTTCGCCCGGTTCGGACGGCTCCGGGGTTGAGGGGCAGCACGCTGCCAAGGCCAGCGACAACAAGACGAGAATAGTTAGAAGCGTACGTGAGCGTTTCATCAGATTCCTCCTATATCTAGACTAAGTGGATGATAGGCGCTTTTCAAGCTAGCTTTCAACATGAGGGGGATAGCCTCCGGCACGAGATCAAGAATCCTGATACCTCCTGTCAAAACAACATGGATAATCTGTTAGTTGGACAGAGTGATTATCGTAGCACATAGAGATTGCATGGTAAGCAATGTAAGAATTATACACTCTTTCTCTTAATTTGTCAATTCTTACTTGCTTTATTACGAAAATTACAGTATAATTTACTGTAACGATTTTTTGATATTGCGCAAGAACTGGAGTATAATTTCCTTCTACGATCCTTTAGGAGAAAACCAGATGACAAAAGGAAAACGTCCCACTCAGGCCGATGTGGCTCGGCACGCTCAGGTTTCCACGGCCAGTGTCTCGCGCGTTCTCCGCAATACGGGCCCCGTGAGCCAAGGGCTTCGGGAACGGGTTGAGGCTTCTATTGCCGAATTGGGTTACATGCCTCGACAATCGGCCACCGATTTTTCCATCCAAGGCACTATTGCCCTCTTGATCGGTGACTTGCTCAACCCCTTTTTTTTGGAAATGGCACAGGGCGTTCAAGATGAGGTCAACAACCAACAGATGATCACGACGATCTACAACTTGACCGATCAGCCACATCAGCAATCTCAGCTTTTGCGGCAATTGCGCAAGACGGGTGTCGCCGGTGTCATCCTGGCCGGGTTGGCGCCGTTTCCCGAACTGTTGGACTGGCAAGAGCGCCACAACATCCCGGTGGTGCTTTTCAACCGGCGCGTATCGCAACCGGGCGTGCATTGTATTGTGGTGGACTTTGAAAACGCCATGGTGCGCGCTACCCGACATTTGCTGGCTTTGGGTCATACGCGTATCGGTCATCTGGCCTCGCCCAGCACGGGTGAAATCGCCGAGGCTCGCCAGCAGGGGATCCGGGCCGCCCTGGCGGAAGTAGGCCTGACGCTGCGGCCCAAGTGGTGCCCGATCGTGCCGCCCGGCAGGGAAGTGGGCGGTGGATTCCAGGCCATGCGGGTGTTGTTAGATTTGCCGGAGGATGAGCGTCCGACGGCGGTTATCGCGTTCAACGATATCATCGCCGTCGGCGCTTTGCACGCGGTACGCGGCCATGGCTTGTGCGTGCCGCAGGATATCTCGATTATCGGCGTGGACGATATCGCGCTGGCCGGTCACACCCATCCCCCTCTTACCACCATCAGCCAGCCCAAATACCACATGGGCAAACTGGCGGTCCAGACGTTGCGCCGGATGAGCAAAGGGCGGATCAGCATGAGCAACAATTGCACCCTCCTGGAAACCCCGCTGATCGTCCGTGAGTCTACCGCTCCTTGTTCGACCTAGCGTCTGCCAAGATATGAAGCCAACACAGCTAACGACGATACGGGCCTTGCTAGAGCATGCCCTGAATCGAGTAAAGGGTAACTGCTCCGCCTATGGCCTTGAATTCCCAACACGAGGATACCCGGCGTACGAGACTGCCCCCAACGACCATTGGGTGGCCGGGTTTTGGCCTGGCATGTTGTGGTTGGCTTATCACGCCACGCAAGACTCCGAACTGCGGATGCAGGCGGAGGCGTTGCTCCCCAGTTTTGCCGAACGGTTGAAAAAGCGTGTCGATCTAAGCCACGACCTGGGGTTTCTATATACGTTGAGCGCTCGCGCGGCATGGCTGCTCACCGGAAACCGGCAGGCGCGCGATCTGGGACTGAGGGCCGCTCGGGAGTTGGGTCAGCGTTTCAATCCACGCGGCAACTATATCCAGGCTTGGGGGGAAATTGGCCAGGAACCAGAGGCGGGGCGGATGATTATCGACTGTATGATGAATTTGCCCCTCCTTTACTGGGCCAGTGACGAAACCGGCGATAGCGGCTATCGTGAGATGGCCCGCCGCCACGCCGCGTCGACGCGGCGTTACCTGGTGCGACAGGATGGCGGTACGTATCACACCTTCTTTATCGATCCTCAGAATGGGCAACCCATTGGGGGCAAGACCTGTCAGGGGTGCGCTGACGAGTCCTTATGGTCGCGGGGCCAGGCCTGGGCCATTTATGGGTTTGCCCTTACCGCGCAATGGCTGGAGGATGCCAATTTTCTGGCAGCAGCTCAAAAGACAGCCGACCGTTTTCTGATCGAGTCGCCCGTTGATAGCACACCACTTTGGGATCTGCGGCTGCCTGCCGATGCGCCTCAAAATCTCGATAGTTCCGCCGGGGCCATTGCCGCCTGCGGTCTGCTGCGCCTGGCGCAAATCACGGGAAGCGACGACTACCGCCAAAAAGCCGAGACGTTGGTCAAAACGCTGAGCACCGAATGTCTGGAAACCGAACCTGGCCGGCAGGGACTGCTCAAGTATGGGGCGCAACACGTGCCCGAAGGGATCGCCGACGATTATCTGATTTATGGCGATTATTTTTTTCTCGAAGCCCTGTTGACGTTAACCGGGCAAGCGCCCGATTTTTGGGGTCCGGCCAAACAGTAATCAGATCCTTTCATCCATCTCTGTCGCAGTCAGTTTACGGCAGCGACAGGCGATACCACTGGCCTCCCAAGGCCGGCGACACACGAAAGTGGCCTCTCAGGTTTCCGTACACCCTGTCGGCAAGCACAGGGCGGCCCTCCTGCAAGGCCTCTTCGAGCGCCTGGATCAGGCTGGCGGCGACCATCCCCCTGCCGCCGTATGGCGAGGCTTCCATGATCGTGATGTCGGGACGCATGCGCTCGACGTGCGCCAGGTAGTACATTGTGTACAGCGCGCGCCAGTCGGAGATCACGACTGCGTTCTCGGGCAGGTTCTCGATTCTGCTGACCGCCTGGCGCCTCGGTTCTTTTAAATCATGGATCGGATAGGCGTAATCCTCCTGTACGAACGTCGCAGCACCATCCCGTAGCGCCTGCCAGCGTATAGTCGCGGAAGGTCGCACGGTCACCAAAACGAGCAGGGCTGCTGCCAGCAGGTACAGCGGCAGAAAGTAACGCCGCTTGCGTGTCGCCACCAGGTGCCGGTGCGCCCACTCTAGCAGGGAGCCGGTGCCGCAGCCTATCGCCACCGCCACCAGGAGATAGGTCGGCAGGTAAAAGACGTACTTGTCCGGCGGCTGGTAGTTCAGAATAAAGAACATGATGGTGGTAAAGGCCACTAGCCAAAACAGGCCCAGCTTGGGTTTCGTGCGCAGCGTCACGGCCACGCCCAGCACGGTGCATAGGAGCATCGGGATGGAGAACTCGTGGCTGAGGAGCCGATCGATATAAGTGAAAATCTCCTCTACTATGTCAATGTCCTGCGGGAACATGGCGTCCTGCCACTGGCGTCCCGTCATCGTCAACCCCAGCCGCTCGAACGGACTGTCCAGGTCGGTGACCTCGAGCCCCCAGTTCGACCTCGAAGGATACATGGTGACCTGGATAAAGCTTGATGGTGGATTATTGAGGTCGATCGCGAGAGACGCCAACAGGAAAACACCTATTCCCAAGGCCACGCCCGCCAGGGCGGCGAGCACGGCCTGCCTCCTCTGCGGCCAGTGCAGACGTTGCAGCCACAGCGTCCCGACGACGAACAGGATTGCCGCCGGGGCCAGCAGCGCCACGGATGCATGGACGCCCAAACCCAGGCCGCCCAGCAGGGCCGCGAACAGTAGCGCGCGGTTGCGTTCGGCGGGAGCATTGTGCCAACGCCATAGGAGCAGCAGGATCGCGCTCAGGAACGCCAGCGCCGGCGTGTATACCTCGGCGATGACGGCCTGCGCCCAGAACGTGTACGAAAGCCCCAGCGCGAGGCTCCCCAGCGCGGCCCCGATGCGGCTGCGGGTCACATAGCGCGTCAGCAGGAAAACGGTGCTCAAGGTTGTGGCTGCGCCGACTGCCGAGAGCAGGTTGACGCGCCAGGCTGGTGAAGCGATAGGCGCGAAGCTGAGCAGCCGCGCCAGGAGCAGATAGATCGGATAGCCGGTGGAGTGCGTCGTCCCCAGGGTGTAGGCCAACGTCTGGAACTCGGCGCTGTCGCCGTAGAGCACATCCGGCGCCAGGGTGCGCACGTACATCGCCAGCCCGCATGTCCCTATGGCCAGTGCGATCCAGTAGTCGGTCTTGTTGGGTTGAGGCGTGTTCGGTTTAGCAGTCAATCCAAAAAGTTATTCTAATCCAGATGGTAAACGCCAAGGCCGAGGAATGCTTTGGCTTCCGGCGCGAGGAACTGCTCAGCCAATCGGTGCATATTCTGGCTAGACTGAAGATATTGTATTGTCAGCAATTCCCGTTTTGTAGCCGCGATTTCCAAATCGCGCGCATCTTGCCACGAAAAACACCCTGCGCGATTGCGAAATCGCGGCTACAGCCCGGCGTTTTTTCCCATAACGGGAATTTCTGTTGTATTGTGAGCTTTCAATCTGACCGGATTTGCAAGTTCTCCAGCGCTTCCTGCGCTGCCGCTTGCTCGGCGGCCTGCTTGCTGTGTCCGCTGCCGCGGCCTTTGATCTCTTCGTGCAGTAGCACCTCGGCCTCGAAAACCTTGGCGTGGTCGGGCCCTCTTTCGGCGACGATGCGGTAGTGGGGCGTGGCGCCCAACTCGGCCTGGCTCCATTCCTGGAGGCGGCTCTTGGCATCCTGGTCGGAATTGGCGGCCAGCGTCTCTTCCGTCGCCGGGCCGACGAGCGGCTCGACGAAGGCTTCGACGGTTTCGAGCCCACCGTCGAGGTACAATGCCCCCACGACGGCCTCGAAGGCGTCGCACAAGTTGGCTTCCCGCTCCTGCCCGCCGGCCTCCTCCTCGCCTCGCCCCAGGCGCAGCGCCTCGCCGATCCCCACCTGCCTGGCGAACTGGGCCAGTGTCTCGGTGCGCACCAGCGCTGCCCGCAGGCGCGTCATGCGTCCCTCGTCAAAGTCGGGGTACGTGCGGAACACCCACGCCCCGATGACGAAATCGAGCGTCGCGTCGCCCAAAAACTCGAGCCGCTGGTTGTCGCAGATCTTTTCCTCGGGATGTTCGTTGATGTAAGAAGGGTGGGTGATAGCACGTCGGAGGTGAATCTGCTTTCTGAAGCGATGCCCCAATGCCTGTTGAAGGGCTTCTAGACTGTCCGTTCTCTCGTTTTGTTCGTTTTCTTCCATACTTACACACTCGTTTGCTCCTGATTTTCCCGCAGCCAGGCGTACATCAGCACGCCCCCGGCCACGGCCACGTTAAGCGACTCGGCTTTTCCAACGATGGGCAGCCGGACCCAATGCTTAACTTGCGCGCGTACGTCTTTGGAGAGCCCGCGGGCCTCGTTGCCCAGGATCAAGGCCACGCCGCCTTTCCACAATCCCTGTCCCCAGGTTTCTCCCTGGTGGGCGTCCGCTCCCACCGGTCGCAGGCTTTGATTGTGCAGCCAGTCAAAGAACGCGGGCACGTCCTCGGTGCGCACGAGCGGCACGTTGAACAGCGAGCCCATGCTGCCACGCACCGTCTTGGGGTCAAAGGGGTCGACGCAGGGCTCGATCAATACCACGGCAGCCGCTCCAACGGCGTCGGCGGTGCGGATGAGCGTGCCCACGTTGCCGGGGTCCTGCAGCCGGTCGAGCACGATGACCAGTTCGTCGCCCGCCGGGTGAATCGTCTTGAGCGACGTCTCGAACAGGGCAAAGGTGGCCGCGATGCCTTGGGGCGTGTCCCGCTCCGATAGCGCCTGTATCACGTGTTCTGATACGGGCACCAGCCCGGCTTTGGTTTGGCGAAAGCGCTCCAGAAGCGCCGGTGCCTCGGTGCCTGTGAATAGCTCTTGGCAGTAAAAGACCTCGAGAGGGCGGGCCTCCGCTTCCTGCGCTGCATCCAGTGCCATGTGCAGGATTTGAAGCCCCTCGATCAGGAAGCGGCCCTGGCGCTCTCGGTGCTTGCGCTGATCGAGCTTGCGGGCATCGACGATGCGGCGGTTGCGCGTGCTGGTGATGATGGTCGTCTCTTGGCTCATAGCACTGGCTTAGGATGCAAGATACAGGAGGCAGGAGTCTTGCATCCTGCATCTTGTCTCTTATCTTTGTCTTTCCTCGCGCAACTCTCGGCTCAGCCGCAGCCGGAAGCGGGCCAGGTCGCGGAACGCCTTGACGATGACGCGGATATTCGCGCCGGTGGGATGGCCCGCCACGCGTGGCAGGTGCGTCACCTCCACCTCGGCGATGCGAAAGCCGCGCGCCTTGGCCCCGGCCAGGAACTCGGTGTCGATCATCGCGCCGCTGGAGATGAGGGTCACGTGGTCCAGTATCTCGCGCCGGAACAGCTTGAAACCGCAGTCGATGTCGCGGCACAGGTAGCCAAACAGCAGCCGCACGAGTGTGTTCCAGCCCAGTGCGTTGAACTTGCGGATGAGGGGATCCTGCCGGTCGGCTCGGTAGCCGGAGACGATGTCAGCCTGGTCGATCTTTTGCAGGAAGCGAGTGATTTCGTCAAAATCGAACTGCTTGTCCGCAGGTGTGAATGCGATCAGATCCTTGGTCGCGGCTGCAAATCCGGCCTTGAGTGATCCTCCGTAACCTCGATTGGGGTAATGTTCCACCAGCCGAAAATTGGGGGTGCGCTGCTCCAGTTCGCGGGTGATCTCACCCGTGCGGTCGGTGCTACCGTCGTTGACCAGGATGATCTCATAATCCATTTCCAGTTGCTGTGCTACGGTGGACACTTCCTCTACAGCGCTGGCGACGTTGTCCTCTTCGTTATAGGCAGGAAGGACGATGGACAAACCGGACATATTCTCTCCTTGGGTTCAGAGTGTCTCAATGTTACACCAATCTATCCAAATTCGCAATCGCATGTGTCTAATTGCTCGGGGCGGGACAGAGTGAAGGTGGGGGTGTGTGGGCGCTTCGCGCCCACACACCCCCACAATTCCCTGTTTTGCAGAGGGCAGTTGCAAAGTGATTGCCTTGCCTGATTGCCAATAGCCAGTCGCTGCGGTATAATTTGCACGGATTTGACTTATGGCTGTTTCAGCGGCTCAGTCGATTAAGGATAGTTTGACCCGCACGCGCAACGCGGTCTTTGGCCGTGTGGCGGGGTTGTTTGGCGCCAGCGAGGTGATGGCGGATACCTGGGATGAGCTAGAGGAGTTGCTCATCCAGGCCGACGTGGGTGTCGAGACGACCCTTTACCTGGTCGATCGCCTGCGCCAGCGCGCGCGCGACGAGGCGATATTAAAGGCCGACGCGTTCCGCACGGCGCTGAAGGAAGAACTGCGCGCGCTGCTGCCCGATCCGCTGCCGCTCGATCTGGGCGGTCGTCCGCTGGACGTGGTGCTCATCGTCGGCGTCAACGGCTCCGGCAAGACGACGAGCATCGCCAAGCTGGCCTATCACTACGAGCGGGAGGGCCGCCAGGTGCTGCTGGCGGCGGCCGATACCTTCCGCGCCGCGGCGATGGATCAGTTGGAGGTGTGGGCCGGGCGCGTGGGGGTAGTGATCGTCAAGGGGCCGGAGGGGGGCGATCCAGGCGCGGTCGTTTTTGACGCGCTACAGGCGGCTCGGGCGCGCGGGGTGGACATGGTGATCGTCGATACCGCCGGGCGGCTGCACACGCAGTACAACCTGATGGCCGAGCTGCGCAAGGTGCGCAAGGTGGCGGGAAAGGGCGCCGCGGGTGCGCCTCACGAGACGCTGCTGGTGATCGACGCCACCACCGGTCAGAACGCGCTGGCCCAGGCGCGTCACTTCCAAGAGGCGGTCGAGGTGACCGGCGTGGTCCTGGCCAAGCTTGATGGCACTGCCAAGGGCGGCATGGTCTTTGCCATCGCCCGCGAGCTGGGCCTGCCGGTGCGCTTTGTCGGCACAGGGGAGCGCATGGAGGACCTGATGCCGTTCGACGCCGATGTGTTCGTGGATGGGCTGTTCGAATAGTGGGAGATTGGTAGGCTAGTAAATTGGTAGTTGGGCAGCTTGGTTTGGATTGAAGGTGCCCCTCGTCAGTGCCACCATTATCATCGAGTTTGGATATAGTGGGGGGATACACATGATTGGGAAACCGACCGAGTCTTCATTTGATGATTCTCCTGATTTAAAAACCAGAATACTTGGTGAGATGAGGCGTCAAGGTGTTGAAGAGAATATTCGTGAGTTTGTGCAGGAGTCGTATGAGGCGGCTCTCGGCAACCTTAACCTTGGTTCGTTACCACTGCTATCGCGCGCCGAACGTAGACGCTTACGGTTGCTCGTTCAGAATGATATCCTTCGTGGAATGATCGTGAGGGATTAGCCCCAAACTGGAGGCATTTGTGGAAGAACTCGTCAATCGTCTGACGACCCTGAAGGAAAAGCTCGACTACATCCGGGGGCGTCTTTGACCTAGCTGCCAAAGAGAAGGAAATCGCCGAGCTGGAGAAGCGCGCCAGCGCCCCGGACTTTTGGGGCGATCCCGAGACAGCACAGGGCGCGATGCGCAGGCTCTCCAGCTTGCAAGAGGAGGTAGAGCGGTGGAATCTGCTGGCGCAGCGGGTGCACGACGCGCTCGAGCTCGCTACGCTGGGTGACGAGAGTTTGGCGGAGGAGTTGACCGCCGAGGCGGAGACACTGGAGGAAGAGGTCGATCGTCTGGAGTTTCACCTGCTCCTCTCCGGTCCCCACGACCGGGGCGACGCCATCCTGGCCATCCACGCCGGGGCCGGTGGCACCGACGCTCAGGACTGGACCGAGATGCTGCTGCGCATGTACCTGCGCTGGACCGAGGCACGCGGATACAAAGGCGAGTTGGTGGATCGCCTGCCCGGCGAGGAGGCGGGCATCAAGCGCGCCATGATCTCCATCTCGGGTTCCTATGCTTACGGTTACGCGCGCGCCGAGCGGGGCGTGCATCGCCTGGTGCGCCTATCTCCCTTCGACGCCGCTCACCGCCGTCACACCTCCTTTGCCCTGGTCGAGGCGTGGCCCGATCTCGACGACGATATCTCGGTGACCATCAGCCCAGACGACGTACAGATCGATACCTTCCGCGCTTCGTCGGCCGGCGGCCAGCACATGCAAAAGAACGATACCGCGGTGCGCCTGACACACGTGCCCACCGGCATCGTCGTCTCGTGTCAGAACGAGCGCTCACAGACTCAGAACCGCGAGGCGGCGATGCGTGTGCTGCGGGCGCGCTTGATCCAGTTGGAGGAGGAAAAGCTCCAGGCAGAGATTGCCGAACTGAAGGGGGAGCACGTCGATGCCGGTTGGGGCAATCAGATTCGCTCTTACGTGCTGCATCCTTACCAGATGGTGAAGGACCACCGCACCAATCATGAGACAGGAAACGTGCAGGCTGTTCTCGACGGGCGGCTGGATGACTTTATTGAGGCCTATTTGCGTTTCACGATGGGATCGGATTAGGCAGCTAGCAGGCATCAGTCAAAGGGGAGGCAAAAATGAGAAAGTCTGATATGGACGAGAGGAAAAAGCTCGCAGCCGAGCGTGCGGCCAGGGCCGCGAAGCGAAAGGCCCGCGCTGCTGTCAAGATCGCCGCCAGCGCAAGTGAAGAGGCGCGGGCCAAGCTGGAGGATCTCCAGGACTCGTTCGACGATTTGCAGGAATCGCTGTTGATGACCCGTGTGCGCAACAACATGGAGGAGGTCGGAACCAAACTTTCTCTATTACCGAGCAAGATCGAGCAACTCCGCACCCGCGGCTATGCATTCCGCAGCTTTTTGGAGAACAAGATCGAGGTGCTGGCCGAAAAGTGGGAGCAGGCGCGGGCCAAGGTATCGCGGGAGATCGACAAGCGCACGCGGGAGCTGGAACAAGAATCGGATGAGGTTGAAGGCGTACTACGGCAGGCGGCGACCAGCGCCAGGGAGGCCTCCGTCTCCCGCGCCGAAAGCGCCCTTAACACGCTGGAGAGCAAGGTGCGGGCGGCCGAGTCGGCAATCGAGGCCATGTACAACACCTTGGAGCAGAACGTGAACCAGACCAGCGCGCAGGTGGACGAGGTCGAGTGGCTGCTCGATCAGATCGACGAGGCCTGCTTTGAGCTTCATCCGGCCGAGGATCCCGTGATGGCTTGCGAGGCCGAGTACATGGAGACCGAGAAGGAGGGGCTGAAGGGCATCCTGTACCTGACCGACGAGCGGTTGGTCTTTGAGCGCAAGGAGCAGGTCGCTACCAAGAAGGTGCTCTTTATCACCACCGAGAAAGAGACCGTGCACGAGCTCCTGCTTGAGGTTCCCGTCGGCCAGATCGAGGAGGTCAAGGCGCAGGACAAGAAAAAGTTCCTGGGACGCAAAGAGATGTTGGAGCTGCTTTTCGCTCCCGAGGCGGATTTCAGCGGCGCCACCTTCCGCTTGCACGGCGGCGCCAAGAACGAGGATTGGGATGCGCTGATCGGCCGCGTCAAGTCTGGCGAGATCGATAAGGAGCGCACCCGCCCCAAGGACGAGGCGGTGGTGGAGGCTGCCCGCGCCGCGCCGACCAAGTGCCCCACCTGTGGGGCGACTCTCCCCGCCGAGATCGTGCGTGGTCAGCGCGAGATCACGTGCGAGTATTGTGGCTCGGTCGTTCGGCTGTAGCTGTTTCTTTCCAACACGGGACACCGTTGATCTAACACCGATGCCCGATAGTTGAGGCTAGGGGGTGACAGATGGCGGAGAAGCTTATCGGTACAGTGTCTCACTGGTTTGGCAATATCAAGGTCGCCGGGGTCGACCTGACGAGCAAGCTCGCCGTGGGCGATCGGGTGCATATTCTAGGGCACACTACGGATTTCGAGCAAGAGATCAAGTCGATGCAGATTATGCACCAGGACGTGAGTGAGGCCGGTCGCGGCGACGACGTGGGGGTCAAGCTCAAGGCCCGGGCGCGGGTCGGCGACAAGGTTTACAGAGTGGAATAGCTGTTGGTCGATGTCCTGAACCAAGTCCGGCGCACGGTTGACGATCACAACCTGCTTGAGCGCGGCGATGGGATTGTCGTCGGCGTCTCTGGCGGGCCGGACTCGTTGTGCCTGCTCCACGTGCTGCTGCGCTTGCGCGAGGTGTACGACCTGCGACTTCACGTGGCACATTTACATCACGGCGCGCGTGGCGCCGATGCCGACGCCGATGCCGAGTTTGTGGGCGGGCTGGCCGCGGAATGGGACCTGCCGTTCACGATCGAGCGTCAGGACGTGCCTGCGCTGGCCCGCGAGCATCGTTTGGCCTTCGAGGAGGCCGCCCGACGCGTGCGATACGCTTTCCTGGCGCGGGTGGCTGCCGAGACCGGCTGGTGCAAGATCGCCGTGGGCCACAACGCCGACGACCAGGCCGAGACGGTGCTGATGCACTTTTTGCGTGGGGCCGGGCCGGCCGGCTTGCGCGGCATGCTACCTGCGACGCCTGTTACGGATTACCGCATGCTCGAACCGCTGGGTATAAACGATGCAGGAGGAAAGAAGCAAGATTCCTGCATCCTGCATCCTGCATCCTGCATCATCATTCGCCCTCTGCTCGACGTACCGCGTGCCGATATCGAGCGCTACTGCGCCGAACATGGCCTGCAGCCGCGCTTTGATCGCTCCAATCTGGACACTACCTACTTTCGCAATCACCTGCGCCACGAGTTGCTTCCGCTGCTGGAGACCTACAACCCCAACGTGCGCGCTCGGCTATGCCACACGGCGGCCGTCATCGCCGCCGATTACGAGCTGTTGTCCCAGTTGCGGGAGCGAGCTTGGGCCGATAGTGTGCGGGAGGAGCGAGAGGCCGTCATCGTCTTTGACCGGGTGGCCTGGCGGGCGCTGCCGGTGGCGTTGCAACGCGCTGTCCTGCGCCGGGCGGTCTATTGCCTGCGCCGGAGCCTGCGCGATGTGGATTTCATCCACGTGGAGGATGCCCGGCTTGTGGGCTTGAGCGGCGAGACGGGGACGCAGGCCACACTGCCGAGTGGACTGGCGCTCACCGTGAGCTACGACACACTGACCGTGGGCGATGCGGGCGATGCTGGCCCGCCTCCCGACGAGCCGCTGCTGTGGCAAGATGAGCCGCTGCCGGTGCAGGTGCCGGGCACGACGTCGCTGCCGCAATCCGATTGGGCGCTGCGGGCGGAACTGCTGGAGCGGTGGGATTTGGAGCAGATCGCGCTTAATTCCGATCCCTGGGTTGCTTATCTCGACGCGGACGCCCTCGCTGCGCCGCTCTTGCTTCGCCAGCGGCGGCGGGGGGATCGCTTTCGGCCCCAGGGGATGGAGGGACACAGCGTCAAGCTGAGCGCATTTTTGATCAATCGCAAGGTCCCGCGGGCCTGGCGCGATCGTGTGCCGTTGCTGGTGGCCGGCGATGAGATTGTGTGGGTGTGTGGCCAACGTATAGGAGAAGGCGCTGTGGCCAGGGAGGAATCTCGTCGGGTGGCCCAGTTACGGTTCGAACGCACCTAGGACAGTTTTCGGAGACTCGTGTTTTTGAGCCATTTGTGTTAAAATGCTGGTCGTTTTGCCGACGTTGGTGAGGCGTCACCAATGGCGCCCAAATCTCACGTGGGAGGCAATATGTTTGACGAACGAGGTTTAACCGACAGAGCACGTGGTATCCTGTTCTGGTTTACCATTGTTATGATAGCCGTGGTCGCCATCATCGCGATCATTGTCATTTTGCGTGCTTGCAGCACGATCCTGTCTCCGCCCGAGGAAGAGATTATGCTGGCGATCACTCCCGGCGAGGTGAGCCTGTGTCCGGGCGACCGGCGCCAGTTCACGCTCCAGGAGGGCGGGGAGGCCGCCTGGGAAGCCACGGGGGGGACCGTTACCCAAAGCGGCCTTTATACCGCTGGCGCTGCCCCTGGCGACTATACCGTCAAAGCCTCGCGTGATAAGCAAGAGGCCGTTGCCGTGGTGCACATTATTTCCTGCACGCCGACGCCCACCTACATCCCGACCATCGTTCCGACGGAGACGCCGATACCGCCCACCGAGGCCCCCGAGCTCGATCCGCAGGGTGACGTGGAGATCTATGAAACTGAGGCGCAGATAGGCACGTTTCCGGCCGGCGTGGATATCAAGGCTGGCAGTGTGCAGCCTGATGACATGCGTATGGTGCTTCAGCCTGCTGCCGAGGATGTGCCGGAGGAGTTGGCTGGGTGGGCTTCTGAAGGCGAGGCGCTGATTTGGGTTTCCCTCCACGACCCGATCCCGGATCCGCCTGCGGTGACTACGCGTTGGATTTTTGTGCTGGATCTGGACGGGAATACGGCCACGGGGCGTGCGCCGGGCACTTTGAAGATCAACAGGGGCCTGGGAGACGAGGTTGCGGTTTTACTCACGTATAGTGGCGGCGCTTATAATATCGAGGATTGGGTTTGGGACAGTGCAAATGATAGCTGGGCGGCTGGCCCTGGCGGCGTGCGCTATAGGGTTAGCGACTCTCGGACGCTGGCCGCGTTGGCCTTGCCGCTGGATACATTCACGCAGGCGGTGCTACGGCAAAGCGGCGTGACGGTTGATCTCGAAGCGGTCAAGGGACGGGTCGCTGCCGATGCCTACCCAGAGCAGCGGGTGATTGACTACTATCCCAATCCTTAGCCCATTTTTGCTGTCGACAAAAAGAGGCCAGCTAGCAATAGCCGGCCTCTTTTACCTTCCCGAAAGCTCCAAAAGCCTTCTGGCCTGGGGCGAACTCTGGCCAACAACTACGGTGACCAGGCGGGGGCCACATCGTTGGCCGGGTCGTTAGTCAAGTTGACGGGGGTCGTTTCGTTGACATCCATGCAAAAGATCTCCCAGTCGGAGGCACCGGCGCTGGTGATAAAACCGATGTGTTCGCCGTCGGGTGACCAGGAGGGGGATTCGTCCCAGGACATGTGATGGGTGAGCCTGGTCTGGCTCGTTCCGTCGGCGTTCATCACATAGATTTCGGTGTTCAGGGTGTCGATTCCCTCGTCGCTCAACACGCTGTGCCGATCGGAGGTAAAGGCGATCAGGCTGCCATCGGGCGACCACGCGGGGTCCTTGTCGTTGGACACGAGATCGGGGTTTTCTGCATCAACTCTCGCTGCAAAGTTTGATAGATTGGTTTGGTTCGTTCCATCGGCGTTCATCACATAGATTTCCGCGTCTCCATCGCGCTCCGATACAAAGGCGATCCGCGCGCCGTCTGGCGACCACATAGGCCCCCAATCGTGAGTCTCGTTTTCGGTCAATCGCACGGGGTTGGTCCCATCGGTGTTCATCACATAGATCTCGCTGTTGCCGTCCCGCAGCGAGGAGAAGGCGATCAGAGTTCCGTCAGGCGACCAGGCCGGATCACCGTCAAAGTCCTGTGACTCGGTGAGGCGGATTTGATTCGAACCGTCGGCGTCCATCACATAGATCTCGACGTCGCCGTCGCGATCGGATATGAAGGCGATGCGACTTCCGTCGGGCGACCAGGCCGGGCTTTCCTCCATGGCTGGATCGCTGGTCAGTTGGATCTGCTCCGTCCCGTCAGTGTTCATCACATAGATGTCGAAATCGCCCCCGCGATCCGAGGCAAAGGCGATTTTGCCGGTGGTGATGGGCGCGCGGGTTGGGGTGGGGAAAGGGGTGAGCGTTGGCTGTAGTGTCTCGGTCGGCAGTGGTGTGAGCGTGGCAGGGATGGTGGCAGTGGATGAGGTCGGCTCTGTTGTAGGGGAAAGCAGGACTGTGGCTTGCTGG
>Ga0315550_1000754_pt1 | contig 20158 bp, 17 predicted proteins | sample SalMarSW160190MG_2_FD_203100 | JGI IMG/M metagenome (GOLD analysis project Ga0315550, IMG submission 203100) | Salt marsh sediment microbial communities from the Plum Island Ecosystem LTER, Massachusetts, United States - Salt Marsh Sediment SW1601-90 ... | reverse complement strand
ATTCCCTTCTTGGCCTTCCCTTCGGTCGCTGCAGGAGCCTTCTGTCAAGCCTATTCTCCATTTCGACCACGAACGCCTCGGTGCCGAAAGGTCTTCCCGTTCTTGTGGCATATCGCAATCGCTCAATTTCTTTCCTGGGTGCATCGGTGCGCAATAAAAGAATATAGTCCTGTCGCCTGTCATCAGTGAAAAGGTCCTCTCCCAAAAGGCCGTCCTTGCCGCCTTTGACATGCGCCGCAGCACTTGAATAGGGATAGTCTTCTGCCCTTTCTACAATCCCGGCCCGTACCGGATTTTGCTCGATATATCTGGAAACCGCCCACAGGTACTTCTCTTGATCCACAATGCAGGAATGATAGCGACTTTCCCACAATCGCCCAGTCCGTCCATAGGTTCTGTTGACATATTGCGTATAGCACAGGGTAAGGCCCTGCATCATCTTAAATAGCGACTCTTCCGAGCCCGGTTTCGTCAGCAGATGGATATGGTTGGTCATCAGACAGTATGCCATTACAGGAGAAGTCCACTTTGCAGCATATTTCTTCAACAGCGAGAGATACTGCTTTCGGTCTTCCTTTTCGAAAAAGACTGCTTCCCGATTGTTGCCCCTTTGAATTACGTGGTGCGGATATCCCACCGCCACCGCGCGCCCGATCCTCGGCATGAGTGATTTTATCGGCTGCAACTCAGCATGTCAAGAAAACTGGGATGTGTCCCTATTTAAGCTCTGTGGTGAAATTAACTGCCGATAAACTTCTACATCTGGTTGCCCCGCGTTCTAACCACACAATATATGGAATTACATAAAAAAAAGTTAAGAAATTAACATTTTTCCCTTGACAGAAAAATCGCTGTAGCTTATAGTTGGTGGTAAATAGTGGAAGAAAGTGGAGGGAAGATGCCGGCTTTCTCCGGAAAATACTATTACACCATAGACCCAAAGGGGAGAATCATCATACCCGCTCCTTTCAGGGAAACAATTACCTCCAATTATAACCCGAAACTGTATGTAGTCAACGCGGCTTTTGATAAATGCCTCCATATCTTTCCGCAGGAGGAATGGAACAGGCTCGAAGAAAAGGTCCGGCAACTTCCCAGGATGCATGAAGAAGTGAGGTTCTTCATGAGAAGGGTCATCGCTTCGGCCCAGGAAGTGGAAATGGACAAGCAGGGGAGGATCCTCATACCTGCCGCACACAGGGCGGACGCCGGATTGAATTCCGACATTGTGATGGTGGGGCTGATAGAAAAAATTGAGTTATGGGACAAGAAAGAATGGGAAGCCGCGGTTAATCCCGCGGGAATCGACAGAAGGGCAGTGGAAGAAAAACTCGCGTCATATGGCTTATAGATGACGACGCGGCATCAGCCGGTACTCGTCGAAGAGGTTATCGACCTTCTCTCGCCGCGTGAGGGGGGGACATATATAGACGCAACAGTGGGACTTGGCGGGCATTCGGAGGAGATTTTGAAAATGATCGGCAGTGACGGCAGACTGATAGGCATCGACAGAGACGACGCTGCCCTCCGTGCGGCGGAAGAAAGATTGAAAGACCCCCGGGTACAGCTTAAGAAAGGCAGATTTTCTGAAATGGAAAACATCCTTGCGTCGGCGGGGGCCGCGAAGGCCGACGGGATATTGTTAGACCTCGGTGTATCGATGATGCAGCTCAGGGAATCCGGCAGGGGGTTCAGCTTTCTTTCAGACGAGAGACTCGATATGCGGATGGACAGGACACAGCGTCTTTCCGCCTGGGACATAGTGAACGGTTATTCCGAAAAGGACCTCATAAGGGTACTGAAAGATTACGGCGAGGAGCACAGGGCTCCCAGGATAGCGCGCGCCATCGGTATGCAGAGAAGGAAGGGGGAGATCGCCACCTGCTCCGAACTCGCCGGTCTTGTTTCACGTTCCGTCGGCAGGAGAGGGAGGATACACCCGGCCACGAAGACGTTCCAGGCCCTCCGGATCGAGGTAAACGGCGAAATTGAAGAACTCCGGAAGGGACTGAACGCCTCCCTGAAAATACTGAAAAGCGGGGGAAGGCTCTGCGTGATCTCTTACCATTCCCTGGAAGACCGTGAAGTCAAGAACTTCATCAGGGAAAACGCCCGCACGGGCACACTGAAACCCCTGACGAAGAAGCCGGTCACGCCCGGCATAAGGGAAATCCGGGAAAACCCTTCTTCCAGGAGTGCAAAAATGAGAGGAGCAGAGAGAACATGATCCGCCCTAAAGCTAACACCAATATGCTATCATTACTGTATAAACCGCTTCTCGCAGCTTGCCTGCTCCTCGGTCTGTTCGGACTGATATGGCTGAGGTCCAGCATAGTTGAAGTAAACTACAAGATACACGACCTCGAAGAAAAAAAGATGGGTGCCCTCACGGACATGAAGCTTCTCCTTGCAAACAGGGCGAAACTCATGTCACTCGAAAGAATCGACACATCCCTGCAGGGAAAGACCGTTGCCAGGAGATATGCCGACAACGAATACGTATTCCCGGACAGGATCAAGGTAGTCCACATAAAGAGGAGCAAAGGGCCGGCGCCTTATAATGTATCTTTCAATAGACGCATACAATGAAACAAAGGGAGCAGGACTTTTCAGACACGGTGAAATTATGTGAACAGGAAAAGGGCCATCATATTAAACACCACGCTGGTTTTCGCTTTCATGGTCATATTCTTGCGCCTTGTCGACCTGATGCTTATTGACCATAAACTACTCTCCGAGAAGGCCAAGGTGCAGCAGGTAACGGCGGAAGACATACAGGCCATGAGGGGAAATATCTATGACCGAAGGGGCAGGGCATTTGCGGTCAATGTCGAACTCGAATCCCTCTACTGCGATTCAAAGAAAGCGGCCATCGACAAGAAAAGGATAAGAAAGTTGTCCTCGGTGCTGAACATGAGGCCTGCCTTGGTAAATGCAAAACTCGAAAAGAACAGAAGTTTCATGTGGCTTGACAGAAAGCTCCGTCCCGATACGGTAAGAAGAGTCAAACTGGTGCTGGGCATGGGGCCCCGGGCCAGCGAGACGCCTGCCCAGGGGTTCGGCTTCATCCCCGAGGCAAAGCGCCTTTACCCCAACGGAAGCCTGGCAGTGCACGTGATAGGTGCTGTCGGTCTCGACAACCAGCCGCTTGAGGGACTGGAACTCAAATTCGACAAATACCTCAGGGGCGCCGGGGGAAAGGTCTATTTTTCACGGGACGCAAGCGGGAACCTCCTTTCCTCCGGGGCAAACCTGGAATCGAAAGGCGACGACATCCAACTCACCATCGACGAGGGTCTCCAATACATAGTTGAAAGGGAACTGGACCGCGCGATGTCAAAATGGAAGGCAAAGGCGGCCACTGCAATCATGATGGACCCTTTCACCGGCGAAATACTTGCATTGGCAGACAGGCCGACCTATAACCCGAACAATCTCAGGCGTGCAACCAGGAATGAGATGAGAGACAGGGCGATCACCGACGTCTATGAACCCGGCTCCACCTTCAAGATAGTGGTGGGGACCGCCGCTCTGGAGGAGAAGGCGGTGAGCCTCAACTCAACCTTCGACTGCAGCAAGGGCTATATCGTGGTGGGGGGTCACGCCGTACACGACGCCGAAAAACACGGCGTACTTACCTTCAAAGAGGTGATTCAGAAGTCCTCCAATGTGGGGACCACGATGATCGGCATGAGGCTTGGCAGGCAGAAGATTTACAGGTATGCAAAACGTTACGGGTTCGGCGACCTCACGCGGATTGATCTCCCGGGTGAAGTCTCCGGCTGGATCAGAAAACCCGACAAATGGTCTGCAACGTCGATCGCGGCGGTATCCATAGGACAGGAGGTCGCCGTTACACCCCTTCAGATATTGAGGGCGTATTCGGCAGTTGCCAACGGAGGCTACCTGGTCCGGCCCCACGTGGTGGCGCAGATCAGGACGCACACGGGCAAAACAGTTTACTCTTTCACGCCGGGACCTTTGAAAAGGGTCATCTCGGAAAAAACGGCGCGCCTTTTCAAGAATATCCTGAAGACCGTTGTCGAAAAGGGCGGTACGGCGCCGGACGCAGAGGTCGACGGCAATGAGGCGGCGGGGAAAACAGGCACGGCCCAGGTTATAGACCCGAAGACGGGAAGATATTCGAAGACCAAATATGTAAGCTCCTTTGTGGGCTTCGTTCCGGCTGATGATCCGAGGTTCGCCGTTATCGTCGTCGTCTACGAGCCGAAAGGGATCAGGTACGGGGGACTCGTGGCGGGGCCGGTATTCCGGAATATCGCCGACCAGGCCCTCTCGTACCTGGATGTGCCGCGCGACGACGCACCCGAAAGAAACCTTCTCCTGGTGTCGAAATGAGGCTGAAGGAGATATTGAAGGAAGTCAGGACAATAAGTATAACGGGAGATGCGGGAACCGAGATCAGCGGTATATCCTATGATTCAAGGAAGGTCGCCGAGGGCCATCTCTTTGTCGCCATAAGGGGAGACAAGTCGGACGGCCATCATTTCATAGGTGACGCCGTCGCAAGAGGCGCCGCCGCCGTGATATATGACAACCCGGAAGCCGTTACATCTGCGTGTATTACACCGGAAGAGCGAGCGTCTCTTTGCCTCATAAGAGTCGGGGACTGCAGGGAGGCGATGGCCTATGCAGCCAATAATTTCTTCATCAGGCCTTCCGAAGCCCTGACGGTGGCCGGCGTCACGGGCACGAACGGAAAGACAACCACGACATACCTGATGAAATCCATAATCGAGTCCTGGGGCAGAAAGGCGGGACTGATCGGCACCATACAGTACATGGCGGGCGATAAGATATACTCCGCACCGCACACGACTCCGGAAGCCCCTGAATTCCAGGAGATGCTCCGGACCATGATCTCCTCTGGGTGCACCCACGTCGCGGTAGAGGTATCGTCACATGCGCTTGCGCAGAAAAGAGTTGACGGAACGACGTTCAGGGCCGCTGTCTTCACGAACCTGACAAGGGACCACCTCGATTTCCACGGGACCATGGATAACTACTTCCGGACGAAGGAGAGATTGTTCAGAGAACTGCTGGGCAGTAACGGATTTGCCGTGATAAACGTCGACGACCCCTATGGAAGGAGGCTGCTGGCCGGCATGGGCGGCGGCGTAAGGGTGCTGACATATGGCCTTGAATCGGGATCCGACCTGAGGGCCACGGACATCGACAATTCCTCCGGGGGGCTCCGGTTCAAAATCAACATGCGCGGAAGGACTTACGGCGCCGTCTCTCCTCTTATGGGATTGCCGAACGTATACAACATCCTTGCGGCCGCAGGGGTTTCCGCATGTCTCGGCGTACCCTGGAGGACCATAATCGATGGAATCCGGAACTCGATGGCGGTAAGAGGAAGGTTTGAGAAGGTCGACGCCGGCCAAGGGTTCCTCGCCGTTATTGATTATGCCCACACGGAGGACGCACTGGAAAGGCTGATCTACACCGCCAGGGGATTGACAGACGGTAAAATCGTCACGGTTTTCGGCTGCGGAGGGGACAGGGACAGGGGTAAAAGGTTCACGATGGGCTCGATTGCAACGAGGTTGAGCGATTTTGTTATCCTGACTTCCGACAATCCCCGGTCGGAGAGTCCACGGCAAATCATTGAAGAGATCGAAGCGGGCGCTACGCGGAAAAACTACCTTGTCGAACCGGACAGAGAGGCCGCTATCAGGAGGGCCGTCCTTATTGCCCGGGAGAACGATGTAGTTCTCGTCGCGGGGAAAGGACATGAAGAGTATCAGGAAATAGGGGGAAAGAAGTTCAAATTCAATGACAGGGAGGTGCTGGAAAGGGCGATAAGGCAGATGATCAACAACAAATAATCATCGGCTGTTATTGGCAGTGGGGGCCACCGACAGAAAGAAATATGGGGCATTTACGACTCGATGATATCTTAAAGGCAACAGGGGGAGAGGTACTCAGCAGGCACAGCGAGGAGTTCACCGGTCTGTCCATTGACTCAAGGACAATAGGAAGCGGCGAGATATTCCTCGCGCTGAAGGGACCGCACTTCGACGGCCACGATTTTCTGGATGCGGCGCTGCGGACAGGCGCGGGGGCCATCGTGGAGATGACTCCGTCAGGGGTTCCGGCCGGCAAGACGATTATCCGGACGGAAAGCTCCCTTACCGCCCTTCAGAGCATCGCCCGGCACCTTCGCGACAAGTCAGGTGCGCAGGTTGTGGGGGTGACCGGTACGAACGGAAAGACCACGAGCAAGGAGCTTATCGCATCGGTCCTGGGCAGGAGGTCCAGGGTACTGAAGACGTCGGGCAACCTCAACAACCACATAGGACTGCCTTTGAGCATGGTGAACGGCACCGGTGACGAGGATGTCATGGTGCTGGAGATGGGATCCAACGTCGCCGGCGACATTAAGCTGCTTTGCGATATCGCCCGTCCCGACTTTGCCGTTGTCACGAATGTCGGACCCGCCCATCTTGAGGGCTTCGGCAGCCTCGAAATGGTGAGAAAGACCGACCTGGAGATACTGGAATACGTCCGTACCGTTTGCGTAAATGCCGACGACCGTTTCCTCATGGAAGGCGTGGAGAAGTTCACCGGCGAAATCATCACATACGGCATGAGCGACAATGCGGATGTGGCAGCCGGGGACATCGTGCTGGGAGAAAGGGGTTCGCGTTTCACTCTTCGACTTCCCGGGAAGAGGAAGGTCGAAATCAGGCTCGCGGTCCCCGGGACGCTCAATATTTACAATGCCCTGGCGGCGGCGTCCATAGCATGCGTACTGGGGACGGAGGATGATCAGATCCGCGAAGGACTCGGCTCTTTTCACGGTGTGCCCATGAGACTGGAAGTCCTGGAGCATTCGGGCGCCATTGTGATCAGCGATGTCTACAATGCAAATCCGGCCTCCATGGAAGAAGCCGTAAGAGAGCTTCTCCGCCTCAGGAAAAAGAGGACCGTGGCCGTGCTCGGGGACATGCTCGAACTTGGCAGTCACTCCGGCGATGCCCACAATAGGCTGATGGATTTACTGTCCGGAGCACGCATCGACATCCTGATCGCCGTGGGGCCGGAGATGATTTCCGCCTCTGCAGGGTTCTCCGGAAAGAGCTATGTGGCCGATGATTCCGCCGCGGCCGGGTCCATACTGGCCGGCATACTCAGGGAGGGAGACACCGTCCTGGTGAAAGGCTCGCGCGGCATGCGGATGGAAAGGGTCCTGCCCCTTTCCGGACACCATCGGACAAGGGAGGAGTCGCGTGCTCTATAAGGCCCTTTACCATCTTCACAACCTGTTCTCTCCCCTGAACGTGTTTCGGTATATAACTTTCAGGACCGCGCTCGCAGTGATTACAGCCATGCTCATCTCCCTGTTCATCGGCCCCCCGCTCATAGCGTGGCTCAAGAAGATCAGCATAACACAGCAGATCAGGGACGACGGTCCTCGAAGCCACCTCAGGAAGACCGGCACCCCGACCATGGGGGGAATAATCATCATCACTTCCATCCTGGCGACGGTCCTGCTCTGGGGGGAACTGGGGAACATGTACGTATGGATAATGATCTTTTCCCTTGTCGGATACGGTGCGATAGGGCTCCTCGACGATTACCTCAAGGTAGTGAGAAAAAATTCCAAAGGACTCCGTGCATGGTATAAGTTCGGTTCGCAGATCGTTCTGGCACTGGCCATAGGTGTTCTGCTTTATTTCAATCCAAAGGACCCTTACGCCGACGTACTGAGCATCCCGTTTTTCAAGAAGTGGCTGTTCGACCTCGGGCTTTTCTACATACCTTTCTCTATTGTGGTGATGGTCGGAGCGTCGAATGCCGTCAATCTCACCGACGGGGTCGACGGACTGGCCACAGGCCTTGTGGGCATCGCGCTTCTTGCGAATATCATACTCGTTTACATCTCCGGCAACGCAAGATTCGCACAGTATCTGCAGGTACTTTACCTTCCCGGCACGGGTGAACTGACGGTAATATGCGGCGCCATGCTCGGGGCCTCCCTTGGGTTTCTCTGGTTCAACTCCTATCCTGCGGACGTCTTCATGGGAGATGTGGGCTCACTCGCCCTTGGCGGTGCTCTCGGAACTCTTGCGATCATCACCAAACACGAAATCGTTCTGGCCGTAGTGGGAGGCATTTTTGTGATAGAGACCCTTTCCGTGGTATTCCAGGTCGCGTCCTTCAAATTAACCGGAAAGAGGATCTTCAGAATGGCCCCCATCCATCACCACTTCGAGCTTAAGGGGTGGCACGAATCAAAAGTAATAGTAAGGTTCTGGATTGTCGGTATAATGCTTGCGCTGCTGAGTCTGGCAACGCTGAAACTGAGGTGATCATGGAAATATCGCGGATAAGAAATCAGCAGTCAAAAGTCAGTGATGTGAAGACATATTATGTTTTTCTTTTTTTACTTTTCATTCTCTGTTTTTCCTTTGCGACTTCGGTCTCCGCTCACGAAATAAGGGCCAGGGCCGCAGTTGTCATTAACGCGGCGACCGGGAGGGTGCTCTATGCCAAAAACCCCGATGCCAGGCTGATGCCCGCCAGCACCACCAAACTGGTGAACGCCCTGGTAGTGCTGGACAGGGCGAAACTCGACGATGTGACAACGGTCAGCGCGAGGGCGGCGGGCCAGCCGCCTACGAAGGCTGGCCTGAAGCGGGGGGACAGGATAACGATCAGGACGCTCCTTTACGCGGCCCTGATGAAATCCGCCAACGACGCCGCAGTCGCCCTTGCGGAGGCCGTCGCCGGTTCCGAAGAGGCCTTTGTCAGGTTGATGAACAGAAAGGCGATTGCGCTTGGGGCCGACGACACCCGGTTCATTAACGCTAACGGCCTGCCCGGCAGAGGCCAGCATATAACGGCACGAGACCTGGCTATCATAATGAGGGAGGCCATCAAGTACCCGCTTCTCAGGGAGATCATGGGCACCCGGGTGAAAGAAGTATCCACCAAGGGCGGAAAGACGATGTTCATCAAGAACACGAACAGGCTGCTGTGGTCCGATGATGAGGTCCTGGGCGGCAAGACAGGCTATACCAGGAAGGCGAAGCACTGCCTTGTGTGCGCCGGCGAGCGCGACAACGACACTATAATCGTCGCCCTCCTGCATGAGCCCCGGAGACACCTGTTGTGGAAAGACGCCGAATATCTGATGGGCGTGGGCGAAAAGGTATTGAGCGACGACTCAGAGCCCGTGGTGTATCTGACGAAATTTCACAAACCTTCCAGGGGGACACTGGCCGGCAGGAAGAGGCACGTCAGAAGGCGCGTGGTGAGAAGGAGAAGCAGGAAAAACAGGGCCGCCCTGGTCGGGAACAGGCTGAAGGAAGAGAAGATACGTGCAATTGCCCGGCAGGAGGACGATGGAAACAGAGGGTAGGAAAATAACCGTTGTCGGCCTTGCCCGAAGCGGGCTCGGGGCCGCAAACCTCCTTGCGAGCCTGGGCGCCTCCGTCACCGTGACCGACGTAAAGACGGAAGAGGAACTCGGCGACATCGTGGACAGGCTCGCCCCATCCGTACGCCGGAGATTGGGGGGACATCCTGAAGAGGTATTCACCTCGGCGGACATGCTGGTTCTGAGTCCGGGGGTACCGGCAAGTCTGGCGCCGGTCAGCCGGGCAAAAAAAAGAGGGACACCGGTGATCGGTGAGCTTGAACTGGCGTACCGGATAATAAGAACCGGACGTGACACGCGACTTCCCGGACCCGCTACGCCCTTTCTCGCGGTCACGGGCAGCAACGGCAAATCCACTACAACGTCGCTTCTTGACCTGATCCTGAAGAAAAGCGGCTTCAGGACGGTACTCGGAGGAAACATCGGCAACGCCCTCACCGAAGAGTTCTGCAAAATGGCGACAGGCGTTGAAGCCCCCATAAACACCATGGCATCACGCGCTTCAGGAGGGTCTCCTTACGACTTTGTCGTGGCTGAAGTCTCCAGTTTCCAGCTCGAGACTACCGATGCTTTCAGCCCGTTCATAGCGGCCATCCTCAACATTACCCCCGACCACATGGACAGGTACAGTTCGCTTTCCGAATACGCCGGGGCGAAGGCCAGGATATTCGCGAACCAGAACAATGGTGATTTCCTCGTCCTCAACGCCGATGATCCCGCGATACAGGCCATTTACAAAAAGATTTTCCATGATGCAACAGCGAGTCCGTCCCTGCCTCACGTATACCGGTTCAGCCGCCGCGGGAAGGTGGAGGGCGTTTATTGCGCAGACGGCACGGTCCGTTGCAATATGCCCGGCAATATTTCCCCGGATTTTCCCCTTATGGACGCCTCTGAAATAAGGATCAAAGGAGTACACAACCTGGAGAATGCCATGGCCGCCGCGGCCATGGCTCTCCTTGCAGGCTGTCCTCCGGCAGCCGTGAGGGAGACACTCCGCTTATTCGGAGGGCTGGAGCACAGGTTGGAATTCGTTCGGGAACTCGACGGCGTCAGATATATCAACGACTCGAAGGGGACCAATATCGGCGCAGTCATGAAGTCGCTGGAGAGTTTCAGCAGTCCGCTGGTACTGATAGCCGGGGGCAGGGACAAGGCAGGCGATTTTTCGGCTCTGGCTCCGCTTGTATCGGAAAAAGTGAAGACCCTGGTCCTTATCGGCGAGGCCTCGGCGAAAATAAGAGAGGCCGTGGGGGACATGACGGAAACAGTTACTGCGCAGGACCTGACCGAGGCGGTGGAGATGTCCCGGAAGAAGGCCGCCGAAGGCGATGTCGTGCTGTTGTCGCCGGCCTGCGCAAGCTTCGACATGTTCAGGGACTTCGAGGACAGAGGACGGCAGTTCAAGAAGATAGTGAGGGGACTCGGCAATGGCAGATAGCCGTCCGGCCGGAATCAAGACCCCCCTCATAAGAACATATGACAGGTTCCTTTTATTCACCATGCTCCTTCTCTTATCCTTTGGCGCACTGATGATCTACAGTTCGACGTCCGTCATCACCCCTCTTCTCGCGAAGAAGAATATCACTCCATTCTATTATTTCAAGCGGCACCTCTTCACAATGGTCATCGGCGGAATCGTGATGATAATCGCCTATTCGATCAGGCCGTCATTCTACAAGAAGGCGGCGGTGCCGGCACTTGTATTCTCCTTTTTTCTTCTCGTCCTGGTATTTTTCCCGGATATCGGTATAACTGCCGGCGGCGCACGCAGGTGGATAAGACTCTGGCCGACGACATTCCAGCCGTCGGAACTCGTTAAGCTGGCAATGGTCATATTTCTCGCGAAGTACATGTCGTCTCCAGATTACGACACTGAAAGGTTCGGCTCCTTCATCAAGCCCCTTATCGTGATGGTCGCGTTCCAGCTGGTATTTCTGAAGCAGCCGGATTTCGGTTCCACGATGAGTCTCGCCTTCCTGACCTTTGCCATGCTCTTCGTCTCGGGGATGAGTCTCAAATACATAGCCTCGGTACTGGTCCTCGCCCTGCCCGTCTTGTACAAGCTCGTTATGGAGCCTTACCGCCTCAGGAGGATCACGTCTTTTCTCGACCCATGGAAAGACCCTCTGGGGAGCGGTTTCCAGCTGGTCCAGTCCTTCATATCACTGGGGAGCGGCGGCCTCACGGGACTCGGCCTCGGCGAATCCAGGCAGAAGCTCTCCTTTCTGCCCGCTGCGCACACGGATTTCATCTTCTGTCTGGTGGGGGAAGAACTCGGCCTTATCGGCACCTCCGTCCTGATCGCCCTCTTTCTCTTCCTGTTCATCAGGGGGATCACGATCGCCGGCAGGTCAAAAGACAGGTTCGTCCACTATCTCGCCTACGGGCTTACCATGATGATATCGCTTCAGGCCCTCGTAAACTTCGCCGTTGTTACCGGCCTTGTCCCGACGAAGGGACTTCCCCTGCCCTTTGTGAGCTACGGTGGTTCGGCCCTCCTGGTCAACATGGCGGCAGTAGGCATTCTGCTCAGGATATCGAAAGGCGACTACAAACAGGCACCGGAGGAAGAAAAACACATAAAGGCAAGAAGAGTGGCAAGGCGCAACATTTACAGCAGGAAGGGGTACGGCAATTGAGGGTGATCATTGCAGGAGGCGGAACAGGCGGCCACCTCTTTCCCGGACTGGCGCTGGCGGAGGAATTCAGGCGGAGGGACGCAGGCACCGAGGTGACCTTTGTGGGAACGGAGCACGGCATAGAAGCCCGGATAATCCCGCGCGAGGGATATCCGATAAAGTTCCTGAAGGCGGAAGGGTTTGTGGGCCGCTCTTTCCTCAGGAAGATAGGGAGCGCCGTAAAGACGGCTTTGTCGCTTCTGGACGCACGCCGCATCCTCAACTCGGTAAAGCCGGACATCGTCATAGGTGTCGGCGGATATGCCTCCGGCGCCATTGTCCTCCTTGCCGGATTGAGGTCCATCCCCACAATGATCCACGAGCAGAATTCCGTCCCCGGCCTGACAAACAGAATACTGGGCAGAATTGTGAAGAGGACCTGCGTGACATATCATGAAAGCCTTCCCTTTTTTCCCATGGGCAGGGCGTTCCTGACCGGGAACCCCATCAGGGCTCGGATACTCAGAGGCGAAAGGGAAACAGCCTGCAGGCTCTTCGGTCTCGACCAGTCGACCTTCACCGTCTTTGTATTCGGAGGAAGCGCAGGCGCGAGGTCGATAAACAGGGCGGTGGTAGAGGCGCTGAACCATCTCATCGACCTGAAGGAGGAGATCCAGTTCCTCCATCAGACGGGGGAGAAGGATTACGAAAGTGTGCGGGAGGCATACAGAAAGGCAGGCTTCCGCGGGACTGTGGCGCCCTTCATTTATCAGATGGCCGAGGCCTACGCCGCCGCCGATATGGTCATTTCACGGGCCGGCGCGACGACGCTCGCCGAAATTACGGCACTGGGTAAACCCGCGATCCTTGTCCCCTATCCTTTCGCTTCCGGTCGCCACCAGGAGCTCAACGCCCTGAAGCTCCGGGAGATGGGAGCCGCCCTGATGATTACGGACAATGAACTCAAAGGTGAAACGCTGGCCGATGATATCAGAAAACTGCTCGAAAGCGATTCAATGCGGGCCGAAATGAAAAAGGCCGGCAAGGGACTGGGCAGGCCGGATGCGTGCGGCAGGATAGTCGATGTCGCAATAAGTCTCGTAAAGGAGAAATACGGAATCGAGGGCAGCATCAAAAGAGGCATCCATGTTTGAAAAATACAGGGTCATACACTTTGTGGGGATAGGCGGTATAGGAATGTCCGGCATCGCCGAAGTCCTCTGGAACCTGGGTTACGATGTGACTGGCTCGGACGTTAAGGAATCTGAAACAACGGTCCGTCTCAGGAACATGGGGATGAAGGTCTACATCGGACACAGGGAAGAGAATATCGACTCCGCACACGTTGTCGTGGTTTCCTCTGCCGTGTCACGGGACAACCCGGAAATTGCGGCCGCCGGGAACCTGTCCGTCCCGGTGATTCCGCGCGCCGAAATGCTTGCAGAACTCGCGCGCCTGAAATACGGCATCCTCGTGGCGGGTTCCCACGGCAAGACCACCACGACATCCCTTGTTTCAACCGTACTTGCCCGTGGGGGCTTCGACCCCACCCTCATCATCGGCGGACGGCTCAAGGCCATAGGAAGCAACGCCAGGCTCGGGAGGGGAGAATTCATGGTCGCGGAAGCCGACGAAAGCGACGGCTCCTTTCTCAAGCTCTCTCCCACGATAGCCGTCGTCACGAACATCGACAGGGAGCACATGGAATTTTTCAGAGACATGCAGAGCCTGAAGAACGCCTTTGTATCGTTTATAAACAAGGTCCCGTTTTACGGGGTCGCCTTCATCTGCAACGAAAACGAAAACACCAGGGAGATAATGCCGGACATACACAGGCGGTATCTTACCTACGGGCTGTCGGATGCCTCCGATATTTACGCCTCCGGCATCACAAAGGCCTTTATGTCCTCAAGCTTTGACGTGACGTACGGAGGGACTCCTCTCGGCAGGTTCACGCTGCCCGTTCCGGGACGGCACAACATCCTGAATGCACTGGCATGCATAGGTGTCGCCCGCGAGTTGAAGATGGAGACCGTTGCGATACAGGAGGCCCTGTGCTCCTTCGACGGCATTCAGCGGAGATTCGAATTCAAGGGAGAGGCAAAGGGCGTCAAGGTATACGACGATTACGGCCATCATCCCACCGAGATAAGGGCCACGATCTCGGCCGCCAGGGAAAACCTGAGATATCTCGCCGGGCACTCGAAACTTCATATCGTATTTCAGCCGCACCGCTACACGCGGACGGCTGACCTGATGGAAGAATTCTCTGTCTCCTTTGGAGACGCAGATTCCGTCATAGTTCTCGACATCTACCCTGCGGGAGAAAAACCCATAGACGGCGTCACATCCCCGGTGCTCTGCGAAAAGATCCGGAAGGCGGGACGGACGAACATTTTCTATGCCGGGGACCGCGAGCAGGCCGCGGCCCGTGCCGCGGCGGAGGCCGGGTCCGGAGACTTGGTCCTCACTCTCGGCGCCGGGGACGTCTGGAAAGTCGGGGAAAAAGTACTGGAGAGGCTGAATGGAGCTTAACAGGGAAAACTGGGAGGCGGCACTCGAAGGGTACTACAAGGGCGACAGCCTGTTCGCTGCGCCCATGAAAGACCATACCAGCCTCGCCATAGGAGGGGCCGCGGACATACTGACCTCACCTGAAGACCCCCTGTCGATCAGAAATCTCATGGTGGTACTGAAGAGGGAAGGCATACCGTTCTTCCCCATCGGAGGAGGAACAAACCTCCTGGTTCGTGACGGCGGGATAGAGGGCGTTGTCATATCAGTGAGGGCCTTCAACAGGATCGAGGTACTGCAGGAATATGAAGGAGTCGTGGAGCTTTTTGTGGAAGCCGGGGTCCCGTGGCAGAAGCTCGTCAATTTCTGCAAAGAAAAAGGATATTCCGGGATCGAGGGGTTGACGGGAATACCCGGCACCGTCGGCGGGGCCATCTGCGGCAATTCCGGGTCCTTCGGCCGGGAGGTGAAGGACGTGGTCGCCTCCGTCGTCATAATGAATTCCGAGGGCCGGCTGGACAGGCACAACGCGACGGACCTCGGCTTTTCATACAGAAGCTCCAATATACCGGAGAGCGACATCGTCATGAGTGCGAACATGAGGTTCAGAAAAGATGAAGCCGGAGCCGTCGCCGCCAGGACCGACCGTTTTTTTTCGGAAAAGAAGGGCACTCAGCCCATCACGGAGAAGTCTGCGGGATGCGTATTCAGGAACCCCGGGGAGACCCCGGCAGGCCGTCTGATCGACGAGGCTGGATGCAAAGGGATAAAGAGAGGCGGCATAGAGGTCAGCACCGTCCATGCAAACTTCTTTGTCAACAGGGGCGGGGGAACGTCATCTGACTTCATGGGCCTGATGGACGAAGTTACCGCCCGGGTGCAAAAAAAATTCGGGGTGGCTCTCGAACCGGAGATAAAGATAATTGGAAGAGATAAATGATGTGTGATGAGTGTCAGAATCATGAATAAGAAGGTCCTGAAGAGCCGGAAGATCGGGGTCCTCATGGGAGGGACGTCCTCTGAAAGAGAGGTGTCGCTCAAGAGCGGCGCGGCCATTTACAGGGCGCTCAAATCGCTCAATTACCGCGTGGTCTCCGTGGATGCCGGCGATGACATATGCGAGGTACTGAAGAAGAGGAATATAGAAATTGCCTTTATCGCCCTTCACGGCGGCCACGGGGAAAACGGCGCCCTGCAGGGGATGCTGGAGGTGATGAACATACCTTACACCGGTTCGGGCATCCTTGCATCGGCGCTCGCAATGGACAAGGAGGCATCCAAAAAGATATTCCTCCATCACGGGCTGCCCGTGGCCCCGTTCAAGATAGTGAGTAGTGAGGAGTCAGGAGCCAGGAGCACGCACGGGTTACGGAAGTCAACAGCCGGCGCCTCACGTCTTACGCCTCACGCCTTACCGCCCTTTCCTCTTCCCTGGGTGGTGAAGCCGGTCTCGGAGGGTTCAAGCATAGGCGTAGAGATAGTCAAGGACTATTCGGCCATGCGGGGCGCCATGAAAAGGGCTTTTTCTTATGGCGACAAGGTGATCGTGGAGAAATTCGTCGCGGGCAGGGAAATACAGATCGGCATACTGAACGATAAGGTCCTCGGCGGTGTTGAGGTAAAGCCGTCACTGGAATTTTACAACTACGAGGCGAAATATACGGCGGGGCTGACGGAATATATCCTCCCCCCGAAGCTCGCCAGGAGGACATACGAAAGGGCAATGAAGGTCGCCCTCTCGGCCCACACCGCCCTCAGCTGCAGCGGAGCCACGAGGATCGACCTGATAGTTGACAAGGAAGGGACCCCTTACGTGCTCGAAGTAAACACCATTCCCGGCATGACGGAGACCAGTCTCCTGCCGAAGATCGCCGGTAACGCAGGTCTCCCGTTTCCCGCTCTTCTGGAAGAGATACTGGGAGGCGTCAAGTGAGAGGACGACTCAATAAGGTGAAGAAGAACCCGGCAGGGCTGCGGAAAAACAGTCTGGCCCATCCTCTGGCGAAGATCCGGAGGACTGTCCTCATACTGCTTCCGGTTGCCGTCGTAGCTTCGACGGTCTACTTCATATCCATGGGAATACGGTCGGCTTTTCCCCTCCGTGAAATCGTTTTCGCCGGCAATACTCACCTCACCGACGGCGAACTGGAGGGCCTCGCCGGACTCAGGAAAGGCGAAAACCTCCTCACCCTGTCGAGCAGGGAAGTTTACGAAAAGCTGATGAAGTCTCACTGGATAAGGTCCGTGATAATCAGGAAGGAATTGCCCCACCGGCTGCGTATCATGATCACGGAGTCGGAGCCTTTCGCCCTCCTTGACATGAAGAGGCACCTTTTCATCGTCGATGACAGGGGTGAACTGCTGGAGGAGCTTAAGAACAGCCCCATACCGTTTCTGCCCGTAATAACGGGCAATCCCTTCGGGGACAGGGAAGTCTTTCTCGATGCCATAAGTCTTGCGAAGGCGATAAAAATGACGGGCCTTCTCGAGGAAAAAGACCATGTGGAGATCATAGCCCGCAAGGCGGAAGACCTTGAGGTCAATCTTGACGGAATGCTCGTAAAGGTCGGGGTCGGAAATTATGAACGGAAGCTCCGGAGACTGATGGACCTGGAAGGCGAGATAAAAAGGAGGGGCATTCCTGTTGATTATATAGACCTCAGGTTCGCAAACAGGGTTGTGGTAAAGACCGTGCACGAGGTGGTCAAGTGATAAGGCATCCCATAGCGGTCGGCCTGGATGTGGGCACGTCGAAGGTCTGCGGCGTGGCCGTGCGGCTTGGGACCGGGGACGCAAGCGTCCTCGGTATGGGCGTCTCCCCCGCGGCCGGCCTGCGGAAGGGAATGATCATGAATGTCGACGCCGCCGTCGCTTCAATAAAAAGCGCGGTCAGGGAAGCGGAGTCCTCCTCGGGCGTGAGGATAAAGACCGTCTCCGTGGGCATTTCCGGGGCGCACATACAGGTGCATACGAGTTCGGGGGCGACAGGCATCAGGGGAAAAGAGGTGGGAGAGTCCGACATGGAACGTGCCCTGGATTCCGCAAGAGCGGTCTATTTTCCGCTTGACAGGGAGGTGCTCCACGTAATCCCCGAGGAATACATACTGGACGGACAGGACGGCATTGCCGACCCCACCGGCATGTCAGGAGTGAGGCTCGAGGTCAGGGTCCGCATAATCACCGCCGGACTGGCCGCTGTCCGGAACCTCCTTAATTGCTGCGAAAAGGCCGGCCTCGAAGTCGACGAGATCGTCTTCGGACCCCTCGCCTCGGCCGCGTCTTCTCTCAGGCCGGATGAGCTGGACTACGGGGTCATCATCGTCGACATAGGCGGCGGCACGACCGACTTCGCCCTCTTCAGCAACGGCAGCCTGCGGCACTCCGCCGTTTTTGGAATCGGCGGCCATCATATAACGCAGGACCTGGCAGTTGGTCTCAAAGTCGGCATTTCAGAGGCTGAAAGGATAAAGAAGACCTGGGGAGCGGCCCATGTCGGCGGGGGCCCTGATTCCGAGGAGATAGAGATCAGGCGTTCCGGGGGACAAACTGACAAACTGCCGAAGAAATATCTTCCCGAAATCATACAGCCGAGGTGCGAGGAGATGCTGGAACTGGTCAGGGACGAAATAAAGAAATGTTCGGGGTATGACAAGGCGGTCTGCGGTGTCGTCCTCACGGGGGGCTCGTGCCTTCTGCCGGGGTTCGACAGGTTGTCCCAGGCGGTCCTCGGCCTGCCCGTCAGGATCGGTATGCCGCTGAACATGGAGGGAGCGGTAAAACCGCTCGATAGCCCGGTATATTCGACGGGAGTGGGGCTTGCAACCTATGGCTATGAACCGGACGGGGCGGAGCCGGTTTATGCGGACATGATGAAGAATGTCTTCGGACGTGTAAGAAACTGGACGAAACACCTTTTGAAATTTACGGACAGTCTGAATACTAATAACCGAAAGGAAGGGGGCATGTTATGTTTGAAATCGAAGAAGTAAAAGGTCAAAAGGCAAGAATCAAGGTAATGGGTGTCGGAGGCGCCGGCGGCAATGCTGTCAACAATATGATCGCTTCAACACTGCAGGGGGTTGAGTTCATAGCCGTCAATACCGACCTGCAGGTCCTCGAAACCTCCCTGGCGCCCAAGAAGGTCCAGATAGGCCGTGAGCTGACGCGGGGACTGGGGGCGGGTTCGGACCCGGAAATCGGGAGACAGGCCGCCGTGGAAGACAAGACGGCCATAATGGACTGTATGGACGGCTGCGACATGGTATTTATCACGGCAGGCATGGGAGGCGGCACCGGCACGGGTGCTGCACCGGTGATAGCCGACATCGCAAGGGAACTCGGCATCCTCACCGTGGCCGTGGTAACAAAACCCTTTTTCTACGAAGGGAAAAAGAGGTTGTTGAACGCCGAGGAGGGAATAAGGGAGCTCGCCGGAAATGTCGATACGCTCATAGTGATTCCCAACGACCGGATAAGCCTCGTGGTAGAGAAAGGCACCCCCATGCTCAAGTCTTTCGCGATCGCCAATGACGTCCTCAGGCAGGCGGTCCAGGGCATATCCGATATCATTGTTGTCCCGGGCCTCATCAACGTCGACTTCGCTGACGTAAAGACGATAATGGAGAATATGGGACGGGCCGTGATGGGAGCCGGCAGCGGCAAGGGTGAAGGCGGCGCATTTGAAGCGGCGAAAAAGGCCATATCGAACCCCCTCCTCGAAGACTCTTCCATTAACGGGGCCAGGGGCATCCTTATAAACATCACGGGCGGGCTAGAACTTTCCCTGAGCGAAGTGCAGGAGGCGACTGCGTTGATCTACGACTCGGCCCATGAGGAGGTCAATGTGATCTTCGGCGCCGTCATCGACCCTGACATCAGCGACGAGGTGAGGGTTACCGTCATCGCCACCGGGTTCGAGGAAAGGAAAGAAAAGGTGGAGATTCCCCGAATCAGAAAGTGGACGCCCGTAAGGGAACCCGTGAGCCTTAAAGGTTCGGAAAGGTTCCTCGCAAAAAGCCTGGGAGGCGGTTCTGAGCCAAGAACTGCCGGAGCGGACATCCTCAATTATGAGGAGGCCATCGATCTGCCCGCATTCCTGAGGAGGTCCGCCCAAAAAGAACTCTGATTTCCCCCTTCCCCCTGAGGGACTTCCTGCCCCCACTTAAAAAGGAAGTCCCTCCCCCCTTTTTTTGCAAAGCAGCATAGGGTAAAGGGCATAGCGCATAGCGCAGGGCTTGCCGGCAAGCAGGATTCAAACGACTTAAGTTTCACGCTTCACTATAACCTATCTCAAAATCGGTTCCCGGTTCAAGGCTGTCATTCCCGCAAGCGAAGCGCCTGCCTGCCGGTAGGCAGGCGTCGGGAATCCTTCCGCAGACAAAGAAAGATTCCGGACAAGCCGGAATGACACAAAAAGCGGATATCATAAGAGTTCAATTTTGAGATAGTTTTTATTCACTATTCGCGTTTCACGGTTCGTTAGGCGGGTGTAACGCCAAAATGATAATGTCCTAAATAGCCAAGATAGAAATGTCCTGAATTTGAGAAGCTATCATGCTAATAAGGAGGAGCATGGATGGCTGGAAAGGACATTATCGTGGCTACACAGAGAGAG
>Ga0315550_1000746_pt1 | contig 20232 bp, 14 predicted proteins | sample SalMarSW160190MG_2_FD_203100 | JGI IMG/M metagenome (GOLD analysis project Ga0315550, IMG submission 203100) | Salt marsh sediment microbial communities from the Plum Island Ecosystem LTER, Massachusetts, United States - Salt Marsh Sediment SW1601-90 ... | reverse complement strand
TGATGCCGGCCATATTCGCTGCTCGATATGCCAATGAATACCCCCACCTGCTTACCCGCCAGGTTGCCGGGTGCCTGCCCTGCATCTTCCAGCGCTTCCCAGGCTACCTCGAGCAGAATTCGCTGCTGCGGATCGATTCGAGCGGCCTCTCGTGGAGAAATTCCAAAGAAGTGGGGGTCAAACTGATCGATTTGATTCAGGAAACCGCCCCAGCGTGTATTGGTCTTGCCAGGAGCCTGGGGATCTTGACTATAGAAACGGTTCACGTCCCAGCGTTCAGGAGGTACTTCGGTGACTGCATCCACACCATCCCGGAGGAGCTGCCAGAACTCATCTGGGCTAGCTGCTCCAGGGAAACGACAACCAATGCCGATGATGGCAATAGGTTCCGCGCCGACCGTACGATCCGCTGAAGCCATCGGAGACACGCTTTCAAGAGCCGATCCCCATGCCAGGTATTGAGCCAGAGCCTTGATGGTAGGATAGTCATAAACCAAGGTGGGAGCGAGTCTGCGTCCCAGCCAGCTTTCCAGTTCACCAACAAGGCGCACCACCGCCAGTGAACTCAACCCATATGCTGTAAAGGGCTGTCGAACGTCTACATCCTGTGGCTCTATCTTTTGCCACCGAGAAACCTTGGTGATTAACCAATTTTGGATAGCGGTGGAGGTTTTGCTCTCCCGCCCTGGGGCTTCATGTCCGCCGAAGTTATCCCCCTCCCAGGCATTTATACACTGTTGCCAAGCCCCAACCACAGCCAAGCTGCCATCGAGAAAAGCCGCTCGACAGGCTCGACGCATGATCTTCCCGCTCGAGGTCTTGGGCACTTGGCCTGTCTTGAGCAGGGCCACTGCGTAGACATCCAGTCCGTGCTCCTCGGCCACTGCCGCGCGAATGCTTCCAATAACCACATCCACATTTAGATCCCGGAGATGAGAACGCTTGATCTCCTGGACAATAGCCAGCTTTTCCTCACCCTCCACCCCAACCGAGAATGCCGCTCCACAACCAGGGCGCAAAGCTTGATGGCTTCGTTCCACCGTCAACTCGACGTCCTGAGGGTAATGGTTGAACCCCCGGATGATGATAAGATCCTTGAGGCGACCAGCGATGAATAGCTCCCCGTCCTGGAGGAATCCCAGGTCCCCAGTGCGAAGGAAGGGTCCTTCTCCGCTGTCTGCCAGGGATGCGCCCAAGGTCTGCTCTGTCTCCTTTGGCTTGTTCCAGTATCCTGCAGCGACGTTTGGGCCCGATATCCAGACCTCCCCCACGCTGTCCTGCGGACAGCGGGTCGAGGATTCGGGGTCCACGATGACAATCTCCTGAGCTAGCCAAGTATGCCCACAGCCGACCATTGTCACACCGCCATCGTCCGCATCGGTGATAGGCACCACGCGGCTCTGTTCGAGGGCTTTCTTCTCAACAGTGGGGCAAATTGGAAGGCTGGACACCGAGCCACTGGAGACGAACAGGGTCGCTTCGGCTAGACCGTAACACGGACGAAATGCTTCTTGGCGGAAACCACAGGATTCAAAAATAGATATGAACTTCTCCAAGGTGGCGTGCCGGACCGGCTCGGCGCCATTGGGAGCGGCCTGCCAGGTGTTCAGGTCTAGAGTCCCTCGCTGCTCGGGCGTGATTTTGCTAGTGCACAGTTCGTAGGCGAAATTTGGCCCGCCGCTGAAATAGGCTCTATACCGAGAAATGGCCTGTAGCCAACGAACCGGTCTTTGCAGGAAGGCGGTTGGCTCCATCAAGATGCATGGGCTGCCGACATAGAGCGCATTGAACACGTTGCCAATTAGTCCCATATCGTGGAAGAGAGGTAACCAACTGACGACAGGCGTTTGCTCGGTCAACTCGAATGCCGCTGTGATCATGCGCAGGTTGTACATCAGGCATTGGTGGGTGATCATCACGCCCTTCGGCTGGGCCGTAGACCCGGAAGTGTACTGCAGAAAAGCCAAGCTGTCGCTCTCGATCAACGGGGGGTGCCATTGGGCTGCCAAGGTATTTTCGATGTCATCTAGGGTGAACCATTGTAAGGCCTGCGACTGGGGAACCTGAGCAAGTCGGCGGTCGATGCTGGACAGAATCTTCGCATTGGTAAACGCAGCCTTGGCCTGTGCATCTACCACAATCGCCTCAATCCGAGGATCGTGGCGATTGACTCGCGGCGGGTACAAAGGAATTGCAATTGCCCCCGCATACATACAACCCAAGAAGGAAACAATGTATTCCAGCCCTGATGGATAGAGCAGCAGCACTCGTTCTCCCGATGCCTCCATGCTCTGAAGCCATGAGCCAACAGCGCGGGCACGCTGATCCAATTCCCTATACGTCAGATGTGTCTCTTCTGTCTCTCCATCTACCAGAAAAGTATAAGCCCGCCGGTCAGGTTGATAAAGTGCCCGCCAGCGAAGGACATCCACCAATGTGGTGCATTCTGCATTTAGATCAAGGGAACTCTTACTCATCTGAACACCTCACGAGAACCTCAAGACCGCAAACGGCTTTCCAAAACACAAACGACCGGGCAGGGATACCAAACCTCCTTGCCCCGGTCGGAAAAGTCTCGCACTCGGATTGAGCGGTCGCGTAGCTGCTCCACGCTTGTTTAGGTTGTGTGGTTAGGATGGTCGCCTCCATCCGCGAATTTCTCCTCGTCGCTATGCTAAACACAATGGGTATGCTACATTTCTCGTTATCCTAACCTGGACAAACCGGGACCAAGATAATCCACTGATACCATAGATACAGTAGCAGAAAGCATCTTACCCGGTCGAGCAAGTTAGTGATTGGATAAGCTGTGGCATCACCTATTGAACAAAGCACGTAAGCGTTCAGGGGGGGATTTCCCCGTTGAGTTCTAGACAACTTCTAACGTTCCTCTAGCGATATTCAGATGCAAGTATGATACGGTAGCACTATGGTTCAGGAAACCCGGCCAGAGCAAACATCCTTTTCCAAGAGAGAGTGGGCACAGACTCCACTAGCGGTTCAGGAGTTTGTCCTGGCATTGATCGCCCGTGTACAGGAACTGGAGGCAGAGGTGTCTGCCCTGCGTGAGCAGGTCAACCGCAACTCGCGCAACTCCTCCAAGCCTCCTTCCAGCGACGGACCTGACGCTTCTCCAAAGCCGCGCAAGCGTGCCAAGAGCAAACGTAAGCGAGGGGGACAGCCAGGCCATAAAGGCACAACACGGAAGCTGGTGCCGATAGAGCAGGTCAAAGACAGTCACGACATCAAGCCGGAGACGTGCCGCAAGTGCGGGCATACCCTGGAAGGGCAAGATCCAGAACCATACCGGCATCAAGTCACGGAGATTCCCCCTGTGGTTGCCGAGATAGTCGAATACCGCCTGCACGTCTTGTCTTGCCCGGAATGTGGTACCGAAACCTGTGCCGAATTACCCCCTGGTGTTCCTCAAGGGGCCTTTGGCCCGCGCCTGCAAGCGATGGTGTCTTTGCTGAACGGTCGCTATCGTCTGAGCAAGCGAGACACAGAAGAGGTTATGGATGACTTCTCTCAGGCTGACGTCAGCACAGGCTCAGTCTGTGCGCTAGAGCAACGCACCAGTGAAGCCATCGGTGAGCCTGTGGAGGAAGCGCGCGAGTATGTTAAAGGGCAACCTGTGGTTCATATGGACGAGACAGGCTGGCGAGAGGCCAACCAGAAGGCCTGGCTATGGGTAGCGGCCACTTCCCTGGTGACGGTGTTTCTCATTCGATGCAGTCGAGGCGGACAGGTCGCCAGGGAGATGTTAGGCGAGACCTTCAACGGCATTCTGAACTCTGACCGCTGGTCAGCCTACAATTGGTTGCCCGTCTCCTTGCGTCAATTGTGTTGGTCTCACCTCCTGCGTGATTTCCAGGCATTCATCGAGCGTGGAGGAGAATCCCAGCACATCGGCGAAGCCATCCTTGCCCAAAGTGACCAGATGTTCGACTGGTGGCACCGGATACGAGATGGAACGATGACTCGTGCTACCTTCCAGGCGAAAATGAAACCCGTCCAGCAGAAAGTAGGCGAACTGCTTCGACAAGGAACTGCCTGTGCCCACGACAAGACCGCGGGAACCTGCCGTGACATCCTCAAACGCGAGGAGGCAATGTGGACCTTCGTGCGCGTCGAAGGCGTAGAACCCACCAACAATCTGTGCGAGCGGCAAGTTCGCCACGGCGTCATCTGGCGCAAGATATGCTTCGGAACCCAGAGCGAAGCTGGCAGTCGTTTTGCTGAACGGATCATGACAGTCGTTAGTACCTTGAAACAACAAAAGCGCAATGTGCTGGACTATCTCACTGAAGCCTACGATGCGGCCAATTGGGGGCGACCGGCGCCGTCTTTGCTGCCGACAGCGTCTGCCCCCTGAACGGTTACAAACATTGTTGCCTCCTATATTTACTGACCTCTTTGTTCTCTATTTCTCGTTGCCCAACGTAGGCCAAGGCCTACTAATGCTCCACCAAACAAAACAGCTATTGCCAACTCAATTGCTATCAAGAAAAAGCCCATCCCAACCTTCCATATTCACCGTTGTCTCTAGCACTGATCGAGGGCAGGTTTATAATAAGGGCAATGACCACCGGAATGATATTGATCGATACGCCAGTCCTCTGACAAATTCCCTCATGCACTCCATAAGCTAGACCCAAAGCAATGCATAAAAACAAGAAACCAACCCACTGCCCAACAAAACCCTGCAAAAACCGCCCCAGAATAAACCTGGGAATAACATACGCCGGAACAAATAGAGAGACAAACGCCACGGATTCATCTGCCGCGCCAGCAAGAATCTTTGCCATGCCAAACGTCACTATGACACCTGTAACCGCCACGACTATAAACAAGGACGATCTTATTGCGCTGCCCACAGACCCACTCGCAATAATCAAAGGGACAAGAAAAAGAGACAAGATAGAAATCGTGCCCAACACAGATTGAGCAAACACCCCCCACACTCTGCGACGGTCATTCAGTTTGGGCTGTACGTTTTGCCAGTACCATACCTGGTCTACCCATACTCCCCATACAATGTGCAGCCACTGACCAGGCCACCACCAACGGGCAAGCAAATCACCCGGGTGTTTATTGCTCACTTCGTCCATAGTCGCTTCCCTGTTTCACTCTGTGCGAATGCAATTAGCGCAAAGATTTTGCACATTCATGACAAACAAAACCCGACCGGCGGCAGGGACATCAAAATCCCTTGCCCCCGTCGGGGAAGCCTCGCGCTCGGATTGAGCAGCCGTGCGGGACCACGCCAGCCTAGGTTATGTGGTTAGGATAGTCGCCCCCATCCGCCCCCTCTCCTTGACGCTATACCAAACGCAATGGTGCATATTCTACACATTCCAGACATCTTGTCAAGTTCATGATTGGGGATGGACGAAATCCAACCAAACAATAATTCGGAGTCAGGCATTCGTTTCGCAAAGGCGAGAGGATGAAAACCTGCCTGATTTCGACCCATGAATAGGCAAAACGGCAAAAAACCCACCTTCTGAGCGGGTTTTCGTGGTGCCGAGAGACAGATTTGAACTGCCGACTCCCTGGTTTTCAGCTATGCTCAGGGAAAATCGCCTCGGCACGTCAATTCCGATAGACTGACACCTGAAAAACGACTACCTGACAGGAGCTCCATTTTTCAAGTCAGGCACTTGCTTCAGCGAGTCTCCGCCTCGCCCGAGTCGCTGACTCGCCCGAGTCGTTGACTTGGCTTCAGGTACCAATGTGAAAGAACGCAGTACCGCAAAACGTATCATCTCAATATCTTGGGGGAATGTAGGTCGGATTGGCAATCCGACTTACTCTTGCCCCTACTTTTTGAGAAGATACGCAAAACTTACTATGCGGTCTGGCTGGGTATCGTAGAAGTTGTCTCTCGACCATTCTTGATCTTGAAGCGTGGCCAAAAATGCGTCACTTTGACGCTCAAAATGGGCATCCGAAGCCATTTGGACATTTCACGAGGCCCAATCTGAGAGTCTCGCGCTGACCAGTGACTGAGACCACGTTTCTCTCAAATGGCTCGTAGTAACTTTTGCGGTATTGCGAATACACTGTCAACGAACAGTTTTCGATCTCGTGGGACCGTACTTCCCTGGCCTCGCAGCGCGCATCTCATCGCCGCCGTCGGTCGCGCCCGGATGGGAAGCTGTGCTTCATCTCGTACACCAGTCCCATCGCTTTTTCATAATCGTCGATCATTGTGGCTCCTTCACATCGATCAAGTCAACAGGCACGACGGCAACGTCATTGCCTACATTCAAGAAAACGAGATTCGCCTCCACCTCCACCCCCAATTGCTGACCAACGGCGCGCGCGTACCGCCGCACCTGTTCATCGTAGGCTTCATTTCGGATGTGAATATGGAGGTCAGCAGCGACGCGCACCTCGTCAGTCTTGAACTCTGCGATCTTGCACGTCTCGCCAGTGCGATAGAGCAGGTCCACGATGCCGTTCACAGAACGACCGTCCTCAATGACGCTAAAGCTCACCTCGTGCCAGCGCTGCGCCGTGTCCATCTCGGTCCATACAGAATGCGCCCGAAAGCGCCTCAACAGACGCTTCGCCTCCACGACCGCCGCGTGGATTTCCGCCTCGTCCACGACGCCCATCTCCAATACGAACGGGCGTAGGAAAGGCTCCAGCTTCTCATCCTCAAAGCACCAATGACGTAACGCAGCGTGGACCAGCGTTCCCACTACCCACGCGGGAGCGTGGGCCCGCTTTGTCTGCGGCACCACGCGCCAGACCCGGCGCGGCGGGTGAACCAGCTTAGGGTCGGTTTCGACCACGGGAATGGTCAACGGCGCGACTAGGTCTTGGGATGGGTGATGCGTGATACGTGACGCGTGATGCGTGACGCGTGATGCTGAAGGCTGCTGTTCGCGCCAGGGATAGAGCGTGCAGCCGACATCGTGGGCCAGGGGTAGCGGCTGTGGCTCGACCGGCATGCCAGCGACAACTACCTCATCCAATCCCACCACCTGCCCCAGAAGCTTGAGCCAACCGGTCGCGCTCAGTCCACCGCCCTTGATTACCTTGGTGTGCGCGCTGACCAGCAGCTTTTCCCGGGCGCGGGTGGCGGCTACGTAGAGCAGGCGGCGATCCTCCGCCTCGTCTCGCTCAGCATCGCGCAGCGCCGCCAGCCGGTACGCGGCGGGCCGACGGTCATCGTCGCGATCCCGTAGATTGAGCGTCACGCCAAGCTGCGCATCCAGCCGCACGGTGACCGTATCCCTGTGCCCGGCGTGGGCGGCATCGGCGATGACCACCACCGGGAACTCCAATCCTTTGGCCTTGTGGACGGTCATCAACTGCACCGCGCTCCCGGCCTCGGTGGGGGCCTCGCTTTCCCGCACGCCCACGTCGCGCAGAGCGCGCACGTATTCCAAGAACTCGCGCACGCTCACCAGGCCACTGGCGTGAGCGTCGGCCAGCAGCTTGTCCACGTTGCGCCGGGCGCGCGCGCCTCCCTCGACGGCTTGCAACGCGGCGCGGTAGCGCGTCCGGTCCAGCAATCGCTTGAGCAGCTCCGCGACCGGCACGCGGCCGGCCAGGTCGTGCAACTCAGCGATCAGATCCCGCCCGCGCACAGCCTGCCCCAGGTCATCCTGCGGCACGATCTCGGGCAGAGCCGGATGGTTGAGGATTGACCAGATCGAACAGGGGTCGCGCGTCTCTCTCGGCACGACCGACACGGGCGGAAAGCGCAGCAGGTAAAGGGCTGCATCGGTCAGGCCGATGGCAGGCGAGCGCAGGAACCCCACCAGCGCCAAATCGTCGGTGGGATCAGCCACGGCGGAAAGTGCGTTAAGCAGGTCGCGCACCTCGTACCGGTCGTAAAAGCCACGCCCGGCCACGGTGACAAAAGGGATGCCAGCCTGCTCCAGCGCGTCCTCGTAGACAGAGAAGGTTGTCGAGGCGTGGAACAGCAACGCCACGTCGCTCCACTGAACCCCCTCCAGATCGTGCAGATCCAACAACCGCGCCGCCAATCCGGCGGCGGCGGCCTGCCGCCCCTGGCCAGCCGATTCACCCAATCCCAGAAGAAACTCGACGAACGGCGGCTCGATGCCCGTATTCTGCTCGGCTCGATGCGCCTTCAGCGGAGCAAAAGGCACGGCATAGGGGCATCCCGGCCGCGCTATCTCGTCGAGGACAGGGGCCAGCAAGCGGTTGGTGATTGTCACCAAAGGTGCGTGAGCCCGAAAGGTCAAGTCGAGTGAGATGGCCCGGCCTCCTGCGCGCGCCACGTCGTCCTGCACGCGGCGGAAGACAGTCACGTCGGCACCGCGAAAGCGGTAGATGGACTGCTTGGCGTCGCCGACCACAAAAAGTGAGCCTCGCTGATTCGCTGATCCTTCGGCTGCGCTCAGGACAGGTTCGCCGATTCGCCATTGACCAAAACCTGACAGTACATACACGATCTCGCGCTGGCGCTCGTTCGTATCCTGGAACTCGTCCACCAGCACGGCGCGAACGCTCGTCTGCCACGTGGCGCGGACGGCAGGATCGCGCAACAGCGCCAGCGCCCCGGCTTCCAGATCATCGAAATCGAGCCCGTTTTCCGCGCGCTTGGCCTGCACGTAAGCATCCACCGCGCGGCGGTAGACGGCGTGAAGCGTCCAGGCCACCCCCGCCACTTGCTCGTCGAGCGCCCAAGCGGCGGGCTTTTTGGGGTCGGCCAAGGGGTGCAGCCGCTCGTCGAAATACGCGCGCAAATCGCGCATCGCATCCTTGGCCGTCTCCAGCGCGTCGCCGGGCCAATTGGCCTTGCGCCCCTTCAGCGTCGTAGCGGCGCGCAGCGACCCCAGCGCCGCCAGCACCGCGTCGAGATCGCCGCGCTGACGCGCGTCGTCCACGACCTCGGCGCAGGCCAGCACCTCCTGCCGGGCGACTTCCATCGCATCTGTCGGATCGTCGGCGCGCAAAGACACCAGCGCATCCAAACACTCTCGCCAGCGCAAATCGTCCAGTTGCTCGCCCAACCAGCCTCTCAGTGCATCAGCCCAGCCATCCAAGGGATTGTCGGTCAACCGCTCAAAGGCAGTGTCCGCGTCGAGTCGCTTTTCCAGCAGCGTCGCCACGGCCGTGCGCAGTCCCAGCTCGCCCAACGCGCCGAACAGGCGCGACGCGGCATCGTCCCCGGCAGCCCAGGCTAGCGCATCCTCGACGGCGCGTGCCCGCAGCACCGCCGCGCGCCCCTCTTCCAGCACGCCAAAGCCCGGCGGGTAGCCCAGCCGCGCCGCCTCGACCGGCTGCTCGCGCAGGATCTGGGCACACAGGCTGTGGATGGTGCCGATGCGAGATGCGTCCAGATCGGCAAAGGCCTCTTCCCAAAAAGCGCGCGAGACCTCCGAGGTTTCAGAAACCTCGGAGGTCTGCAACCACGCGGCGATGGTCCGGCGAATGCGGGTGCGCATCTCGCGGGCAGCCTTGTCGGTGAAGGTGATGGCAACGATGGCGCGCAAGGGGATGCCCGATTCCAACAACCCCAGGTAGCGCGCCACCAGCGTGCGCGTCTTGCCCGACCCGGCCCCAGCGGCGACGACCAGGTCGCCGGGAGCGATAGCAGCCTCAAGCTGATAGGAATTGAGTTGCAGCAGATCGAGGATGGTCATCGAATCACCACGACCTCGGTTTGTACCGCTCGCAGAACACGACGGCGGGGCAAAAGGCGGGACAGCCCGCGTCCGGCGGCGTGGGCGCGAACTGTCCATCGCACACGGCCGCGCCGATGGACAGGGCGTACTCGACCGCCGTATCGACGGCCCCGACCACGCCATCCTTGTATTTTTCCAATCGCAGGCTGCTGGGTTTGGCCGCGCCGATGTGCCAGTAAAAGCCACCAGCTACCCCGGCGTCCAGCGCCTCCTCGGCGGCCAGGGCGTAAAGAGGGAGTTGCAGCCGATGCCCCTCCTCCAGATCGCGGGCCGTGATGGGCGTCGAGCCGGCCTTGTAGTCGATGACGCGCAGCCGCCCATCCGGCGCGCGATCCACCCGGTCGATGTAGCCACGCAGCCGTAGGGACAGGGCTCGCCCCTGTCCCTGCCCCCCGATCACCAACGGTGGGCGCTCGCCCAATCCGAAAGACAGCTCCTGCACCAGCGGCTCGTACTCCCCGGCGGTCTCGACCAGCGCCTCGACGGTGCGGCGCAACACGTCGGTCAACTCCTCCTGCTGGCGCTCCCACAGCGGCGAGGGCCGGAACCCGTAATCGTTCGGCGCGGCATCGTAGGTCTCCTGGGCCACGCCGGGCAGCAGGTCGCGCAGCCGGTCGGGGTCGCCGTCGGGAACCCGGTTGTAGAGCCGCTCCAGCACCAGGTGATAGATCGAACCCAGGATCAGCACGTCGAAACCGGCCTGGGGCAGCTCGCGCGGCTCCAGTTCCATCGCGTAGGCGGCCCAAAAGTAGAACGGGCACTTGGCATAGGTCTCCAGGCGGCTGCTGGACCAGGGCCGGTCCGCTCCGAAATGCTCCTCCAGCGATTCCCGCAGTGACGCGAGATCGCCGGTCCAGGGCGAGGAGGATACCTGCGCGCGGGCTTGAAGAACGACCGCCACGGGCTCACCTGGCAACGGCGCCAATTCCAGTTCCGAGGCGGGATGTTCCACCGGATCGGCGGGGCGAACGTGATGCACGACCGGGGCCTCGAACAAATCCTGCACGGCGGACCAATAGGGCGAAGGCTCCCAGGGCTGGCCGTCGTCGGCCAGGTAGGGCCGACAGAGCAACAGGCGGCGGCGGGCGCGGGTGGCGGCCTGGTAGAAAAGGGGCACCTCGTCGCCCCGCAGGCGCGGCTCGATGGCGAACCCTTGTTCGGCCAGCCAGGCACGGTCGGGCTCGCGCAGCAAGGCGTCCTCGCGTTCGGACCGGGGAAACTCGCCCTCGGCCAGCCCCAAAAGGGCGACAGAATCGAAAGCCAGTCCGCGCACTTCCAACGCCGACGCAACGGTGATCGCCTCGCCCTCGACAGGCACCGTGCAGGTCGCAGCCTGGACAGCCTGAACCAATCCGGCGACGAAACTGTCGTAGGACAAGGCGGAGGCTGCGCCTCCGCCTTGTCCCACAAGCACCGCGTCGGCCAGCACCAGGCCGCGCAGGATATCCTTGAGCGCGCGCAGAGCGGCCACGTCCCGTTCGGCAGTGGCGGGGTTCTCGCGGGCGCGGGCTACGATGTGCAGGGAGGCGTCGTCTTCAGAAACCCGATTTCTAGTAGAAATCGGGTTTCTTCCGGCCAGCGCCGGATCCTCGCCAATCAGGTCCTCGATCCACGCCACGTGCTCGCGCAGCGTGGCCTGGGGCGGGAGTGTGACGCGGGCGACGACAGCCTCGAAGACATCCACCAGCCGCACTGCTTCCGCGCCCACGGGCGGACGGCGCGGGGCCATTCCCTCGTCATCCTCATCTTCACCCGCTCGCCGGCTCGCCGACTCGCAGGCTTTGAACGCCTCACGCCACTGGTCGAGCCCGCCCACGACCTGCCCGGCGCACGCCAGGTCGAGCAGGCGGACGGGATCGTCCGGGCCCAGGCCGCACCCGGCCCAATCAAAATAGGGACTGGTCAGCACGTCGAGCAGCATTCGCGGCAGCCAATCGAACGGCTCCACCGAAAGCGTCAGCAGGTTCAACACCGCCGAAACAGCTGGATTTGCACGTAGATCGCCCCCGGAAACGAAGCTCAACATCATCCCAAACTCGGCGGCGGCCTCCTCCAGGAACAGCCTATATGGGGTTACATCACGGGCGATGACGGCGCCGTCGGAGGGCGAGACGCCATCGCGCACGACGCGCGCCTTGAGCCAGCGCAGCGCCTCGCGGGCTTCCGTCGCCCTGTCCTGAGCCTCGAGGAATGCGATTCTATCACCTGCGGAAAGAGGCGCTACATTGGTCTCAAAGAGAGTGTGTTCAAGATGGACAAGAGGATTGTTTTCTCCCTGTCCCGCCGTCTCCTTGTCTCCCTGTCGAGAAAGAAGAATGGGCTCGACGCCAAGTGTCTCGACGAGGGCGGCGCGGGCGCGGGCAAAGCGGCGGTGGGCCAGCCGGTCGGGATTCTGCGGGTCGCCGGTGAGGGTGACGAGAGTCGTTTCCACCCGCCCGGCGAGCAGGCGCAGCACGTGCAATTGAGTGGGATTGAACTCGTCGAAACCGTCCACGGCCAGCAGAGATAGGTCGGCCAGCAGCGACAGATTCTGCTCCAAAGCGATGGAGGCCAGCCAGCCCTGGCCGTCGGCGTCGACCCAGCCGGTCTGCAGCAGCCAGGACTGGTAGGCAGTGTAGAGATGAGCCAGCTCAATCAGCCCCCCCCTGTCCCTACGGGACATCCCCCCCGCGAGCGGGGGGGATCGAGGGGGGGCAGCCAAGGCGCGTTCGAGCTCTTCGGGAAAGACGCGGGCGCGCTTGAGCTCTCCGAACAGTTCACCCAGGAGACGCGCAAAGCCAGGCGAGCCGCGCAGGGGAGCATGGTAGTCGAGCTGCCCGGCGTCGCACAGGGTCTCGACCAAATGCTCGATCAATTGAGTGCGGACGGTTGGCGGCAGGCGGGCCATGCCCTCGCCCCCACCCGCCGCCTCCGGCGGCACCCTCTCCCTCTCCCAATTCTTGGGAGAAGGAGAGGGTGAGGGCCAACCGACCAGCACCAGCACGTCGGCGTAGAAGTCGTAAAAGGTCTGCACCTCGACGCCGAGGGCGCCGCCGGCCTGGGCCAGGCGGCGACGGAAGGCCACGGCTTCGACGTGATCGGGCACGAGGATGCGCGCGGGGAAAAGCGGCGGCAAGGCGCGAACCGCGTCGATGACGTAGGCGGTCTTGCCACGACCAGCGGGGCCGAGGAGGATCTCGACGGTCACCTCATTCTCCGGTCAGCGCGGACGGCTCACCGGCGCTGGGGAAGCCGGTCACCATCCACTCGTCTACCTGAGCCTGTACGCCTTACTTCTATGGCGCACCGCTACAATGTCAACTGCTTGCTCGTCGTCAAACACCTGGTAGATCACGCGGTAATCCCCGATGCGAATGCGCCAAAGGTTCTCGAAGCCCTGGATCTTGCGACAACCAAGCGGATGTGGGTTCTGGGCCAACGCTTCTATCTTGGGGAATATGCGGCTGACGACGTTGGCACTGAGGCGTTCAAGTTCCTTCCGGGCTGACTGAACAAACGTGATCGTATACTCAGGCATTCAGTTTGCCTTGCTGTTCCAGTGCTTCTCGAACCGCCTCCAAAGATTCTCGTGGCTCGTCAGCCCGCTGGTGTGCGACGAGAGCATCATAGAAGTCTTCCCAGAGTTCCCCGTATCGTTTCAGGTCAATTAGGACAGCAGTTTTCTCTCCCGCTGCATTCGTGACGAATTGAATGCCTTCTAACATCATGCTCATCCCCCCATAATCTATACGGCTACACAGAACATGCGGGCCTCATGCACGCATTATAGTGTTCGAAACAGATTTGGTCAAGGCTTCGCTGTCTGCAAAGCAAGGAGGCCAGACGGCGGAGGAGGGCTGCGGCTTCTACGTGATCGGGGACGAGGACGCGGGCGGGGGTAAGCGGCGGCAGGGCGCGGACCGCGTCGATGACGCAGGCGGTCTTGCCACGACCGGACGGGGCGACAATCAAATGAAACGGCGCGTCGAGTTGAACGTCAGACGTGTGTAGGATTCTCACCATCGTTTCACCTCTCAAAATCATTGACCAAACGTGGCCCGAGACTCGTCTCCACGCCTGTACCCGCGCGACCCAGCGTGACTCAGTGGATATTCGCTCCAGCCTATGACGCTTGCGGGTAGATAGCCGCAGGAATAGTGACCCGGGCTAGGACGCTCTTCTCCGCCAGCGATCCCGGCGCGGCCAACGCAAGGCGTATTTCATCTCCTCCACGACGTTAAAGACGATGGGACAGATGTAGGTGCTCCTGAAGCGGCTGATGCTGGAAGCGCGAAAGTCGTTATGTAGGTGAGGGTACTCGCGGCAAGAGGTGGGGCAGGCCTCGTAAACGCGACACAGGTTGCCTTCGAGTAATGGACAGGGCGCGGGGAGTTGCCAACGGCCCCCACGATCATCATCCCATCTCAGGTAAGCCTCCTGAAGCTCGGTGACGCTCATATCGAGCGCGGTAGCCAGCCATTCTATGTCTTCTTCATCCAGGTTGGTGGCCGTCTTGCGGCAACAGTTGGCACACTGGGTGCAGTCGATCTGCGCAGTGATCTCGTCGGTTAACTCGCGCACGACGGACATCAAGCGTTCGTCGTCGAAGCCGAATTCCATCTTGATCCAGTTGCGAAAGGCCCAGTTTTCGTCTTCCCGCTCCTCGGCAAGACGTTCCACCTCTGTGGGGTTAGTAATCAGTTCTCCCATTTGAATGTCCTCCTCCACTACCCATCCCGCAGCGCTTCGTTGATCTCGTCCAGGTCGAACGCCTCCGGGTCGAACTCGCCGCCGACCCATTCCAGGTACTCGTCGTGTTCAGGGTGATCGGGGTCTTGGATAGCCCCCAGGAACTCGGCGTACCCTCATACCCCGCCCACGTCCTCCGGCGGGCAGGCGCGCTTGCCCTTGACGCACACCGGGACCTGCTGGCCCGGCTCCGGCGAAAGTACCTTTTCGACCTGCAGAATGTGCACCCAGCTATCGCCGAAATCGTACTCGTAGCGAAACCTGGCCCCCTTGCCGCGGGCGATCTGGTTCAGCTTGACCTTGCGCTCGTCCTGCACATCAAAATCATAGTCCGGATCGGGCATACCGTAATACGTCCCCCCGACGATAAACTGGTGCAGATGACAATCTGACCACCCCATCACCGCCTGGAGAATATGGTGCAGCCGGCTCAACGTGACGTCGCCGGGCGCCAGGATGCGCCGCCAGATGGGCGGCTTGCTATATTCCAGCGTGACCTTGATCTGATAAATCTAAGATGTCATCAATTGCCTCCTTACAGTCCTTCTTGCGCGATCAGCTCCCGCCCCAGGTCGATCAATTCCTGCACGGCGGCGATAAAGCCCTGGGCGGCCTCGACGCTGGGCGGCGGGGCCTCTTCCTCGTCCTCGGCGGGCGGAGCGGTGAGGGCGCGGACGCGATCCACGCGGGCAGCCAGGTCGGTGGGGACGCGGTTTGTGCTGACCAGTTCTGCCTCCACCAGACGCGGCGAGGGCAGCTCCTCGCCCGGCGCTTTGTCCTTGACCAGCGAGAGGTGCGCGCTCAACGCCCAGCCCAGCGCCTGGCGCACAGGGCGCATCACCTCCTCCGGGAAGCCGCCCTCCAGCACGACGGCGGCCAGCTTGAGCCGCTTGTCGGCGGCATCGAACCCTTTCCCCGCGCGGCGCAGCTTTTTCTCCAGCGCCTTGCGCGCATCCTCGCGGGCAGGGGCCGAGACGGCCGGGGCGCGGTAGGCCGTTGCCTCGGCCTCCGCCTGCTCCATCGCGCCGCCGGTGAGGGCGGCGAGCGCCCGGTAGCCCTCCTGCTCCATCAGCAAGAGACCCGGCGCGGGCAGGTCACCATAGTGCTCGCTCAACAGCGCCTCGACCTTGGAGCGCAGCTTGGCCGGTTCGCGGTCCACGACGACGAGTATGTTCCCATCGGACGGCGCGCCGGGAAGCTGCGGGGCCTGCCGCACCAGGAGCACGCGGCCCGGGTAGCGGCCCACTAATAGATCGGCGAACCCTTGCAGTGTGGGCACGGTCTCCGGCGCAGCTTCGGGCGCGGCCTCTGGAGCGGTGGGTTCAAGCACCAGCTCCGGTGCGATGGCCTCCCGCGTGCCCAGCAGCACCTCGAGCCGCTGCAGGACGCCCTGCCCGGCGTCCTTGAACGAGAGATCGACCACGTCACTGTCCTCGTTGAGCGCCGCATCGAAAACGGCCCGTTTAGCGGCCAAGGTGTCGAGCATGCGCTCCTCGATGGTGCCCTGGGCGATCAGGTTGACCACGTTGACGGTGTGCAGTTGGCCGTGGCGATGGGCGCGGGCGATGCGCTGGTCCAACACCGCCGGGTTCCAGGGCAGGTCGAGGTTGATGACCATACTGGCGGCCTGCAGGTTCAGCCCCACGCCGCCGGCATCGGTGGAGAGGAATACCTTGCACTTGGGATCCTCGAAGAACTGCTCGATGAGCGCGCCGCGCTTCTTGGTGGGTACGGCGCCGGTGAGCTTGACCCAGCCCAGGTTGAGCTTTTCCAGCAACGGCTCGGTGAACGCCAGCATGTTCGACCACTGGCTAAAGAGGATAGCCTTGTGGCCGTTGGAGGCCACCTCCTCACCCAGAATTTCACGCAGCTCGCGCAGCTTGGGAGCGGTCTTTTCGCGGTCCTGGGGCTTGATCTCGGGGTCGTGCAGCGCCAGGGCGTTGCAGATCAGGCGCATCTTGACCAGGCAGCCCAGGAGAATGTGGTGTTGCTCCGGTGTGAGGGGACGCCGTTTGGCCTGGGCCATCAGCCTGGCGACCCGGTGTTCGTACTCGTAGTAGGCGTCCCACTGCGGGCCAGTCATCTCGACGAAAAAGTTGCTGTCGATGCGCTCCGGCAGATCAAGCAGCACCTCCTCACGCACGCGGCGCAGCACGTAGGGCGCGATGCGATGGCGCAGCTCATCCAGATTGGTGTAGCCCAGCACCTTGTAGGAGCCGGAGGGCCGCCGCTCGGTCTCGTAATAGCGTTCGTTAAAGCGCCACAGCGGGCCGAGGATGGTGGGATCGATGAATTGGAAGATCGAGTACAGCTCGTCCAGCCGGTTTTCCAACGGCGTGCCGGTGAGGACAAAGGCGTACGGGCTGCGCAGCCGCTTGACCCTGTCGGCGGTCTTGGTGCGCCAGTTCTTGATCCGCTGCGCCTCGTCGAGGATCACCAGATCGAACTCGTGTCCGGCGAGCTCTTTTTCGTCAAAGCGCACCAGCTCGTAATTGATCGTGTTGAAGAACTGCAAGTCGCGGTAAAGCTGGCGGCGCTGGACCTTGTTGCCCTCGATCACCTGGACGGGGAGAGAGGTAAAACGGCGAATCTCGCGCGCCCATTGGTGCTTGAGCGAGGCCGGGCAGACGATCAACACGCGCTGGATATCGCGCAGTTGCTTGAGCAGCGCGGCGGCGGCGATGGCCTGGACCGTCTTGCCCAGGCCCATGTCGTCGGCCAGGAGGGTGCGGCGGCCAAAGGCCAGGTGCAGCACCCCTTCCTCCTGGTAGCCGTAGAGCGGCGTCGAGATGACGCTGAGGGAGCGGTTGCCCTGCTCGACCTGGTCGAGGAACCAGTGCTTCTGCTGTTCAACCGCCTCGATATCCTGCTGGTTTTTCAGATGATCGTGCACGGCCTGGTCGACGTGAACCTGATTGCGCTCGCGGGCGGGCAACCGGTTCAGCTCGCCCAGCAACACGGGCAAGCTCTGCGTGACCCTGCCTTGCAAGATGCCCTGGGCATCAAAATAGCGGGCAAGCAGTTCGTGGAGACGCTTCCTCTCCGGCAGGGGTAGCGTCACGCGGATCGTGGTGCGCTCGGCATGGTGGACGTACATCTGGGTGATGGGCGGGGCCTGGGCGACGAAGGTATCCCACTGCTCCGCGAACTCTTTTGCCAGGTTTGCCAGCACGCCCTCGATGTGCTTGCACGTGCCGATGGTGTTGGTGCGATAGTCGGGGCAGGTGCAGGTGTTGAGCCGTTCGGTGAGGGAACGAATCTGGACGGTATAGGTCCGCTCGGACGTAGACGCCACCTCGAAAGTGCTGTAGACGGGATGCCGTCCCCGGTTGACAATCTTGGTTAACTCCTCAAGGCCGCGCTTGCGGCGGCGCTCGATCTGCTCCTGAAGCAGTTCCTGTTGTTCGTCGTTGTGTTTCATCCAGACTACCTCCTCACTCCAATCTATCGACGTAGGCGCGCCCAATTATATCAGATGGCAATGGAAACGGAAGCCGTCGTAGTCAATGAGTGATACCGGCACCTCGTCTTCCCTCGTGCGCGCGCCAAAAAGCCTCTTCCCGTCTCGCCCGTTCTTTCTCTTCCTCCCGCGCCGTGCTCTCCTCCCAACTCAAGCCTTGGTCAAGATCGTGGAGCAGGAAACGAGCCCCCTGGTTGTCGTTCGGGTTCAGTTCCATCATCCAGGCAAAGACCTGCCGGGCATCGTCGATCCGCCCCAGCCGCCACAGGCACAGCCCGCGTCCGTGGATCGCCCGCATAAAGGGCCGCGAGTCCACGTCGAGCCAAAAGGAGCCGGGATATTCCGCCGGGTCGCCGATGGTTCGCACCTCGGCGGCTACCTGGGCCCGCTCATAGTGCTCCAGTACTTCGACCACGTGCCCTTCCTCGAAGCGTAGATTGCCCAGGTGCACCCAGGCGTCGGCGTGGCCAGGGTCGATCCGCAGCACTTCTCAGTAATAGACCTCGGCTGCAAAGTTCCAACCGACCCACGGGTGATCCATCCCCCGGCCGAAGAGGTACTCGCCCCAGGCCCAACGGGTCTCTTGGCTGCATATCTTGCGGCGGTTGCCCCTAGGCCGAGGAGAAGCCCAGGAATCGGGCAGCGCCTCTGGCTCCCGCTCCAGGGAGTTGACCGTTCTATCCGATAGAAATACATCGCGATTCCGTATCACAAAGCGCAAATCGGCTCGAAGGATACCCTCCCCCGGATCGGGGGGAAGCGGATCCCGGTAGGCATCGTGGGCGATCAGGCGCGGGATCAGGTCAAAGTACGGCGTCGGCGGCTGTCCCGCCCCCACGACGATCTCGGCAGCATCTGCCAGGGTCTTATTGCGTACAACCCTGGCCTCCTCATCCCGATCGGAGCGACGACACAACTCCAGCGCATAGCGACGCGCCTCGATATCGAGCACACGCACGATCAACTCGTCCTCGGGCTTAACCCCCTGCCCGCGATACCAATCGGCCAGCGCCGGTGTGGGAGGCAGTCCCCAAACAGCCTTCCCATCTACCAGGTGCTCGACGCGGGACGCAAGCGCGGAGCCACCAGTCAGCACCAGTGTAACATTCCCCTGACTACGGTCAGCCCGACCGTGGAAATCGGGCCACAGAGCGGCCCAGGTTTCTTCATTCAGGACCAACGTGCCGGATTTCAGGTCCGAATCGGCCAGTGGTTGGCGAAAGCTGCTTTCGGCCAGATGACGAGGCCACCAGGTATAGCGGGCCGGCCGGCCACCCAAGCTGGCGATCAGACGATTGCTATTCACTGCGGTCCGCAGGGTGGCCTGGGGATTGCGGGTATCGACCGGACGGATCATCTCCACCCGCGCCTTGATCTCGGCCAGGGTGAGGGGGCGGTCGGCACCAAACACAGCCTGCATGACAAGTTGGGCGAAAGAAGGTTCAGTTGCCATCACAATAGCTCCTGACTTACACATCGACAAACAGCCAAAGTATACACGTGAACGGACTGTTTGCCCAGCGACCGGAAACCTGCACAGAAACGAACCTCAAATCCGACACCCTGACACACCAAAAAGCTGACACCCGGATCGACTTGCTGGTCGTGGAACTGGCGGGCGAGGAAGCAGCTTTTGCTGAGCGCCTGTCCTCCAAGCTGGGCGCGGGGGAGCGGACGTGCCTGGCCGTCGCTCTTCACCGCCAGGGTCTCTTGGCCAGCGATGACGCAGCTTTCTGCTGTTCCTTCGTTTGTGTCAGACCGGATAAGCGTGCAGGCCCGCCATCATGGCCCCTTCAACGGTGCCATCCACGTACTCCGAACCGGGGAAGAACCACTCATCCGGATCGTAGCGCTCCGTGCTCCACTTGAAGATGGCGAACTCCCAGTTGTCCATGCTGCCCATATACTTCAAGCGGCAGATAGAACCAATCTGCCCGAAGTCGCTCCGATCCAGGTAGAGGTAAGATCCCCTGAAGCGCGCGACGTAATAGCACGTCGGATCGTTACTGCGCTCGTTGAACCGCGCGACGATCTCGTTCACCTGGGCTTTTACTTCGTCGGGAATCCGTCTTGTGGCCATGGGTTTCGCTCCTCTCCACGGTCATTGTCTCACGATGGGGTTTCCTACAGGGGCCAAAACGAAAGCGCCCATCACACCTCGACGGCGGCTGGGCGTTATAGCATCACAGCTCTGACCGGACAGTCCCCACACCTTGGTCGTTACCTTCAGATCTCTCAGAAACATCACCCCCGCGGGCCCAAGAAGCGATCACCTAGGAACGAATGGTCTCCAACGCAGCGTCTGACAAAGCGTAGTGCGTGCGAGGGCTGTTGGTAGACAAGGAAGGATCGTCCGGGTTACGGAGAACA
>Ga0315550_1000744_pt1 | contig 20247 bp, 16 predicted proteins | sample SalMarSW160190MG_2_FD_203100 | JGI IMG/M metagenome (GOLD analysis project Ga0315550, IMG submission 203100) | Salt marsh sediment microbial communities from the Plum Island Ecosystem LTER, Massachusetts, United States - Salt Marsh Sediment SW1601-90 ... | reverse complement strand
TGGCCAACAAGGGACCCGATGAGATCGACTTCGTGGTCGTCCGGGAGAACACCGAAGGTCTGTACGCCGGCATCGGCGGCTTTCTGAAAAAGGGCACGCCCGACGAGGTGGCCATCCAGGAGATGATCAACACCCGCAAGGGGGTGGAGCGCTGCATCCGCTACGCCTTCGAGTACACCCGCAGGCGAAACAAGGGCAAGAAGCTAACCCTCTGCGCCAAGACCAACGTGCTGACCTACGCGCACGACCTGTGGATGCGCACCTTCACCGAAGTCGCCGGAGAGTACCCGGATATCCAGACGAACTACGCCCACGTGGATGCAACCACCATGTGGATGGTTAAAAATCCCGAATGGTTCGACGTCATCGTAACCACGAACATGTTCGGAGATATCATCACCGACCTGGGCGCGATGATCCAGGGCGGGATGGGCGTGGCCGCCGGAGCCAATATCAATCCCGATGGCGTGTCGATGTTCGAACCGATAGGCGGCTCGGCCCCCAAGTACACGGGAAAAGGCATCATCAACCCCGTGGCCGCGATCCTGGCCGTGCACATGATGCTCCAGGCTCTGGGGGAAGATCGGGCCGCGGATGCGGTGGAACGCTCGGTGATTGCGGCGATCTCCAAGATGAAGAGCATGAATGCCGGACAGACGGGCTTCTCAACCTCCGAGATCGGCGACCTGGTGGCCGAGGGGCTGCGGTAGCGGACCTGCCGGAGCAGACGGACCCATGGAATCGGACCGCGTCGCCAAGGCAGTCTACGTCGGGGTAATCGGCGGACGGCGCTGCAGCGCTGAAATCGCCGAGCTTGCCTTCCAGGTGGGCAGCGGCATCGCAGAACAGGGCTGGATCCTGGTCTGCGGCGGGATGGGCGGTGTCATGGAGCAGGCCTGCCGGGGAGCGCGGTCCCGAAACGGTGTAACCCTCGGTATTCTTCCGGGAGGCTCCCGCAGCAGCGCAAACCCCTACCTCAGCTGCTCCGTGGTCACGGGTCTCGGAGAGGCCCGGAACGTGCTCGTGGTGAAGAGCAGCCAGGCGATCATCGCCGTAGACGGATCCTACGGGACTCTGTCGGAGATAGCTCTGGCCAATGCCGCCGGTATTCCGGTGGTGGGCCTGCGCTCCTGGCGGCTCGACGCGGACCAAAACAGCGGGCGGAGGCTGTTCACCCAGATGGTCGATAGCCCGAACGAGGCGATCCGGGCGGTCCAATCGCTCATTATCGAGTCATTCTGACCCAGTCATAAAGCCATTCTGACTCTCTGTGTTAAAATGACCCTATCCCTGCGAAAAACTCATCACGGTCGGGGAAACGGCGACCCCGTTCAATCTCTTAATTTATTTCTATACAAAGATTTATAGAATCAACGGTTCATACATATCAGTTTGGCATGCTAAATGCATATTCATTGTTGTTGAGAAAAAAATACAGGAGGTTCAACATGAGAGGACTTATACGATACACTCGACCGAACAATCTGTTTGATTGGGACGGGCTCTTGGACAACTTCTTCACCGACACGCCCGTTTGGAACGCCCGAACCCCCGCCGTGGACGTGCGGGAGGCCGAAGATGAGTATCTGATGGAAGTGGAGCTTCCCGGACTCACCGACGAGGACGTCGCGCTGAACGTGGAGGACAACATTCTCACCCTTTCCTCGAAGAAAGAGGAGAGCAAGGAAGAGAAGAAGAACGGATATCTGATTCGCGAGCGGCGCAACCATGAGTTTGCTCGGACCTTCGTCCTGCCCAAAGATGTGGATCGGGACAAGATCAAAGCGGAGTTCAAGGACGGACTGCTGGTTGTGAATATCCCGAAGAAGCCCGAGGCCAAGCCTCGCAAAATCGATGTGAAGAGCAACTAGTTAAAGACTACCGGATTTTCATCAAACAGAACAACGGGTCGCCCCCAGCTTACGGCGGGGGCGGCCCTTTTTTTCACTCCTGCTGATCAATCCTCCGTCAATCCTCCGGGTTGAGCACGACCCGGACGTAGTTGCTCGGGTCCAGAGTTTCCACAGCCATGCTGCGGAGCGCGTCCACGGATATGCTCTGCAGACGGGCATCGAAGTCCAGCAGAACCCGGGGATCCAGGTCGTTCATATAGGCCAGCTGCAGGATTCCGAGCCAGTAGTCGTTGGTCTTGAGATTCTGCTCGTGCTCCCGGCGAAGGATCTCCTTGGCTTTTTCCACATCCTTCTGAGGCGGACCCTGCTCACGGAGCCTGAGGATCTGCTGGAACACCAGGTCGGTAAGGGTCTGCACCTGATCCGGAGCGCAGCCGAAGCCGACGTATACGAAGAACTCCTCATCCGGATAGCGGTTCAGCACGGCGTCCACCCCTATGTCGTAGGATCCGCCGGCCTCCTCGCGCACGTTCTCCCGCAGGACGATATCCAGCACCTGCTTCAATGCCTCCAGCTGCAGCCGGCTGCCCAGGGACCAATCGGTACTGCCTCCGAAGACGATCTGTACGCGGCTCTGGGGCTCCAGCCCTTTGTCGACCTCCCGCTCCACGATACCCGCCGGAGGATCCATGTCCACGTCCCGCCAGGTCTCTACCCTTCCTGTGGAGGGGAGCGACCCCAGATATCTGACCAGCAGGGACTCCACCTCGGCGGGCTGGAAATTGCCCACGAAGACGAAGGTGAAATCCCCGGCATCGGCGAAACGCTCCTTGTACACCTGCAGGGACTCATCCAGATCCATCTCCTCCAGAACTTTCGCCGTCCAGGGGCGGGCGCGGAAGTGATCCTGGGCAATTGCCGACCGCACCGTGTCCCAGAAGATCGTCATGGGAGATGACTCGCGGTTCTCCACCATCGCGAGCAGCCGCTGCCTGTAGGCCTGGTAGGATTGCTGGTCCCGCCGCGGTTCGGTGAAGTACAGGTAGATCAGCTGCAGCAGGGTTTCCATATCCTGAGGACGGGTGCTGCCCCGCATCCCTTCGTACAGCTCGCCGATCCAGGGATCCACGGATACGACCTTGCCGGTGAGCTTCTTCTGCAGGGAGATGGCATCGAAACCATCCAACCCTCCCTCTTCCACTATGTTAGCAGCTGTTACAGCTGCTACATACCGTTCATCCGGTACCAGGGAATTCCCGCCGGGGCTGAAGGCAGCGAAGAGGATCTCATCCTCCTTGAAATCCGTGGGCTTGAGCAGGACCCGCACCCCGTTGGATAGAAGCAGCTCCTGGAATCCGAGCTCGGGAAACGAGCGTCTGTCGCTGATCCGCCCGCCCTCCAGTCGAGCGGTGAACAGGGGTTGATCCAGAACCCGGTCCTGGTACGGCGGGATATCCTTGCCCGCTACCGAGGCGAACAGAGCCTGCACGGCCTCCTCGGTCGGTACGGCGGCGGCCTCGGATTCGGGGGCGTTTACCAGAACGACCCGGTTATCCTCTCTGAGGAGCTCCGAAGCCAGCCGATTGACCTCCTCCAGGGTGATTTCGGGGACGAAGGTCTGGAACAGGCGGTACTCGAACTCGATATCCGGAATCGGTTCCCCCTCCAGATAGTTTCCGGCCAAGCTGTCCACCAGAGTCTCGGACTCGATGTTGTCCCGATCCCTGTAGACCTGCTCGATCCAGGTCAGATAACGCTCCTTGGTGCGCTCGAGCTCCGTGCTGGTGAATCCGTGGCGGCGCAGGCGTTCGGTCTCCGTGAGCAGCACGTCCAGGGCTTCGCCGATCCGCGCATCCCGCACCCGGGCGGCCAGTACGTAGGCCTCCATGGAACGCACGAACCTGGTGGAGAAGGAGCCGGCACCGATGAAGGGAGCGTCCGGTTGCTTGCTCAGCTCCTGAAAGCGTTCGTTCAGCATTCCATTGTACATCGACTCCACCAATTGCCGGCGGTAATCAGCCACGGTATTTTCAGGCTGCGGCTCGGTCTTCACGAAGAGACTGACCCGCGTGGAGGTCGCTTCCGGATCCGTGGCCGGAGCGTAGAGGGTCCCCGGATGCTCCGGCACCGGGTAGACCACCCGCTCCCGCGGCTGGTCGACGGGCTTCAGGTTTCCGAAGTGGCTGATGATGGTCTGCTCGACCCACCGGGCATCGAAATCACCAACCGCAATCACCGCCATCAGGTCGGGGCGGTACCAGTCCCTGTAGAAGCGCCTTAGGGCCTGCACCGGGGCGGTCCGGATGATCTCGATGTCCCCAATGGGCTCTCGCTCCACGTAGCGGGACTTATATAGAAGGATCGGATACTGCTCGTCCCGCATGCGGGCCTCCGCACCCCGGCGCAGCCGCCACTCCTCCACGATGACCGGACGCTCCTTCTCCACTTCCTCCGGATCCAGGGTGATCAGGTGGGCCCAGTCCTCCAGGATCTTCACGGCGGTGTCCATCACCTGCGGATCGTCGGTCGGGACCTGCAGCTTGTACACGGTCTCGTCGTAGCTCGTGTAGGCGTTGACCTCCGGACCGAAGGGCATGCCGATGGATTCCAGGTAGTCGACGATCTCCTGCTTCTCGAAGCGCTCTGTTCCGTTGAAGGCCATGTGCTCGAGAAAATGGGCGAGCCCGAGTTGATCCTCGTCCTCCAGCACGCTGCCGGCATTCACCACCAGGCGCAGCTCCGCCCGGTTCTCCGGTTCGCTGTTGGGACGCACGTAGTAGGTTAATCCGTTCTCCAATCGGCCCAGGCGCACCTGCGGATCTACGGGAATCTCCGCCTCCGGCGCGAATTCTGCGGACAGCTGCGGGGCAAACGGCTGGACAGCCGCGGCGGGCGGCCGAGCTGCCGCAACCGCGGTCGCAGGCTGGTCTGCCGGGACGGCCGGCTGTCCGACGCAACCCGAAAGAATCCCGAGCAGAATACCCAGACCTATAAAGAGGCTCGCTCCAATGTTCCGTACCATGCAGGCACCTCCTGTCCAAAAATAAACTGAATTTCCGGGGAGGAATCAAGGAAAATCCGGCCGTCTTGACGTGACAAACGCCCACGACTACCCTTCAGCTATGGATGAAGCCGAAATTCTTCGCCAAGAGCTGGAACACTACAGAACCGAGAAGGACCGGATCCGCAAGGTCATCGGCCAAATCGGGGGAGCCACCTCCAAACGGCAGGATCGGGTGATCAATATCATCTTTTTGGTGGTGGTCGTGGGCCTCTTCATCTTCGATATCATAAGGGAGCTCACCGGATTTGCCCTGCCCACGATTCCCCGCTTCCTGTCGATGGAGCTGGCCCTGCTGCTGGTATCCCTCAAGATCATCTGGATGATCCACCGTCAGACCAAGGTGGATCATTTCCAGTTCTGGGTCCTCAATTCGATCGAGTTCCAGATCAACATGATGAGCAAACGCCTCAAGGATCTGGAGGAACGGACCCAGGGGAAGAGCGGATAGACGCCCTATCAGCGCATATTGAATCTGTCCGCGAGAGCCTGGGCTTTCAAGCACAGCTCCGCCGCTTTGAAGGCATGGCTCTGGGTCATTGCCTCTTCGGTCCGGTTGAGACAATCCAGGATCAGCCGGCCGAAAAAAGGATAGCCCACCTTGCCCTCCAAGCAGAGATGCCTCTCCCCGTCCGCATTCACCATGAACAGGTGATCCTTGGCTGGTTCTACGGCCAGGTTTACATACTTCCTGAGCTCGATGGTGCCTTCGGTTCCCAGGATAAAGGTTCGGCCGTCCCCCCAGGTGCTCAGGCCCGCCGGGGTGAACCAGTCCACCCGAAAGTAGCTGCCGGCACCGTTGTCACCGACTAAACTCGCTTCCCCGAAATCCTCGAGCTCCGGATACTGCGGATGAGCGTAGTTGGCCACTCTGGCCTGGAGCACCTCTGCGTCGGCGGCTCCGCTGAAAGAGAGGAACTGCTCGATCTGGTGGCTGCCGATATCGCAGAGAATACCGCCGTAGTGCTTCTTGCGGAAGAACCAGGGCGGCCGTTCCGAAGCGTTGAGGCGGTGCGGGCCCAACCCCAGCACCTGCAGCACCCGACCGATCGCCCCCTCGGCGATCAGCCGGCCGGCAAAGACGGCGCACTCCACGTGAAGGCGCTCGCTGTAATAGACCATGTATTTCCGCCCGGTTTCCTCGACCTTTCGGCGAGCTTCCTCCAGCTGTTCCAAAGTCGTAAACGGGGCCTTGTCCGTGAAGTAGTCCTTTCCATGCTCCATGACCCTGAATCCCAGGGCCGCCCGACGATCAGGGATATCCGCCGCGGCGATCAAACTGATCTCTCGATTCCCCAGAATCTGCTCCTCCGATTCCGCGACTCCGGCTTCGGGAAAACACTCGACGAAGGATTTCACCTTGTTCGGATCGGGATCGTACACCGAGTGTAATTCCGCCCCGCCCTCGATCAACCCGCGGCACATCCCGTAGATGTGGGCGTGGTTCAGATGCAGAGCGGCGAACAGGAACTCCCCCTGTTTCACGACCTGCCCGGGTTTCCCGTCGGGAACATAGCTGAAACCATCTTTCTTCTTGGCCACGGCGAATCCCTTCACCCGGATCGGGGCGTCAAATCTCGAGAAGGTCGTCGATCTTCACCGGAGCTCCGGAAGCCAGGCTCCGGTTGGCGGCGATGCCGGTGAGAACCGCCAGCGCCCCGGCGCGGTGGTCCGCGGCCCGGGACATAGGATCCGGCTCTCCCCCACGGAACAGATCCTCCAACAGGCGCCGGTCCCCGCCGCCGTGCCCCCCCTCGGAGCTCCGCTCCACGGGGATGGATACGGGTTGATTCCAGTGCGGTCTGAGCAGAATTCTCACGGGCTCTTCGACGATCTGCCCCTGGTTGATGTCCTTCAGGGATCCGGAGACATACGACTTTTCGGCCACTTCATACTCCAACCGTCCTTTAGTACCGTTAAAACTGATGCGAAAACCTTCGCAGGGGGAGTAGGCGGTCAGGTGGTAGCTCATGGTGGCTCCGTTTCTGTACTTGACTATCACCGCCATATCGTCCTCGATCGAGATGTAGTGCCCGAAGACGCTCTCGTCCCGCCGGTAGCCGTCCTCCCCCTCGGCATCCAAATACATCCCCTTCAGCTCGGGATCCGACAGCAGATCTAGGGCGAAGGGATCACCGAGGGCATTGGGATGTCCGGTACCGCGGTCGTAGAAGGCGCTCAGGCCACGGGCTTCGGCATTGGAGCGCCCGTAAAAAACCAGATCCCCCATCCCGAAAACCAGCTCCGGTGCGCTGTCCAGCCACCAGTTGACCAGATCGAAGTGATGACTGGCCTTGTGGACCAGCAGGCCTCCCGAATTGCGCTTGTCCCGGTGCCAGCGGCGGAAATAGTCGGCTCCGTGCACGGTGTCGAGAAACCATTCGAAGTGCACCGATTTCACCTCTCCCACCGCACCTTCCTTGAGCAGCTGCTTGACCCTGCTGTTGCGGGGAGCGTAGCGGTAGTTGAAGGTGACCCTCAGGGTTCCGCCCGTACGCTCCAGAGCGGAGAAGATTGCCCGGCATTTCCCCTCGTCCACGGTCAGAGGTTTTTCGGTGATCACGTCACAGCCGGCTTCAAGGGCACGAATGATGAAGTGATGGTGGGTACGATCTATCGTGGTGACGATAACCGTGTTCACCTCGCCTTCAGCGATCATCCGCTCGAACCGATCCGGTTTGTAGGTCGGCACGGGGTCGATTCCGTAGGTTTCGCGGAACCGGCTATTGGCATAATCCATCCGTACCTGGTTGAGATCGCAGATCGCCGATAGACGGCCGCAGTCCTTGAAGCTCCCGAGCAGGGCATCGGAATAGAGGTACGATCGGGAACCGATGCCGACGATCGCATAGTTCTTCATGTTCCTATAGTACTCGCAGCCGGAGAGGAAAATCTACACGCAGATCGGACTCCCGGAACACGACACCGGTTTTTTATACCTAGCAGACCGCTTTTTTGTCTGTCTGCCCCCGAGGATATCGTGGGATAATCGAGACGCGACCGGTCGCTATCTATTTTGGGTTTAGAAAAACCAAGGAGGTTTTATGAAAAAACTTGTGATAATCGGTATCCTGATCCTCGCCCTCTCCACCCAGTTTGTTCTGGCCGGATCACAGGGGGAATCCCCTTCCGCAATGACGGGTCCGGTGACTCTGAGGATCCTCTGGTGGGGCGGTCAGGCAAGGCACGACAAGACTCTGAAAGTGCTGGACATGTACCAGCAGAGCAACCCCAATGTCAAGATCGAACCCACCTACCTGGGCTGGGGCGAGTACTGGGACAAGGTGGCCGTATACGCCGCGGCTGAAGACCTGCCCGACGTATTCCAGAACGTCATCGAGCGCATGCCCCAGTTGAACGAGAAGAACCTCATGGCGGATCTGTCGTCCATCAAGAGCTTCAGCACCGCCGGTATCGACGATACGGCGGTCAGCATCGGCAGGATCGAGGGCAAGCTCGTGGGCATAAACCTGGGGGTGAATGCCCTGACCATGGGGTACAACGACGGTTTCTTCGACAAGGCCGGGGTTGCCTATCCCGGGCTCAAGTGGACCTGGGACGACATGAGAGCAGCCAGCGTGAAGATCAAAAATGCCGCCGGTGTCTTCGGGGTGGACGGGCTGGGCACCGACAACGACATGCTCTACTATCTGCGCACCCAGGGCGCCGAGTGGTTCAACAAGGAGCTGAATGGCCCCGGCTGGAGCAACGACAAGGTCATGGTCGACTTCCTGAAAAAATGTCTCGATTTCCAGGACAACGGACTGGTGCCGCCGGTGGAGGTGGTGATCGAGTTCTACTCCAATGAAGAGAACACCCCCTTCGCCAGGGATGAATCGGCCATGAAGATCATGTGGTCGAACAAGGTCGTCTCGGTGTACAACACCCGCAAGGCCGTGACCAAGCTCTCCATCCTTCCCGGACCCAACAACGAGAAGGGGATGTACCTGAGGCCGTCAATGTTCTTCTCCGTGGCCCAGACCTCGAAGCTCAAGGAGCAGGCAGGGGAGTTCCTGAACTACTTCCTCAAAGACATCGAGGCCAACCAGGTCCTGGCCGCGGATCGGGGCGTTCCCGTTGCCCAGGCGGTGCGGGAGGCATTGAAACAGACGGCCGATCCTCAGAACGCCGAGATCTACGACTACATTTCCCTGGTGGGACAGCACTCCAGCGACATGTCCACCCGATTCCCCACGGCAGAAAGGGAGGTCAGGGACCTGTACCAGAACAACTACTTCCAGCGGGTCATGTACAAGCAGATGACACCCGAAGCGGCCGTCAAGGAGTTCAAGGAGCAGATGATCGTCATTCTCAACAAGTAGCTTCAGGGATGCCGACTGGAGGAGGGGTCGCCAGGTTTTGTGGTTCAGCAGCTGCAAGGCCGAAGCGGCCCCTCGCTTTTCCATGCCGAGCATGAATCATGGAGCATCACTGGACATGGATCGGCTAGAAGGGACAGGATGAAGGTATGGGGAAGACAAAAAGTTATGATCTCAAGAGCACAATCGCCGGGTATCTGTTCATCTCACCCTGGCTGATCGGCTTTCTCTGCTTTACGATCATCCCGATCCTGGTCTCTCTGTACATCTCCTTCACCAAGTACGACCTGATCTCCTCTCCGGTGTGGGTGGGGGTAAAGAACTTCCAGCGCCTGTTTTTCCAGGACCCCCGCTATCGGAAGTCGCTGGGCATCACCTTCCTGTATGTGGTCACCGCCGTGCCGCTGCGCCTGGTATTTGCCCTGTTCATCGCCATGATTCTCTGCCAGAAACGCCGCCTGCTCGGATTCTACCGTCTGATCTACTACCTGCCTTCGATCATAGGGGGAAGCGTGGCCGTGGCTCTGGTGTGGCGGATGTTCTTCGGTTCCGGCGGCCCGATCAGCCTGATCGCGGCCGGCTTGGGAATCAGAGGAAACGTTTCGTTGATCGGCAATCCCAAGACGGCCCTGGCCACGATTATCGCCCTGTACATCTGGCAGTTCGGCTCCTCGATGCTCATCTTTCTGGCAGGGCTCAAGAACATCCCGGAGAGCTTCTACGAGGCGGCCGTGGTCGACGGCGCCGGCTCTCTGGTCAAGTTCTTCCGGATAACCCTGCCCCTGCTGTCTCCCGTTATCCTGTTCAATTTGATAATGCAGACGATCCACGGATTTCTGATGTTCACCCAAGCCTGGATCATCACCCGGGGAGGGCCGATGGACTCCACCCTCGTATACGTGGTGTATATGTTCCTGAGAGCGTTCCAGTTCTACGACATGGGCAGTGCCTCGGCCATGGCCTGGGTTCTGCTGTTCATCGTCAGCTTCTTCACCTTGATCATCTTCGCCACCTCCAGGCGCTGGGTCTACTACGAGTCCAAAGAGGGAATCTGAGATGATCGTCAGCTCCAGGAAGTACCTGAACGCCGCTGTATATCACCTCATCTGTTTGCTTTTAGTTGTGATCATGATCTATCCGGTGCTGTGGATGATCATGAGCTCCTTCAAGACCCAGTCCGGGATATTCAGAGGCAACCTGTCCCTGATTCCCGACGAGTGGCGTTTCGCCAACTACGTGGAGGGTTGGCAAGGATTCGGGAACTACACTTTCAGGATATTTTTCACCAACTCCTTCATCATCTCCATCACCGCCACCGTCGGCACGATGACCTCCGCAGCGCTGGTTTCCTACGGATTCGCCCGGATACGGTTTCCGGGCGCCAGGTTCCTGTTCGGCTGTATGATCGGCACCCTGATGCTTCCCTATCAGATCATCATGATCCCCCAGTACCTGATAATGCACCGGCTGCACTGGGTCAATACCTTCCTGCCGATGATCGTGCCCTGGAGCCTGGGCAATCCTTTCTTCATCTTTCTGATGATCCAGTTCGTCAGGACGATCCCATTCGAGCTGGACGAATCAGCCCTGATCGACGGCTGCACGAAGTTCGGAATTTTCTATCGGATCATTCTCCCTCTGTGCAAACCTGCCCTGGTGACGGTGGCCATCTTTTCGTTCTACTGGCGCTGGCAGGATTTCATCCAACCCGTGATCTACCTGAGCAAGCCGAAGCTCTACACCGTATCGGTGGCGCTGCGTCTGTTCGCCGATCCCACCTCCGTGACCAATTGGGGAGCGATGTTTGCCATGGCTTCCGTGTCCATTCTGCCGGTGATGATCGTCTTTTTCATCCTGCAGAAGTACATCGTAGAAGGAATCAGCACGACCGGCTTGAAGGGATGAGGGGGATGAGCTCACCGGTTTTTATGCGCTCTCGACGCCCCCATGATATAATCGAACTATAATGAGATCAACCGGATTCAGTATTCGGGTGAAGATGCTCATCACCTTCTGCCTGATCATCACGACCGTGGTGGCGTTCAGCTACGTGATGTTCTTCGTGTTCAGGAATCGGAACAACCGGCTGCTCTACAAGGCGTTCTCCGAGACGCTCGGCCTCATGGCCAGAAGCGTCGAAACGGAGTTGGGAAAGTTCGGGGACTTCTCCGCCAATCTGATGACCGATCCGTACGTACAGGACAGGATACACAGGATGAACGGGGAGAGCGATCCCGTGGTCTGGTTCAGTCTCGGCGAAGAGCTGAAGAACAAGCTGATCAATTCCTTCACCGTGCCTTACGTGGAGTGCATCTATGCGATCGATAATCGCGGCCGGGTGGTGAGCGTGCGTAACGACTATCTGAAGCTGGAGACCTTCGTGTCTCCCGAACGACTGGAGGATTTTTCCCTATCGGAGCTCCCGTGGGAATGGATAGAAACGGACAGCGATACCGATACTCTGTACTACCTGCGCCGGATACGCCAGGTAGCCGGAATAAGCCTGGAACAGATGGGCGTTCTCTGTTTCGTGATCAGGAAGGAGCGATTCAAACAGTGGGTCCTCGATTACCCGGTGGATTATCAGCTGGAGATCGGGCTGTTCGGAAGACAGGAGCTGCTCTACGCATCCAACGGGATCGTGAAACAAATCCCTCGAGCCGCCGGAAGCCTTACGGGATCCGGGTTCGACATCCTCCGGGCTCAGGGGGAGGAATATTTTGTCGTTTTTATCGGTTCCCCTTCGCAGCCTGCGACCTATCTCTGTGTCGTACCGTATGACTCCCTGTTTCGGGATATCGAGATGTTCAACACCGCCTTTCCCCTGTTCTGTGCCGGGATATTCCTCCTGTTCCTGTTCGTAACCGTGAGATTCACCAGGGACATCTCCAGACCGATCGTGCACTTGGCGGAGGAAATGAAGAACATAGAGTCAGAGGACTTCACCCAGGCCAAGCTCAGCCTGAACGGCTACACCCGTAAGGACGAAATCGGCGTCCTCTACAACGAATTCACCCTCATGCTGGACAAGATCGAAAATCTGATAAACGACAATTACCGCAAGCAACTGCTTGTAAAGGACGCCCAGTACAAGACCCTGCAGGCTCAGATCAATCCGCACTTCCTGTACAACACCCTGGAATCGATCAATTGGATCGCCCAGCTGAACAACCAGGATCGGATCGCCGGCATGGTGCAGGCCTTGGGTGACCTGCTTCGTGTATCGATTAACGCCAAGAAGATCTTTCTCACCATGCAGGAGGAGGCTGAACTGCTCAGGCAATACGTGCTGATCCAGAAGATCCGCTACGAAGAACGATTGGAAGTCACGATCGACCTGGAGGATTCCCTGAACGGCTACGTGATTCCCAAGCTGACCCTCCAGCCGTTTGTGGAGAACTCGATCAAATACGGCCTGGAGGCCTGTAACGGCGTCTGCCGTATAAACATCCGGACCGAAGAGAGGGATGAACACCTGGTCATTCATATCGGAGACAACGGCCCAGGCATGGAGGAGGACCTTGTGCGGCGGATTCTGGCCGGACAGGTGGAGGCCAGGGGGTCGGGGATCGGGATCAAAAACATCCGTGAACGCCTGAAGCAGTTCTACGGGGATGATTTCAGCCTGGATATCGATTCGATGCAGGGGCGGGGAACCACGGTCACGATTACGGTGGCAAAGCTCGAGCCCGCAGAGGCCATGGAGGGCTGAGGTGTCGAAGCGGAGGTAGAAGCGTGTACAACGTCTTGCTGGTTGACGACGAGAGGATCATTCGGGAAGGTTTGGCCAGAAAAGTCCCTTGGAGCCGCTACGGCCTGACTCTCTGCGAACAGGCTGCAGACGGCGAGGAAGGTCTGGGGAAGATCCGAAGCGGCGACATCCACCTCGTCATTACAGACATCAAGATGCCGGGCATCGACGGGCTGGAGCTCATCCGCCGGGCACGGCAGATCAAACCGGATGTTCGCTTCATCGTGCTGTCGGGATACGACGAATTCGAGTTCGCCCAGACGGCGATGCAGTACGGAGTGCGTCACTATCTGCTCAAACCGACCAAGATGCAGGAGATCGACAAGATCCTCAGAGAGGTATGTGCGGATCTCTCCCGGCAGGAGGAGGAGCGTGGCTTTGTCGAGAAGATCAAGCAGACCATGGAACGAAACCTGCCCCTTATCAAGGAACAGTTCTTCCGCGATCTGATCATGCACAAGATGTACACCAGCCGGGAGATGAGCTCCTATCTGTCCTTTTTCGGTATCTCCACTGAGTCGGTGCGCTCGGTGACCCTGCTGGTGTTCGCACCTGCGGGGGAACAGAGCTTCGAACGCCTGCTGACCCTGCAGCTGATCAGTCAGCGCTGCCTGGAGAGCGCTGGACTCATTCTCACGACCATCATAAAGGAAGCCCTGGTGGTCGTGGTCGGGGACACGGAAACGGAGGAACTTCTGAAGAGGATCGAAGAAATCAAGAGCCGGTTCAGGCGCTTCGACAGTCGGCCTGTAACGGTAGCGGTTAGCGGCAGGGCGGCGCTGGATGCGATTCACACGCTCTACAAAGAAGCCAGGAATCTCTTGAAGCACAGCTTTTACTACGGCGAGGACAGCGTCATTACACGGCAAGAGGCGTTGGAGGGCATCGGCAGCTACAACCGAGGCGATCTGCACTATTACATCGAGGAGGCCTGTCTGGCCATCCAATGCGGAAACGACCAGGATTTTCGAAAAGCCATGGGGTGTTTCTGGTCGGAGCTAAAAACTCAGAAGCTGCCCCGGAGAAGCATTCGTGATGCGGTCATCGACCTGCTGCTCTCCGCGGCCCGCTACGACGACTACGAGAGAGTGAACTACTATATCGACTACATCAAACGGATTGCGGAAACCGACACCCTCGAAGAGCTGGAGAAAATGATCGACAAGTGCTGCGGCGCCGTTGTCCGGTGGAACTTCGAACAATTCAGCAGCAGGAAAAGCCGGCTGGTGGAAAAACTTAAAAGTGAGACTCGAGAGAATGTGGCCAGACCGGAACTAACGTTGAAATGGCTGGCCCAGACCCTGGTCTACGCCAACGTCGATTATCTGAGCAAGCTGTTCAAGCGGGAGACCGGAGAAACCTTCAAGCACTACCTCACCAGCCTCAGGGTGGAGGAGGCCAAAAATCTGCTGCAGCGATCTCCCGGTATACCTGTGGCCGAGGTGGCCAGGCGGGCTGGATTCGGGGAGAATGCCCGCTACTTCTGTACGGTGTTCCGCAAGTGTGTCGGCCAGCCACCGGCGGAGTACCGCCGCAGCCGGCGGGTCTCCTGACTCGATATGTATCCGACTTTGATCATCGGCATCCGCAATCGGGGTATGGCATGGGCCGAGGCTGTCCAATCCCATCCCGATTTCGAGCTTAGCGGGGTGGCGGATAATGATCCAGAGATCCTCCGGATGAGATCCGAGACGCTGAAACTGCCGGAGGACAGACGCCACCTCGATTATCGTCAAGCCCTCGGCAGCGGGCGATACCGGGTGGTGATCGTCGTGACACCGAATCACCTCCACTACCGGATGGCCAGGGATGTTCTGAACGCAGGTGTTCACTGCGTTCTGGAGAAGCCCTTCGCCGAAACGCTGACTCAGGCGCAGGAGCTCGTCGATCTGGCCGAACGGAAGGCTTTAGCCCTGGTGATCGGACACAACTACCGTTTCAAGGCGCCGTTCTTGGGCATTGCGGGGGTGGTTCGGGAAGGCAGGCTCGGCTCCCTGATCGGGGGGGAGATCAGTTTTCACCGCCATCGCCCTCCCCGCTTCGAACACGAGCGGCCGATGCGCTACCCCCTTCTGTTCCTGCAGGGGATCCACCACCTCGACCTGTTGATCTCTTTCCTTCCCCGTCCCATCGAGGAGATACACTGCCGCCATTACCTGCCGCCGGGAAGTCCGTGGGATAGCCCCTCCGTCTGCCATCTTGTTCTAGGCTGCGCCGATGGAACCCTGTTGAGCTACCGGGGCAGCTACGAGTGCCGGGGTGAGCAGACCCCGTACAACGGCCTCTGGCGCCTGGAGTTCGAGCGGGGCGACCTTGTCCTGGACCAACAGGGAAAGCTCTGGCGGATCGAAGAGCAGGATCGTTGCTGTCTCTACGAACCGCAGGAAGGGGAGCGCAGCAGCGACGAGCTGCTGCTGGATACGGTGAGGCAGGCGATAGAGGAGGGAAAGAAAGCGCCCACCTCCGGCAGGAACAACCTGGCCACCCTACGCCTGCTGTTCGACGTGATCGCGGCCGGGGAAACGGGCGCAGCCGACAAGAACAACCAACCTTGACCCGCCGACGGGTCAGTGGCACCGCCAACCAGCCGGGGACCCCAGCACCCCTGGTGATTACAGCTCCACGTGCAATTTCAGCATCCCGGGCACTTAAAGAGATGCGTGCGAGTGGCGCACCGCCCCGGTCGGACACTGGCTGAAACAGGAGCGGCAGATCACGCACCTCTTCTCCCTGACCACCACCGAACGCTCACCCTGCATCTGAAATACCGCCCTGGGACAGACCTCAACGCAGCGCCGGCAACCGATGCAGGTCTGACCGTCCACCTTGACCCGCGGTTTCCTGCAGGGGATCAGGCTGTACTTGAGCAGGGGCGACCAGCCGCTGAACTCGGTGACCAGATAGGCGGCCCCGAGGCCCACGGTCAGGGCGTAGAGCAGAACATGCTCGGGAAACAGAGCCCTTGACAGCAGGCCGGCAGCCAGGAATGCCGCAGCGCCGTACAGCAGCGCCCACGGCCCGATCCGCTTTAACAGACGCCATGGAAAAACCAGGCCGTGGATGAGGGAGGCGAGGTACAGGAGGGGGAGGAGGACCGGCAGGTGATCCAGGCCGATGAAGTTGTAGACCAGCACCAGCAGGATCGTGAGGAGCAGGGGCGAACCCAGGGCCATCTCCAAACGGGCTTTCAAAGGGAAACGGGCTTCGCGAACCGCGGGGTCTGCAGGATTCTCCAAGTACGCGGCAAAGTCGCGGATGTACAGCGGACCGAAGCGGGCGCTGAATCCGGTCCGGGTTTCCAAGTTTTGCAGAGAAACCGAAGATGCGCACAGCTGGGGCAGGATCAGCCGGCGGTTCCGCACCCGTTCGGCGAGGTTCGTCCGGTCTACAGCCTGGATCACGGAATCAGTGGTGAAGCGTCCTGCCATGGAGGCGCACCATACGTTCACCCCCCGGCTGTCGCACACCAGCAGCCAGCAGTCGAAGTCCTTCACCGCCGAGCAAACGCGGCGTACCGTCAGATCGAAGTTCCCGGTCACCAGAACCGGGGAATCTGTCCCCGCCGAACCGATCCTGTACAAGCCAACAGGCTCGGGGTTGGGAAACAGGCGCAGCAGGGTCTCCGCAGCGCTCTTGAGCGGCCTCGGTCGCAAGTAACGCCCAGGCAAAGTGTCGCCGGAAGCAACCCGGAAATCGGGACCACCAGAGCGCAGGGTATCAAAGGTGATCAGAATCGGGAGGAGGGCTGCGGAGAGAACCAGGGTAATCCCGGCGGTGGGACGGGAAAATGGAAAAAAACCGTCGGCAAATGCCAGGGCAATAAGAGCGATCCCGAGAATCCGGATACAGAGGATCTTTCGCTGAAGGAGGGAACGAACCAGAACCAGGTCGACTGTGAAGACGGCGATTCCCGCCGCTATCAACCCATAGCTGCCGGCCATGAATAAAAGAGAGGGCGAGCTCAGCTCCGCCCCGCTGGAGGCAACCCAGCGCCCCGCCGACACCAGAGGCAATACCAAGAGGAGCGCCCCGGCTTTGACAAACCGGTGCTTCACGCCTGTCTTTTATCAGGGGTCTTACAGACCCAGCTCCGCCTTCAGGGTTGACAGAAGCGTTTTGTGATCGATCGGCTTCTGGAAGATCCCTGCCAGACCGAGGTCCTGTGCATCGATGTTGTAGCGCACCGCGTCTCCGACCGAGCTGAGCAGATAGATCGGGGCCGTGAATCCCGCCTCCTTGAGCTGGGTGGATACCTTGCTTCCCGCGTCCACGGTTTCCATCATCAGATCCAGGAGGATCGCATCCGGCTCGATTTTCCGGGCCGTCTTCAGCCCCTCCTCCCCCGTTGCGGCCTCACCTACGACAAAGCCGGCCGACTCCAGCACGATCCGGGTAGCCTTGCGGATATCCGGGTCGTCGTCAATAATGAGGATCGTTTTTCCGGTTTCAGCTGCCATGTTTTTCCCTCTCCACTGATCGATCAGGTTTTTTATGAACTCCAGAGCCTCGCTCTTGTTTTGCCGGGCCTTGTCGGTCAAACCTTCCGCGAACTCGAACGAGTACCCCCGGACGGCGACCAGCAGCGCCTCGGGGGCGTGCTGATAAGTGTCCTCGCAGATGGCCAGAACCGACTCCGGCCCGAGCGCATGGCTCGTAAACTCGATGCTTTTGGAGGCCTCGAGCCTCTTCACCTGAAAAGGCTCAGTTCCCCGAACCGCCGCATCGACGAATATCACTTTATCCGACTGCCCCAGGTCGGCCGCGTGTTCTATGGAAAGCTGGTAATCCGCTTCCAGGGTCAACCCGGGCAGGTGGAGCTGCTCGAGCTCCTGCACGATCTCCGGCCCCAGCCCGTCATCCTGCCGTCCAGGATTTCCGTACCCCAAGACCAGGATGACCGTATCTACTCCTTGACCCGCTCGTCGACCACCGACCCCCGCGCGTCCTCGATCTGGATGATCAGGGGCATCTGGCCCACGGCGTGGGTCGCGCAGCTCAGGCAGGGATCGTAGGCCCGGATGGCCACCTCCACGTGGTTGAGCAGTCCCTCCGTGATCTTCTGGCCCTCCAGCTCGTTTCTGGCCACCCACTGCACGGCCTGGTTCATCGGCTCGTTGTTGTTGGTCGTGGAGACGATCAGGTTGGCCATGGTGATCTGATCCGTGTCGTTGATGCGATAGTGGTGGAACAAGGTTCCCCGGGGCGCTTCGAGAATGGCAATGCCCTCGTTCCGGTGCTTGCCCTCGGTCACCAGATCCTTGCCCTGCAGGTCCTTGTCGTCCAGAAGCTCCTTGATCTTCTCGGCACAGTACAGAACTTCGATCAGCCGCGCCCAGTGATAGGCCAGGGAGGAGTTGTTCGGCTTGCCCTTGGTCAGGCTCATCATCTCCTGGCGCTCTTTCTCCGCCAGGGGCGAATCTATGAAATCGCAGTTGTTGATCCGGGCCAGCGGGCCGACCCGGTACCAGCCCTCCTCCATGCCCAGGCTCTTGATGAAGGGGAACTTCATGTAGCTCCAGGGACGAACCTCTTCGCGGATGTACTCGAGGTAGTCCTTGGGCTGGACCTGGTCGAAGATGATTTTGCCATCTGCGGCCTTGGCCCGCAAGACTCCGTCGTAGATATCCAGACAACCGTCTTTCCGCACCAGGCTGAGGTGGTTGGAGTCGAAGGCGGCGAAGTTGACAAGATAGTCGAGGTTCTCATGGAGAATCTTCTTGAACAGCTCCAGGCCGTCGATCGACCACTGCACCATCTGATCCGCGTCCTTCTTCAGGAAATCCCGCTCTTCGATGGTCAGGTTCTTGTTGATTCCCCCCGGAATCGCCCCGGTTCCGTGAATCTTCTTGCCCGCCGTGGCCTTGATCACCTCCTGGCCGTACTTGCGCATCAGGATGGCCATCTTGGCCAGGTCCGGATGCTTCTGGACCACACCGATCACGTTGCGGATCGCCGGGTCGGCATCAAAGCCGAAGAGGAAATCCGGTGAACAGAGGTGAAAGAAGTGCAGGGCATGGGACTGGAAGGTCTGGCCGAAGTGCATCAAGCGGCGCATCTTCTCCGCGGTAACGGGAATCTTGTCGGCCCCGACGATCACGTCCGTGGCTTTGGCAGCGCACAGATGGTGGCTCACCGGGCAGATCCCGCAGAGCCGCTGGATCAAAACCGGCATTTCCCAGTAGAAGCGCCCTTGGGCGAAGCGCTCGAAGCCGCGGAACTCGACGATGTGAAAACGGGCGTAGTCGACCTTGCCCTTCTCATCCATTCGGATGGTCACCTTCCCGTGTCCCTCGACCCGGGTCACGGGACTGATGACGATCTTCTTTCCTTTATCTTTTGTCGCAGTACTCATAGACACTCCCTTTAGTCCTTCTTCACGTACTCGTAGGGCAGCTCGATCGGCTTGCCCGTGAGCAGTGCCGAGAGGATCGCCCAGATCTGGTCCGCCGGAGGCGGACAGCCCGGCATGAAGTAATCCACCTTGACCACCTCGTGAACCGGGTAGACCTTGTTCATCAGGATCGGGATATCCGGGTCGTCGGGTATCCTGCCGCTGGGATTGACCACCGTGGGTCCGTTGAAGTAGGCCTCCTCCAGGCACTCCTTCAGAGGCACCATGTTTCGGTAGGCCGGGATGTTGCCCTGGATGGCGCACTCCCCGATGGAGATGAGGATCTTGCAGTGCTTTCTGAAGTCCCGGGCGACCTCGAGGTTTTCATCATTCGAGATTCCGCCCTCGATGATCCCCACATCCACCATGCCGGTGAACTCCTTCTTGTCATCGATGGGAGACTTGTCGAACTCCACCAGCTCGAGCAGGTCGAGCAGTCGCTCGTCGATATCCAGAATGGACATATGGCACCCGAAGCAGGATGTCAATGCGGTCGTTGCTACTGTCACTTTGGCCATCATCAACCTCTCTTTCCTTCGATCTCCGAACCGATCGGCTCTTTGTCATACTTGCGGGTTCCCACGGGCATCTTCCACCCTTCCCGCTTCCTCATCAGGCTGCCGGTCGGGCAGTAGCTGGCCGCCTTGTCCACGGCCTTGAGGTCCGTCTCCGACAGATCGTGGCGGGCGTCGATTGTCAGCCGCTTGTCGATCCCGCGGCCATCGAAGCCGAATACACGCTTGCCGTCTATCTCTTGAGAAGCCCGGACGCAGCGCCCGCAGAGGATGCAGCGGTTGCGGTCGATGTAGAAATCCGGGTGCTGGCCGTCCAGCTCCTTCTTGGGAAACAGGTACGGGTAGCTTGGAACCATC
>Ga0315550_1000743_pt1 | contig 20248 bp, 19 predicted proteins | sample SalMarSW160190MG_2_FD_203100 | JGI IMG/M metagenome (GOLD analysis project Ga0315550, IMG submission 203100) | Salt marsh sediment microbial communities from the Plum Island Ecosystem LTER, Massachusetts, United States - Salt Marsh Sediment SW1601-90 ... | reverse complement strand
CCGGAAAAAATCGGCAGCTTTTGTCCGCGCACCAGCGAATTCAGCCCGTCGATGGTGGAGATGCCGGTCTGGATGAACTCGCGCGGATAGGCGCGCGCCGCCGGGTTCATGGGCGACCCGCTGACGTTGCGCCTGATGCTCGAGATGAGCGGCGGGCGGCCGTCGCGCGGTTGGCCCACGCCATTGAAAATACGCCCGAGAATGTCGCGTGACAACGGAATCTCGAAAGGCTCCTCGAGAAACCGCACCCAGGTGCGCTCCAGATCGAGGTCATCGGTGCCTTCGAACACCTGGATCAGCACCACCTCGTCGGAGGTGCGGATCACCTGACCATTGCGCTTGCGCCCACGATGGTCGCGCACTGTCACGCGGTCGCCGAGCGGGACGCCCGGCACGCCACGCATGAACAGCAGGCCGCCGCGCGCGGCCGAGCTCAGGCGGAATTCTTTCTCCCTCATGCGCTTTTACCTTCCGATTTGCCGTATTCCCTCTGCAGTCCGGCGAAGGCCTCGCGTATCTCCTTGGCGAAACCGCGCAGCCCCTCGATCTCCTCGCTGCGGTAAACCGACTTGACCCGCTGCATGCGCGAGAGGATCGGCAACACCAGCAGTTGCTGCACCGGCACGCCCATGGCCAGCAGCTCCGCGCCCTGGTGATAGAGATCGAGGACCAGATCCAGCAGCACGAATTGCTTCTGCGGCGAAGAAAAACTGTCCACGGGATCGAGCGCGCTCTGCTGCAACACGCCTTCCTTGATGAGCGCCGCGCCTTCCAGCGCCCAGCGCTGTGCCGGCGACAACGCCTCCGGTCCCACGAGATTGACGATCCGCGCGAGCTCGTCGGCCTGCGACAAAAGCCCCAGCGCCTCGCCGCGGCGCGCGCTCCAGCGCGGATCCACGTTTTCGTGCCACCACTTGGCGGCGGAAGCCACGTAACCCGAGAAGCTGTCGTTCCAGTCCACCGCCGGGTAGTGGCGCGCGTCGGCGAGTTCCTTGGAAAGCGCCCAGAATGTCTGGACGATTTCCTTGGTGTGACTGGTCACCGGTTCCGAGAAATCGCCGCCGGGTGGCGACACCGCGCCGATCAGGCTCACGGAACCGTGCGCGCCGGCGAGGGTCTCGACGCGGCCGGCGCGCTCGTAGAACGCGGCCAGGCGTGAGGCGAGGTAAGCAGGATAGCCTTCCTCCACCGGCATCTGGCCGAGGCGCCCGGCGACTTCGCGCAGCGCCTCCGCCCAGCGGCTGGTGGAATCCGCCACCATCACAACGTCATAGCCCTGATCGCGGTAATACTCCGCCAGTGTCACGCCCACGTAGATCGAGGCCTCGCGCGCCACCACCGGCATGTTGGAGGTGTTGGCCACCAGCAGCGTGCGCTCCATGAGCAGGCGTCCGGTATGGGGATCGGTCAGCTTCGGGAATGTCTCGAGGATTTCCACCAGCTCGTTGCCACGCTCGCCGCAACCGACGTAGATCACGATCTGGGCGTTGGACCAGCGCGCGATCTGTTGTTGCACCACGGTCTTGCCCGCGCCGAACGGCCCCGGCACCGCCGCCTTGCCGCCCTTGAGCAAGGGAAAGAAGGTATCGAGGATACGCTGCCCGGTGATGAGCGGCGCCGCCTCGTGGTCGCGCCGCCGGTAAGGCCGCGGCACGCGCACCGGCCAGCGGTGATAAAGGCGCAGGTCACGCAGCTTGCCGTCGGCTTGACGCGCGCGCGCGATCACCCGCTCAATGTCATAGCTGCCGGATGCCGCCAGTTCGACGAGCTCGCCCTGTACGTCGGGCGGAACCAGGATCCGGTGCTCGATCGTCTCGGTTTCCTTCACAGTGCCGAGTACGCTTCCGCCCTGCAGCATTTTGCCGGCTGCCAGTCCGGGCGCCGGGGTGAACGCCCAACGGCGTCCACGATCGAGTGGCGTCAGCTGCAAGCCGCGCGCGATGTGATCGCCGCTCATTTCCAGGACGGCGTGCAGCGGCCGCTGCACGCCGTCGAAAATATTGCCGAGCAATCCCGGCCCGAGCTCCACGGACAACGGATGCCCGAGCGCTTCGGCCTCTTCGCCGGGGCGCAGCGATTCGGTGGACTCGTACACCTGCACCACCGCGCGCTCCGCCTCGCGGCCGATGACCTCGCCCACCAGGCCCAGTTTGCCGACGCGCACCTGTTCGCCGTTCAGCACGCCTGGCAGCCGCACCGTGACGATCGGCCCGTTGACTTCGAGTATGCTACCCATCGAACAAGGCTCCTCGGTGCGCGGCCGCGGCGAACAGCCGTTCCGTCACCGCCTGATGGATTACATCCTGCATCCGTTCCAGGCGCCCCTCGAAGGTGTTGTCCACGCGCACGGTGTCGTCGGCGTTGCGCACGCGCACGCCGCCGACACAGGCCAGCGGATCGGGGGCCAGCACAAGATGCTTCCCGATGCCGGCTTCGCGGCAGAAGGCGTCCCATTTCGCGGCAAGCCGCGCGTGGTCCTGCGCGTTGACCTCGGCGATCAGCCCGTCGCCCTCGATCGCCGCCGACGCCCTGGCGAGATAACGCGCCAGCAACGGCAGGTATTTCCGGTCGTCCGCGACGATGACCGCGAGCTGCCTTTGCAACCTTTCCATGACGTTGCGCACGAGTGACCAGCGCAGCCGGTCCAGCTCCTCCTGTTCCTTGATTTCTGCCGCCTGCATGCGCCGGCGGAAGGCACGTTCGGACGCCGCCTTGGCGGCGAGTATCTCGCGCTCCTCGCGCAACTGCAGGCGGTCATTGGCTTCGGCGATGATGCGCTGCCGCTCGCTTTCCGCCTGCGCCATGTATTCCGCCGCGAGCGCCTTGGCGCGTTCGAGCAGCGCCGATTCGAGCTCGTCGATTTCGGCCCTGGGATTCATGGTTTGGATTCCAGCGCCTGACTGCCCAGGATGGCGGTCACCATGTCTTCCACGGGCGGACGGTAATCCTCCGGCGCATGCAACGGCGGGATTTCCGTGATGACGATGCGGCCGCCTTCGTCGCGCACGCGGCTGAGCCACGGACCCTGGCTGCGCGCCAGATAGCGCTCGAGAAATAACAGTGCCTTCTCCTGCCGCTTCACCAGTCCCGCAAGCAGTTCTTCCAGCATCTCCGGCGTGGCGTCGCGTACTGTTTCCACGCCGATCAGGCCGAAGCCCTCCACCAGCGCGGCGCTGCCGAGCGCGATCAGCCGTGTCGGCGGTGCGGCGGTATCGGTCGCGACCATGGGGTCTCCTAACTGATCTTGCCGAGCATCAGAATGGTGACGACCAGGCCGTAGATCGCGATACCTTCGGCCAACCCCAGGTATACCAGCGTACGCCCGAAAACCTCCGGCCGCTCGGCGATCACGGCGAGCGAGGCGGCGCCGACGGTGCTGACGGCGATACCGGCGCCGATGGTGGCAACCGCCGTGGGAATGCCCACGCCGATGAGCGCCAGGCCCATGCCCACGGAGATTTCGCGCGCTGCGGCGGCGGCGGGCTCGACCGCCATGGCGTCGTGCACCCCCACAATCAACAATCCCGCTTCGGCCAGTACGAACAGCATCAGATTGGCGCCCACGGTGCCCTTGAGCCAGCGCGGCGGATGTCGTCGCCGCGCCAGCGGCCGCAACTCGAAGTACACGCCCATCCCCATGATCCCCACCAGACTCAACGTCATCAGACCTACCAGCCAGTACATTGGACGCTCCTTATTTATTCAAAATGATTTGGGAACCGCCAGGGCGCCAGGGTCGCCAGGAAAAGCAAATCTTGGAGGTTTCAATCCCCGGCGTTCCTGGCGTCCTGGCGGTTTGATTTCAAATTGTTCAGAGATTCTCATGGTTTGTCCGCTGCTCCCCATGACAACGTGAGCGGCTGGAATTCGCGCCCGTCGCCGCCGAAAAACCGCGAGAAGCCTTCGTAATATTCCAACCGCAACGCCTGGATGGCGACGATCGCGCCCTCCAGCACCAGAATGAAAACATTTCCCAGCACCACGATGATCCAATGGCCGGTCGCCTGCATCATGTCCGCCAGTGTGAAAATCGCGATCGCGAGCGCCACATGGTTCAGACTGAACGCCGCCACACGCAGGAACGACAGCGTGTTGGAAAAGTAACTCAGCAGCGTCTCGAAACCCTCGATGAACACCACCAGGAGGCGTTCCGCGAGCGGTGCGCGAACGTGTCGCCATTGATACCCCAGGATCAACGCCAGCGGCAGCGCGATGGCCGCGAGTTCGGGCCAACCGAAAGCGCCCGCGCTGAACCCGCGCCAGCCGCCGTACAGCAGGGCGAGATAAAACAGTACCCCGGCGACCCCCTTGCCGTCGAACAGGGCTTGCGCGTAACGGCCTTCCATCAGCCGGTTGACTACCGTCAGCGACGAAGCCATCAGAATGAACCCCACGCCCCAATAGAACGCCAGCGTCAACATGCGCACCGGGTCCGACAGCGGCGACATCCACAACGCCGGTATCACGTGCTCGAATCCGAACAGGCTGCCATAGAATCCGCCGAAAATCATGGAGGAAATGCCGGCGGCCACGGCAAACGGCGCGAACTTCTGCAGCCGCCGGCGAAACAGCAGGCCGGCGACCATGATCACGCCGCCCTGGCCGATGTCGCCGAACATCATGCCGAACATGGCGATAAAGGTCAGCGCGAACAGCCAGGTGGGATCGATCTCACCGTAGCGCGGCACGCCGTAGTTGCGCACCAGGCTTGCAAACGGCGCGAGCCAGCGGTGGTGGCGTATGGCCGAGGGCACGCGCGCGAGTTCCTCCGGCAGCGGGTCGCGCGCGCTCAATGCGAAACGACGTCCGAACTGCGCCTCCAGCCGTCGACGCAATCGCGGCAGATCCCGGGTCGGTGCCCAACCGCTGATAAGGGCGAGCCCCCCACGGCCGCGCAGCGCCTCGCCCAGCCCGGCGTAGGGGGCCGCGAGCGCCAGTGTCTGGACCGCGGCGATCAGCTTGTCCTGGAATTCCTTCTGGGTGCTCTCGATCAACTGGCATTGCGCGTCGGTCTCGTTCACGATGGACTCGGCGCGCTGCTGCAGTTCACGGCGCACCCTCTCCGGCCGGTCGTGCAATTCGGCTGGGATGGGTTCCGCACGCCAGCCGGCTACCTGCAGCACGGGGCGGATTTCCTCCTCCCTGCCCTTGAGCCCGGCCACCACCACGTGGTCCATGCCGTCGTGATGCAGAAAAGGGGTAAGCATATAACCGGCGAGACCGACGGCCTCCTTGAGGCGGGTGGCGTTTCGCGCCGGCACCATGCCGATGTGCACGTCGAGAAAACGTTTGGAACTGGCGAGCAATCCGAGATCGATGTTGAGCGCGGCGAAGTTATCGAGCGTTTTCAGCAACTGATCGATGTGCTTGTGCTCCTCCTCGATGCGCCGCAATCCCTCCTGACAGCGCGAGCACAGACGCCAGACCTCGTACAGCCATTGATCCAGCTCCGCGAGCTCGCGCTCGGAAACCGCGCGCACCGCCGGTGGCGGGCCCTCTTCGAGGCGGCCGCAATGGGACAGAACCTTGTCGAGACGGGAACGGGCGCTGTGATATAGCACGCGGTACGAGGCGCCGGGAAATTCCGGCAAGCGTTCCGCCCACGGCTGCGCCGTCTCGGGATTGAACACACCTTCCTCGGCCAGGCACTGGGCCGTGAGCGCCGCGTCCTCGCTCAGGACCTGAAGCGTGACACGCTGCATCGGCAGAGGCCGGAACATAGTGGTTTATCCTCCGGCGGCCAGGAAGGCCGCCTCACGAATCAGGTCCACCGGCATCTTCAGTCGTTTGCCCTTGATCACGGCGCGCAGCCGGCGCAAGTCCCGGTCGCGCAACACCAGGTAAGCGAAGACGCGCGCCAGGCTGGACGGACGACGGCGCAACATCGATTGCGCCTGCCGCCATCCTTCGCGATCCAGAATCTGTGCCACGTCGGAAGCGGTGCGGGCGCCTTCCAGCCATTTTGCAAACGGCGACGGAAGATGCCGGATGACTTCCTCCAGACTGCCCAGCCGCGACAGCGCGAGCAGCTGCCGGCTCCCCAGGCGATGGCTCGCGGGAATGAGCAGATAATAGGCCTCGGCCGGTGAAAGACGATAGGAAAACCGGTAGCGCAGCAACCACACCAGGTTGTAGCGGTCAATGATGCCGCCGACGAGCCCGCGGAGCGGGCGTTCGCGGCCGTGCTCGGCGGCGTCGGCGTGCTTGCTCAACGCCTCGAAATAACGGCGGTCCACCGCCGCATCCAGCGCAAACAGATCACGATGCTCTTCATAAATGCGCCGTGCCTGGCGCGCGATGTTGCTGAAGGGCCCGCCTTCCAGCTGGCGCAGCATCTCGGCTACATCGTCGGTGCGCAGCAAATCGTCGATGGGCAAATGTGCAAACGGACCCATGTCCACGAGTTGATCGCGGATTGCCTGGACGTTCTGGTTCGTCATCTTGCCGCGCAGAATGGCCTTGAGGTTGCTGAGCTCAAAACGGTAGGCCCAGTAGAGCAGAAATTCGCGCGCCGCGCCGGACAGCGCGCGCACGAAGATGACGAAATCGGACATCAGCAGCGTGATCAGCCGCTGTTCCAGGGAGCTCGGCGGTTCGGAAGGTTCGTCCAGGCGCAGACCCGTCAGCGCGGCTGCATGAAAAATATCGCCTTCCTGTCCCGGCGCGAGATCGATCAGCGCCTGCAAGCGCCCGTCCGGCAGGATGCGATTCGCCATGACCGACACCCGCGTGTCGAGATAAGCATATCGGGGCACCCAGCCCATGGCGTCAGATCCGGTCCGGGTCGGTCAACAGGGCAACTGCCGCTTCGATGGCCTCCTGCTCGCGCTGTTGCGCCAACTGACGCAACTGCTTCTGGTGTTCTTCATAACGTCGCGCCAGCCCCGCGATGCCCTGGGCCGCGCGTTCTTCGGCTTTTTGCATGAATGATCCCCGCAACTCCGGCAACCGCGCCTCGAACTGCTGCTCGGCGCGAAGCGCGTCTTCGCGCGCCTCCTGGATCAGGCGCTCGCGCCTGGCATCTGCCTCGCGTACCAGCGCCTCCGCCTGCAATTCGGTGTCGAGCAGGCGCTGCAGTTCGTCTTCCATGCTCTCCGCCATGGCGTTTCCCGGCGTGCCGCGCTCAGGCCATCACCCACATGACCGCGCCCATCGCAGCGATACCACCGCCGAGCGAGCGCAACCAGACCGGGTCGAGCACGCGGTGCATCCGTGCGCCGAGACTGAGCCCGAACACGTGCAGCGCGCCGGTGGCGAGCAGGAAGCCGGCGCCGTAGAGCGCCTCGGACGCCGCCTGCGGCAGCTCGTTGCCATGAGCATGGCCGTGAAACACGGCGAAGGCGCCGACCAGAACCGCGCTCACCACCACGGGCAAGCGCGCGGCGAACGCAATCATCAGGCCCAGCACCAGCACCGAGCTGGCGATGCCGGTCTCGACCATCGGCAATCTCACGCCCGCGAGCGCGAGCCCCGCGCCGACGGTCATCGCCCCCATGAACGCCAGCGGTACCGCCCAGCGGGCGCGCCCGCCGAGCTGCGCGGCCCACAGGCCGACCGCGATCATCGCCAGCATGTGATCGAGCCCGGTGAAGGGATGCGCGAATCCCGCGCCGAAACCGCCGCCCTGGGCGCTGATGATATGCGCCTGCGCGGCGGGTGCCAAAGCCAAGGCCACTACGGCGATCATGAATTGTTGCCAGCGTTTCATAGTCATCTCCTTTGATGCGTGTTTCCAGATTCTGGTTTCCAGTTTTTAGTTTCTAGTAAACCTTCATACATACATCTTTAAACAAAACACGAATCCAGTAACCAGAAACTGTCTTAGCTCACTTTCACCTTGATCAGCTCCTCGCCTTCCGGGTCGGTGACGTGCACCGCGCAGGCGATACAGGGATCGAAGCTGTGGATCGTGCGCAGGATCTCGATCGGCTGCTTGGGATCGTACAGCCGGGTGCCCTTGAGCGCCGCCTCGTACGGCCCGTCCTGGCCGGTGGCGTCGCGCGGGCCCGCGTTCCAGGTGCTCGGCACCACCGCCTGGTAGTTGTCGATCTTGCCGTCCTTGATGACGATCCAGTGGGCCAGCGCGCCGCGCGGCGCCTCCATGTAGCCCACGCCCTTCGCCGTTTTAGGCCAGGTGGACGGCTCCCAGAGCTTTTCGTTGAACGTCTTCACGTCGCCGGCCTTGATGTTGGCGACAAGCTGGTTGTACCAGCCCTGCATGGCGTCCGCGAAGATCTTGGACTCGAGCGTGCGCGCCGCCGTGCGTCCGAGCGTGGAGAACAGCGCACTGACCGGAACGTCGAGTTTTTTGAGCGTCATGTTCACGAGTTCCTTGGCCTCCGCGTTGCCGGTGGCGTAGAGCATCAGCACCCGCGACAGCGGACCGACCTCCATGGCCTTGCCCTTCCAGCGCGGCGACTTCAGCCACGAGTAGCTCTTCTCCGTGTCGAGGTGGTCGTAGGGCGGCTTGGGGCCGGTGTAATTGAACCGGGTCTCTCCCTTATAAGGATGCAGGCCCTTGTCCTTGCCGACGCTGTAGTCGTACCACGAGTGCGACACGTACTCCTGGATCTGGTCCTCGGCGTTGAGATCGACTTCGTGGATCTTGGAGATATCGCGGTTGAGAATCACCCCGCGCGGCACCAGGAAGCTCGCGACATCGTTCGTGCCCTTGCCGGGGAAGTCACCGTAGGTCATGAAGTTGCCGGTGCCCTCGCCCAGCGCGGCCCAATCCTTGTAGAAACCGGCGATCGCGAGGGTGTCGGGCACGTACACCTGGTCGACGAAATTGCGCATGGACTCGATGATGTTCTGGACCTTCTGCAGCCCCACGACGTTCACCGCGGTGGCGCCGGCGCCGCCGCGGAAGTGCGGGCCGTTGCCCTTGCCCTCGTGCTCCGGGTAGATGCTGATGGCCGCGGGCGATCCACCGACGAGGAAATTCGGATGCGGATTCTTGCCGCCGAAAATGGTGTGGATCTGCACCACGTCGCGCTGCCAGGCTAGCGCCTCCAAATAATGCGCGACCGCCATGAGGTTCGCCTCCGGCGGGAGCTTGTACGCCGGGTGCCCCCAGTAGCCGTTGGCGAAGATGCCGAGCTGACCCGACTCGACGAAGTTCCTGAGTTTCTTCTGCATGTCGGAAAAATAGCCGGGCGAGGATTTGGCGTAATTGCTGATCGATTGCGCCAGGTCGGAGGTTTTCTTCGGGTCCGCCTTCAGTGCCGAGACCACGTCCACCCAGTCGAGCGCGTGCAGGTGGTAGAAGTGCATCACGTGATCGTGCACGTATTGCGCGCCGATCATGAGGTTGCGGATCAGCTGGGCGTTCGGCGGGATGTCGTAATTCAGCGCGTCCTCCACCGCGCGCACCGAGGCGATGCCGTGCACCAGCGTGCACACGCCGCAGATGCGCTGGGCGAAGGCCCAGGCGTCGCGCGGGTCGCGTCCGCGCAGGATGATTTCGATGCCGCGCACCATGGTGCCGGCACTGGAGGCGTGAGTGATCATGCCGCTGTCATCGGTCTGGGCCTCGATGCGCAGGTGGCCTTCAATCCGCGTAATCGGGTCTACGACTACCGTTTGCGTTGCCATAGTGTTTTCCTCTATTTAAGAGTTTGAACCGCCAGGACGCCAGGGTCGCCAGGAAAAGCGAATCCCGGAATTTTCAAACCCTGGCGTCCTGGCGGTTTTCATTTTTTACTCGACCAAATTGTCCGCAACCATTTCGAGCAGGCTGTTCGCCGTCTTGTCCCACTTGAAGTGCGCCTGGCCGTCGTCAAACGTCTGGCGGCAGTTGGAACAGCTCATGACCAGCGTCTCGGCGCCGGTGTCGTTCACCTGCTTCATCTTGATCTCGAAGACCTTGTAGCGCAGGTCGTCGGCGCGGTGGATGGTCACGACCCCGCCGCCTCCGCCGCAGCACCAGTTGAGATCGCCGTGAGGATTCATCTCGCGCAACTCCACGCCGAGGGCCTTCAGCACGTCGCGGCCGGCGCGCGTGGCGCCGCCGCGACGGGAGATCTGGCAGGGATCGTGGTAGGTGACCGACTTGCCGACCGGTTTGACCTTGAGCTTGCCGCTATTGAGGTTTTCCGCCAGGAACTCGGAGATGTGCAGCACCTTGAACGGCAGCGGCTTGCCGTACATGTTGGCGCCCGACCAGCGCAGCGCGCCGTAAGCGTGCCCGCACTCCGGCAGGATCAGGAGCCTGGCGCCGCATTTCACCGCGGCGTTGATGATTTTCATGCTCATGTCCTTCTGCCACTGGGCGTTACCCGAGAGCAGGCCGAAGTTCGTGGCCTCGTAGCCGTCGAGCCGGATGGTCCACTTCTCGCCGAGCGCGTTCAGCACCCTGGCCGTCGCCACGATGGCGTCGGGATACTTCATGATCTCGATCGAAGACATGCTCACGAGCACGTCGGCCTGTTCCCGGTCCACCGGTATCTCGATCTCGTGATCGTCCGCCAGCCACTCGATGCGGTCCTTGAACACCTTGGGCGTGGCGCCCAGCGGGCTGCCCTCGCGCTCGGCGCGCTCGGCCACCGCCCACAGCTCGTGCGGCACCAGTCCCGCCTGGAACATGCCGTGGCGCGCCTGCGAAACGAGCGTGGCGATATCGATGCCCATGGGACAGATCAGCGTGCAACGTCCGCACACGGTGCAGGAGTCGTAAATGAGCTCCTGCCACTTCTCAAGCTCTTGCACTGTCACCTTCGGCTTCAGGTTGAAGGTGCGATAGAAGAAGGAGAACGGACCCATCTCGCGCTTGTACGCCTGCTTGAACGGTTCGAGCTTCCAGATCGGCGTGTACTTGGGGTCTCCGGTCTGCACGTAGTAATGACAGGCCTCGGCGCACATGCCGCAGTGAATGCAGGATTCCATGTAGGTCGCCGCGTGCGCGCCGAAATCGCGCACGAAACTGCGCATGGCGATCTCGATGCGCTCGCTGTCCGGCATGTCACCCTGCTTGTCGTAGCGCGTCTCGGGTTTCTTGACGCTCAGGCGCGGGGCCTTGGTATCCAGCGGATGTTCCTTGTTGACGTCGGCGGGGCTCATGTGGCCGCTCCTTTGCGCTCCAGCAGCGCGCCGGTGGTACTGCGGGAGACGGCGAAGAGGATCGCGTGCATCAGCTTGCCGAACGGGAACCAGATGAACAGCAGCTCGACGCTGAGGATATGAATCCCGAGCAGCGTTTCATAACGCGCGCCCAGGTGCGCCGACGCGAGCAGCCCGGTCACGACCGGCGTCGTGGTGACGAGCCAGCTGAAGTAGTCGTCGAAGTTCGACAGCAGCCGCAGCACCGGCTGGGTAATACGGCGTATGAGCACGGCAATCAGCGCGATCAGGGTGATGACGCCGATGGCATAGATCACGCCGTTAGGCAGACCGCCCCAGGACAGGCCGGTCATGCTCTTGATGAACAGGATGTGCGGCACGAACAGGAACACCACGATCGCGAGCCCGAAGTGGAACACGTAGCTGAGCACCTCGGCGTAGGCGGTACGCGCCCGGAATTCCTTGCGTACCCACATGCGCGTGAACACGGTGCGCACCGCGCCCCAGGCGGGCGAGGTGTCGCGCGGTTCCGAGTAATCCGGTTTGCGCCGCAACAGCAGGACACCGACCAGCCGCCAGCTGACGCCGACGAAAAAGATGATCAGCGACCACATCAGTATCGGCCCTTTAGCGAATGCCAGCAGGTCCATGGTCATTTACCTCCGCCAATCGTGTCCTGGCGCTTGCGTGCCGCGAGCGCGGCCCCGACGCCGATCGCCGCGCCGGCCGCCACGCCTGCCGCGAGCACCGTGCCGCTGCCCCATTCACCGGTCGACAACGGCGCGTAGAAGCTGCCCGCGTCCCAGAAGTCCGGCTGCGAGCAGCCGAGACAGGGATGTCCCGACTCGATCGGAAAGCTGACGCCGCCGTCCCACTTGGTGGTTGCACAGGCGTTGTACGTGGTCGGTCCCTTGCACCCCAGTTCGTACAGGCACCAGCCGTTGCGCGCGCCTTCGTCGTCAAAGCTTTTCGCGAACTTGCCCTGGTCGTAGAACGGCCGGCGGTAGCAGCGGTCGTGGATGGTATCGCCGAAAAACACCTTGGGCCGGCCGTGCTGATCAAGCTCGGGAATGGTCCCCAGCGTCAGGATCTGGGCGACGACGCCGGTTATCACCACCGGGATCGGCGGGCAGCCCGAGACGTTGATAATGGGCTTGTCCTTGATGATGTCGGAAACCGGGACGGCACCCGTCGGGTTGGGGTTGGCCTTGGGAATGCCGCCGAAGGCGGCGCAGGTGCCGACGGAGATGATCGCGGCCGCGCCCTTGGCGACGTCCACCAGCATGTCGTGATTGGTCACGCCGGCGATGGTCGAGTAGACGCCGCTGTCCTTCGTCGACACCGAGCCGTCGACGACCATGAGATACTTGCCGTAGTTCTCTTTCATGGCGGTTTCGCGCGCCGCCTCGGCAGCCGTGCCGGAGGCGGCCATCAGCGTGTGATGGTAATCGAGCGAGATGGCGTTGAAAATCAGGTTCTCGAGCGTGGGCGAGTGGGAGCGCGTGAGCGATTCGGTGCAGCCGGTGCACTCCTGGAACGACAGCCAGATCACCGACTGGCGCCTCACCCTGGCGAGCTTCTCCGCCATCTCGGCCGCCATGGACGGCGGCATGGCCATGAGCGAGGCCATGGTGGCGCAGAACTTGAGAAAGGTTCGGCGACTGACACCTTGCCGGGCAAGGGTTTCGGCCAGAGTTTTGTCGTCAGACATCGGCGTCTCCTTTGTCGGTTTCCGTCGACTGGGTTAAACGTGTGCGCAGGCTGTCGAGACCCTCGCGCGCATCCGCGGGATGCGTCCGCAGTATCTCGGGCATGTATGTCACTTCAATGAACTCGGCGATGACGGTGTCATCGCTGTTGTAATGCGTCACCCACCACACGCCGTGCACGGCGGTCTCGCGCACCTGCGTCGGCCCCATCGCGTCGACCGTGGCGCTGACCTCGCCGTCACCGAGGGCCTCGCGCAATCCTTCGTAATCGCCGGGGAGCATGGGCAGGCTGCGCAGGTCGATGCTGGCCGATTTTCCCGTGGCCAGGAGATCGCTCAACAGAACCTCGATCTCGTGCAACAGCGGCGTGGCATTGCCATGACTCTGCGCCACCTCGGGAAATGCGCCGTCAACAGCGATGGGGATTCCCTTGATCTGGTTCATGCGCGAGCCCCCTCTACTCCTCTCCACTTGCCAATGAGGTCCATGGCCATGTCGCAGGCGAGCGGGATCGCGCGCGCCACATTTTCCGTGGGCGCATCCGACCAGTCGAGGTATTGGGGTTGAATCCCGATAAGGGCGCGGCGCGCGGGTAGCGCCTCGGCGAGATGGGCGATCGCCATCAGGTCCATCAGGCTGACTTCATGCACGCTGCTTTTGCGATGACTGCCGAGAAAACGGTCCATGTCCTCCCCTTCGAACAGCCGCACTGCCCCCGGCGCTTCCTTCAGCTGGGTGGCGTCGATGACGATGAGATTATCCGCCTCCTCGATCGGCCCGGCGAGCGTGAAGCTGAGCGTGCCGCCGTCGAGGAACTCCACGTCCGCGAGTTCGGGATGCCGCTCCTGCAGGGCGCGCACCGCATAAATCCCGATGCCCTCGTCGCCCAGCAGTGTATTGCCCAATCCCAGCACGAGCGTCTTGTTATTCATTAACGCGCCGACTCCTTTCAGATGACCCGGCGGCCACGGTCCGCGGTCCGCGATTCTCGACGCGCCGGAACGATGGCCAGGCACCTGGTTGCAACGCTTCCGCTACCTGTTATCCGACTCCATGCTAACCAAATTAGTTCCCTGCTGAACAGCCCCTTGCCTTGCGCCTTACCCACCATCGGGCGCATCATACGCAGGTGGATTTGCCGGGGCGATATTCATGCATGCAGGCTCATGCACGACGTTACACACTCTTGCCAACCACGGGGAATTTGTAACGCAGCGTGCATTAGTGTTTATTGATATATGTCAAAATCCCCGGGTTTTTTCGCGTTAGCATCGAAACGGATGGCGAGCCAGGCGGTTGAGACAAGGTTATAACCGATGCATGAGCTCTCCGTGTGTCAGGCCCTTATCGATCAGGTAGAGGATGTCGCCCGGCAGCATCAGGCCGTGGCGGTCGCGACGGTGTACGTGCAGATCGGTCCGCTTTGCGGCGTGGAGCCTGATTTGCTGGAACAGGCCTTTCCCCTGGCGAGCGCGGGCACCGTGGCGCAAGCTTCGCGGCTGGTCATCGAAAAACTGCCGGTTCGCGTACACTGCGAGACTTGCGGCGCCGAAACCACGGCCGAACCGAACCGGTTGGTATGCGGCGATTGCGGTGACTGGCACACGCGGCTGGTGAGCGGCGACGAGATGCTGCTCGCGAGCGTGGAACTGGAAAAATAGTTTTTAGTTTCCGGTCCCAGGTTTCTGGTCTCCAAAAATTATGGAACCAAAATCAAGAAACCAGGGACCAGAGACTGGAAACCAGTAACCAGAAATTACTTCCGGAGGAAACCATGTGTGACACCTGCGGCTGCAACATCACTCCCGGCAACGCGCACCTGGCGCGCGAGAAAAACGCGCGGGGACGGGATGCCGTCACGGTGCTGAAAGACCTGCTCGGCGCCAACGACCGCGAAGCGGCGCACAACCGCGCGCACTTCGATCAACACGGCGTGCTGGCGCTCAACCTGATGTCCTCGCCGGGCGCGGGCAAGACGCTGCTCCTGGAAGCCACCATCGATGCGCTCAAGGACGAATTCCGCATCGCCGTCATCGAAGGCGACCTCGAAACCGAAAACGACGCCGCGCGCATCCGTGCCCGCGGGGTGCCCGCCGTGCAGATCACCACCGGCTCCGCCTGCCATCTGGACGCACACATGGTCCACGGCGCGCTGCATCACGTCGACCTCGACGGCATCGACATCCTCTTCATCGAAAACGTCGGCAACCTGGTGTGTCCGGCGAGTTTCGATCTGGGCCAGCATCGCAACATCACGCTCCTGTCGGTGACCGAAGGCGACGACAAGCCGGCGAAATACCCCGTCATGTTCCGCGCGGCCGATCTGGTCCTGCTCACCAAAACCGATCTGCTGCCGGTGCTGGACGATTTCGACGCGGATCGCGCCGAAAGCTTTCTGCGTCAGCTGGCCAACCCGGCACCGCTCCTGCGCCTCTCGGCGAAGAAAAAAGACGGCCTGGAAACCTGGTTCGACTGGTTGCGCCGCGAGCGCGCGGCGCAATACCGTCGCGCCCGCGAGGGCCAGACCCTGCGTCCCGCCATCCAGCCCGACGGCGCGCGCCTGCACGCGGAGATGGGCCAGCCTTACGGCCAAGACTCGTCCGGTCATCGCTACCTTTATCGGGGAAGCTGATCAAACCGATCCAACGCCGTCTTCCAGGAGGTGGATAATCATGAATACCACCGTCTCTCACCCCTCGGCAAAACGTTTCCACCTGATTCTCGGTGGTATGCTGTTCGTGCTGCTCGCGGGCGCCTGGCCCACGACGGATGCCCGCGGAGCCGAGCCGGTCGCCCCCCAACTCACGCCAAAACTGCAAAAGCTCTTCGCCGAAGAAATGTCCACCATGCTGCGCGCCAGCAACGCGATCCTCTCTGCGCTGGTCACGGGCGATCACGCCGCGCTGGCGAAGAATGCACGGGAAATACACGACGGATTCATCCTCGACAGGAATTTGACGGCACAGGATCGAAAAGACCTCGAGAATGCGGTCCCGCCGGCATTTCTCGAGCTGGACGGCGCTTTCCACCAGATGGCGTTGAAGCTGGCCGATGCGGCCATGCACCGGGACATGGATTTACAGAATTATTATTTTGGCCGGATGGTGGAAAGCTGCCGGATCTGCCACAGCCGGTACGCGACGGACAAATTCCCCGGCTTTGGCGGCGAAGCGCCCGCTACCCACTCGCATTAAACCATCTTTTCATGTCACCACCGGGCCACTCTCTGGAAGAAGACGAATGCGGTGTTGCGCCGACGGCACGGCGCCTGACCGTCAGCGGACGCGTACAGGGCGTGGGATTCCGTCCCTTCGTGTTCCGGCTCGCGCACCGTCTGGGACTGCGGGGCAGCGTGCGTAACGAGTCCGGCACGGTCGCGATCTTCGCGCAAGGCGCGGCGTCCGCGTTGCGCGAGTTCGAGCGCGCGCTGCTGCAGGAGGCGCCGCCGCTGGCGCAACCGGTCGTTTCGGCGAGCGCGGCGGCCGAGCTCCAACCCCTTGAATCCTTCGCGATCCTTCCCAGCAGCGAAGATTCCCCGGCGCACGTGCACGTCCCGCCGGATTATTTCGCCTGCGACGACTGCCTGCGCGAACTGCGCGACCCGGACAACCGCCGCTACGGTTATCCCTTCATCAACTGCACCCAGTGCGGACCGCGTTACACGCTCATCCGCCGGCTGCCCTACGACCGGCCCAACACCACGATGGCGGAATTCCCCCTCTGTCCGGCGTGCCGGGAAGAATACGAAAACCCGCTCGACCGGCGCTTCCACGCGGAACCGGTGGCCTGCCCCGTCTGCGGTCCGGCGCTGCATTTCGTGACGCCCGCGGGCACCGATGTCCACGACAGCACCGCGCTGGCGCAGGCCGTGGCGGCGCTGCGCGCGGGCCGGATCGTCGCGGTCAAGGGCATTGGCGGCTATCACCTCATGTGCGACGCGCGCAACGACATCGCGGTCGCGCGTCTGCGCGCGAGAAAGCCGCGTCCGCACAAGCCGCTCGCGGTCATGTTTCCCGCGCACGGCGCCGACGGGCTGGATGCCGTGCGCGCGGCCGCGGAGTTGACGCCGGAACACGAACGCTGGCTGCGCGATCCCGCGCGGCCGATCGTGCTGGTGGACAAGAAAACACATGCGCCGCTGTCGCCGCGCCTCGCGCCGGGCCTGAAGGAGATCGGTGCCATGCTGCCGTACAGTCCCTTGCATCATCTTCTGCTGCGGGATTTCGACGGCCCGCTCGTGGCCACCTCCGCCAACGTGAGCGGCGAACCCGTGCTGACGGATAACGACGAAGTCGATCAGCGGCTGCGGCACGTCGCCGAGGCATATCTGCACCACAACCGCCCGATCCAGCGGCCGGCGGACGATCCCGTCATGCGCGTCATCGCCGGCCACGCGCGTCCGCTGCGCCATGGACGCGGCAACGCGCCACTGGAACTCAACTTGCCTTTCACGCTGGCCGAACCGGTGCTCGCCGTCGGCGCGCACATGAAGAACACCGTGGCGCTCGCGTGGGACGACCGCGTCGTGGTCTCGCCGCATATCGGTGATCTCGACGCCCCGCGCAGCCTGGCCGTGTTCGAGCAGGTCATCGCCGACCTGCAGGCGCTTTACGGCGTGCGCGCCCGGGCGATCTTCTGCGACGCGCACCCGGTATACGTCAGTTCGCGCTGGGCGCGGCGCGCCGGCCTGCCGGTGTTTACGGTGCTGCATCATTACGCACACGCGGCGGCGCTCGCTGGCGAGCACCCGGACGCGGAGAACTGGCTGGCCTTCGCCTGGGACGGCGTCGGTTACGGCGCCGATGGAACGCTCTGGGGCGGCGAAACCTTGCTGGGCTCGCCCGGCCGCTGGCGGCGCATCGGCAGCCTGCGGCCGTTTTACCTGCCTGGGGGTGAAAAGGCCGGGCGCGAGCCCTGGCGTTCGGCGCTGTCGATTTGCTGGGAAACCGGGATTGAATGGAAGCAGTGCCCCGAAGATCCGCTGCTGGTGCATCACGCCTGGCAACGTCGTCTCAACTGCCCGCAAACCACGTCGGCCGGCAGGTTGTTCGACGCGGCTGCCGCGCTGATCGGATTGAACCATCGCTCGAGCTACGAGGGTCAGGCGCCCATGATGCTCGAAGCGGCGTGCGCCGGGCACGACGCCGAGGCCGTCACACTGCCGATGGCGTGCAACCGTGAGGGGATATATGAAACCGATTGGGCGCCGTTGCTGCCGTTCCTGATGGATGAAAAGCACTCGATCGCCGAACGCGCCTCCGGTTTTCACGCGAGTCTCGTCCAGGGGCTGGTGGCGCAGGCGAACGCGGCGCGCGAGGAACACGGAGAGCTGACCGTGGGACTCACCGGCGGCGTTTTCCAGAACCGCGTCCTGGCGGAACAGGCCCTGGCGTCGCTCAGAAGGAACGGGTTCGACGTGCGTTTCGCGCACCAGATACCGTGCAATGACGCCGGCATCAGTTACGGCCAGATCATCGAGGCGAAGATACAGGTTTCTGGTTTTTAGAGCCTATATCAAAATGATATTTAATCGGTTGGCCACAGAGCTCACAGAGATAGAAAAAGAAATGGTTTTAACTCCGTGTCCTCTGTGGCCAATTTTCGTTTTAATATGGGTTCTCGGTATTTTTATTAACGTGGAAACAAGGAAATGACGGTCATCCCCCCATGAGCTCGAAACCGGAAACCAGGAACCTGGAACGTATCGGCCTCGCCCACGGCAACGGCGGGCGCCTCATGCGCGAACTGATCGAGCGCGTTTTCGCGCGGCACCTGTCCAATCCGCTCCTGGACGTTCAGGCCGACGCGGTGCCCTTGCCCACGCCGGACGGGGACATCATGTTCACCACGGACGGGTTCACCGTGCAACCGCTCGAATTCCCCGGCGGCGACATCGGCTCGCTCGCGGTGCACGGCACCGTGAACGATCTCGCGGTCGCCGGCGCGACGCCGCTGTATCTGGGCCTCAACGCCTTCATCGAGGAGGGCCTGGAGGTCGCGCAACTCGAGCGCGTCATCGCCACGCTCGGGCGCACCGCGCAGGCGGCCGGGGTGCGCGTCGCGGCGGGCGACACCAAGGTGGTCCCGCGCGGCGAGGGCGGCGGGCTTTATCTCGCCACCACGGGCGTGGGCGTGCGCCGCAAAAATCTGCGTCTCGGCATGGACCGGATACGCGACGGAGACGCCATCCTCGTCAGCGGGCCCGTGGGCGATCACGGCATCGCGGTGATGCTGGCGCGCGAGCAGTTCGGCATGCGCGGCGACCTGCAATCCGACTGCGCCAGCGTGCTGCCGCTCACGCAGGCGCTGCTTCCGTTGTCCGGTCTGCGCTTCATGCGCGACCCCACCCGCGGCGGACTGGCCATGATCGCGCATGAAATACGCCGCGCCTCGGGGCTGGGAATTTACATGAGCGAACCGTCCATCCCGATACGCGAGGCGGTGGCCTCGGTGTGCGAGATGCTCGGCTACGACCCGCTGTATCTCGCCTGCGAAGGCCGGGTGGTCGCGGTGATCGCGCCGGAGCAAGCCGAAGCCGCGCTGCAGGCCTGGCGCGCCCTGCCCGCGGGCCGTGACGCCGCCGTCATCGGCAAAGTCGACAAAAACAGGCGCTTTGTCGTGATGGAGACGGCGCTCGGCGGCGAGCGCATGCTGGACGAGCTCGAGGACGACCCGCTGCCGCGGATTTGCTGAGCGCGCCGTGGACATTGGAACAAAACACTCCGGAGGCCATCGAAGCGGCATGCCGGGTAGCGGTCGTTTTCATACACCACACATCGATACACGCCTCCCTTGATTCCGCCTCCGACGGTACAGGCATCCATTGACATGTACCAGGCGCCTCCACGCACCGCCTGTGCGAAATCAGGGGATATCCTTGAAAGCTTCGTTCGAATAAGTGCTTTCATTGCCCGATGTATCAATCGCGGTTACGACGAAGTAATACCGGGTCCCGCTGCTCAATCCCATCAGCGTGTAAGTGCTGACATTCCCTACACTGATCCCTTGACCATAGGGCTGCTGATACGTACCCGGGGTGGTGCCGTAGTAGAGGCGGTAACCCGCCAGGTTTGTCGCCGTAACAGGATCCCAGGCCAGAGCGGCGGCATTGGATATCGTCTGGCTGAAACCCGCGCTGACGCTGCGCGCCGCGGTCATCGACACCGTGCAACTGGCGCTGCTGCCGCTGCACGCCCCGCTCCAGCCGGAGAAGCTGTAGCCGGTGGACGCCGCGGCCGTGAGCGTGACGCTGGTGCCGCTGGCGTAACTGGCGCTGCAGCTGCTGCCGCAGTTGATTCCACCAGGTGTGGACGTGACGCTGCCGGAACCGGTTTTCGTAACGCTTAAGCTGTAGTTGACGATATTCTGAGTGAAGCTCGCGCTGACGCTGCGCGCCGCGGTCATCGACACCGTGCAACTGGCGCTGCTGCCGCTGCACGCCCCGCTCCAGCCGGAGAAGCTGTAGCCGGTGGCGGCGCTGG
>Ga0315550_1000742_pt1 | contig 20255 bp, 15 predicted proteins | sample SalMarSW160190MG_2_FD_203100 | JGI IMG/M metagenome (GOLD analysis project Ga0315550, IMG submission 203100) | Salt marsh sediment microbial communities from the Plum Island Ecosystem LTER, Massachusetts, United States - Salt Marsh Sediment SW1601-90 ... | reverse complement strand
TGGAGTCGGGGCGGCTGCGAACCGTTCTGTCGGAGGCGGTCTGGGCCTCGTACCGGCGCACGATCGAGCTGGGCGCCGACCTGGAGAAGGGCCTCGGCCTCAACGAAGGCGACCCTGAGATACCCGGTGGCCGGAGGAGCGCCCGGAGGGCGGCGGGCGGCCCAGCGGCCGGCGGGTCGGCGGGTCGCAGGTCGGCCGGCTAGCGTGCCGGGCCCAGCCGGCGCATCTGCGCTTGCGCGCGGCTTGCTCGCGGTCTTCGCCCACCCCGACGACGAGAGCTACGGCGCCGGCGGGCTGATGGCCCTGGCCGCGGAGGCGGGCAATCCGGTCTGGGTGCTGTGCCTGACCAACGGCGACCAGGGCGGCCGGCCGGGTGAGGTCGGAGTCGACCACGCACTCGATCCGCAGATCCGAATGGACGAGCTGCGCTGCGCCTGCCGGGCGCTGGGCATCGAGGAGCCGATCTTCCTGGGCTACCGAGACTCAGGCATGGAGGGCTGGGGGGCGCCGGAGGGCTCGCTCTCCAGGGCGGATCCCGAAGAGGTAGTGGGCCGCATCCTCGAGGTTGTCGAGCGCCTGAGACCGGCTGTCATCGTCACTTTCGACCCGGGCGGCATCTACGGCCATCCCGACCACGTGACCTGCTCGGCTCAGGCGACCGAGGCCTACCGGCGGGCGGCGTCGCGACCCGGCGGGCCGGTGGCTCTCTACCACCAGGCCATGTCCCGCTCGGCCGTGGCGGCGATGCAGGCGGCCATGGAGATGGAGCGCCAGATGACAGGCGAGGCGGAAGCGGCCCCGACCGAAGACGACCGGCACCAGCAGGAAGCGTTCGTTCGCCTCGCTCGGCCGGACGAGGAGATCACCACCCACGTCGCTGTCGGCCCTGTGCTGGACCGCAAGCTTGCGGCCCTTGGTTGCCACGAGAGTCAGATGGGCGACCATCGCTGGGACGATCCGGCGGCTCGGCCGACTGTCGAGAAGCTCATGGGCTTCGAAACGTTCGTCCGCGTCGAGCCCCCGCCCGCGCCCGGCGAACAGGAGAGCCTGCCTCTGGGACTGGAGTGGGGCGGCCGGTGAGTCGCGCCACGGTCCGCCAGAACGGGCACCCCGGCGAGCCGGGGAGGCATCGCCGTTCCGCCCGGGAAGGATTCACGATCGAGCAGGCGGCGGCGGTCGAGCCGGCGCGCGAGTTCCGTCTCTCCCCGGACGGCCGGCACCTGGCCTTCACGGCCGAGACGGCCGGCGCGCGCCAGATCTTCCTGATGCCCATCCGTGGCGGCTGCTCGGGGCAGCTGACCGCGACCGAGAAGACGGTCTCCGACCCGCAGTGGTCGCCGGACGGCCGGCGCATTGCCTTCGTTCGCGACGAGGCGATATGGGTCGTGGAGGCGGACGGCTCGCACCAGGCCCTGGTGACACAGCATCCGGCCGGCAACCGCTCCCCGCGCTGGCACCCCGACGGCCACCAGCTGGCTTTCGTCTCGCGACGCCGCGGCTGGGATCAGGCCTGGATCGTGGAGGTGCCGCTACCGCGCCGCGGCCGTCCCGCGACCCATCCTCGCCCCGCCGAGCCGACCCCGCTGACAGAATCCGCCACAGACGTCGACGACCTCGTCTGGTCGCCGGACGGCCGCCATCTGGCCGTGACCTCGCAGCGGTTGCACGACCTGCTGACCTCGCAGATCCATCTGGTAGACCCCGTCACGGGCTCGGAGCGGCTGGTCGCCGGCGAGTCGGCCTGGGAGACCGGGCCCCGCTGGCTGCCGGACGGGGCGGGGCTGCTGATGATCTCCGATGCCGACGGCTGGTTCCAGGTCGTCCGGCTCTCGCGAGACGGGCGTGAGCGTCTCCCTCTGACCGCCGGCCGGCGGGAGCACGGCGACCCGGGAGGCGGCTGGGGCTACGTCCCGCTGCCATCCCCGGACGGCGGTCTGTTCGCCTATCCGGAGTACCGCGAGGGCCTGGTGGACCTGCTCGTGGCCGGGCTGCCGGGCCCGGACGAGCCCGCCGGGGGCGCCGCCTCGGACTCGGTCACGGTCAACCCCTACGAGGGCATCTGGATGTCAGTTGGCTGGATGCCCGACTCGCGGTCGCTGGTGGCCCTCGGTCGCAACGACCGCACGCCGGATGAGCTCTGGCTGCTGCCTGTTCCCGGCGTCTCGGCCGGGGGTGCCAAGCCCCGGCGGCTGACGAGGTCGCTGCCCGCGGTCGTCGATACGGCCCACTTCGCTCTGCCGCGACGGGTCTCGTTCGAGGCTCGCGACGGCCTCGAGATCCAGGGCTCGCTCTATCTGCCGCCGTCGGCCTCGGTCGAGGAGCCGGCGCGCGTGCCGTGCGTCATCCACTCCCACGGCGGCCCCACGTCCCAGGCCGTGCGCGACTGGTTCCCCTTCCGCCAGCTCGTCGTCGAGGCCGGCATGGCTTTCCTGTCCGTCGACTTCCGCGGCTCGACCGGATACGGCCGCGACTTCCGCCTGGCGAACCGGAGGGAGTGGGGACACGCCGACGCCTTCGACGTCATCGACGCCGCCCGCTGGGCTGCCCGCCAGCCATGGTGCGACGGCCGCCTGGCCCACTACGGGGCCAGCTACGGCGGCTACCTGACGTTGTGCGTGCTGACGGAGGAGCCGTCGCTGTGGCGGGCGGGGATCGACCTGTACGGCGATTCGGAGATCGCCGAGAGCTACCGCCATGGCGACCGATTGGGCCGGATCGACCTGGAGCGGATGATGGGCCGGCCCGACGACCCCGATGTCGCGGACGCCTACCGCCGTGGCTCGCCCGTCTACCGCGTCGAGCGGATCGAGGCGCCGCTGCTGATCCTCCACGGGCGCAAGGACAAACGGGTCGTGCCCCTCATGACGGAGAAGATCGTGGAAGCGCTGGAGATCGAGGGCAAGCACTACCAGGTCCAGTGGTATGAGGGAGAGGCCCACGGCTGGCAGAAGCGCGACAACCGCCGCGATGCCTGGAAGCGCTGCCTCGACTTCCTGAAGCGCCACCTCCTCGAACGAGCCGACGAGGACTGAGGTCTCCCGCAACCGGGACCTTCGCCGTCTGCCCGTTTCGGGCGGCGGATGTAGGCTGATCCCGTGGCCGATCTGCGAGTGGAATTGCTGGTCGTGGATGGTTGCCCGCACGTATCGCAGGCGCGCGCCGACCTGGAGTCCGTGCTGGGTCAGGGGGTTGTCGAGACGCCCATCCAACTGGTCATCGTCAGCGGCCTCGACGACGCCGAGTTCCTGTCGTTCCCTGGCTCGCCGACCATCCGCATCAACGGCGAGGACATCGTTCCCCAGCCCGAGCTGCCGGCGGCCGTCGCCTGCCGTCTCTACCGCGATGCCGAGGGGCGGACGCTCGGGTCGCCGCCCATCGAAGCCATTCGGGCTGCCGTGGACGCCCACCGCAGGGGCCGGCTCGAAGCCTTCCAGCGCCAGGAGGCCCGCCTGCGGGCCGAGGCCGCGTTGCAGGCCGAGGCCGAAGACGAGAGCGCCGAGAAGAGCTCCGGCGGCGAGGAGGCCGGCGGGTGAGCGTCGCCGGCTCGATCAGGGTCCTGCCTCACCGGGCTGTGCGCGGCTTCCTCATCGGCCTGTCGCACCGCCGCTCGATCGGCCGGGCCGCGGTCCGCAGCCCCGTAGCCCGTTCGGTCGTGTCGCGCTTCGTGGCCGGCGAGACGCTGGAGGCTGCCCTGCCCGCTCTCGGGGCCCTGCGCCAGGCCGGTTTGCGGACCAGCGTCGACGTCCTGGGGGAAAGCGTCACCTCGTCGGATCTGGCGGCCGCCGCCGCGGACCGCTACGCGGCCACGCTGCCGGTGCTGGCGAAGCGCGGCCTGGACGCCAACGTCAGCCTGAAGCTGACCCAGATGGGGCTGGAGATCGGCCCGGAAGTCTGCCGCGGCAACGTGATGCGCATCCTCGACGCTGCCCGCCAGGTGGATGGCTTCGTCCGCTTCGACATGGAAGACCACACCAGGACGGACCCCACGCTCGACATCTGGCAGGAGGCCCATGAGGCCTATCCGCGGACGGGGGTGGTGATCCAGTCGGCGCTGCGGCGGAGCGAGGCGGACGTGGAGCGAGTGCTGGCCGCCGGGGGCAACGTGCGGCTGTGCAAGGGCGCCTACGACGAGCCGGGCAGTGTCGCCTTCCAGGAGAAGCGAGAAGTGGACGCTAGCTATGCCAGGCTCATGGAGCGGCTGCTGGCATCCGGCACGTACCACGCCCTGGCCACCCACGACGCCAGGCTCATCGCCCGGGCTCGAGCCTTCGCCGAACGCGAGGGGATCGGCTCCGATCGGTTCGAGTTCCAGATGCTCTACGGCGTGCGCCGCGACCTGCAGCGGATGCTCGCGGGCCGCGGCTACACGGTCCGGGTCTACGTACCGTTCGGCCGTGAGTGGTACCCCTACTTCATGCGCCGCCTGGCCGAGCGGCCCGCCAACGTGGGCTTCATGCTCAAGGCCATAGCCCGGGAGGAGGGCCGCCGCCTGCGCCACCACTGAGGTGGCTGGAGGACCGCGGTCAGGAGCCGGGGGTCTGGCCCTGTGTGGCCAGCGAGGCCGTCATCTGGTCGCAGTGCTCCTCGATGTGGGCGGCCAGCATCTCGTCGACGACCTGCTTGACCGTCATGTCGCCGCGGGTGGGGTGGATGCCGTGGCGGGCGCACTGCCGGTCGTCGAGCTCGAGCAAGCGCCGAACCAGGCGTTCGATCGAGTGGTCCAGCCTCACGTACATCTCGGCTACCGGGAGGGTTCGGTCGCGATCCACGGTCAGGATCCGGATCAGGTCGTTGGGCCCCCGCCCGAAGGGCACCGCGTCGCCGTGGCCGGCCACGATGCGCTCGATCTCGCCCTGCCAGTAGGGCAGCATCTCAACGATGTGGGCCATCGTCTCGCGGGCCACCCACTCCCTGGTCCGGGGCGATTCCTCGGGCGGCTCCGGAGTCAGCTCCAGCTTGCCGCGGAGGCGTACCAATCGGTCACGGGCGACTCGCAGGCGTTCCACCTGCGGATAGAGGGCGGGCATCTGTGACTGACTCTCCGTATGCGGGCGGGGGTGATGCCCGGCGCAGCGGAAGCTTACAGCCCGTTCGACCCGGGCGTAATCCCTGCTCCATACTCAGCCCATGAAGAGCGTCATCCGGATCGAGCCCATGCGGGAGGGGGACTGGGCCGCCGTGCGGGCCATCTACGTCCAGGGCATCGAGACGGGGCTGGCCACCTTCGAGCACCGGGCCCCCGAATGGCGGGCCTGGGACGCGGCCCACCGACCGGACTGCCGGCTCGTGGCGCGCGACGCCTCGGGCGCCGTCCTGGGCTGGGTGGCGCTGGGCCGCTATTCCTCCCGCGACGTGTACGCCGGCGTGGCCGAGGTGAGCGTCTACGTCGCCGACGGGGCGCGAGGAAGGGGCGTCGGGGCGGCGCTCCTGGAGGCCCTGATAGAGGCGTCCGAGGCGGCCGGGATCTGGACGCTGCAGGCCGGCATCTTCCTCGACAATCCGGCCAGCCTGGCCCTGCACCGCCGGCTCGGCTTTCGGCGGGTTGGCGTTCGAGAGCGAATCGGGCGGGACGTCACCGGGCGCTGGCGGGACGTCGTTCTGTTGGAGCGGCGCAGCTCGAAGGTGGGGGCCGAGTAGTCCGTCCAGGCGCGGCGCAGGGGGGCCCGGGCGCCTAGACCTCCTCCAGCACCGCCCGGCGCGATTCGGACGGCGTGGCGAACTGGGCCATCAGCACCCCGATGAGCACCAGCAGGGCGCCGAGGATCTGGGCCGGGGTCAACCTTTCCCCCAGAAGAACCACCCCCAGGGCGATGACGACCAGCGGCTCCACCGTCGCCATCAGCGAGGCCATAGCCGCCCCGATGCGGGCCACGGAGGCGTAGAAGGCCTGGATTGCGATCGCCGCCGCGAACAGGCCGATGCCGAACAGACCGGGCCAGGCCTCGACGGGAACCTGACCCGGCAGCAGCGGCGCGCCGGCGACGGCCGCGATCAGGAGCATCGTGGCCCATGTGCCGGTCATCATGATTGCCCCGGCCACCGGGGGAGAGACCTCCGCGCCCCGACCCTCGGAGCGCATGTCGGCCGTCTGCCCAGGTCGCTCGCCGGCCATCCAGGCGGCCAGGATGATGTAGATCGCATAGGCCAGCGGCGACAGGGCCCCGATGGCGATCCCCAGCTGGTCCACGCCGGTCTCTATGCCGCCGATCGTCAGCACCGCCCCCACCAGGACCACGGCCAGGGACCCCCAGGCCAGCCTGCCGCGGAATGGGTAGCCCAACCTCATCGACAGCACGGCGACCACGGCCGGATAGGCGTACATCAGCAGCGCCTCGAGCGAGGTCGGGATGCGCTCCACGGCAGCGTAGTAGACGCCCGCGGTAAGGATGAACGTCGCCCCGGTGAAGAGGAGACGGACAGTCGTGCGGCGGCTGAGGCCCCTCAGCTCGGCCCAGGCATGGGGCTGGATCAGCAGCCAGGCCCAGCTGACCAGCAGGGCGAAGAAGAAGCGCCAGACCAGCAGGCCGATCCAGTCCATGCCGGCCCCGTAGACGCTCTTGGCGAACATGGGTCCGGTGCCGTAGGCCACGCCCGAGGCAAGGCCCAGGGCTACCCCGACAGTTCGGCGGCGGTTCATCCCGGAAGGCTAGCAGGAAGCCGTTCGGCGGCCTGTCGGGGCCTGGAGTCGCCCCCGGATGCCCCCCAACGTGACTACGGATCGAGTACCGGCCACACGGTACGAGTTAGTCATGTTGCGTATTCGGGCCGACCCCTAGCATCAGCGCCAGATAGGGGACCAGCAAGGTTCCTGGGCTGAAGAGGTCAATCGCGATGTCACGGGCACGAGAGCGCTGCCCCCGCTGCGGAAGGCGACTCGTAAGCACGCGCTTCGACACGACCTTCCGCCTCCCCGACCGGAGCGAGCGGCTCTGCTTCGGCATCCCCGGCGGGCTGTGCGAGGAGTGCCACCAGCTCTACATCGACCCTGAGTTGATCGAGCTGCTCGATCTCGGCCAGGGCCGGTGCGTGTTCGCCATCGAGAGCGATCTCGTTCTCCAGGAGCGGGCCTGGTCCAACGCCGACTAGCTGCCCCTTCTCCTTCCGGCGCCGGCGCCGCCTTCGGGCGGCGCTTCCATTTGACCTCAGCGGGCCCTGATGTAGTCGGCAATCCAGAGGCTCACGGCCGAACGACGGCGTGTCTCGCCGCCTCCGTCGCGACCCTTGAGCGCGGCGTCCAGCTCTAGCAGCCCGGCCAGCGCAGCCTCCAGCTCCGGCAGGGTCCACAGCCGCGCCTGGCGGGCCAGCTTCTCGGCCACGAAGGGGTGCACCTTGAGGGCCCGCACCAGCTCGGCGGGCCGCGTTCCGGAGGCCAGCAGATCGGCGGCCCCGATCAGCTCGCGCAGGCGGCGATGGAGAAGGGTCACCAGGACCGGAGAGGGGACTTCGTCGAGGCGATCGGCCAGGGCGGCGGCTTCGCCGGCGCGGCGCAGGCCGACGGCGTCGAGCAGGGCGAAGGTCGAGCCCGGCACTGCCTCGGCGACGAGTTCCCTGACGTCTTCAGGGCGGATCTGGGCGTCGAGACGGTACAGGGCCAGCTTCTCCAGCTCGGCCACCGCCAGCTCTCCCTGGCGGCGGCGGTCGACGTCCTTCTCGCGCACGAACCCGCCGACCCGCTCGGCCAGGGCCTGGGCGGCCGGGCCGGAGATCTCGATGCCGCGCTCGCGAGCCCGATCGGCGATCCAGCGTGCCATGCCCGCTTCTGTGGGCGCCTTGAACTCCCGAACCTCTCCTCCGGCCTCGGCCACGGCCTTGCGCAGCGCTCCCAGCGAGGCGGGGCGCCGGGCGGTGCCATCCACGGTGTCCAGGAAGGCCAGGCCGTTGCCGTCGGCGATCGTCCGCATCGCCTCGGTCAGGCTCGCGGCCAGAGGCTTGGTCTGGATCAGCGGCGCCGGCTCGGCCACCACGACCAGCACCCCGCCGCCGAAGAGGGTGGCCGTGGCCACTCGCTCGGCGATCTCGTCGGCGGTGGTCGAGGCCCCACTCAGGCGGGCGCGCTCCAGCGGCGGGCCGTCGCCGGCCAGGCGGGCGGCCAGGCTGTCGGGCCCGCGGGCCACGCCGTAGGAATCGTCGCCCCAGTAGTAGCCGAGCGGCGCGGTGGGCGGCATCAGCGGCCGCTCCTCGCCAGGCGCAGCGCCCGGCCGGTCCACTCCAAACGGCGCACGTCGCCGGGCGCGGTTCCGGCCATGGCACAGACGCGAGCCTCGAGCTCCAGGGCGCGCCGGGAAACGAGGGCCACGGTCTCGGCCGACCAGCTTCCGCCGGTCTCAGCCGAGGTGTGCCGGCTCGGAGGGTAGCGCCTGGCCCACGACTCGAAGCGACCGGCCATAGGCTGCAGCCGCTGCCCGGCCCGCTTGTCGGCGTAGGCCACGATCAGCGCCTCGGGCGGGGCCGAGGCCAGCCAGCTCTCGAACCAGCGCCCGTCGGCCAGGCGGCTCACGGGGTGCCCGACGATTGCCGGCCCCAGCTCTGGATGGCCCCGCTCGGCCAGCCAGCGTGCCGAACCTTCGGCGTGAGCCAGCCCGTTCAATGCCGGCTTCAGGGCTGGAAGCTTGTCCACGTCGTGGAGGAGCGCCGCCGCTTCGGCCAGCCGGCGATCGACCGCGGTCCCGGCGAGCGTCGCCCGCCGGGCCAGCCAGCCAGCGGTCTCGGCCACGGCGCGCGAGTGGCGCAGGTGCCAGGCCGGCGGTTCGAGCGAGAGCAGCAAGGCCGCGCTCTCGAGGCGGTTGGGGATCGACATCGAGCGAATCGTAGCGCTCCGCGCCGACCGTGACCGAGGCCGCACTCAGGGTCACCTCCACCGAGCCCGATTGATCGGTCCGCAGGACGGTGGACGAGTGCTCACGCAGCCGGGCCAGCGTTGAGCCGGCGGGATGCCCGAAGTCGTTGTCCGCCCCGACGGAGACGATCGCCACTCGGGGGCTCAGCGCCGCCAGCATCGTTTCGGACGAGGCGGTCGCGCTGCCGTGGTGGGCTACCTTGAGCATGTCCACCTGGGGCAGGCCGCGCGCCACGAGCAGCGGATCCACGTCGTCCTCGATGTCGCCGGTGAGCAGGAAGCGGCGGCCGGCGAACTCGCCCAGGAGGACGATCGAGCGGTCGTTGACCTGGCGATTCTCGGTCGCTCCTCCAGTGCCCGGCGGGGAGGTGTCGGCGTCGGGCCACAGGACGCGGAGCGTGGCCCCGTCGAGGCGGATGCTGTCCCCGGCGGCAAGGCGCCCGGCCTCCAGGCCGTGGGCGTCGAGAGCCTCCCGCCAGGCCTCATAGGACGGGGTTTCGAGGGACAAACCCGACTCGAAGATACGGCCCACGCGGTAGCGGTCGAGCGCCTCCACCAGGCCGGCGACGTGATCGTCGTGGGGGTGAGTCAGGACGATCGCGTCCAGGCGCCGATCCCAGGACGGGACGTAGCGGTCCAGGGCGGCCGCGAGCGTCTCCCCGTCCGGCCCGCCGTCCACCAGGATGCGCCCGCCGCGATCGCCCTCGACGAGGATGGCGTCGCCCTGCCCTACGTCGAGGACGATGACGTGGACGCTGCCGTCGGGGCGGGCGGAGACGACGCAGCCGGCGAGGATGACGGCTGAGGCCATGCCGAAGACGGCCCAGCGGTGGATGGGGCTCGCCCGGCGGTTGGTGCGAGAGCGGCTGGCGGGCGAGCGGCGCTCGCCGCGGCTCGATTCCCTGGCTGCCCCAGCGGGCCCTCGGGTCGCGCCGCGGGTCAAGGCGCGGTGCATCGGGCGCAGGAGGGTGGCGGCCACGATGGCCGCCACGGCGTTGGCCGGAAACGGCAAGCTGGCGCTGGCGCCGGGAACCGAGGCGGCGAGTTCAACCATGCCCACCAGGGCGGTCAGCACGGCCCAGGCGGGCATGGCCAGCAGGCCGGTCAGCCAGCCCGGGGCTCCGGCCTGGGCCAGCGCCCCGGCGCCGAGGGCCACCAGCCCGGCGGCCATGGCGGGCGGCACCAGCGGCACGGCCGCGAGGTTGGCCGCCGGAGCGATCAGCGCCAGCCGGCCGAAGGCGAGGAGGATTATGGGCAGAGTGGCCGCCTGGGCCGCCAGCGACACTCCCAGGCTGTCCCGGATCGGCGCCGGGACGAAGGGTGCGCGACGCTCCAGCAGGCCCGCGATGGGCGAGCCCCAGGCCACCAGCCCGGCCGTGGCGGCCGCGGAGAGCTGGAAACCGACATCGGCCACGGTGGCCGGCTCGGCGAGGATCATGAGCGCCGCGGCCCAGGCCAGGGCGGTCGTGGCTCGGGAGCCGCGACCGCTCTCCACCGCGACCAGGGTTACGCCGGCCATGACGGCGGCGCGGACGACCGAGGGCGAGGCCCCGGCGAAGAGGGTGTAGGCGAGGATGGCGCTGATGGTGAGGATCGCCCGGCGACGTCTGGCCAGGCCTCTCAGCAGGGTGGCGATGGTGGCTGCCACGATGGCGATGTTCCAGCCGGAGATGGCGACGATGTGGCTCACCCCCGCGGTCGTGAAAGCGGTCGCGACCTCGCGGTCAACGCGGTCGCGAAGGCCGATGAGGATCGCTGCCGACAGCCCTCCTTCCGGCTCCGGAAGCACTCGTTGCAGGGCGTCGCCCGCGGCCTGGCGCAGATGCTCCAGGTGGGCCAGGGGAGAGGAATCGCGACCGGTGATGGCGAAGGCGGTTGCCTCGCAGCGGGCCGAGATACCCTGGCTGGCGAGCCAGCGGTCGTAGCTCGTGTCGCGGAGCGGCCGGATGCGGCCCGTCCATTCGATCCGATCGCCCGGCGAGAGGCGCGGGTACGAGGCCAGCTGGCCGGCGCAGTCGAGGGGCGGGTCGAGCAGACGGAGAGTGGCCAGCTGCTGCCCGCTCACGGACCTGGCGCCGACCACTGTCGCCGGCCGCGTGCCCGCCTCGGCGGGGAGTGGATCGGTCCGCTGAGCCGCCGCGGCAGGATCGGCCGCTCCCGCAGCCAGGCCCAGGGCCAGCCGCGCCGCCAGAAGCGCGGCCCCAAGGGCAGCCGCCGGCGCAGCGGCGGTGCGGTGGCGTCCCGCCGGCGCGACGCTCGCCACGGCGGCCAGGCAGAACCCCGCGGCGACGACGGCTGCGGCCACGACGCCCGCCACCCCGCCGGAGCCGCCCCAGGTTGTGCCGGCCGCTGCGACCACCCGCGCGGCCCCGGCCGCGGCCACGACGCCCGCCGCCAGCCAGACCGGTCGCGAGGCCACCGGCTACTCCACTGTCACGAGCGACTGCAGCTTGTCGAACGTGGAGGCCGTGACGATCTTGCGCGTCAGCAGCTCCTGAATCGAGGTGAAGGGCTTCTCCTCGCGCGCGGCGATGATCTTCTGGGCGGTCACCGGCCCGACTCCGGGCAGGGTGTCCAGCTCGGCGGCGGTGGCCGTGTTCAGGTTCACCAGGCCGGTGCCCGGCGCACCGCCAGATCCACTCGCCCCGGCCGAGGCTGCCTCTCCCCGACGGGGCACCCTGATCACCTGGCCGTCCTGGACCTTGGCCGCCAGGTTGAGCTGCGCCTCGGCTGCGCGCGGGTCCACGTCCGGCGAGTAGCCGCCGGCCGCGTCGATCGCGTCCGCGACCCGCGACCCGCCGGGCAGCTCGTACACGCCCGGGCGAGCCACCGCCCCGGCCACCTCCACGACCAGGGCCTGAGGCGAGGCGGCCTCAGCCGAGGCGCCGGCCACACCCGGCGCCGTCACCTCGACTGCCCCTCCCTGTTGAGCGGCCACGGCCAGGGCCACTCCGAGGGACGCGGCCACGATCCCCGCCGCTGCCAGAAGCAGGACAGGCTGGCCCGTCGCCCTCGGGGCCTCCTCCGGGACGGCGCCGCCCTCGATCGCCCGCCAGGGCGCGTCCTGATCCATCGGCCATCTCCGACTCGACGCGTTTCTTGGCGGGTCCGGCGGGCACGGTAGCGAAGGCCCCTTATCTGCGGCTCAACTGCCCCTTATCTGCGGCGGTCCGGCCGGCGCCAGCAGCGCCACTCCCCGGAGCCGCTCCCCGGAGCCACTGCCCCGGAGCCGCTCCCCGGAGCCGCTCCCCCGAGCCACTCCCCGGAGCCGCTCCCCTACGGGGCGCTCCCCTACGGGGCGCGGCGCACCAGGTCGTTGAGGTACTCGTCGATCTCCGGCACCGAGCGCAGGGCCCGCTCGAAGTACTCGTTGACCGCCTTGGAGGCGGCCTCCTTGACCGGTTCCATGTCTTCGGCGCGTACCGCCTCGGACCTGCGGTGGGCCACCGAATCGCGCAGGCGCAGCAGGTGGCCGACCATCTCCGCTTCGCCCGGTCCTTCAAGGGCCTGGATGGCCGACATGATCAGCTTGTCGACCTGGGCGACCATCGTCTCCTCCTCGATGGCTTCGCCCGATTCGGCCGCGTCGTCCAGGGTCCGGATCAGGGCCGCCACCTGGTAGAGCGCCGTCACCGGCTCGTCGAAAAGCTCGCGGATGTAGGCCGCCTCGGCGTAGTGGCCGTTCATGCGGAACACGTTGTACAGGCGCCGGGCCGCCTTGCCGTAGTTCGGGTCCTTGACGGTGTACTTCCAGACCTCGTGCTCGAGCTGCTCCACGTAATCGTCCACCGTGTCGGCGGACAGCTCCTTCACCAGCTTGGTGAAGATCGGGACCGACTCGGCCTCCAGATAGACTTCCTGGAAGTAGGGGTCCATGAAGCCGTCGAGGGGCACGATCGTGCCGTCGGGAGCCTCCCAGGTGGGATCGAGGACGTTGCTGGCGTTGGCCAGCTTGCCGCGGGTCGGGTCGGCGATCACCCAGTCGAGCTTGCACCAACCCGGCTCGCGGGTCGCGTCGGCCCAGGCGTAGACCTTCTTCGTGCCGTCGAGCAGCTCGACCTCCATCTGCCCGGCCTTGACCTCCTCCATCGTCCAGGACATCGGCGAGCCGACGCCGACAGGCTTGCCACCCTTCTTAGCCTCGACCGGATGGCAGCCGAACTTGACCTCCCACAGCCGGTAGCCGCTCCCGGAGGCCGTTTCCAGCGCCTTCTCGCGGATCATGTCGGCCAGGATCGAGCAGGCCTCCTCGCGGGTGGGCGCCTTGATGTGGATCCGCTCGAAGAAGTCGCAGTCGGCGGGATAGCTGTTGATCTTGCTCTGGGCGGCCGAGCCGGAGATCGAAAGCGCCGTCAGGACGTTGGGCGGCCGGTCCGGAAAGCCGACGATGGGCGCCATCTCCCTGAAGCGAGCCAGGTCCTGGGGCGTGAAGTCGAGCATCGTCACCCGGTGGCCGTAGACGCCGGTGTCGATGTCGACCACCAGGTCGCCGCCGGCCGACTCGGCGGCCATGGCCGAGACCCAGTCCTCGGCCTCCTGTTCGTCTATCTCGACGCCGAGCCTGCGGGCCGACTCGATGACCCTGGCGACGGCGGCCTCGCGTTCGGCCTTGCTGGGTGCGCTCTTGCCGGGCTCCATGGCGGATCCTCCTGCGCGGTGCGGCGGCCCCCGGATGTGGGCCGATTGTACGGCCGCGATCAGCCGGCCAGGGCCTCCCGAATTGCCTGCAAGAGAGTATTGGTGTCGTAGGGCTTGGCCACGAAGGGGAAGTCGTCGGCGACCCCGTGGGCCATCTCCTCGCTGTAGCCCGAGGAGAAGAGCTGCCGGGCGTTGGGCCGCAGCGCCAGCACTGCCGAGGCCGTCTCGCGGCCGCTCAACCCGGGCATAACCAGGTCGCAGAAGATCAGGTCGATGGGGCCCGGGTGGCTCTCCGCGATGGCCAGCGCCTCCTCGCCGTTCGCAGCGCCGAGCACCGTGTAGCCGTTGCGCCGGAGGAGCTGCGACACGAAGCCCAGGACCGAGGGCTCGTCCTCCACGACGAGTACCGTCTCGTGGCCCGGCTCCGATTCGGCGCGTGGCATCCTGCGGGCGGGCTCCTCCTTCTCGTGGGTGACCGGCAGATCGACGGTGAACGTGGAGCCCTGGCCGATGGTGGACTGGACGCCCACAAGGCCCCCCGATTGGCGAACGATCCCGAACACCGTCGACAGCCCCAGGCCCGTTCCGCTGCCGGCCATCTTGGTCGTGAAGAAGGGCTCGAATATGTGCTCCATGGTGGCCGCATCCATGCCGGACCCCGTGTCCGAGAATGAGAGGCGCGCGTACTCGCCCGGCTTGACGCCCCGCTGCTCGGCCGCGGTCGTGCCGTCCAGCGAAATCGCCCCGGTGGCGATGGTCAGGTGGCCGCCCGCCGGCATGGCATCGCGGGCGTTGGCGGCCAGGTTCACGATGACCTGCTCGAGCTGACCGCGATCCACCATCACGCACCCGATCGTCTCCCCGCGCTCGATCTCCAGGGAGATGTCCTCGCCGATGATCCGCTCCAGCATGGGCGCGACCTGGGCCACGACCGCGTTCACGTCGAGAACCTGCGGCTGCAGCACCGCACGCCGTCCGAAGGCCAGCAGCTGGCGCGTCAGGGATCCCGCGCGGTCGGCAGAATGCAGGATCTCGTCCAGGTACCCGGCCAGCTCGCTGCCTGGCTCGGCATCTCCGGCTGCCAGCTCGGCGAAGCCGGAGATGGCCGTCAGCAGGTTGTTGAAGTCGTGGGCTACGCCGCCGGCCAAACGTCCGATGGCCTCCATCTTCTGGGCGTGGCGCAGCTGCTCCTCGAGTTCGTGTTCGTGGGTCATGTCGCGCAGGACCACGACGTAGTTGGCCAGGGCGCCCGACTCGTCGTTGACGGCGGTGATGGTGACGTGGGCGAAGTAGGGTGAACCGTCCGGCCGCGCGCGCTCCAGCTCGCCGGTCCAGTGCCCCTCCCTGGTGATCGTGGCCAGTATCTCGGTGTAGGTATCCTCCGCCAGCGCATCGCTGAACACTGCCCGGTGATTGCGCCCCACCAGTCGATCTCGGGGAATCTGCGTCGTCCGCTCGAGAGCGGGGTTGACGTAGAGGATCGTCCCCTCCGGATCCGTGATGGCAATCGCGTCGGCCGATTGCTCGACGGCTCTGATCAGGCGCGCCCTCTCCCTCTCGGCCGCTTTGCGCGCGCCGATCTCACGCCCGACCCCGATCGACCAGCCGGGGGCGAACTGACGGGCGTGGAACTCCAGCTCGGCCATCGAGCCGTCGGGACGGCGCAGGCGCCGCTCGAAGACCAGGGTCCGGCCGTTCGCATAGGCGGGCTGCCGGAACGGGACCTCGTCAAGGTTGTCGATGTAGTCGACCCAGGGCGTGCCGCGCAGCTCGTCCAGGGACCGTCCCATCATCTTCGCCAGGGCCGGGTTGGCGTCGGCGATCAGGCCCTTCTCGTCGATGACGACCACGCCGTCGGCGGTCTGCTCGAACAGGTTGCGATAGCGGCTCTCGCTGTTCCGGAGCGTCTCTTCCGCTTGCAGGCGCTCGGTGAGGTTGACGATCGCCACGATCAAGTGGGACTCCCCCTCCAGGTCTATCACGTCCGCCGAGAGCAGCACGTGGTTGGGTTGGCCGCCGGCCGTGATGACCTGCACCTCGAGGTCTCGAATGTGTCCCGCCTGGCGCAGCATCTCCGCCATGCGAGCTCTGTCCTGCGCGTTCGTGAACAGGGACAGATCCGCAGATGTCTTGCCGATCGTCTCCTCGCGCGAGTAGCCCGACTGCTCGGTGAAAGCGCGGTTCACATCCACGATCAACCCGTCGCTCAGGCGCGAGATCAGCATCATCACGCCGGCGAACCCGAATGCCGCCGCGAACTTGGCCTCGCTGGCTCGCAGAGCCTGTTCCGCCGAGCGGCGCTCGGTGACGTCGAGGGTGGCTGAGAGCAGGCACGGCTCGCCGTCGATGTCGATGAGCGAGCAAGAGAGGAGGGTGTCTCGGGTCTCGCCGTCGCGACCCCGCACGGTGAACTCCATGCCCCGGGCGACGCCGTGCTCCCTGATTGCCTGGATGGCGCGCTTGCGCTGCTCCGGATCGACCAGAAGGCCACGCTCCTCGGCGGTCTTGCCGATCACCTCGGAGCGGCTGTATCCGGTCTGCTCGCAGAAGGCGTCGTTGACCTCGATCAGGACGGCGTCGCGCAGCCTGGCGATGCTCATGGGGATGCCGGCCGTCTGGAAGGCAGCCTCGAAGTTGGCTTCGCTGGTGCGCCTGGTCCTGATGGCAGCCTTCTGGCTGCGCGGTTGTTGCGGAGCCGTCGACCGTTTCGTGCGGACCACCGTGAGCTCCTGTTCTGAGCCAGTAGCTCGCCGTCCCAGTGGATGGCCGCATCTTAGGCCGCAAGGTCGGCCTGTGGCTACTGCCCGGCTGGCCGGTTCGGCCGGCTCCGCGGCGGGCGGCTAGGCCCGCTGCCTGACCCGCCCGACCAGCTTCTCGATCTCGAGGGCGACGAAGGCGATCGTCGAGGCCGCCAGCATGGCCGCCAGCTCGATCGGATCCAGGGCTTCCGTCTCGAAGATGGGCTGCAGTGGGGGCAGGTAGATGATCGCCAGCTGGATGGCGACGGTGCCGAGCACGGCGTAGGCCAGCGGCTTGTTCGTCCGCCAGCCCAGCGAGAAGAAGCTCTGCGTTTCGGAGCGCACGGCCAGGGCATTGCCCAGCTGGAGGAAGGCCAGCGTCGAGAAGACCATCGTCTGCCAGTGCCAGCCCAACTCGATGGCCGCGGCCTGCATCGTCAGGCAGACCGCCCCCATGAGCAGACCGACCCACACCGCGTCCTGCCACAGGCCGCGGGCGAAGATGGACTCGCTCATGGGTCGCGGCGGGCGGGCCATCGTGTCGGGCTCCGCCGGCTCCACGCCCAAGGCCAGGCCAGGCAGGCCGTCCGTGACCAGGTTGATCCACAGGATATGGACGGGCAGCAGCGGCAGCGGCAGGCCGGCGAACGGGGCCAGGAACATGACCCAGATCTCGCCCGAGTTGCTGGTGAGCGTGTAGCAGACGAAGCGGCGGATGTTGTCGTAGATCCGCCGGCCCTCCTCAATGGCCGAGACGATCGTCGCGAAGTTGTCGTCGGCCAGCACCATGTCCGCGGCTTCCTTGCTGACCTCCGTGCCGGTGACACCCATGGCCACCCCGATGTCGGCCAGCTTGAGGGCGGGAGCGTCATTGACCCCGTCTCCGGTCATGGCCACGACGGCGCCGCCCTGCTTCCAGGCCCGGACGATGCGCAGCTTCTGCTCGGGGTTGGTCCGGGCGTAGACGGCGACGTCCTCTACCATCCGACCGAACGACTTGTCGTCCAGCTCCTCCAGCTCGGCCCCCGTCAGCACCCTCCCGCCAGGGCGGAGAATGTCCAGGCGGCGGGCGACGGCCTGGGCCGTCAGGGCATGGTCGCCGGTGATCATCACCGGGGTTATGCCGGCCGCCCGAGCGGAGGCGACTGCGGCCGCCGATTCGAGCCGGGGAGGGTCGGCCATGGCGACCAAGCCCAGGAGGGTCAGCTCCTTCTCGGCCCTGTTGAGATCGTCCGGCAGGCGGGGCAGCCGCCTCTCGGCCAGCGCCAGCACCCTGTAGCCGTCGGCGGCGTAGCGATCGGCCGCTTCCTGGACTCGAACCCAGGCTTCCCGATCCTCGGCTTTGCCCAGGGGCGCGAGCGCTTCCAGGCCACCCTTGACGGCTGCCAGGATGCGCCCGCCGTCGGAATGGAAGGTCGTCATCCGGCGCCTGCCCGAATCGAACGGGATCTCTGCGACCCGCGGCAGGCTGGTCTCCACGTCCTCTCCGGAGACGCCGAGCTTGCCGGCCAGGGCCAGGAGGGCGCCCTCAGTCGGGTCGCCGGTGATCGTCCATGGGTCGCCGCGCCGTGATGGGGCATGAAGCGCCGCGTCGTTGCAGGCGGCGGCCACGCGGACCAGGCGGGCCAGATGGGAGTCGTCTCCCGAGCCTGCGACTTCCTCGTCACCCCGGACCAGCGACCCGGCCGGCTCATAGCCCTCACCGGTCGCCCGGTACTCGCCCAGGGGGGTCCAGACCCACTCCACGAGCATCCGGTTCTGGGTCAGCGTGCCCGTCTTGTCGGAACAGATGACGTTGACCGACCCGAGCGTTTCGATCGCCGGCAGCTTGCGAGTCAGCGCCCGCCGGCCGACCATGCGTTGGGCGCCCAGCGCCAGGGACACGGTGACCACTGCTGGCAGGGCTTCGGGGATGGCCGCGACCGCCAGGCTCACCGCCGTCAGGAACATCAGCTCCACGGATTCGCCTCGGGCCACGCCGGCCACGAAGACGATGGCGCAGATGGCCAGCGAGGCGGCGGCCAGGCCCTTGCCCAGCTGGGAGAGCCGGCGCTGGAGGGGCGTCAGCCCGGAGGCCTGCTCCTGGAGCAGGTCGGCGATCCGGCCCAGGGCGGTCGCCATTCCAGTGGCGACGACCACGCCGGCCCCTCGGCCGTATGTCACCGCGGTGCCCTTGAAGGCCATGTTGCGCTGGTCGGCCATCAGGGCGGCGGTGACGCCTGGCAGGGCCGCGACCGTCTTGGCCGAAGGCTCCGACTCACCCGTGAGAGCGGCCTCGTTGATGCGCAGGGCCGCCGATTCGATGAGCCTCATGTCGGCCGCCACGATGTCGCCCGCCTCGAGACGGACTATGTCGCCCGGCACGATCTTCGCCTCCCGGATGGAGGCCAGCCGGGCATCGCGCAGGACGGTGGAAGTCGGGCTGGTCATCTGCTTCAGGGCCGCCATGGCCCGCTCGGCCCGGTACTCCTGGGCGAAGCCGATGATCCCGTTGAGCAGGACGATGGCCACGATGACCAGGGTGTCCTTCAGGTCGCCGATGACGGCCGTGACCACCGCGGCGATCGTCAGGACGACGATCATGGTGTTGGTGAACTGCTCCAGGAGCAGCTGCCAGGCGGGCTTGAGGCCTCGCTCCAGCAGCTCGTTCGGGCCGCTGCGGGCCAACCTTTCGGCCGCCTCCGTCGAGCTCAGCCCGGTCGCCGGGTCCGTGCCGATCGCCGCCAGCACGGCCTCGGAATCCATCGCCCAGGAATCGGCTACCCCATACCCGAGCGGCGGCGCGTCCATCAGCTGGATCGCCAGATGGCGGCCAGCAGCACCACGTAGACGACGAGAACGGCGACCGCGTCGGGCTCGAGATGGCGGATGCGCGTGCGCGTGCCGTGGACCACGGCCGCCAGGGCCAGGGCCATCAGGAGGATCGCTCCCACTCCCGCCACGAGCTGGGCCGGGTCGACCGCGGCCAGGATCGGCCCGCGGAAGTAGGCCAGGTCGACGCCCAGAAGGATCGTCATGTTGAAGGCGTTGCTGCCGAACAGGTTGCCCACGGCCAGCTCGTAGGCTCCGATCCGGATGGCGGCCAGCGACGCCACGAGCTCCGGCAGGGACGTGGTCACGGCCAGCATCAGCGCCCCGACGAAGGTCTGGCCGATGCCGGTCTCATGGGCGATGCCCTCGGCCGAGAGGGTCAGGACCGGCGCCATGAGGAGGATGACGGCAGTCGCCAGGCCGAATATGGCCAGCTCGAAGCGCAGGCTGCGCCGCCCCACGGCTTCCTGGCCCCAGCCGGTGGGGGCGATGATCTCGCCCGTTGCGTCGCGCTGCCGTCGCTCCTCGCCCGGTGAGCGGCTCATCCACCTGGCAGCGGCCACGTAGGCGGCGACGATCAGGATCGGCTCGATGCCCACCCAGCCGACGACGATCCCGGAGGGGGAGAGGACCGCCAGCACTGCCACGGCGGTCAGGGCGATGGCGATCGAGGCCAGCCGGGCATGGGCGATTCCCACCTTCGGCCAGACGCGGCCACGGTGGGCCAGGTCGATGATCGCCAGGATGGCCATGTTGGCCATGCTGCTGCCGAGCAGGTTGCCGACGGCCAGGTCGGGTGCATCGTCGATCGCGGCGCTCACGCCCGTGGCCAGCTCCGGAAGCGACGTCGCGGTCGCCAGAAGCAGCATCCCGATCAGGAAGCCGCCCAGGCCGGTTCGACCGGCAATCTCATCGCCCGACCGGGCGAGCGACGTCCCGGCCACGATGATCACGCCGCTGGCCACCGCGAAGATGGCGAGCCACTGCCAGAGGGCGAGGTTGTCCATCACTCCTCCGCTGCCTGCTGTTCGGCGCGCAGATCCACCCGCGCGCTACTTCACAACGATGTTGACCAGCTTTCCGCCGGCATGGATCACCTTGAACGGCTTCTTGCCCTCCAGGGCGGCCACGATCTTGGGCCGGGCCAGGATCGCCGCCTCTAGGTCCGCCTGGGAGATGTCGACCGGGACCATGACCCGGTCGCGCAGCTTGCCGTTGACCTGGACCGGGAC
>Ga0315550_1000741_pt1 | contig 20262 bp, 14 predicted proteins | sample SalMarSW160190MG_2_FD_203100 | JGI IMG/M metagenome (GOLD analysis project Ga0315550, IMG submission 203100) | Salt marsh sediment microbial communities from the Plum Island Ecosystem LTER, Massachusetts, United States - Salt Marsh Sediment SW1601-90 ... | reverse complement strand
CGTTCAGATAGCAAAACAATCCGGGAGAAAACTAATCATTTCCGGTTTAATACAGCATCAGGAATATTTTGACAGTAAAATTAAGCCATTCATTAATGATGATGATATTGTATATGTCGGTAATTCAGGACCAAAGGAAAGAGATAGACTCCTGGGTGAAGCTTATGCACTTTTACATCCGATTAGTTTTGAAGAACCTTTCGGATTAAGTGTTGCAGAATCAATGATTTGTGGAACACCCGTTATCGCATTTAACAAGGGTTCTATGCCGGAATTAGTACTTGATGGAAAGACCGGTTTCCTCAGCAACAGTATTGGTGAGGCAGCAGAAGCCGTAAATAATATCCAGTCTATTGACAGAAAATACTGCAGGGCCTGGGCCCTTTCAAAATTTACCCGCGAAAAAATGGTGGAAGGATATCTGGAGGTTTATAAGAATATTTTATGAATAAAAAAGTAGCAGTCATATCAACTGCCGTTACAAGTATTGTTATTTTGAGTTTTTTAATTCTTCCAGCAGTTCCGTTAAATTTATAGAAGCGTAATTAGATGCATAGTCTGACATACCATAAGGAACAATCAGATTACCATTGTGGATAATAGAACCACAAGAGTAAACAACATTGGGCACATATCCTTCCCTTTCTTCAGCACTGGCAGCCAATAAAGGTGTCTTCAACCTGCCAATTTCTTTTTCAGGATCATCAAGATCATATAATGATACTCCTAATACGTATTCCCTCATGGGGCCCACTCCGTGTGTAATTACAAGCCAACCTTCTTTCGTCTCGATAGGGGAGCCGCAATTCCCAATCTGTATCAGCTCCCAGTGAAATTTTGGTATCTGAATGAGTTTGGCTTCGCGCCAGATATTTATTTTATCTGAATAAGCGATATAATTATTCACGCCATCTATCCTGCACAACATGGTGTATTTACCCTTTATCTTTCTGGGAAACAGCGCCATACCTTTATTCCGGGCAATTTCACCATGAATAGTAAGTGCTTTGAAATGATAAAAATCCTTTGTCTCGAGTAACTTTGGTAATATGGTTATGCCATCATAAGCAGTATAGGTAGCATAATAAGTTATTCCACCATTATCTTCTGTGAATTTAACAAGACGTGCATCTTCAATACCATTTTTTTCAGTTTCGGAGGTAGGAAAAATAACTCTCTCGGAAATTGCTGAATCAAGCGAAAAGTCAAGTTCGTAATGAGATTTCGCCAGCCACATCATTTGATTAATGATTAATCGTTTACTGGCAGAAAGATCATGTGTTTCCCTGGTCTCTTCCACGGCTCTTTTCAATTCACCATAAGTAAACCTGTCACCCAACCTTTCCAATACAAAAATAGGCGAAATTTTATTGTCGAAATCACTCATTTCATCAAGTCTCTTTATAAATGATTTCTTATTATAAATATGCCTTTTTATTCGCTCTGCTTCTGCCAGCATTTTGCCGACGGGTTCAACAATCAGGTTATTGTCCTTGTCAATAATACCTGAACGAAAAACAATGGATGAAATATGCCCTTCACCGGTTGCCCTGAAACTAAAAATCACTCTTTTCTCCTCCGGACCTAATTCCGACTGGTCGGGATCTTCTACAATAGATGGATTAAAAAAAGCTGCCGATTCAATCGAATACTCCATTGTGAAATATGAACCTATAAGGGCTTTCCGCGATTTATCATTATTGTTCTGCTTTATGTTCAGCTCTTTAAACAGATGACCCAGCTTATTATAATGTGTTTCAAATATTGATGAAATATTCCTATGACGTCTGGCGTAACCTCTCAGCACCTGACTTAATGCAGTATTTACCTCATTATCAGACATAGCCATCACATGACGAATAATATCTTTACTTCTTTCATCGGAAGTATAATAGAAGCGGGCGATGACCCTGCTGGGATCAGGGAGAAACTTACTATCCTTTCTTGTTACTGTTACTTGCATAGTACACTGATATTATTTTAAGCATAATTATTCATAAAAAAAGGTAACATGCTCTTCATTTACAACTTAATCAGTTAAATATGAACTGATTATAATAATAAATCCTTTTAAACAATGATAGAAAAAAAAACTGAGATTTTCATGCCAGGGCTAAAACTTTTTCGATTTAAGAGGAAAACCGCATTTGCAGCGGCAATCTGAACCATGGATTTGTAGTTTTTCGTCGTATCTTTCAACTAATAAGAAAAAAGGATCCTGATGATAAAAAGAGACCTGCAAAAAGAGTTTATGGATCATATCATGCAGAATGAGAATATGATATATAAAATATGCAATATATATTCCACATCGTATGATGAAAGACAGGATCTGAAACAAGAGATCATTTATCAGTTATGGCGTTCTTTTCCATCGTTCAGGGGTAAATCGAAATTCCAGACATGGATGTACAGGGTTGCCCTGAATACCGCGATTTATTTCAATAAACAGAAGAAACCTGTTACTGATGACCTTTCCAGTATTGAAGTTGAAGAAGATAACAGCCGGCAGGAAATTGAAGAACAACTGAGAAGGTTATACAAGGCTATAAGGACATTAAACCAGATGGACCGGGCAATAATCTTTCTTTATCTCGAAAAACACAGTTACGAACAGATAGGGGTAATTACAGGGATAAGCACCAAGAACGTAAGCGTTCGGATTGTCAGGATTAAGGAAAAACTAAGAGAGATAATAAGAAAATCGGAATAGATATGGAAAATAATAATCTTATAAATACATGGGAACAACAAAAGCATGTTCCTGATAACGAAAAACTTGATAATAAAATGCTTACTGATTATTTAAAACCAAAAGTATCGAAAGTTAGCTGGACTTTAAAGTTCAACCTTCTATCTTATATTGCTGCTCTGGTGGCAAGCATAGTGTTGCTCTCAATGAATCTATATGGTTACAGCTCCAATCCGGTAATGCTGACAGTTGAAGCAGTACTACTTTTATATTCATTGATCTTCCTTGGTTATGGAGTATTTATCTTTATGAAGATCCGCGAAATAAATAATTACAGTAAAGATCTTCGCGAATTGCTTGAAACCAAAATTAAGTTTCTGCGCTTCCATTATGAGATCTGGCTTATTATAACCGCAGTTATAGTATGGATATTGAGCTTCGCCCTGAACACACTTATCGATAACCAGGATGGCTTTTACCGTATAAACAAACCCGGATTTTTCATATTGGTCTCCATCGTTATGCTATGCTTCATATATCTTGTCCAGAAGTTGTCGGCCTGGATTTCACTAAGAAACCTGAAATCATTTTTACAAGACCTCGAGGTAAGTAGTATCGAACAGACTGCCCAGATGGAACAGAGAAAAAAGAAACTGCGTTGGATTTTTATTGCCGGTATTATTATTCTGCTTGCGCTTTTAATATTTGGTGTAATAAAAGCAGTTAGTATGATTCACCAGGTAGCTCCGTAAATTCTTTTAATAGAACTTATATTTGTAATTATGTAAATAATAATTTGTTGTTATCTTGAAACCGAATTTATAATAGACTTTAAGTTATGCTAAAAAATTACTTTGTATCAGCTTACAGGAGTATTAGTAACAACAAGTTTTATTCAATCCTGAACATATTCGGACCTGCGATAGGTATAACCTGTGCAATACTTATCCTGTTATATGTACAGGAAGAGCTCACATTTGACAAGCATTATAGTAACTATGACCGCATCTACCGGCTTGAAAGTGATTTTAATATTTCCGGTAAACCAACTCTGGCAGCTCTTACCCCGATACCTATGGCTCCGACTCTTAAGGATGAATATCCTGAGATAAAGGAAATAACACGGTTTGCGGGTTTTGGCATAGAGGATATACTCTTCCGGTACAAGGATCTAAAGTTCTTCGAAGACAAGATCTACTTTGCCGATTCAACAATATTTAAGGTTCTTGACTATAAGTTTATTCTGGGATCTCCTGATAATGCATTGAATGAGCCTAATACAATTGTTATTACTGAAAGCTTCGCCTCAAAGTACTTTGGAAAGGAAAATCCCATAGGAGAAGTATTGAATACCAGTAATTTCGGTGACTTCCGTGTTACTGGTGTCATCAGGGATGTGCCGGCTAATTCGCACCTGCGATTTGATTGCCTGCTTTCAATGGCAACAATTGTGGAACTTACCGGAGTCGACAGGTTCAATTCCAGGAGTGCACCTGCATACTGGAACATCTCTGCCTTCAGTTATATACTACTTGATGATAATGCCAGGATTGAAGATCTTCTTGCCAAGTTCCCGGGCTTTTATGATAAGTACATGAGTTCCATCGGCCAACAGATCAACGCTACTTTCCGGCTCATGGCAACCAGGATCGACAAGGTCCATTTTGGAGCAAAGCTGGAATTTGACCTTCCTACAGGCAATATAAATTATATTTTGATATTCTCCCTGGTTGGCATATTTATGCTTCTGATCGCGAGCCTTAATTACATGAATATGGCTACTGCACGATCAACAAACCGGGCCAAAGAGGTCGGATTAAGAAAAGTGACAGGTGCAGGAAAAGGAACATTGATACGACAATTCATAAGCGAATCGATGGTGCTGGTGATCATAGCCTTAATATTGGCGCTGATCGCTATAATGTTCATTCTTCCCTCCTTTAATACCCTTACTGACAAAACACTAGGTATAGGAAGCCTGTTCGAACCGGTCACATTTGTTTTAATATTATTGATCGCGCTGTTTGTCGGACTTATTTCAGGCAGCTATCCTGCTTTTTATCTATCCTCCTTTTCACCTGTTGATGTCCTTAAGAGCAATGTGAATCCGCGCCAGGGAAAAGGAATGCTGAGAAAAATACTTGTGGTTTTCCAATTTGCAATCTCAGGTATATTAATAATCGGCACTATTATAGTGTCGGGCCAGCAAAGGTTTATCAGGAATAAGGACCTGGGATTAAATAAGGAAGATGTCATGATCATCCCGGTGAGAGATACGGCATTTATTAACAATAAGATGCAGTCATTTAAAGATGAGATGTTAAAGCTCCCCGATGTTACGGGAGTAGCATCATCACAACTTGTTCCTCCTTTAATGGCCAGCAAGGTATTATTCAAAATTGAAAAGGACAGCAGTATGGTGGAGCTGGCAACAAGCGTTTCAGCTGTTGATTATGATTTCATTGATGTGATGCAGATGAAATTGCTGGAAGGAAGGAATTTTGAAAGGGCAAGGACATCAGATGTAACACAGGCTTTTATTGTCAACGAAGCAGCAGTAAAGGCATTCGGATGGGGCAATGATGCTTTGGGGAAAAAGGTCCAGTTCGGATTTAATCCTAATACCGGACAGGCCCAGAGAGACGGAGTTGTAATAGGCGTGGTAAAGGATTTCCATTTCACCTCAATACATAATGCCATTGAACCATTTATTTTTATTCTGAATGATATAAATCAATATTTCTATGTAAGGATCAGCAGTAATAATATACCTGCAACAATCGAAAAGGTGAAACAGATACATGAGGATCTTGGAAACACCCTGCCATTTAATTACTTCTTCTTCGGGGAGCGGCTGGATGAAATGTATACTGCTGAGAATAAGCTTAATTCACTTTTCAATATATTTTCGCTCATGACAATCTTCATTGCATGCCTCGGTCTCCTGGGACTTGCCTCCTATGTCACCGAGCAGCGTTCACGAGAGACGGGTCTGCGTAAGATCATGGGTGCGCGTGTTGACCAGATAGTATGGCTTCTCAACAAGGATTTCCTGATTTTAGTACTGATCTCCAATCTCATCTCTTGGCCGGTAGCATACTACGCTATGGACAGGTGGATAAATGGTTTTGCCTACCATATGAATTTTGGATTATCACCATTTGTATGGGCCACTGTTATTCCGTTTATCGTGTCACTTTTGATAACACTCGCTGTTGCTCTCATTACAATAAGTTTCCTTTCATTAAAAGCAGCACATGAGAATCCCATAAATACGGTATTGAGGGAATAGTGTAATGCTTATTTTGCTATTTGATAGTGAGCATGTCGCCTGAAAAGGTTTTTCTGTTTTCAAGAGACTTATTATATGCAGAAATAATGCTCTTCCTGGTCAATATACCAATAATATGCTCCTTATTTTCCCTTTCGACAACTGGTATCCTGCCGACATTCCTGCCTGCCAATTTATTCAAAGCTGTTTTAAGACTCTCATCAGGGAAACAAACAGTAAGGTTTTTACTCATAATAGTCTTTACTTCTACATCAGTATCTCCTCTTCCGATTGCCTTATTGATATCTTCGCGGGTAACCATTCCTGCAAGTCTCCCGTCATTTTCAAGAACCGGAAATCCTCTGTGATTTGTGGACTTTATCATAAGACCCACTTTTGTAACTGTATCTGTAAGAGATACAGTAATTACGGAAGCCATCATAGCTTCCGAGACAGTAATGCTTTCCATTAAATCACCATAATTGTATTTCTCCACATCAATCCCTTTACGTACCAGTTTTAATGTATATATGGAATATTTTAATTTCCATCGTACCAGCAAAGCCGAAATAACACAGGTAATCATAAGGGGAGGCAGGATTTCATAATTTCCCGTCATTTCAAAAAGCAGAAGAATAGCAGAAATAGGTGCCTGAGATGTTCCGGCAAAAACAGACGCCATACCCACCAGGGCAAAAGCACCAGGAGGTATAACTGTTCCGGGAATGATACGGTGTGCCAGCATCCCAAATGCTTCGCCAAGCAGGGCCCCGATAAAAAGTGAAGGTGCAAAAACACCCCCGGATCCTCCAGAGCCCAGAGTTAAAGAGGTAGCTATTATTTTTAAAAAGACAAGAGTTATAATAATCCACAAAACCAGCTCGCCATTAACAGAAGCTTCAATAACTTCATATCCTACTCCAAATATCTGAGGAAAGTAAAGACCGATAAGCCCTATGCTGAGACCTCCGATTACCGGTTTGAAATATTCGGGAATTTTTATCTTGTCGAAAAAATCTTCGCTTTTATATAATACCTGAATAAATAACCAGGCAACAATTGCAGTCAGGAATCCAAAGACAAGATAATATGCAAAGTCAGTAATATTGATCAGATCAAAAGGGGGTACCTGAAAAGCCGGTTGATTCCCAAGAAAACTTCTGGAAATAACTGTAGCTGTGACAGCTGAAAGTACTACTGATGAAAAATTTCTAAGACCGTATTCCCTCAGGATAACCTCCAGTGCAAAAAAAATACCTCCCAGAGGGGAATTAAAAGTAGCGGCTATGCCTGCTGCTGCTCCACAGCCGACAAGTGTTTTAGTCTTCTCTTCGGTAAGTTTGAAGAGTTGTCCTATCGCTGAACCAATTGCGGAAGCTACCTGGATGATAGGTCCTTCTCTTCCGACAGATCCTCCTGATCCTATGCAAATAGATGAAGCAAGTGCCTTCACTGCTGCTACCCTGGGTCTGATTTTTCCGCCACCTGTCAACACTGATCTCATCACCTCAGGGACTCCATGTCCCTTTGCTTCCCTTGCAAAGAAATAAATCAAAGGCCCTACTATCAATCCTCCCAGCGCAGGTAAAAGTATGACATGATATGGACCCATAAAACTTAAAAATTCTCCGCCCTTAACAAAGAACAGATTTTTAAATTGTAGTATCAGCCACCTGAATATAATGGCTCCAAAGCCGCCTCCTGATCCAACAAGGATAGAAAAGATTAGAAAATAACTTGCATCTGATGTTCGTAAATAATAGATAAGCTTCCTGGTTTGATACCTGATCTTATCACTTTTCGATCGGATAAATGCTGACAACTTTTCAATAAAAACTATTCCTTTGATCCTGAATAATCTCATCTAGTCTGCTTCTCCTGGTTCTGTTTTATATTTATGATATTTAAAGAGTATCATAAAAATACCACTTTTTCAAAAAGGAGCTTATTTTATTATCACATAATTTCCTGTCATAAAAGTCAAATGTGCCGGCTGCCCAACCTTCGCATAGCTCCGGACTTCTACCGGCATAGTTCCGACAGCCCGGACTACATCGGTGAATAAAGCGGTTGCCGGACTCTTATAAATACTTCAAAAACTTCGAATCAAATTTTTAAATACCCCTCCCGGGAAATATATTAAGTTTGCTAATCACCTATATTACAACTATATACGGCATTGATAATTTTTTATTATTTTTCGAACAAAAATTATGTATATGTACAATTATTTCAAATTAATAATTATATTGGCCATTTGAATAATCAGAATTTACACTAATACTTAGCTCTATGTTACTTCATCAACAATTTGTTCGTATGGCAAAGAAGCATGCCAAAAAACTTGCAGTCATTGACAAAACTACCGGGCAATCAGTCACTTATTCAAAAGCTTTGATCGGGGCTCTGATACTGAGTTCAAAATTCAATAAGTATGATAAGGGATTCATTGGTATAATGATCCCTACTTCTGCAGGATGTGCACTGGCTTCTGTTGGAGCGCTGATGAGCGGAAGAATACCTGTAATGATAAATTATTCAACAGGTGCCGAAGCCAATGCCAGGTATGCACAGAAAAAATGCAACTTTAAGACAATTATTGCTTCAAAGGCTCTTCTTGATAAAATAGGCTGCCCCGTCATTGAAGGGATGGTTCTCATTGAAGATATTATGAAGAGTGTCACTACCGGTGAAAAGCTGAAGACAGCCCTGAAGACACTTATGCCGGCTGGCACGATCATCAATTCAATTCATAAAGGAGATGAAAATGACAAAGCTGTAATCCTGTTCACCAGTGGAAGTGAAAAAGATCCCAAGGCAGTACCCCTGTCTCATAAAAACATTGCATCAAATATTGAAAGTTTCAGTGAATATGCAAAAATTACCGGGGAAGACAAGCTCCTGTCAAACCTTGTTTTCTTCCATGTTTTCGGGCTGACAGTGAATCTCTGGGTACCGTTTTATCACGGTATGACGATGGTTACCTATGCCAATCCGACCGACTTTAAAACGATAAGCACTATAGCACGTGACGAGCAACCTACATTAATGGTCGGCACTCCCAGTTTCTTCTGGGGTTATCTTCAGAAATCCGACCCGGGTGACTTTAAAACACTCAGGCTGATGATCGCCGGAGCTGACAAATGTCCTGATGCTCTGAGGGATGGATACATGCAAAAACATGGAGTTACACTACTTGAGGGTTATGGTGCTACCGAAACGTCACCGGTAATATCGGTTAACACTCTCGAATACAACAGGCCTGGAAGTACAGGCAGGGTTCTCTCCAATATTGAGGTTAGAATAGAGAATTTTGAAACCGGGAAGAATTGTCCAATTGGTGAGACCGGAAAGATATCGGTAAAAGGTCCGTCAATAATGACAGGATATTTCGAAGATCCTGAACTGACGGCCGAAGTACTGAGAGACGGCTGGTATGATACCGGCGATATGGGATACCTGGATGAAGACGGATACCTGTGGCATGCGGGACGATTCAAGAGATTCACCAAGGTTGGAGGAGAAATGGTATCACTTGTTAAGGTTGAGAATGAACTGGAGAAACACCTTCCTGAAGGGGTATCATGCTGTGTGGTTGAAGTAATGGATGAAAAAAAGGGATCTCTTATTGTGGCAACCGTCTCACAGGAGGTCAACAAGACAGAAATATTGCGTAAGATGATGAACGAGCTGACCAGTATTGCTCTTCCAAGACAGTTTATAGTAATCAGTGAGTTGCCTATGATGAGTACAGGTAAGATTGACTTCCGCACTGTTACACGGATGGTCCAGGAGATAATGAACTCTTCCGGTTCCGGACAACAGGAAGAATAAAGGATCTTGCCTGTATATCGCATTTCATAATTAATACATTCCTTCTCTCCCCGTTCTCAGATATGGAAAAAGCTGTTAAGCCGGTTCCCCTTTTTAAGCCGGTAATGATAGAAGAAGAATACGAGCGCAACAGGAAGAGTTGAAATAGCTGCAATAAGTGACCAGCGCAAATCCACAAAGCCGTTCAGGTATTTATCCAATATCATTTCTGTAATAATGCAAAATCCTGATAATATGATCAATGCAGCAGCAATAATGTTAAGTCCTTTAAAATGTGCAGCCCTGTAAAGAATTATGATAACACCGGCAGCTAAAAATGCAGTAATTGTGACCGGAAGACCGACATGAAAAAACCATTCCTGACCGGCGGCTATCAGGTCAATAAAAAAAAGAGCTGCCAGAACTGTAAGCATCAGGAAGGCGGTCAAAATGAAAGGTCTTTTATATGCGAACAGGAAAAGTGAGAGAATTATCCATACCGCAGCTATTGACACATCAGAGAAGAGTGACCATCTCAGTCCTTTGCTTATTAACATGTCAACAATTGTACAGACAGCGATTCCGGAAAAAGCTATTATTCCGCTTAACTCCGAGAGATACCTTTTATTTTCTTTTTTATAGAGCTGAATGATATCGGAAGGATAATTTTCAGGAATATGTTCCTGTTCACCATTATTTTCCGGATCCTTGCCGCACAGTGGACATATTATTAATCCATCATCCAGTTCAATCCCGCAATTAACGCATATTCTCATAGTCAGTGGTTTAATCGTTATTTAAAATCTTAACATGAATACCGGCATCCGAAAGATGCTTTAAAATATGCCGTTCAAGTTCACATGATTCTGTGATATTACAAAAGCTGATCCTCAGCTTGTTCTTATATGAAACCAGAGCGCAGCCTACCTTCACATTTGCATTGGGCGGAGGTGGAATGAGCTCAAAAGAATCAACCATATTTTCCATTTCTCCCGGAAGAGTCACCAGTCCAAGATTCGTTACCAAACCTGTCCAGCGCTTAGAAGCCAGTCCTTTATAAACGGAAGCGATAATCATTTTTTTAATGAACAGAGGCATTATCCTTATAATAAAAAGCTTTTCAGAACTGACATTCGACGACAGAAATCTTGATATCTGTTTGACATCAGCACTTATCTGCAACTGGTTATGAACTGATTTGAGTATCTCTTCAAAGGTATAAGTTCCCAGTCTCACGTCAATTTCCGGCAACACAAAAAGAGAAAAATTACGCATTGTCCTGCTGGGAAATATTTTTCTCATGTTAATCGGTACTTCAATCCTCAGGACTTTTCGTTTTTCTTTTTTACTTTTTTCTTTTCCTGAAATATAGATTTTCTGCAGTGAAAAATGGTAAACCGACACAAAATATTCGGTAAAAGACACTTTATTCTTACGGGATACTTCAAGGATTTCATTAACATTGACCTCAGCACGAAGCACCCTTAATTTTGGCCTCTTATTAAGTTTGTAAGGAAGATGCCATGCTTTCACAAGTTTAGATGGAGGAGGCAGTTTTTGAAAAAACTTGTTATATCCGTCTTCGTACTCCTCTTCTGATACCGGCATCGAGGGCAGTATTATATCTCCCTGGGTACTGATATGCTTACCGGTAATAGTCAGGTAAGTGTAAAGCAGGGATTTCAGGTATTCCAGGGCACCTGTGCCATCGGTCAGTATATGAATGAATTCAACCGAAATCCTGTTGCCTTTAATAATAATTCTGAACAGGGGTTCGCCTTTTCTTTTTACGGCAAAAGCGGTGCAGGGGATTTTTTCTTCAGCCTGGATACGTGGCATCTGATCGTTAAATTCAAGGAAATGCCAGAATATTCCGCTTCCCAGGGAGACACTGAAATACGGGAATCTCTTTGACGTTATTGCCACAGCTTCCCTCAAGGCCGAATATCTCACAGGTTCCTTCAGTGATGCACTTATCCTGAACACCGAGGTAAGATCATCTGACATAATTGCCGGAAACAGCTTTGCAGCATTATCAAGCTTCAGCCAGCCTCTCTCGTGAATAGTTTTATTATTAATAGTTTTCCCTCCCCGTTTATATAATGCAAAGATAAAGGGTTTATCATTATACTGATTGCAGCCTGAAAAGCTGATGGTCTGATTTCTTTGATAACTACCTGGAATGTTTCCTGAAAAAGGACCATATCACTTCGCAGGCATTAATGTCCCTGCTGGTTTTTCCAACGATCCATGAAGGCAGATACTGAAAACCGCCGGGCCAGGTATGTCCTCCGCCGTCAACTGAATAAAGAATTACTTCCGTTCCGTCAGTACCGTTAATATACTCCTTTCTTGTTACTCTTGTACCATCTTTGGGATCAATGTCAGGCTCTTCAGTCACAACCGGAAAAGGTGAACACTGGTTCCGGTTTACCCAGAATCCGATAGATTCATCCACAGATATCACTTTCCCAAGGTTTATCCTGCGAATACTGCTGTAAATACTCCCCCCCTCATAGGGGACCAGCGGATCATTTACATTATTAATGGCCAATACTGAAACAGGTCTGGCAGGAGAGCATTCAGGGTAAAGCATATGAGGAATATTTCCGTCAACAGGGGCAATTGCAGCAATTTTATGAGATATTTCGCACGCCAGGCGATATGACATTATAGCGCCGTTTGAAATACCTGTAACAAAAACGCGTTTTGGATCCGTATTGTAATCTTTTATCATAAAGTCTATTAATGCAGAAATAAAGCCAACATCATCAATATTTTCCCTGTGTGCACGGTCATTCGCTTCTTCATCCATTCTACCGTCATTCCAGTTCAGCGCTATGCCATCAGGATATGCTATAATGAATCCTTCCGCATCGGCCAGATTGTCAAAACCTTTGCGTGTAACAATTACCATGCTTTCTCCGGTCCCTCCCCTTCCATGTAAAACAATGACCAATGGCATCTGTACCGATTTATCATATTTTGGCGGAAAATGAATATGAAAAGTCCGGTTCAGATTATCATGTTTAAATGATGCTCTCTGTGCCATTCCGCCATTTGCCGGGAAGAAGATCAAACAAATTCCGGCCAGCATTTTCAGAAATGCAGAAAGTGTAGTTTTTGAAAATAACCTGTATTTCATACAGTTGACAAATGTCAACATAATTTATGAATAAGACAGGATTTAATTTACATTAATACTTAAATTCCTCAGGCAGCGTTTAGCGTTTAACCCTGTACGCTGTACGCTTTCCTCCGTAGTCCCGAGTACTCGGGACGAAGGAGTGTCTACTCACATTTAAGATTTGTTCTCTGTGCTTTTGATGCTTCGGCAAAGGGTCCGTACAAAGCATTCTTAAATGAAGCGCATGCATTGGCTGTTTCTCCTTTACCTGCCTGTGCAACGGCTAACTGATAGTAAAATTTCGCTTTAGCCTCGGCATCACCCGTTTCAAGATCCAGTCCTTTTTGTGCATATTCAGCACCCAGGTCGAAATTCTCCTGTTTGTTATAAACATCGCCGAAGTAGTAGAAAAGATCTTTGTCGTCGCCGTATTTTGCTGCTTTATTCAGAAGAGCAAGGGCTTCATCGAGGTTATCTGCCTGGTTTGCCTGTGATCCGGCTGCACGGAAATATTCAAGTGCGGTGGCAGATGCCTGTTTTGCCTTTTCATCATCGGTTCCGCCTTCCAGCTTCCCAAGGAACAGATCAATTGTCTCCTCCACGGCGTCGTTATTATTCTGTCTTATATATATCAGGGCCTTGTTATAAATTGCATTTAGATACTCAGGGTTGATGAGTAGAAGTGAATCAAATGCCAGCAGGGCATTTTCATAATCATTCAGGGTAAAGAAATCGGTTCCCATCTTGTTATAACCCTGTACCAGCACCTTCCCGGCATTTATCTTATTTGATTCGCTTTCATATTTTTCTGATGCTGCGGAGGCTGCCTTTGCAGCCTGAATTATTTCTTGTGCCGGTTTCTTTTCGTTCAGAGCGTTAAGGGCAACCTTAACGTACATTCCCGGCAATATTTTCATTGCTTTCTCCTTGAGGTCAACAGCCTCTTCTCCAACCGTGGCTGCCAGTTGTATTACATTCTCAAATGCCACAATAGCAGCAGCAGGATCAGTTTGTGATGCCTTTGCACCTTCATTATAAACCTTTATCACATCATTACGTACCTGTGCATTGAGGTTTGTACCGATAATAGAAGAGACGATCAGTATCCCTGCACCCTTATTCATTAGTTTAATATTCATTTTAATTCAGATTATCCGGTTATTACTATTACTTCTTCATTTTAAAGGCGGTAAATATAGAAATTATATTTTAAAAACACTTTTTTAATGAAATTGTTTGAATGTTTGAGCGTTCGAAGATTTGAGAGTGTGAGCGTTTGAGTGTACAGCGTTTAGTATTGTACACTATATCCTGTACACTGTACGCTTTGCTCAGCTAATATTCCTGAAGACTCTCCTGAAATGATATCCATAAATGCTGTAGGTAACTGCCAGGGGAAATGACTTAGGCTTGTTGAAAATGCTCCAGAGAAGTAGCTTCCAGAAGTATCTGCGGTTCCTATTTAAAATTCCTAAATATATGACCGATTTTATAAATGCCATAACCCTGTTTAATGAAAGCGGCTCGCGGAACGGAGGATCATATTGTTTCAGGAACAACTTCACTCTGGCATAGTAGGATTTGCAGGAATAGATGTTCTGAATGATTTTCTGATATCCTTTCAATAATTCATTTTTATCCATTATCGGTTTAAAATTCATTGAGTAATTGGTATTATCGCCGGAAAATTTGTCAGTTATCCGGCCTTCATCTTTCAGCCGCTTGTATAGTTTTGATAATCGCGGGGCATTCAGAAGCCCGACCATTGCAGTTATTATACCGCTTTTCTGAATAAAGTCGATCTGCCGCTGAAATATATTCGGCGGATCGTTATCAAATCCGACTATAAATCCTCCATAAACTTCCATCCCGTAACGCTGGATTATATTTACACACTCTTTCAGGTCGCGATTATTATTATGCAGTTTGTTGCACTCCATCAAACAACTCTCCTCCGGAGTTTCAATACCCACAAATACTTTATTAAAACCTGCTTTGACCATCATATTCATAAGATCTTTATCGTCAGCCATATTAATAGAGGCTTCTGTGATAAACATGAACGGACTGCCGTTTGATTCCATCCAGTTAATAATCGCCGGAAGCAACTCAGTTTTCAATTTCTTTTTATGCCCGATAAAATTATCATCCACGAAAAACACACTGTCTCTCCATCCTATTTGCAGCAATTGATCCAGTTCGGCAATTATCTGCGCTGATGTCTTTGTGCGAACATGATGTCCAAAAAGGGCTGTAATATCACAAAACTCGCAATCAAAAGGGCATCCTCTTGAGTACTGTATTCCAGCCGTTGCATATTTACCTGATTTTAAAAGTGAATAATCGGGCAAAGGTGATTTTGTCATATCAGCAAATTTATCTGACTGATAGATCTTTTTTGGCCTTCCGTTTTTAAGATCCTCAAGAAAAAGAGGTAAAGTTATTTCTGCTTCATTTAGCACTAAATGATCTATTTCAGGATACTGATCATATTCTTCCGTGAACAGCGGGCCTCCTGCTACCATTTTGGTATTTAGCTGTTTGCATCGCGCGATAATCTGTTTTGCCGAAGCCAGCTGAACCGACATGGCGCTGATGAAAACATAATCTGCCCAAATAATATCTTTATCCCTGAGCCTGAAAACATTGAGATCCGTGAGTTTTTTATTCCAGTGGTCAGGTAATAATGATGCTACGGTAATAAGACCCAAAGGTATATTCGAAGCCTTTTTGGAAATAAACTTTAAAGCATACTTAAAGCTCCAGTATGTATCAGGATACTGAGGATATACTAACAGAATATTCATAGCGGTAAAAGATAATTTCTGCCAAAGGTATTTTCATGATATACCCAAAGCAAAAAAAAGGGACTAATGCACGCTAATCAGGGATTAATCAAAAAAATAGGGATAAATATCAGAGATCAGGGGTAAATGCCATTCGTCCCTGGTCACCTATAAGGCTTCTCTGAGCTTTAACAGATACTGCCTCGAAACAGGGATTCTTTCCTGGTATCCCTTTAATATTATCCAGTGACTGCTGTAATCCTGATGAAGCTTTTCGATATAATGCATGTTTACTATGCACGATCTGTGGCAGCGAATAAAATTCGAATACGGTTTAATCTGAAGCTCGATATTTTTCATAGTATTCCGTATAAGTATTTTCTTAAAATTATTACCATCCATATATACTATTTCAACATAGTTATCAGCAGATTGAATAAAGATAATTTCTGCAATGAGAAGTGTGAGGTTTTCAGTGCCTGTTTCAGAAATAAACTCAATAGATTTATTAAGATTATCTTCTTCATATTTTTCAATCTGTTTTTGAATTGTCTTCCGCTCAGAAATCAAAGATTCATTTTGTTGGATTAATCCTTTATTTACATCATATAACTTTAAAGCCACCGGCGGGGCGAGACAGATCAATACTATTTTAAAAACTATATAGAAGGAGATACTTACAAATCCCACATACCGCAGATAGAAGGTAAAAGCAACGGAGCATAAAGTCAAAATAATTAAGCTGCCCAGGTACAAAGACAGGGCAGGCTCGCTGCCGTTTTGATCATTCTTTTGAATTATCCGGGGGAAAGCAATCCTCAGTAAGAACATGAAAAAAAAGACAATGGCCCCAAAACCGGCAACAAACAGCAGCCTGTTGTTAAAATCGAACCTTTCGAGAGGAAATGGCTGGAAAAAAAGTATGAATAAAAATATCCCAAAGCTTATACTCAGGAGAAGTCTTATTTCCTTATTTAACAACTGTACAAACCGGTCAAATTTTTTATTCATAATTATAAATCGAAAACTTCTTCAGTCCCGTTTATCATAATTCAAATTTAAGTATTTTTTAAACATTGTTTTTATTTGAATCCTTTTACTGTCTTTTGCCTATCGTAGTTAATCCCGGGCTTACAGGAGGATAGCGAAGGATGGTTTAGTGTTTAGTATACGGTGTACAAAGTGCGCCTTTACCTAATTTTGGTGACGGACTTCAATTCATTTGTCTCCATTGCATTTCGTCATTCATTTTTAACCTGTCGGTAACTTTTATTTTGTAATCTTCAGCAGGAAGATAAGATTTGCATAGATAAAAATAAAATCAATGACAAAGGCTATCATCCCAATAATATTGTTATTTGTGCAGGCAGGCAGCTTATTAAGCCAGACAACCATAAAAGGAAGCATTCAGACCGGCAAAAATCAGCCAGTCATCGGGGCAAATATCTATCTAAAAGGAACGATCGAAGGAACAAATTCCGACGAACAGGGTAATTTTTCATTATTAACTGATCTGACGGGAGACATGACAATGGTCGTGAGCTGTATTGGTTATAAGACACATGAAGAGCCCTTCAGGCTTCAGAATGACACTATTAAATTTAATATCATTCTTGCCGAAAATGATATCGAGCTAAAAGAAATTGTCGTTTATGCCAGCACATTTGAAGCCGGGGATAAGAAAAAATCCGTGGTATTGAACAAGATTGACATGGCTACCAATCCCGTAGGTTTCGGTGATGCATTAAGCGTTATGAGAACATTGCCGGGAACAAGCAATGCAAGTGATGAAGGTGGTTTGTTTGTCCGCGGAGGTGAACAAAATGAAACTAAAACGATCATTGACGGACTGATGGTTGAGAGTCCATACACTGCAAAAATGCCGGGAGTACCGGTTCGCGGCAGATTCTCACCCATGCTGTTCCGGGGTACAGTTTTCAGTACGGGCGGGTACTCGGCCGAATACGGGCAGGCATTGTCTTCAGTATTGATCATGAATTCGATAGACACCCCGGAAAAAGATGAAGCAGGTGTTTCCCTGTTTCTGTCAGGTGTCAATTTCATCGGAACAAAAAAACGGGAAAAATCATCCCTGTCTGGTTCAACACAATATATAAATATGTGTCCCTCTTACAGAATCTTCAACACGAACATCAAATGGGATCGCGAACCTCAGAGTTTTAACCAGACGATAGCATTCCGTCAGAAAACAGGGAAAAGAGGCCTGATAAAGATCCTGGCCAATTATTCACTGGATAACAGCAGCATGTATTATTACGACCTCGACACAAGGATGGATGACCTCATCTCCCTAAAGAATAACGATCTGTTCGTAGTATCGTCGTACAAAGGCACAATCGGGAAAGATTGGATAGTGAGTTCGGGTGCTTCGTACAGTTTTGATATTGAAAAAGTCAATATGGATGAAGATAATATTGAAACCACAAAACAATCATATGAGCTTAAGCTCTCCATGACAAAGCCTGTAAGTGAAAATCTGAAAATAAAGTTCGGTGCAGACCTGTTAAACAAAGATTATTTGAGAGATTATGTACCTCTTTCAGGCAATTCATATGAATGGAAGTATAACAGTCCGGTAATTTCAGCTTTTTTTGAGTCAGAAATCAGGATAATGAAAAGGATCTCAACCCGTATCGGCGGAAGAGCTGAATCATTACCGATGTCTGATGAGTCTTACGTTTCTCCCCGGTTCTCTTTAGCTTATAAAACTTCCGTGAACAGCCAGATGTCGCTGGGTTACGGAAGCTTCTCCGAACAGCCTTTAAACGAATACCTGGGCTATAATAATAAACTGAAAACTGAAAAGTCCGAACACTTCATAATCAATTACCAGCTGACTAAAGAGAGCAGGATATTCAGGATTGAAGCTTACTATAAAAACTATGACAGGCTTATAAAATACGACTCTCTTTATGCCATTGCGCCTGAGGCGTATAATAACAACGGATCGGGATATGCAAAAGGCATTGATCTTTTCTACAGAGACTCAAAAACAATAAAAAACGGAGATTTCTGGATATCCTATTCATTGATTGACAGCAGGCGCAATTACAGGGATTATAGTTTTACGCACGCTCCGTTTTTCCTTGCAACACATAATGTGTCATTGATTTATAAGCATTATATTGAAAGACCCGAATCATATATCAGCGCAGGTTATGAATTCTCAAGCGGACGGCCTTATATCGATCCGAATATCAGTCTTTCTGAAATACAAAGAACAAAATCATACAATAACCTGAGCCTGAGCATTTTCCATTTTACCAGGATTTTCGGGAAGTTTACTATGATCTATGCCCAGGTCAGCAATATCACTGGCAGCGGGAATATTTTCGGATACAGGTATGCAGGTCGTCCGGATGAATCCGGAGTATATGAATCAGCACCTGTCTTGCCGGTGTCACGCAGGTCTTACCTGATCGGCCTGTTTGTCTCCTTTACGGGCAAACCTGAAATGTAAAGAACGGTGCAATGGCACAAAGGCATAAAGGATAATTTAGTTTAAACAAAATATATAAAATGAAAATAATATTCTTTGCGTTAATTTCAATTATGTTATCGCAGACTATTGCCGGCAGCGATACTTTGTATTATTCAGTGCTGAGGAAAAGTATTGACCTGGCTCATCAGGAGTATAAACTGGAGAATTACCGGCAGTTGACAAATTGCAGCGAACGGATCTTTCTTGTTTACACAGATGACTGGATACCATATTATTACGGAGCCTATGCTTATATCAACATGAGTTTTATTGAGACTGATGGAAATATCATGGAAATGTACTGTGACAGGGCCCAGGATCTTCTTGATGAAGCTTTTAAGATCAAATCCGACGAATCGGAGATCTATGTGCTTCAAAGCATGTTATATTTTGCCCGTATGTCGATCAGCCCGATGATCAACGGCCCACTGTACCTTCCGAAAGCTAACGGTGCTCTTGATGATGCCTTGAATCTTGACCCCGGAAATCCCAGGATATATTATTTAAAAGGTAAATCGCTGATGTACACACCCAAATTTTTCGGAGGAGGAAAAGAGGCTGCAATTCCCTTATTTGAAAAAGCATTAAATATATTCAGGAGTTTTAAACCGAAAAGCATTGTTCATCCGGCATGGGGAAAAGAAGATACATTGAAACTTTATAACGAGTGCAAAGCCGCATCAACCGAACATGATTCTGACAAACAGCCGGAAAAACAGGAATAAGCAATAATGAGTCTGACATAAATGTCTAAATTTGACAATAATGTTTTCTGACATTTATATAAAATCCGATTTTAAGCTGTTCAGGTTTACTCGATGGAACCTGATAATTCCCGTCATCATAGGATTAATTATTACCCTCCTGGCATACCCGCAGGGATTTTTATCTGTCAGTATCATGCTGTTTGTTTTTATCTATTCCCTGGCAATCGGCATCCCTTCCATGAAGAGTTTTGAATACATCGAATGGAAGCTCGAACAGCATATCCCATGGCTGAAGAAACCCACCCTGAGGTTTTTTTTAACGGCTCTTCTTGAAACAATAAGTGGCATTCTTATTCTCACTGCA
>Ga0315550_1000739_pt1 | contig 20264 bp, 19 predicted proteins | sample SalMarSW160190MG_2_FD_203100 | JGI IMG/M metagenome (GOLD analysis project Ga0315550, IMG submission 203100) | Salt marsh sediment microbial communities from the Plum Island Ecosystem LTER, Massachusetts, United States - Salt Marsh Sediment SW1601-90 ... | reverse complement strand
TTTTGGGTTATCAGGGAATAATCCGGGATATAACCCAGGTCAGGAAGGCTGAAAGGGCCCTCCGCGCCTCGGAAGAAAAGTTTTCGAAGGTCTTCCGTTCAAGTCCCGACTGGATAGCCATCACGACGCTCTCCGAGGGGAGGTTTATTGAAGTTAATGACGCATTCCTGAATATTACCGGCTACAAAAGGGAGGAAGTAATCGGAAAGACCTCGGCCGAATTGAATCTGTGGGTAGACCCCGAAGAACGGACGCGGATGGCGGATCTGCTCCTTGAACGTCGTCTCATCAGGGACCATGAGGCGAAGTTCATGCTGAAGTCGGGCGAAACACGGACCATGCTCAGGTCTGCGGAACTTATCGAACTGGAAGGGGAGACATGTGTCATCAATGTGACACGCGACATCACCGACCGCAAGCGGTCGGAGGAGAAGATCCGAAGACTGAACCGTGAGCTCGAACAGAGAGTGAAGGAACTGCAGGAGGCGAACAGGGAGCTGGACGCATTCGGTCATTCCGTGTCGCACGATTTACGGACGCCGCTTGCTGTTATCGGCGGTTTTGCCCGCAGATTGTCGAAGGGTTATGGCGATGTACTGGATAAAGAGGGCAAGGATACGCTCCATTTGATCGAGGAGAAGGTCGGGAAAATGGAGAATCTCATTGACGACCTGCTTGCCCTCTCGCGCCTCGGACGTCGTCAACTCAAACTGGCAGAGGTTGATCTCGCAGAGCTGGTCAAGTCGGCCTTCGAGGAGGTCAGGGCGACCGCCCCGGGGAGAGAGATTGAACTTACGACAGGCGACCTTCCACCGTTTTTTGCCGACGGATCACTGATGCGGCAGGTTTTTATTAACCTGCTGTCGAATGCCGTCAAATTTACGAGACCCAGGAAAACGGCTGAAATCACCGTAAGCTGCAGCCGGGAAGGCGGCGGCACGGTGTGCTGCGTAAAGGACAACGGCGTGGGGTTCTCAGCGGACCAGGCGGCTGGTTTGTTCGACGTATTTCATCGGGTCCACCGTTCCGAGGACTTCGAGGGCACCGGCGTCGGACTTTCGATCGTACGCCGTATTATCAGCCGTCATTGCGGAAGGGTGTGGGCCGAGGGGAGGCCGGCGGAGGGTGCGGCATTTTACTTCTTTATCCCGGAACAGAAGAACGGGGCATGTCCGGTCAAGCAATGGTCGTGAACGGTCGTAACGGTGTTGTCATCAGGGCTGCTCTGGAACTGGCAAGGCAGATGGGGAACTGGAAGCTCTTTCTTTTCCTGAATTCTGCTGCCGACTGCCGCCGGTTCCTGAAATCCGGTATTGCCAGTGAAGACGGAGTTGTTCTTGTACTGCCGGAGGACATAAAGACGGGGGAATTGGGACTGAAGGCCGCAGGTCTGGAAGTCGTCAGGAGCTGGTCCGGAAATCAGAGCCGGTTTTCCAGAATCAAGTATGCCTTCCTGCAAGGTGTGATGGACGGGATCATCAGCTCGGAGAGCAAAGTCGTATGCGCACTCGGTCCTGCGGGCAAGAGTCACATCGACACCATCACCATCCACGATCTGTCGATGTCCTGGGGCGAGGAATTTCCCTTCGACATCCGGTCTCTTATCGGGCACAGGGCCTTTCATACCGCCATGGCCGTTATCGATATCGCCCTCGATGTCGGTGCATTCGGGAGGGAGGGAAAGTCCGTCGGCACGATATTCGTCATAGGAGATGAAGATAATGTCCTGGAGGCTTCGCACCAGGTGGTATTCAATCCCTTCAAGGGATACCCCCGGAGGGAGAGGAGGATTGACCGTCCCGAGGTGGCGGAAAGTCTTAAAGAACTTGCCAGGCTGGACGGTGCCATAGTTATTGCTGAAAACGGGACGGTGGAGGCCGCCGGCAGGCACCTGGATTCCGTGGGGGCCGTGTCGAAGAAACTAAGAGGACTCGGTTCGCGCCACCGTGCCGCAGCGGGTATCACCCGCAGGACTGAAGCTGTTGCGATAGTGGTCTCGGAAAGTACCGGTAAGGTGACCGTATTCGATAAGGGTCATATAGTGGCCGCCCTCGAACCTCTGATCGGCAGAAGACCTGTCTGAACCCTGCATTGTGCGGTCCCTTTCCGAGCCTTTCCGGAGTGTGAATCTTTCGAGTCTCACCCCGGTATATCTCAGTTTCAGGATCTCAGGGTCCGTTATCCTGGTATTTGTCATGTGGACCTGGATGCCCGAGGCACCCCGGCAGGTGCCGTTGTGGAGTGCGTACCTGAAAGGGTCCCGATTGACCGTCGCGATTTTCTGGGATAAAATAAAACAAATATGGTAATATAATGGCTCGAAGGGATTCACAATTTCTTCATGAAAGTTTCGTATCCTATTGAAAACAAAGAGTTCAAGTACCTTTTGTTGAAAAAAAATAAAGGGAGATCAGAATCCGGGATGAAAGAACATGATGTCTTCGAAGAGATAATTGAGTTGGGTAAGAGGCGTGGAACGCTTACCTACGATGAGATAAATGATGCGCTCCCCTCTGAGTTTTTCTCGCCTGATGAGCTGGAGGACCGCCTGGAACTCCTGAAGGACCTGGGGATCAAGGTGGTAGACAGCGAGGAACAGGAAATCTTCGATACGGAAGCACTGGAGGAGGAGGAAACCGAAGAGGAGGAGAGGTCTGAAGACCTCGTCCAGGCATATTTTCATTCGATGGGGAATATAACTATTCTTACCAGGGACGCGGAGACGGAACTGGCAAAGAGACTGGAAGAAGGCAGGGATATTGTAAAGGAAATCGTCACGTCTCTGCCTCTTTACAGGAGAATAGAAAGCGGCCTGGCAAAGAACGAGGAAGAGACCGAAGAGGAGGAAAAGGAAAGGGCCGATGAGGCGCTTCATATTTCTCTCGCAACCCTCGAAAAAGTGATGGGAAGGATAGGGGCCATGGACAGAAAGATTGCGAGACACGGCTCCCTGAATAACCTGAAGAAGATCGTGTCGGAGAAGAGGAAGAGGAATATCAACCCGGTAAAACTCCAGGCCCTGGCCAGGGAGGTCGCCGGTGCTTACAGGGAGGCCGAGGCGGAGACGGGAATCAAGATGGGCGAGTTGAAGGCGAATTGGGAAAGGATCCTTAAGGCCCGCGCGTTGTACGAGGAGTCCAAGAACGAGTTGACCACGCGCAACCTGAGGCTGGTAGTGAATATTGCCAAGAATTATATAGGCAGGGGCCTGTCTCTGCTCGACCTGATCCAGGAAGGCAACATAGGGCTGATGAAGGCCGTCGACAAGTTCAAGTATGAAAAAGGTTTCAAGTTCAGCACCTATGCGACATGGTGGATAAGGCAGGCGATGACGCGGGCATTGATCGACCAGACAAAGACAATCAGGGTACCCGTGCATATGATGGAGTTTTATAACAGGGTGACCAAGGCTACGCGGGAACTTACGCAGGAACTGGGCAGGGAACCGCTCGACGACGAAATAGCGGAAAAGCTGGCCGTTCCGAAGAGGAAGGTGGAAGAGGTCTTCAGGGCCATACAGGACCCCATCGCGTTACAGACGCCGGTGGGTGACGAGGACACCGAACTTGAGGATTTCATCGGGGATGAGACCAAACCTTCGCCTTATGAAGACGCCGAGAAAACCGAGTTGTCCGAACAGATGATCATGATCCTGAAGACGCTTACGCCGAAGGAAGAACAGGTCATAAGAATGAGGTTCGGCATAGGGGTCGACAGGGACCATACACTCGAAGAGGTTGGAAGGCATCTGGCTATCACGAGGGAAAGGGTGAGGCAGATCGAGGCGAAGGCGCTGAGAAAACTGAAACATCCCCACAGGATGAAGGCGCTGAAGAACCTGATTACCGTCTGACATTCGCGGCGGCAACTAAGCGTTCTTCGTGAGTCTGGCAAACCTTGTGAAGAGGCCTTTGCCGGCGAGCTGGAGCTTGCAGCCCTCACTCTCAAACATCGAGATCGTTACTTTCAAGTCTTTTTCGCCCACTTCCAGAGACGGCTCATAAATGGCGATCACGCCACCCTTTTTCAGCATCTTGCATATATTGGCAACGGCCCCTGACTTGTCGCCGACTTCATGGAAGCTGTAATACAGGAGACACACGTCGGCGATATTTTCGCCGGCGGGCGCAGAGGAAATGTCGCCCATAACGACCTCCATCCTGCCGGGGCGAGGCGCGACTCTTTTCTTCAGCTTCCTTACCATGCCTTCCTGGAGCTCGACTGCAATTACTTTGCGGGCCAGAGTTACGAGTATCTCCGTAAAAAATCCGTTGCCGGCTCCTATTTCGAGCACAACGGAATCAGCTCCAATGCCCGACTCTTCAAGGACCTTATGTCGGTCCGTAAGGAGCTTCCTTACCGGATTATAGAGGATGAACGAAAGCCACGACGGGCAGACGAAGCACATTACGCCCCCTTGGAATTGGATTGCTTACCGACATCTTACCACAGCAGGGAAATGTTTTTTCGTCGGGGGCAGGAAGTGCTTGATTTTGGCAGTATTTTATGAGCTAATATTAGGTAGTGACCAGATCAAGTCGGCCGGCGGGTTTCTTGTGAAGCGCTTTTAAACTGGATGGAACGGTTCCTGAATTTCACCATTCTTCCCCAGCCTGACGAAACGACGTGCGGACCTTCCTGCCTGCACGCCGTATACAGGTATTACGGGTACGATATCTCTCTGGACCAGGTCATACAGGAAGTGAGAAACCTGAAAAGCGGAGGTACACTTGACGTGTTCCTCGCCATCCATGCCCTCAGGCGGGGTTTCTCGGCGGTGATATACACCTATAACCTGACCGTATTTGACCCCAGCTGGTTCAAATCCGTCAAGACCGATCTCAGGGAACGGCTGCTGGCCCAGATGAAGGCGAAGGATGTGCCGAAGCTGCACGTGGCCACAAGGGGATATCTTGAATTCCTCGAACTGGGTGGTGAAATCCGGTTTGAGGACCTCACTACTTCCCTCATAAGGAAATACCTGAAACGCTCGGTCCCCATCATTACGGGACTCAGTTCCACTTACCTTTACCGCAGCGCGAGGGAGGTGGGAGATAAGGGAGAAGAGGATGACATACGGGGAGGGCCGGCAGGCCATTTCGTTGTCCTCTGCGGTTACAACCGCGAAGAACGCACCGTAATGGTTGCGGACCCTTTTTCTCCCAACCCTTTTTCGGAGGGCCACAAGTACCTGGCTAATATTGACCGCGTCCTGTGTTCCATTCTGCTGGGGGTGCTGACTTACGACGCGAACTTCCTGATTATCAGGCCGAAGAGGCCCCCACACGGACATGGACATGCCGATCCTGATCATCGTTAATGACCCGAAGGACCTGCCCCTTCACTTCCAGGGGGTGGAACTGGTCGCGGCAAAGACCTATCTCACAGACTCCGGCTATGCCGTGATGCGGGGGGCGAAGGTCTTCAACCTCTGCACGTCATACCGTTACCAGAGCGCGGGATACTATGTTTCCCTCCTTGCCGCCGCACGGGGGCACAAACCCGTGCCGAATATAACCACCATACAGGACCTGAAGTCCCAGACGCTTATCCGCCTCGCCTCCGAGGATCTTGATGAACTTATCCGGAAGAGCCTGTCCCCGATACACTCTGCGGAATTTGTCCTGAGCATCTATTTCGGCAAGAACCTTGCAAAACGATATGACCTTCTCAGCCTGCGTCTCTTCAAGCTGTTCCCGGCACCCTTCCTTCGGGCCTCCTTCATCTTCAATGAAAAGAGCGGCAGGTGGTATCTTCATGGCATCGCCCCTGTTGCGGCGAACGAGATCCCCGAGGAGCACAGGGAGTTCGCCGTTCAGGCGGCCCAGGAATTCTTCGGGAGAAGGCCCCGTGTATCCCGCAGGGCGGCTTTCAGGTACGACCTTGCCATATTGCACAACCCTCTGGAGAAAGAGCCTCCTTCGGACCAGCGGGCGCTGCAGAAGTTCGTGAGGGCCGCCGAATCCCTCGGACTGGCGACCGAGCTGATTCAGAAGGATGATTTCGGCCGTCTTGCGGAGTTCGACGCGCTCTTTATCCGGGAGACCACGAGCGTGACTCACCACACCTATCGTTTCGCACGTCGTGCCATGGCCGAGGGCCTGGTCGTGGTGGATGACCCCGAGTCGATCCTGAAGTGTACCAATAAGGTATTTCTCGCAGAGCTTCTCGAAAAGCACAGGGTTCTTACCCCAAAAACGGTGATCGTCCACCGGGACAACAGTAATGCCTTATGCAGCGCGCTCGGGCTTCCCTGCATTCTCAAGAAGCCGGACAGTTCTTTTTCTCAGGGTGTTGTGAAGGTCGAAACCGAGAAGGAACTTAGAGGGAACATCCATAAAATGCTGGAACGGTCGGACCTCATCATAGCACAGGAATTCATCGCCACGGAATATGACTGGCGGGTCGGTATCTTCGACAGGCAGCCCCTCTATGTCTGCAAGTACTACATGGCCGGACATCATTGGCAGATTATAAAGAGGGACTCAACGGGAAGAAAGACCGATGAAGGACCCTGGGATACTCTGTCCGTCGAGTACGCTCCTACGCGTCTCATCAGAACGGCACTGCGGGCTGCGAACCTCATTGGAGACGGCTTTTACGGAGTGGACATCAAGCAGGTCGGCGAAAAGTTTTATGTGATCGAGGTCAATGACAACCCCAGCATAGACAGCGGTGTTGAAGACAGGGTGCTGAAAGATGAGCTTTATCTGAGGATCATGAGGGTCATTCTCCGCCGGATCGAACAGTCAAAACGGGGTTACTCGTCATGAGGAGGCGGGCGCTGCGCCTTTTCGAAGGCTACGGAGTGGAAATCGAGTATATGATTGTCGACGTTTCCACGCTGGATGTGCTTCCCGTTGCGGACGAGGTGCTACGTGCCGCAGCCGGGAGATATGAGAACGAGTTCGAAGCGGGGCCTGTTGCATGGTCAAATGAGCTGGTCCTCCATGTCATGGAGATCAAGAACAAGGGTCCGGTGCCGTCCCTGGAAGGCCTGGCAGGAGAATTTCAGGACAGTGTGGTACGGATCAACGGGATCCTGGAAGGGCTGGGCGGGAAGCTCATGCCCTCGGGCATGCATCCGTGGATGGATCCGTCTGAGGAGACGCGGCTCTGGCCCCGGAGGAACAGGAAAATCTATGCGACCTATGACCGCATCTTCGACTGCCGGAACCACGGCTGGGCGAACATTCAGAGTGTTCACCTCAATCTTCCCTTCAGAGGAGACGCCGAATTCGGCAGGCTTCACGCTGCAATTCGTCTTGTCATCCCCCTGATGCCGGCCGTCGCTTCGAGTTCCCCCATAGTCGGAGGGAAAATCTCCGGGCTCATGGACTCGCGCCTTTACTATTACAGTGAAAACCAGAGGAAGGTACCCTTTATCACCGGTAAGGTCATACCTGAGCCGGTCTTCACACGGGACGAATACGAGAGCAAAATCCTTAAGAAGATATACAGGGGGATAGCGAAATACGACAGGGAGCGCGTACTCGGATATGAATGGCTGAATTCGCGCGGGGCGATCCCCCGTTTTGACAGGAGCACCGTGGAGATCCGGATGCTGGACGTTCAGGAATGTCCGCTGGCCGACATGGCGCTGGCTGTCAGTATAGCCGCGGTAATCAGGGCACTGGTTGAGGAACGCTGGTCAGGTGTCAGGGAACAGCAGGCATGGGGAGTCGGCCCTCTCCTGCACGTGCTTGAGGCGACCATGCGTTTCGGCGAAAAAGCTGTCATTGAAGACCCTTCGTACCTCCGGTCCTTCGGGCTGAGCTTAAGGCGGGCCACTGCCCTGGATGTCTGGAAGCACCTGCAAGAGGAAGTGCTCCTTCATGACCCTCTCTTCGAAGATGAGACAGCCGGGGCCATGAACGTCATCCTTGATAAAGGGCCGCTTTCCAGGCGTATTCTGAGGGCGGCCGGCAGAAAGCCGGGGCGTCTTCGGCTCGGGAGGGTCTACGAGAGTCTTTGTGACTGCCTGATGAATGGAGAAATGTTTCCTGGTTAGGGAATTCATGGTCATTGTCTCCTGCGAGCACGCCGCGAATGCGGTGCCGGGCCCCTTCGTCCCGCTGTTCAAGGGATACGGAAAAATGCTGCGAAGCCATAAGGGTTATGACATCGGGGCACTGGAACTCGCTGATCTTTTCGCAGAGAGCTTCGGCGTCGTTGCACATTCGTCGACGGTAACCCGCCTCCTCGTGGATCTGAACCGCTCTCCCGGCAACCGAGAGCTTTTTTCCGGGATATCGCGCCGTCTCGCGGCCGCACAAAAAGAAGTTGTCATGCGGGAATACTACCGTCCTTATCGTCGTGATGTCGAATCGGAGATCGCCCGTCTCTGCCGGGGAGGTAAGAGGACGCTTCATCTCTCGGTACATACATTTACTCCCGTCTTGGACGGGAAGGTCCGTTTTGCAGACGTCGGTCTGCTCTATGATCCCGCAAGAAGGGGGGAGGGCCTTTTTTGCAGACGATGGAAACATGCACTGGCGGGGAGGGATCCCTCACTGAATGTGCGCCTTAATTACCCCTATGCGGGGAGATCGGACGGATTCACCACATATCTCCGTTCCGTTTTCGGAGAGGAGTCCTACCTCGGCATCGAAGTCGAGGTGAGCCAGAAATACGCCCTCGGTGAGCGGAGGAGGTGGCGGGAGATCCGGCGGGTCATCGTGAGATCGCTGGCCCTGACGATTGATGAGTTCCATAAAGAGGATGGGGCAGTCTGAACCTCTTGTCGCATGACCCTGCGTCTGAAGTCTATGAATAAAGAGACTTAAGCCTCTTCGGCCCAGCCATGGGCGCCGATCAGCGGCACGAAAACACAGGGGGTATGGTATTCCTCGGACAGGCCTTTTTTCGTTTTTTTAATCCTCAGGAGCTGCTGGGAAAACCTGCTTCCCACGGGGATGACGAGGATGCCGTTTTCTCCAAGCTGTCCCAGCAGGGGTTCCGGCACATCGGGTGAGGCGGCGGTTATGATGATGCGGTCGAAAGGCGACTTCTCCGGCCACCCAAGGGTGCCGTCGCCCGACCTCACATGGACATTGCCGTAGGAAAGCGAGCGCAGCGTGAAGGCCGCCTGTTCCGCCAGGGAGGGGATCCTTTCGATTGTATAGACCTCGAGGCAGAGTTCAGAGAGTACGGCGGACTGGTAGCCCGACCCTGTCCCGATTTCCAGAACCTTCTCGCCGCCGATAAGCTCAAGCAGTTCCGTCATTATGGCAACCATGTAAGGTTGGGAGATAGTCTGGCCGTCGCCGATAGGCAATGCCATATCGTCGTATGCGTTGCGCCGTGCAAGATCAGGGACGAAGAGGTGCCTTGGAACGCGAGTCATCGCGGCCAGCACCCTGTCATCCCTGATTCCCCGCGGGACCAGCTGGGTCCTGACCATCTCCTCTCTCAGGGTCTTATCGTCCATCTATCCCGACTATCGCCTCGTTCAATCCGCTCTCTCTCAGGATAAACGGTTCAATATCTCCCTGGCGGCCACCACCCCGGAGGCGGAAGCCTGTATCAGACCCCGGCTTACCCCCGCCCCGTCTCCTACGGCGAACATGTCCGTCACCTCGGTTTCGAGGTGGTCGGTCAGCTTCAGCTGCATCGAATAAAATTTGACCTCTACACCGTATAAGAGCGTATGGCGGGAGTTTACTCCCGGGGCGATACTGTCGAGAGCCTCGATCATCTCCATTATATCACACAGATATCTGTAAGGGAGCACGAAGCTGAGGTCACCGGGCGTAGCATCCCGAAGGGTGGGCCGCACAATACCCTTGGAAATCCGTTCCGGCGTGGAGCGTCTTCCCGATGTGAGGTCGCCCAGCCGCTGGACGATCACTTCTTCCCCCAAAAAATTGGCAAGCTGGGCAATATACCTCCCGTAGGAAATGGGCTCGTCGAAAGGTTCCGTGAAATAGGTGCTGACGAGGAGGGCGAAGTTGGTGTTGTTCGTTTTCCGCTTAGCGTAACTGTGGCCGTTTACCGTCCATACACCCTTCAGGTATTCCTTCACCACTTCACCGTAAGGATTTACACAGAAAGTCCTGACCCTGTCGTCAAACCGCTTTGAATAAAAGAGGAGCTTCGGTTCGTAAGTCGCCCTCGTGAGAGGCTCGAAAACAGGCGCCGGCAGTTCCACCCTTACGCCGATATCGACGGGGTTATTCAGAAGAGTAAGGTTCAGCTTCCTGGACTCCTCCTCCAGCCATCTCGATCCTTCCCTTCCCGGCGCCACCACCAGATGTTCCGTCAGGAACTCCGTCCCGTCCTTCAGCCTGATTCCCTTGCATCTGCCGTCCTCCACGATGACCGCCTCAGCCTCGGTCTGAAAGAGTACGTCGACCTTCCTGTCGATGTCTTCCCTGATTTTTTTCAGGAGTATGCCGCACCTGTCGGTCCCAATGTGTCTTATCCTGGAAGGAACAAGAACGAGACTGTTTTTTGCCGCCATTCTTTCGAGTTCCCGGATCTCCTCCCGCCTGCTGCCGAACAACTCTTTCGGTGCCCCGTAATGGACATATACGTCATCAACATAATGTATCAGCGTCTTCACGTCGTCCTTGTCCATATACCTCGAGAGAAACCCCCCGACTTCGGGGGAAAGGCTCAATTTACCGTCACTGAAGGCCCCGGCTCCGCCCCAGCCGCTGAGAAGGTCGCACTCCCGGCACTTTGTACATGAAACGTCCCTGGTGATCAGAGGGCAGGCCCTCCTGTCGATGTCCTTGCCCTTTTCGACCATCAGGATCTTCGGTCTCTTCCGGGATTTCAGAAGCTCCAGTGCGGTGAATATGCCCGCCGGACCGGTGCCGATGATCACAACATCATATTTCTTTTTCCGCTTCATCCTCTAGGTCCTGCAGTGCCTGGCTTTTTCTAAAAAAGGCGAGGGCTTCGTAATTCGTCAGATCGAGGTGTATGGGCGTGATCGATATGAAGTTTTTCTGCACGGCGTCGATGTCCATGTCTTCCCCGCGCTCCCAGTAAGGAGTGCCTCCCCCTATCCAGTAATGCTTCTCGCCCCACGGGTTGTAAGTCTCCTGTATCGAGTTATCGTATACCCTTTTCCCCTGTCTGGTGAACTTTACCCCACGGATCTCTTCGGCGCCTGCATTAGGAATGTTGACATTCAAAAGGGTATCGTAGGGCAGGGAGTGATCCAGGACGAAAGCTGCAAGACGGAGAGCGAAACGCGAAGCGGTATCGAAACGATAGCGCTTGGCGGCGATCAGGGAAAAGGCTATGGAAGGTATCCCGAATATTGTGCCCTCAACGGCCGCCGAAACGGTACCGGAGTAAGTGATATCGTCACCCAGATTCGCACCCTTGTTGATCCCCGAGACGACGAGAGAAGGCCTTTGGGGAAGAAGCTTATTGATGCCGAGGGTTACGCAGTCCGTCGGAGTACCGTTAATGCTGAAGACGCGTTCTCTGATCTCTTCCGCCCTTAAGGGCCTGTGAAGCGTGAGGGAATGGCCGGCGGCGCTCCTTTCACGGTCGGGTGCGACTATGAAGGCATCGCCCAGCTGTTCCATTGCGCTCAGAAGAGCAAAAATCCCGGGGGAATGCACGCCGTCGTCATTTGTCACGAGAATAACCGGCATCACTGCATATTCTAGCAGAAACTCTGTGCGGCCGCATAACAAAGTTTGGCCCTGATGTGGTTCCCTCGGGGGAAAAAGACCGTTTTTGCCAATAAAAACCTTGCCCTTTGGGTACTTTTTATGCAAAATAAAAACCGTTACAGGCCTTATGCTGCGAGATTGCTATGAAAACTAGACCGCTTACCTACAAAAGGGCCGGGGTAGATATAAACGAAGGGGACAGATTCGTGAAGATGATCACCCCGCTTGCAAGAAAGACCTTCAGGCCGGGAGTGATCAGCGATATCGGTTCTTTCGGGGCCCTCTTCAGGCTCGACAGGAGGAAATACCGGGAGCCGGTGCTTGTGAGCGGGACCGACGGCGTCGGGACGAAACTCAAGGTTGCGTTTATGGTGGACCGGCACGATACGGTCGGCATCGACCTCGTTGCTATGTGCGTCAATGACATTCTTACCAGCGGCGCGGAACCCCTCTTTTTTCTTGACTATTTTGCCACCGGGAAATTGAAGTCCGAGAAGGCCGCTGAGGTGGTGAAGGGCATCGTCGAGGGCTGCAGGCAGTCGGGTTGTGCGCTTATTGGCGGTGAGACCGCCGAGATGCCCGATTTTTACGGGAAGGGAGAATATGACCTTTCGGGCTTTGCTGTCGGAGTAGTCGATCAGGGAAAGATAATCGATGGAAGGCGAATCAAAGCTGGGGATGCGATCATTGGAGTTGCGTCTAGCGGTCTTCACAGCAATGGATACTCTCTGGTGAGGAAGGTTTTCTTCGAGGTAAGAAAGACAAGTGTACGGAAGATTCTCCCGGAGACAGGCCGCTCGCTCGGCGAGGAACTGCTGAAGCCGACGAGGATATACGCAAAGGCCTTCAATGCCCTCAGTCGGAAGGTTGAAATTAAAGGAATGGCCCACATTACGGGAGGAGGAATCCCCGGCAATCTTCCCAGGATCTTTCCGGAAGGGAAGGGTGCCATCATAAATCAAAGCTCCTGGCCTGTCCTTCCCATCTTTGAAATAATCCAGGATTATGGGGGTGTTCCGGACGAGGATATGAAGCATACCTTTAACATGGGGATCGGTTTCATCTTCGTCGTGGATGACGGGAGAAGGGAAACGTCCCTCAGAATTCTGCGACGGAACGGTTTTGATTCCTATCTGCTCGGCTACGTCGAAAAAGGGATAAAGGGGGTTCGGTTTGCAAAGGGTTAAGAGACTTGTCAAGAAGGCATTTACTCCCATCACCATAATGTTTATACCCCACAGCGACGGCAGGCCTGTCAGATTCAGAATTCCTTCCATAGGGATTCTTCTTATGGTAGTCCTCTGGCTGACAGGGATGGCATATGTCTTTTCCATAGGGGTCAACACCGTCGAATACAACAAGATGAAGTCGAAGCTGAATTATTATTCGTCTCAGTTTGTTGAGATGAGGTCGACGATGGACACCCTTAGAGAGACAGAGAACGAATTTGCGAAGCTCTTTAAATATAAGTCAAAGGGCAAGATACTTGAGAACCTGGATGCCTCCGATACGGGTTCACTAGACCTGCGAGAGTTAAAGCGTCAGATTAAGATAACTATGGAAACCAGCGGAGATATCAAGGATTATTTGAGTAAACAGAGAGATATTTATCTCGCCACACCGAACGGATGGCCCACCGACGGGCACATTACTTCGCCTTATGGATGGCGGGTTGATCCAATGACGGGGGGCAGGGAATTCCACGGTGGTGTCGATATTGCGGCGGAGCCGGGGGAGCCTGTTCGAGCCACTGCCGACGGGATAGTTAGTTTTGCCGGCTGGAGCGGCAACAACGGGAACCTCGTGGTCATAGAGCACGGCATGGGATTCCAGACATTCTACGCTCACAACAGGAAAGTGATAGTCAAGGTGGGACAGAAGGTGAAGAGGGGCCAGATCATAAGCTATATGGGGTCCACGGGGCGATCTACAGGACCTCACGTTCATTATGAGATCTGGCACGATGGCAGATCTGTAAACCCGGCGAAATATCTTAAAGCGAGGTCGTGATGTTCGGCAGGAATCCGGGCAAACTGGAATCCATCATAGGCGCTGACTCTCATTTCAAGGGAGAGATAGAGACAAAAGGCACACTCAGGGTGGACGGAGGCGTAGAGGGCAACGTACGCGCTGACTGGGTTGTTATAGGCGAGAAGGCTTTGATAAAGGGAGACGTTGAGGCGCGGGGAATAATCGTGGGAGGGAAAGTCGAGGGGAACATCAGGGGCAAGGAAATAGTCGAACTGAGGAATAAGGGGAACGTCTCAGGGGAAATCTTTTCGAACAAGCTCACCATCGCCGAAGGCGCGGTTTTTGAGGGTAAGTCTTCCATGAAGAAGGAAGAACAGAAGGTCGTAGAGCTTTCGAACAAGGAAAAATAGGCCGGGCTGGAATGATGCTGACGGCGTATCAGCATCACGCTCCCGGGTGACGCAGGAAAGGTGGTTTGTCGCGGTCATGGAGGGCCAATATTTCTTGAACTGGTTTATGAAGCTATGATTATGGGATGACATTATAGGCCGAAGTTCACGTTGACAGCGGCCTTTTCAGTATGATAAAAGATGAAGAGGAAGATGAATTAGCGGACAAGACTGATCCCTTCGTGAGGAGGGGCTGCAGATTTTTTTGAAAGATGGCCGGACTGCCGAAGGTAAAGATCTTGGTGGTTCGGCCTTTTCATCCGGAGAAAGGAGGCAAAACGACGGAGGGAGTGAAGGGCGGTATTATTATGGCTTTGCCCGGGGACTGGCGTTTTCTTCCTGACAGAAGAGGGTCCGGAGAGGGTCATTAGCCCTGAACAGGCGTATAAATCCTTGATTGAAGGAAGGGAGGTAGAACATGACTACAGTAAGGAAATTACTGGAATCAAAGCCCGGGAACACCTGGACAATCCGGCCGGAGGCCACGGCATATGAGGCCCTTCAGCTGATGTCGGAAAAAAACGTGGGTGCCCTGCTGGTGTTGAGGGATGAGGAACTTGTGGGGGTATTTTCGGAGCGTGACTATGCGAGGAAGGTCATCCTCAAGGGCAAATCTTCGAAGAACACGGCAGTGGGAGAGTTGATGACCCATCCTGTTTATTATGTGACGCCGGAAATGACAATTGGAGATTGTATGGCTCTCATGTCAGGCAGGAGAGTTCGCCACCTGCCGGTCCTGGAAGATCGGAAAGTGGCCGGCGTGGTAAGCATCGGCGACGTGGTAAACAGGATCATCGCCGAGCAGGAGATAACGATACGCGATCTCGAAAGCTATATCACCGGCGGTTACGCAGATATCGGTCACGCCAGATAGTCCGGCTCATAGAAGGTAAGGCTTTCTGTGACCCTCTCCCATGACGGGAGAGGGTAGTTCCATAATCCTTCCTCTTTAGCAAACTAAGCTCTCGCCTTGAAAGGACGCTCCTTTTTCCGTTTCTCTCCATGGCGGGGCTTTCCCTGGCGTCCTGGAGAAGCGCCGAAGGGCTTTGCCTTTTCCACCGCTACTCTCCTGCCCCTGATGACAGCCCTGTTCATCACGGTCAAGACCTTTTCAGCTATATCGGAGGGCACTTCGAAGAAGGTGAAATTGTCCATTATAGCGATCTTGCCTATCTGACGTCCCGGAATGCCCGTTTCGCCCGCTATGGACTTAAGTATCTCGGCGGTCTGGATCTTGTCTTTCCGACCCAGGGTCATGAACAGCCTTGTCATTCCCTTTTCCTTCTGCCGGGGTCTGAGCTGCTCCAGTTCACCTGCTTCCCTGGTTCCGAAAGCTATGGAAAGGGCGGCAGCGGCTATTCCGTCTGCTTCCAGAGAACCGGCAAGCTCCCGGACAACGCCCAGGTACATGTTATGTTTCCCCTCACCGATTATCTTCGAAAGGGTCTCTTTTATGACCCTCTGACGCGCCTTCCTGACTTCGGCAGCGCTGGGAATTTCCTTCCTGCTCAGTTTTGTCTTTGCAACCTTCTCGATGGTCTGGAGTTGACGGTATTCCCTGGGAGTGACGAAGGTGACGGCAATCCCGGAACGTCCGGCCCTGCCGGTCCGGCCTATCCTGTGGATATAACCCTCGGGGTTCTGGGGGATGCTGTAGTTTATCACGTGGCTTATGTTCTCGATGTCTATGCCCCGTCCTGCCACATCTGTTGCCACCAGTATTTCTATCTGCCCCCTCCTGAACCTGGACATTATCTCCTCCCGGTGGGACTGGGTAAAATCTCCGTGGAGGGCCCCGGAATTATACCCGAGATGCCGGAGTCTTGCCGAAATCTCGTCTACCTCTCTTTTGGTATGGCAAAAGATAAGGGTAAGTTCAGGGGCTTCCACATCGAGCAGTCTGGTCAGAACCTCGACCTTGTCTCTCTCCCGCACCTCATAGAATACCTGCTTGATCTGCGGTGTGATAATGTCTTTTACGTTTATCGTGATCTTCAGAGGGTCCTTCATATGCCGCTTTGCCACCTTCAGGATTTCCTGCGGCATTGTAGCGGAATAGAGCATGGTCTGCCTCGATTCCGGCGTGGTTTCGAGGATCCTTTCCACGTCGGCTATGAATCCCATGTCCAGCATCTCATCGGCCTCATCGAGCACTACCATCGAGACGTTCTTTGCCGACATCGTCCCTCTGGTGAGATGGTCTATTATGCGCCCCGGCGTCCCGACGATTATGTTTGCACCCTTGCGAAGGGCCTGTATCTGCCGTTCCATGGATGCTCCGCCGTATATGGTCAGCACCGAACATTTCTTGTAGGCGGCAAGGGACCCAAGCTCTACCGAAACCTGCATCGCCAGCTCGCGTGTCGGCTCTATGACAAGGGCATAAGGCTTCTTGCCCGAAAACTCCCTTTCCACAATCGGTATTCCGAAGGACGCTGTTTTTCCCGTCCCCGTCTGAGCCTGGCCGATGATATCACGGCCTTCCATCGCATGTGGTATCGTCAGCTTCTGTATGGGTGTGGGCGCCTCGAAACCCATTTCGTGAACCGCCTTCATCAATGCCTTGCTCAGGTTAAACTCTTCGAAACTTCCAGTTGCATTTTCTTCCAAGAAACATCTCCTTTTCTGCTTTTTGACAAAATAAAACCCCAGGGCTGTCATCCCTGAGGTTATCGCGCCAGTGGTTTATATAATGAATGAGTTACAGCTATTTTGTCAATGTGACCTGGCAGCGTAAAAGGTGACATGAAGATTTACGGCAGGGCCGGGGTCTGTCAGTCTTTCTTTCTCAACATCCTGGCCAGAAAAATGGGACAGTTGTCGTAATCATCACCGCCGCAGTATGTCAGTCTGCGCGATGTACCGATGACCATGGACGACAACGACGCGGAGCATACCCCGGATTCAGCGCTGCCGAAAGGACAGCGGTATCCGCGGTCTCCGGTTCTTCTTACGGCCGTTGAAAATAAGCTCGATAACATAGGGCCTCCTCTCTCATGATCTGGATAACGCCAGCCTTGTCCTGATGGCCGAAATGATTCCAGGCCTCAACCTGTGACTGCTGTGCGTGGGACAGGGGAACAATTGCGAGTCCTTTCCGATCACGTAGTTATTGCCCCTCCAGACTACCCTTTTGCTCAAAAGGGGGACAAACCATATAAATCCGATCAGTACGTCTTTCAAGGGGACGATGAGATAGAGAAGGGGATTCATTCCGGCCCCGAGTCTCCTCCCGATGTAGAAATCGCGCGCGATCTTGACAGAGCACACCGCTGCCGCAAGAAAGAGCGAGATCCTGGCCGTCGCGGAAAAAACCAGGGGCAATCCGGCGATGAATACGGCGTTGCTGATCAATTCGGAAAAATACTTGACGCCCCCGATGTGCCATCGCAGTTTTCCCCACCTGGTGTGCCTGTTCACAAACTTCTCTACGCCCCAGTACTCGTTAACATTTCTGATGACATGGCTGGAAAGAACGACCTTTTTCCCGAGTTCGTGGATGCGTTCACCGATGATGTAGTCTTCCGCCAGAACGTCCTTGACCGCCGCGAAACCGCCGATCTCTGCGAGATCGCTCCTCCTGAGCAGCATGGACTTCCCTATTACGCAGGGCAGCCCGATATATTTATCAAGGAAGCAGACACTTCCCACGATAAAGGAATTCAGATGAAGATTTTCGAGGACAGCACCGACAGACCGTCCGCCGACGCCCTTGATCATATTGCTCACAAGCCCCACGGAGAGATCCCCCATGTGGGTCGCAACGGCCTTCAGGTAGTCCTTTTCGACGCGGACGTTGCTGTCGCTGATGAGCAGAAGCTCGTATTTCGCTCTCTTATATGCGGGGATGAGGTTGTTTACCTTCGGATTCAACCCCTCGTTACAGTATTCGACAACGATCGATATGTCACTCAAGGGATATTTTTCCTTTATCTTTTCCGCTACTCTGCATGCGGGGTCATTGCGGTTCTGGAGCGCAAAGATGATCTCGTACATCGGATAGTCCAGAGTGCAGAAACTCTCGAGGTTGTCGAACAGGCCGTCGTCTAGCCCTTTGAGAGGCTTGAGGATGGATACAGGCAGAAGATCCCCCGAAGCGCGTTTACCTTCTGCGGGGGAGGGATGAGCGGTGACGGAGCGTACCGCAATCATCTGTAAAAAGTAACCTATTACTCCTATGGATGCAGCGGCAGCGCATATCCAAAACAGGACCATAACCACCTCCTAATTTCTGAAGAGCGTGATAGCCACGCCCTTGTTGTGTTTGATGCATTCTTTTATCGTAGCCGTGTCCTTCTCGCAGTTCAGGAGCGTCTTCCAGGAGTACAGATGTCTTGGTTTGTGAAAGTCGCTGTTTGCTATGTGGGGATATTTCTTCAAGCTGATCACATTGAACACATCGTCCCTGTTGGCGATTTCCCATGCGTCGATGTAGCGCGCGTATCTGTCCCGGTTGTTCCAGAGGAAGAGGGTGTCCCTGTCGGTCTTGGGAGACATGTAGTGCGGATGACATGCTACCGTCAGCGCCCCCTGTTTCCTTGCTTCAAGAAATATCTCCTCGTAACTCCAGCAGGCGGGAATAAAATCCCGGATGTCGATAATCAGCATGTGGGCCGATTTTTCAGCGGTGAGGTGATTTTTGCTGATCTCAACACCCGGGATGACAAGCATGTCATATTTTTTCATTGCCCGCTCGGCTTCCTCCATTATGTGTTCGACATACCGGTAGAAGTTGTTCGATGCCACCGAATATCTGAAGCGGTGTGCGATTTTGCCAAAGGAGTTGTCACCGTTGACTACGTGGTCGGTGATGGCGATTACGTCAAAGCCCGCCTGCCCGAAAATATCTATTGCCCTTCTCAGCTCCACCGAGCCGTCCGAATAAGTCGTGTGAATATGGAAGTCACACAGAAGCATTGGGCGGTTGCGCCGATAATCGTTTGTTCATATCATGGTTATAGTAACGGTTTTTCTTTACACGAATATGAAGCCGGTGTTAAATTATGATTAAGGTTTGAAGGGTTGCCCGGGTTTGTTAAAAAGTTCGGCTTTTTATGATGTAGGAGTAGTATGACGCCGCATTTGTGGGTGTACGCCGCAGCGTATCGAAATCGACCCTGTAGAGACCGAAATGGGCGTCAAGCCCCTGGAGCCATTCGTAATTGTCGATGAGTGACCAATAGAAATATCCCCGGATGTCTATCCCCGTGCGTATGCAGTGTTCGACCGCGTCGATATGGTCCCTGAGGAAGGCGATCTTCTTCTGACTGTCCCTGGTGGCTATCCCGTTTTCCGTGATGATGAGGGGAACGTTGAGCCGAGACGCATCTCGGAGGACCTTGTCGAGTCCCTTCGGATGTATCTCCCATCCCATGTCCGTGAGACCGAACCCGTCGATGTCGAGATGCCGCGTTTCGACGCCCATCTTTTTGAAGGGATTGAACCGCAAGTGGATCCTCGTGTAATAGTTCACGCCAAAAAAATCGAGTTTCCCCTTGACGGGCACCGCAATTCTTCTTTCTTCCCTGAAAGGGAATTTGACCCGTAGCGTTCCAGAGAGGAAGGCATCGAGCATGGAATGGTTGTAGAAATACTTTGCGATGCGGGCCAGGATCTTGTCCATCGGATTCCACCTTTTCCAGGGAGCAAGAGCGGCCATATTGTGGGCGACGCTCACCTGTGCGCCCGGGCACATGGAATGGATAAGGTCATAGGCGGAGGCGTGTGCACGCAGTATATTCGTAAGGGCCCTGATGCCGAGGGAAACATCCTTGATCGCAGGGGGCATGCACCCCTCGAAGTATCCCCCGAGGACAAGGACGTAGGGTTCATTAAAGGTTATCCAGAACCTGACTTCTCTGAGAACGGAAAGGATTTTTTCGACATATTCCAGAAATTTGTCGACAGAGCGATCTTCATGCCATGGATATTTCTTCATGAACCAGCTAGGATGAGTGAAGTGATGAAGGGTGACCATCGGCTCGATGTTATAGTTCCGCAGGATCGTTACCACCTCCTGATAATGGTCGATCGCCTCTTTGTCCCAGGTGCCTTCGCGGGATTGTATCCTGCTCCACTCGATAGAGAAGCGATAGGCGTTTACCCCGATGTCCCGCAGCAGGGCAAGGTCTTCCCTGTAAAAGCTGTAGTGGTTCGTGATCTCCGGCCTCCCGTCGAGTGTCCGGTCCCACGAGGTCCAGTCGGCGCT
>Ga0315550_1000737_pt1 | contig 20281 bp, 22 predicted proteins | sample SalMarSW160190MG_2_FD_203100 | JGI IMG/M metagenome (GOLD analysis project Ga0315550, IMG submission 203100) | Salt marsh sediment microbial communities from the Plum Island Ecosystem LTER, Massachusetts, United States - Salt Marsh Sediment SW1601-90 ... | reverse complement strand
CCCTCTCGCTGCCGCCCTTGTCGTCGTGGGCGGTGGTAATGGCCTTGAACGGTATGCCTTTGACCTCGGCGGTGTCCCTGACAACCTGCGGATTCCCCTTGACCGCCGCCGTGTTATTATGGTCGCCGTGGTCGTGGCTTACGGTCACGATGTCCGCCGCCTCTGTTATTTCGCCGTATTTCAGCCCTTCACTGGTCTCGTAGGGGTCGGTTATAATTTTAGTACCGTTATCCGCTGTAATGAGAAAGGCGGCATGTCCCAGCCATTTTATCTTCATGTTAATCCTCCTGATAGTATTTCTTTACTTTTTTACCATATTAAGTACCAGTGTTACCAGCGTCCGCACGGGCACGCCGGTACCGCCCTTGACGATGTACCCCTTTTCCTTGTCGGTTAAATAAGTGCCGGCGATATCCAGGTGTACCCAGCGGCTTCCGTTGATGAACTCCTCCAGGAACTTGGCGGCGGTAATGGCTCCCCCGTACCTGCCGCCGATATTCTTGACATCGGCTATATCGCTTTTTAGCTGTTCCTTGTATTCGTCATACATCGGCAGCTGCCAGATACGCTCGCCGGCCTTATTACCGGCGGCGATTACCTTATTGGCGAGTGCCTGGTTGTTGGTGAAAATCCCGGAGCAGATGTCTCCCAGGGCGACCATGCAGGCGCCGGTCAGGGTGGCCACGTCGATGATGTTTTTAGCGCCGAGCTTTTTAGCGTAGCTCAAGGCGTCGGCGAGAATAAGGCGTCCTTCGGCATCCGTGTTAAGGACCTCGATGGTCTTGCCGTTCATGGCCCTGATAATATCCCCCGGTTTCAAGGCCGAACCGCTCGGCAGGTTTTCCGTGGCGGGAACGAGCGCCGTCACGTTAATCTCCGGCTTGATGCGGGCAAGGGCAATCAGTGTTGCCAGCACGGAGGCGCCTCCGGCCATGTCTCCCTTCATCTCGCCCATTCTGTCCGATGGCTTGATGGAGATACCGCCCGAATCGAAGGTGATACCCTTGCCGACCAGGGCGATATCGATTTCATCGGAGGCTTTGCCTTTATAGGAAAGGATGATAAATTTGGGGGGTTGCTGGCTCCCCTGCGATACACCGAGCAGGCCTCCCATGCCCAGTTCAACCATCTTGTCTTTATCGAGGACTTCGATTTTCAGTCCGTACTCTTCAGACAGCTGCCGGGCGGCTTCGGCCATGTGGGTGGGGGTCATGTTATTGCCCGGCTCGTTGACCATATCCCTGGCCCAGTTGGCGGCTTCCGCCAGGACGCGGCCCCTTTCGATGGCTACGGTCAGCGCGGATTTGGGCCGGCCGGTAATGATAAGTTCTTTAATTTCACCCGAGTTATCGTCCTTTTTGGTGATGTAGCGGCGGAAGGTGTAGAGTCCGAGTAAAGCTCCCTCGGTCACGGCCTGGACCGAGTCTTCAATATTAATGTCCTTTATTCCGGCGCCCGGCGCGCCGGTGGCCACGCTGGCTACGCCTTTTCTCCGCAGGTAGCGGCAGGCCTCGGCGACGGCCCCGCGTATCTTTTCGACGGTAAGGCCCCTTTTCCTGCCGAGTCCGACCACCACGATGTGGCCGGCCGGGATTGCGGCCGGGCCGTGCAGCAGGGTAATTTCGCCGGTTTTGCCCTTAATCTCTTTCCGCTTTATCAATCTGGAGATAGCCCCGTCCAGGACCCTGTCCGCGGCGGCGGCATCGCCTTCCGGCTGCTTCATACCCTCGAAGTGATTGACTATTATAGCGTCGGCCTTGATATCGGTAAGGTTGGCGGTTACGGCTATTATATTCATTCTCAATCTCCTTTCCCCGGTTAACTCTCTCGATGATTTTACATGAAGCCTGTTAAGCAGCAGACGTATCTATCCCCTAGATTATAGAATGTTTTAGGCTGTTTGGCTAGGCGGCAGGAAAGGGACTAAACGCCAGGTTAATCGCCGTAATAAGCCACGCCGATAAGTCCCGGTCCGGTGTGAACACCCATGACCGGCGTGAACTCGGTGACGAATATCTCGCGGCATTCGAACTGCGAGGCAATTTTATCCTTGAGAGTTGTCGCTTCTGCCGGGGAATCGGCATGCATGACGGCAACGTGCAACTGCTGCCCCTTAACCACCGACGAATCCATCAGCTTCAACATGCGCTTCATGGCGCTTTTCATGGTCCTGGGGAGAGCTACGGTGTGGGCGTCGCTGTGATTGAGGGTGAAAATAGGCTTGATACTCAAGATAGAATTAACGAGGGCAGCGGCCTGCGGTACGCGGCCGCTTCTAACCAGGTAGGTGAGAGTGTCAAGGGTGGCGTATAAATTTACCTTTGAACTTACACTATCGGCGGCTTTCTTGACCTCTTCCAGGGGTTTATCCAGCGAGGCGGCCCGGGCGGCGGCCAGAGCCACCAGCCCCTGTCCGGCGGCGGCGGTGGTACATTCCATAACATCGATAGCCACATTACGGAGAGCGCCTGCCGCCGTGGTCCTGGCCACCAGCGCCGAATCGTACATGGCGCTGAACCTGGCCGGCTCGGTAATACAGAGGATGCTCTCCGCTCTTTTGCTGGCGCGCCGGTAAGCCTCCAGGTAAGGTTCGGGAGATGAACTGGAGGTGGTGGGTAAATTTTTAGATTGCCGCAGCATGGAGTAGAACTCGGTGGGGGTTATGTCTATCCCGTCGCGGTAGGTCTTATCTCCCACGATTAGCTGCACCGGTATTACTTCGATATCGTACCGGTCTACCTGTTCCCGGGGGACACAGGCGGTTGTATCGGTAACGATGGCTACTTTCTTCATAATACAGCTTCTAAGCGTTTTTCCTGGTCTGCCAGGGCGTATATTCTTTATCCATGATAAGGTTCTTTTTCACGTCCGATTTCGCCAGCTCACGCTTGAGGTCGAACAAAGTCCGGAGACCGATAAACAGCAGGAGGGCCAGGGTGCAGGCGATGTAAGTAAAGTCTTTATCAAAAAGCCATTGCAGCAGCGGCACGAGGACCAGGGCGAAAAGGGCCAGTCTGACATTTCTGGTAACCCCGATGAGCGCTATTACTATGGCGGCGCCGATAAGCAGTTCTACGGGGGTAAGCGCTACCAGCACACCCAGTACGGTGGCCGCCCCCTTGCCTCCCCTGAACTTGATGAAGACGGGCCAGTTGTGCCCGATTACCGCCGCAAAGCCGGCGACGCATACCCAGGCGACCGTGAGGCCGAGCCAGCGGGCGATAAGCACAGCCAGGACGCCCTTGATGATATCCAGAGCCAGGACGCTCAAACCGAACACGGGGCCTATCTGGCGCCAGGTATTTAAGGCGCCGACATTGCCGCCGCCGACATCCCGGATATCGACGCCCCTTCTTAAGCGGGCGACGATGTAAGCGAAGGGTATGGAACCCAGCAAATAGCCTGTAATTACGGCGATGGCTATATTTAAAATGATATATCTCTCCTTCTAGCCCTCCGGATAAAAGGCTACGCCCACCGTACCCGTACCGCAGGCATAACCCATGACCGGACTGAATTCGGATAGCCACAGCTCGACGCAGTTGAACTCGGCGGCGACGCGTTCCTTCAATTTTTCAGCTTCTTCAAGGGCGTAAGCATGAGTCACGGAAGCGTGAATCGGACTGTCACCCACTTTATCTCTCATCATCTGAAGCATGCGGTCGATGCCGTGTTTCCTGTTCCTAACTACCCCGGTAAAGCGTACCAGTTTGGAAACCGTAAGCAGCGGCTTGATGTTGAGCACCGAGCCTATTTGGGAGGCTACCTTGGGGATTCGCCCGGAGCGGTAAACGTGTTTGATGGTGTCCAGAAAAATGATGGTACTGACCTTATCCCTTATCTCCTCGGCGGAACGGACGACTTCTGCCAGGTCTTTATTTTCGGCGGCGGCCCGGGCGGCGGCCAGGGCTACCATGCCTTCGGAGGGAGTTGCCGTGTATGAGTCCATTACCTCGATATGAGTTTCAGATAGTTCGTTCCTGGCTAGTTCTTTAGCTTCGCAGGCAGCGTGATGCATCATGCTTAGCTTGGCCGAAACAGTGACGCATAATATATTCTCCGCTTTTTGGCTGGCGCTGCGAAATATCTGGAGACACTCCTCCGGCGAAGCCGCCGAACTCTTGAACGATTCGGGGTCGTCCAGGAATAATTTATATGCTTCGCTGGGTGTAATATCCACCCAGTCCTTATAGAGATTGCCGCCGGCGTAAAAGTTGATGGGAATAATACCGATATCATACTCGTCGACCAGTTCGCTGGTGAGGCAGGAAATGCTATCCGTGACGATAGTTACTTTCTTCGTTGAATACCTCCCGGACGTTATTATCCAGCTGTTTATTGCGCAGTAGAGTCGGCGGTATGCCTGCGCCGCAGGGTTATTTTCCGACCGCTCTTGAGATAGTGTTCCAGCAGGGCGGGCACCAGGAGCACTCCCCACATTACCAGAATCAGGCCGAAGAAAGTGAATGTATTGAGCCGTCCTATCGTGTAGTGCACTATCAACGTGACTGTCAGCAATCCGGATGTGGCCAGCAGCCCGACTCTTAACCAGCGCTGTCGTAAACGGATGAATGCCGCGATGGTAAGCGCCAGGACTATGAAACTCAATCCTATCCAGGGAGCGAAGTAGTCCAGAAGCTGCAGGCTGTATTCCGTAAATCTCCCGGAAGATGAAATGGCAAGAAACCAGCCGATGATAACCGGCAGGGGGAGCAGCATCAGGGAGCTAAATAGCCAGTCCCGCTTGTTAGTCTGAACGATGATGTGGAAGAGCCACCATAACGCCGTCGGGAAGTAAATAAGCAGCGCCAGGAAAGACCATACTCTGGGGAGGTAGGGCAGTATAAGCCCCACCGCCAGTACCGGCAGCAGGGTATATCCCAGCCAGGAAAAGGCCCAGGTCGGTTTGCCGTGCCACCAGGCGTAGACGGTCGTGGCGAGGGTAAGCAACAGCACTAGAGACAGCCAGCCGGGATACTGCCACCAGTTAAGAACAAACAGCAAGCCGAAAAGGAGGTGGGGCAGGGAAGTCAGCAGAGCCAGCTTCCAGCTGCCCTGGCTGTAGGCTTCGTATATCTGGCGGGCTACCAGTCTGGTGCCGCCCATTTCCCCCAGGCAGGTTTCCAGCGCCTCTTTCTCGGAAAGGCCGGACTCGGTGAGCTCGTGCACCTTGTCTTCGATATGCGCTTCGAGCTCGCTCATAACGTCCGTCTCGACGGCATTTTCGAGCCTGGCGTCGTGCTTAATACTCTCTAGATATTGAGTCAATTCTAGTGTCATTGATTGAACCTCTACGAACTGGAAGGCCCCGGCTGGAGAATTAACTTTACGGCTGTCAGGAAGTCGTGCCACTGAGACTTCTCCAGGGCCAGTTTGGCCTGACCCTTGGAGGTAATGTAATAGTACCGCCGCTGCCGTCCGTTCGGCAGTATCTGCCACCTGCCCGTAATCAGCCCGGATTTTTCCAGGCGGTGGAGGGCGGGATAGAGCGTTCCCTCTTTAAACCTGAAATAGCCCTGGCTCCGGGCCGCCAGTTCCTTGACAATCTGATAGCCGTACATCGGCTGCTGTTCAATCAGGCTAAGGAGCAGTGAGTTGGAGCTGCCTTTTACCAGATCACGTCTTGGTACCACGTGAATCACCTCTCATGCAGATTTTACTTAGAGTTTCTATGTATGCAAATAATATCAGAGAATTACAGCCTTTGCAAGAGGCGGCGAATCTTTATTTTTTCAGGTTCTATTAGGTACGTTTATTGAGGATACGCGCAGGTATTATATGCGGCAGATGACTTGAGGCAAAAATAGTAAAATGCTATAGTACGGAAGAACAACCGCGGGGAAGTGCCGGAACTGGCAGACGGGCCAGACTTAGGATCTGGTGCAGCGATGCGTGGGGGTTCGAGTCCCCCCTTCCCCACTTGACTTCAAAGAATTCCGGCCTGATATAGGAGGACAAAGTGGACCGTGTCAAAGGCAAAGTAGCTATTATCACAGGTGCCGCCAACGGACTTGGCGAGGCGGACGCATTGTTGTTAGCGAAGGAAGGAGCAAAAGTCGTAGTTGCTGATATCGACGAGGTTAAAGGTAATAAAGTAGTTGAGGAAATAAGGCTTGAGGAAGGAGAGTCTATCTTCGTAAAACACAATGTCACCAGTGAAAAAGATTGGAACAATGTAATTAGGAAGACGTTGTTTGAGTTTGGGAAACTGGATATTCTCGTGAACAACGCCGGGATTCAGATTATTAAGGAAGTTGAGGACATCTCACTGGAGGAGTGGCGCCGGCTGATGAGTGTTAACCTGGATGGAGTTTTTCTGGGCACGAAACACGCCATAAAGGCTATGAAAGGGAACGGAGGTGGTTCTATTATCAACATGTCCTCGGCGGCCGGCATCGTAGGCACCCTTGATAATACGTCGGCATATTGTGCCAGTAAAGGTGCCGTAAGGCTGTTTACTAAGGCGGTGGCTCTTGAATGCTCAAAGGCAGGTCGTAATTATAACATCCGGGTTAACTCCGTTCATCCCGGTGTTATTGAAACACCATTGGTAGCGGCTATGGCCCGGGATAAGGCGGTGAGAGAAAGGATGGAAAACAATCACCCGATAGGTTTTCTGGGAAAACCGATAGATGTTGCCTATGCCGTCCTTTATCTTGCCTCTGATGAGTCAAGACTGGTCACGGGTGCCGAAATGGTAATCGATGGAGGCTGGACAGCACGTTAGAGTAGGGCAGAGGCGCTCTATATTGCCGGCAATTAAATGCAAGGTTAAAAGTTCTACCTGTTATCATCCGGGTTCCACTAGGGGACACCAAAACCCGCAGAAAAGCCGGATTATACCGAAGCCGGCGGTTAAGTCCCGTACTCTTCTTTCTTCGGGGCGCTTAGGGAACCCAGCCTTTTCTCTTCCACTCCCTTTTTCCCCTTCAGCTTAAAAGTGCGGTAATCCCGGTAGGATATTTTCTCGTTGGGGCGTCCCCAGCCCAGTTCTTTCAAGGCATCGACGACTTTCTGGAGCTTGGGCGCCATCTCCTGCATCCCGAGGCCCTTTAGATGCGGCGGGAGCTCTTTACGTTCCTGGGGTTCCATCTCCAGTAAATCGCAAATAGCCTCTACTGCCCAGCGCGCGCCTCTCACGGGAGGAGTCTGGTCGCGGCCTCCCTCGAAATTAGCCGCGGTCATACCGCATTTCTCTTTCTGGTGCAGGGCAAAGGTCATCTCCAGTATCCGGGCATCGGGGTCCATGAGGTCCAGGGCGCGCTGCACGCGATTATAACGGACTCTCAAGCAGTCTATAGCGCCGTAGTTCTCTTCGAACCTATCGATCACGTATTCCACGGCGGGTAAGGATGAAGCATAATTGAGATTACCGTTTTCCATTAATTCTTTGGTGGTAACGCCTACAACGTAGCTGATGATGAAGGTTGAGGCGACCACGGCTCCACAGGTGCCGACTCCCGTCATGGCGACGCCTCCGTGGAGTCCTATCATCCCCTGGGTTAGCGCTTCTTGAATTTCAGGCGTGAATAGCTCTATATCTTCGGTTCTGAAGGCATCGCATATCGCCCCGAAAGTAGCCGGGGCGCAGGCCATGTATTTTGCCCCGATTTCGTCAGCAAGATGCCCCGCCTTATCTATTATTCTTTCCTTTTTAGCTTCGTCTATCTCGATTTTGCCAATCATTATTTCCTCCTCACTAATAAATCGTTAATTTAACGCACTGACACTTACTGATGAATCAGGTTCGGATATCTGAAACGTAAGATGCGAATCACTAAATAATTATCCGCCGAGGTAGGCTCTTTTCACAATATCGCTGGACTTCATCGTAGCGATATCGCCCTGGAGAACGACCCTGCCAACCTGCAGCGCATATCCCGTGCTGGCTACCCCGAGGGCCAGATGAACATTCTGCTCTACCAGAAGAACGCTAACCCCCCTTTGGTTGATATCCTTGATAACCTCACCCAGCTGTTCAATCACTATCGGAGCCAGACCTACTGAAGGCTCATCCATCAAGAGCAGCCTGGGTTTAGCCATTAAACCACGGCCGATAGCCAGCATCTGTTGTTCGCCGCCGCTTAAAGTCCCTGCCTTCTGATTACGCCTGTCCTGTAATATAGGAAATAGTTTGTAGACCTCATCTAAATCATTGTTGATGCCAGCTTTATCTTTACGCAGACTGGCGCCAAGCTTGAGATTACTCAAGACACTTAAATAGGGGAAAAGATGCCTGCCTTCAGGAATATGGACGATGTTCATTGACACGATTTCGGTTGCGCTCTTCCCGTTTATCTTATTGCCTGAAAAGCGGATTTCTCCCGAGGTTAACGGCACCAATCCGGACAGAGCTCTTAAAATAGTGCTTTTACCGGCTCCATTGGCGCCGATAATGCTAACCACGGACCCTTCGGCAACTTCCAGCGAAACGTCTTCTATCGCCATGGATTTTCCATAGTGCACTGTTATATTTTCGACTTCAAGTAACACGTTCACCGCCAAAATAAGCTCTAATTACCTCTTTGTTCTCCCGTACATCATTGGGCAGCCCTTCGGCAATTTTCTGCCCGAAGTCAATAACCACAACCCTTTCACATAATTCCAGGATTTTCATGTTATGTTCAACCAGAAAAATAGTAATTTTCTGTTGCTGCATTTTCCTGATAGCATCCAGGGTGAAGTCAATTTCACTCGGGTTCATCCCGGCTATAGGCTCATCCAGAATCAATAATCTGGGTTTGACGGCCAGGGCCCTGGCAATGCCAAGCATCTTTTGATACCCGTGGGGTAGATTCTTAGCCAGCTCATTCTCAACTTTATCCAGTCCTACCATCTTTAAGATTTCCTGGGACTGTTCGAGGATATATGCTTCATTACGGCGGTATTTAGCGGTATTAAAATATATATCCGGCAGACTTGACTTCGGGTGTAGATGGAATGATGTCGAAACATTTTGCAGGACGGTGAAATCCGCAAAGAGCGGATTTAGTTGGAAAGTCCTGCCGATGCCCAGTCGCGCAATCTCATGGGGTTTCTTGCTTGTGATGTCATTACCGTCAAATATTATCTTTCCTTTAGTGGGTTTATACATGGATGTAATAAGATTGAATATCGTCGTTTTACCGGCACCGTTGGGCCCGATGAGGCCTAAAAGCTCGCCTTCGTCGATATGCATGTTAAAATCACGAACCGCAGCCAGTCCCCCAAAATATTTGGTCAACCCATTAATCTCAAGAAGCATGATTCACCTTTTTTGTTTTTCGGCGTTCCGTAAACTTCGATTTTACCAGTCGGGGCAGGCCGACAAGACCCTGGGGCATCAGGTATACCACAATGCCGAGGATAACGGCGTTAACAAAGGGAGAATACATTTTCAAATCGCGGAAATATTCCGGTATTATAATCAGGATTATGGTCCCGACGATAGGTCCGGCAAAACTGCTTACACCGCCTATGAGAACGTACATAACAAGCCACAGGGTTGCCATGAAGTTAAAGCTGGAGCAGGACAGCACCATATTATAATGAGCGTAGCTGGCGCCGGCCAGACCGACAAAGAAACACCCCACACCCACGGCCAGGATTCTATATCCACCTTCATTTATACCCACACTGGAGGCTACAACGTGTGATTGGGCAATAGCTTTTAAGTTCGTGCCGATACGCGAAAATTCGATCCTGTAAAGGGCTATGATGCTGACCAGGGCTAACCCTAGGAAGAAATAGTAGTAAGGAACCTTGGAGCCGACACCGGGAAGCAGGGCCGGGATGCCGGTAAGACCGCTGTAGCCGCCGGTCCAGCTTCCACCGGCATAGATAACCTGAATTATCCCCATCCCGAAGAAAAGGCTGCCCATGGCATAGTACAGTGACCTTAGCCTGGAAAACGGGTATCCTATCAGCATCCCGATGCCTGCTGTTATCAGGGCTGATAACGGAATGGTAATCCAGGGGGACATGCCGAGCCATTTTGCCGCCATGGCGGCCAGGTAAGCCCCTATACCCATGAAAGCGGCGTGGGCCAGAGGGAACTGACCCGAAATGACTATGGTACGAAAGCTGACCGTGGCAATGATGTATATGAAAGTGAGGATAAGTATATGTAATATATAGGGAGATTCGAAGAATAGCGGAAGCAAAGCGACAATAACCGCCAAGCCGGCATAAACAGCGGGCCTGGTCAGTTCTCTTCTACCTTTAATGGAAAGCCGCCTCTCCAATATATCTATGCCTTTCTCACATTTCCACCTCGTGGCCGAAGAAACCCTGGGGTCTGATGAGTAAAAGAACAATAAGTATACCGACAGCGGTGGCGTCACTGGCGGCCCCGCTTACCAGCAGGGGTAATATGGAATCCAGGCTGCCGAGGATAATCCCGGCAATGAAAATGCCGCTGATGCTTCCCACCCCGGCAATAATGGTCAGCATGAGGACTTTTACCAGCATGAAATCCCCCATAAAAGGACCCAGGCACAAATAAGCCCCCATCAGGCATCCGGCTATCGCCGCCAGGCCGCAACCCATGAAAGTGGCGAGGGCGGAGACACGATGAACATTTATACCCTGCAGGTAAGCTCCCTCCAGGTCCTGTGAGATAGCTTGCATCTGCTGGCCCCATTTAGTACGGTTTACGAACCAGGTTATTGCCAGCAGGAGGACGGCCCCGATAGCGAAAGTTACAATTCGCTCGTAGCTAACCGAAGCGGGTCCAATGTGTAAAACACCCTCGGCAAACGGGGGCAGGGATAATATCTGCGTTCCGGCGATAATATTAACACCGGTCTGAAGAACCACCGTGATAACCACGCATATCGTTATGATGCGGTTAAAATCTCCTACGAAGGGGCGGAAGCAGTACTTTTCCAGGAAGATACCGAATGTAGCTACTATTAGAGTGGTCAGTAATAAAGCTAACCACTGGTTCAATCCAAGTGCCATTATCAATGACAAGCCGATGTAGCCGCCCAGCATATAAATGGCACCATGGGCAAGATTGAGTATACCCAGCATGCTGAAAAGAAAAGCAAAGCCCAGTGCCACCAATATGTACATAGAAGACAATATCAACAAGTTGGTTATCGTTGCTGTTATCAGTTCCATATAGGGTTATTTCCTTCTAGTGCCTGCTCCGGCTTGTGCAAACCTGTACCGGGGCAGGGGGTTAAATCTCCCCCCGCCCCGGTCGTATTACGGAATAAGGGCGGGTTTTAGGGGATTATGCCGAGGTCTATCCAGCCGGTGGAAGTCTCCACGCCGTCCTTGCATATTTGTATCGTCTGGGGTGAGGCCACGACATGCTTGATACCGAAGGTTTCCTCGCCGCATATCTTCGCCATTCCCCAGATGGTTTCCACTTCACCCATTTTCTCCAGTTCCTCTTTTACCACCGTCGGGTCGAGGCTCTGGCATGATTCAATGGCCTCTTTGAGGACCCACAGGCAGTTGGGAGCCGTCATCTCCAGCTGGTAATCGGCCCCGTACTGTTCCGCAACCCTGTCGATAATCTCTTTGGCAAGGGGCGGCATATTCGGGTCGCCGGGGGTAAGACCGATGGTGAAGACGTCTTTCAGCGCTTCCGCACCGGTAATGGTCATAACCTGACTGATGCGTGCCGGCAAAGCGCCTCCGTAGGGTTTGTAGTTGCCCGACTCTCGCAGGCCTTTGACGATGGCACCCATGTGCGGGACCAGGCCATTCATCATATATATGGCATCAGCCTCTTTAATAGCATTCAGTTTCGCCACGATGGGGCTGAAGTCGACCATCTCGTTGGGGTAGAGAACGGGGTCGCCGACAATGGACATCCCCTCTGCCGCCAGTAGTTTGTTAATTTTTGGAAGCAGGTTTTGAGGACCTCCATCATCCGGTGAGACCAGGGCTACCTTCTTCACATCGGGGTAGGTACTACTGAAATACTTAATGACAGCAATGGAATTCATTATACTCCCGTTGCCGGCCAGGAATGCGTAGGGTGTGGTCTCGTCCACTTCACCAGGGGTGTTCACGCACCAGGTTATGAAGCGGAGTACTTTGTTCGGTTCGCATACCGTTCCCGCTGCTCCGGCGAAGAACGCAGTCGGCCCGATAATGAAATCGATTTCCTTGTCATAGACCAGCTTATTAAGCGCGGCGGTGACGCCGTCCATGGTGCTCTTGGTGTCTTCCGCGATAAGCTCAACCAGGTATTTCTGGCCGTTAACCGTAATCCCGCCCTGCTCGTTAATAATGTCCGCGCAAATCTGGGCTTGATTCAGGTCCGGGACTTCACGTACGGAGAAAAAGCCTGATAGTCCTAGAGGCAGGCCGATGTTTAGAGTCTTGGCTTCAGCGGGTGCCGGTGCCGGCGCCGGTGCGGGTGCCGGTGCGGGGGCTGGTGCGGGCTCCGGTTCCTTACAGCCGCCGACCAATATTGAAACTATAACTGTAATTAGAATAATGCTGCTGAATAATAATATCCTTTTTTTCATTGGAACCTCCTTATAAAACGTACAATCCTCGACTAGTATAAAGTCGCTTATGTTACCCCATTTAATCACCCCCTTGGTTGCCGTCTTTATTTAAAGTCGATTTTAATCTAACTGCGTAATGTCATATAATAAATGTTGTAAAATAACATATAAGTGGATTAAAAAATATTATTGAAATACTTAAGCTAGATACTACTAGAAAGGTTGCTTTGTTGTCAAATAGTAATGGCGTGAGATTGTGCTATTTAGTATTTAAATAGTTCGTATAGCGATTATGGTGCTGCGCGCATATCAGTAGACGCCTTGAAGTCACGAATTGACAATATATAAGCGCCAAATTACAATGCAGTGGAGTCAAAGATAATGGAGAATCTACCGGCATTTCCAATAAGTGTCGTCTCTGAAATGCTTGATGTGCATCCGGAGACTCTTCGTGTATGGGAAAAACACGGGGTGATTAAGCCGCAAAGGAGAAGCGGCCGGCGGTTTTATTCGGAGGTCGACTTGACAAGGCTGCAATTCATTCAGGGTTTGATAGCACAGGGCCTGAACCTGCCCGCGATAAGCCATTATCTGCGGCTCTACCCGTGCTGGCAGTTGGCCGATTGTCCCGCCTGTATGCATCGCACCAGGTTTACGGTGTGCGCCAAGCCGTGCTGGAAAGAGGAAGGGACTTACTGCCGGGTTGAAGGCAATGAGGACACCTGCGCCGACTGTGAATTGCGTGGTGAATCACAGCGGATTAAGGCGGAACAATAGTTACCTGGTCAAACCAATGAAAGGTGGGCTGACTTGAGACGTTTCTTTAGCCGGCATATATCCCGGTACAACCGCTTTATTATTATTTCCCGAAAAAGCACCCCACCGGGTTTCTTAATATAGCAAAATATTATTTTAAAGGAGGTTGATATGAGGCCGCTTCAAACAGATTTATCCATATATGGCAAGTTGAACCTTGAGAAACCACCCGTGGCTGTAAAATTTCTGCCTACCAGACCTGAAGGGATTGAACAGCTTGATAAGCAGCTGTCTTTCTGTGAAATGCTAAAGGAGGCGCAGGAAAGGGGAACCCCGTTTTACTTTGCAAAAGAGAACGAGACCTGCCTGGGAAAAGCGTTGTTGGGAATGGAAGATATGCCCTCATTCGCCGAAGGCGGGCAGATAGGTATTAAACTTGAGATTTTCCAGGAGGCGCGGGCCAACAGCAACCTCTATCCGCACCTTCCCATCCTGCCGAGGGGCATCGTTAACTATGTCGCTTTTGCTACGCTGGATAAACTTAAGTTCGAGCCGGACCTCCTGGTTCTCCTGACCGATGCCAATCAGGCGGAAATCGTATTGAGGGCAATGAGCTATACGACCGGCGAGCTGCGGGAGTCCAGGACAACGGGCGTGCTGGGATGCGCCTGGGTCTACCTCTATCCATACCGGACCGGCAAGGTGAATTATTCGGTTACCGGGCTGGCCTTCGGCATGAAAGCAAAAGAGGTCTTCAAGGAGGGGCAGATACTGATTTCCATCCCGTATAACTGGATTCCGGTTATAGCGCAAAGCATGAAGGAAATGAAATGGGTCCTTCCGTCATACACGGAGGGCAGGGAAAAGTTCCTGATACGCGAGCGAGAGAACCTGGAAGAACTGAAAAGAGAGATGGAAAACGCCTGAAAAAGCCCCTTGAATCCGATTATATATCCAGACGACCTTGCCGGCAGCCGTTATTGAGAGTCCTGTGAGTAGACGATAGGGGGTGCCTGTAACGGCGTTTTGCTCCCGGCGGGTACGCTTCAGGAATCCAATCCCGCGTTATGGTATTTCCCCGTATAGTAACAGCCGTTTAAGGATAACATGAGGAGGCGAGATTAATGGATATTGAAGAAATCGGTAAAAAAGTCCAGTACCTCATCGACCTCGAAGAAATCAAGAAGCTGCAGCGTAAGTACCAGTACTGGCTCTTCAAGCAGGACTACGAGAAAATAGTCGAGCGCGGCTTTGCCAGGAAGACCCCCGGCATAAGGATGGAGGCCTCGGACTCCGGCGTCTTTAAAGGGCGCGAGGGCGTGGAGAGGTTTTTCTACAAGATGGTGGGACAGCAGAAAACGCGACCCGGCGGGTTTACCATGCACCTGGCGGTGGGGCCGGTTATCGAGATAGCCGAAGACGGCCGGACGGCGCAGAGCATCTGGTTTACGCCGGGATGCGCCGGCAACCTGTGGATATGGGGCGTCTACATTGTAGACTATGTTAAAGAAGACGGCGAGTGGCGGTTCTGGCACATGCTGATGACTCCTTTCTTCCGCACTCCTTATGATAAAGGCTGGATGGAAATGCCCGTATCCGGGACGCTTAGTTCCGGACTGGAGGACGGGCCGCCTTCCCGCTGGAATCCCTACGAAAAAACGAAAACGGGTCAGGAGCTTTTCAAGCACCTGCCGGAAGCGCCGGAACCTTACGAGAGCATGGCAATCGAATAACCCGCCTTGACAGGGATTTTCCGCGGTACTTTAATATGGTTACCTGAACGTTGTTCCGACGAGGTGGATAATGAGAGGATATGCAGGCAAATATCTAAGGGTAAACCTTTCCGCCGGTACCGTCATCAACGAGTTGTTGCCTCTGGAGGTTGCCCGTAATTTTATCGCCGGGCGGGGCTTCGGGGTTAAATACCTTTACGATGAACTGGCCCCCAATATCGACCCGCTGGGAGAGCAAAATAAGTTGCTGCTCGTGCCGGGGGTGCTGGCGGGCACGCAGGCGCAGAGCGTTTCCCGCTGGGTAGCCTGCACCAAGAGCCCCCTGACCGGCTGTATCGTCCGTTCCTGCAGCGGCGGCGATTTCGGGGCGTGGATGAAGTTCGCCGGTTACGACTTTATTTTAATCGAAGGAATATCCGAGAAACCCGTATATCTCTATATTTCTCCGGAAGGCGCCCGACTTGAGGACGCCGCCGGACTCTGGGGTAAAGACACGGTGTACACCCAGGATTGGCTTATCAGGGAGTACGGTAAAGATACACGCACCGCCTGTATCGGCCCCGCGGCGGAAAAGCTCGTCAGGTTCTGCGCCATCGTGTCAGGTCGGAGAACGGCGAGTCGATGCGGCGGGGGCACGGTGCTCGGCTCCAAGCGACTCAAAGCCATCGCCATTAAGGCTAAAAGGAGCCTGAATCTTTACGACCCGGCAGGCTTCGATAAGCTGGCCAGAGAGCAGATTAAGATAATGCGGGCCAGCAAGGACTATGCCTACAACAAAGAGTACGGCACCACCGAGGGTGCGATTACCCGCAATGACCTCGGCGTGTACCCGGTAAAAAATTTCCGCTACGGCCAGCTGGAGGGCTACGAGAAGCTGGGGCCGGAAGAATACCGCAAGATGAGGGTGGGCGAGTTCGGCTGCTACGGCTGTGCGATGCGCTGCGGCAAGATACACGTGGTAACGGAGGGCCCTTACGCCGGGGCTAAGAGCGAGGGGCCGGAGTACGAAAGCTACTGGGCGTTCACGGGGCCGATTGGCAATACCAATATAGAGTCGACGGTCGCCGCCGACCAGCTCTGCGACGACCTGGGACTGGATACCATCAGCACCGGAAATACCATCGGCTTTGCTTACGAACTTTACGAAAAAGGGATTATAACTAAAGCCGATACGGATGGACTGGAGCTTACCTACGGCAATCACGCCGCCATGGTGGAACTGGTAAAGAAAATAGGAAATCGGGAAGGGTTCGGGGACCTGCTGGCCGAGGGCACGGTGCGCGCCGCTGAAAAAATCGGAAAAGGTGCCGAATACTACACTATGCAGTCGAAGGGACTGGAGTTCCCGGCCTACGAGCCGCGCGGGCTAAAAGCCACGGGGTTCGGCTATGCCACCTCGACCATCGGGGGCAGTCACGGCAACGGCTCGCTGGCCTTCCAGGAATGGGGCACGCCGGGTTCCGGGGCAATCGACCGTTTCGCGGAGGAAGGTAAGGCGGAAATCGTTATCGCCAACCAGAACCGGGCCGGCCTGGAGGTCGGCATCGTCTGCGCCTTCGCATTCAGCTGCGGCAACTGGTACCAGAAACTCTTTCCGGAGATGCTGCGCGCCGTTACCGGCATCGAGGAGTTTGCCGACTGGGCTTACCTGGGCAGGGTGGGGGAGAGGGTCTGGAACCTCGACCGCGCTTTCAACGCGCGTGACGGCTTCGACCGCCGGCACGATACCCTGCCTCAACGCGTCCAGACCGAGCCGCTGCATGTCATTGACGCCGAGGGCGAGGGACAGATGGTGCGGGACCTGGAGGGCTTCCTCGACGTATATTATAAACTCCGCGGCTGGACGAAAAACGGAATTCCAACGCGGGAAAAACTCGAAGAACTGGGTCTCGGCTATGTCGTCAGTGACATGGAGCCGTTCCTGAAATAAATGCAAATCCCGTCATTCCCACGAAAGCGGGAATCCAGAAAAATTAACGGAGGAAAAAGATGGACCTTCAATTGAAAGATAAAGTGGCGCTGGTGACCGGCGCCGGCAGTCAGATAGGCTACGGTAAGGCTATAGCCGTAGCGCTGGCGGAGGAGGGCTGCGATATCGTGGCGGCGGATATTGATATTGACGGGGCACAGCAGACCGCCGCCGCTGTCGAAGCCCTGGGTCGCCGGGCCCTGGCGGTGAAGGCCGACGTAACCAGGCAGGACGAAGTCGACTGCATGGTCGGGAAGGCGATAGAGAAATTCGGCAGGATTGATATACTGGTCAATAACGCCGGCGCCAGCAGCCAGCTGCGGCCTTTCATGGAGATGACGGAGGAGGACTGGGACTTCGATATCCAGACGAACCTCTACAGCCAGATGAGGGTCGCCCGGACGGTGCTGCCCTACATGATAAAGCGGGGGTACGGGCGGATTATCAATACCTCCGGCGGGCAGGGGATTCCCGGTATATCCATCTACGGAGCCGCCAAGGGCGGCGTCGTCCAGTTCACCAGGGCGCTGGCGCGGGAGGTAGCGTCTAAAGGGGTAATCGTCAACGCCGTCGGGCCGGGACTCGGCAAGACCGGCCTCGTATACCGCGCCCCGAAAGAAATGCTCGAAGGAGAAAAACGGGCTTCATTGCTCAAGCGACTTTGTGAACCTTCCGACGTGGCGCCGGTGGTGGCTTTCCTGGCCTCGGACAGGTGCAGCTACATGGTGGGGCAGCTGGTGCAGTTGAGCACCTCTTAGTCCGGTAGCAGCCTATCCCATGGCTGTCCGGCTGGGGCACCGGGATTTCGATGACCGCCGGGCAGTCCAGAAACCACCTCGATGCTTTCCCCGGTCACTAAAGCAGCCGTAGCTTCGGCGCCGCTCATGCGGGGCATTATTCCCTCCTTACCCTGATACGCTGTTATAAATAATTATGGTACAAAAAAGGGAATGTAAGGCAACCGCGAGGATGCGGCAGACATGCGTGCGTACACAATAATACGCGAGTAGCTGAAAAAATAATGTAATAATATTGATTACGGCGGGGGTGTGAAACGCTGTAGTTTATCGGTTGCTGCGCCTGGTCGCAGCAATCAGGTTTATACCATAGTTGATTAATTACACTGTTATCAGACGGATGTTTGTCTAATCAGTGTTACACTTGTATTAATATTGATATTTTCAGGAATGGGTTCTTCGTGTCATCGTCCCGAGCTTGGTCCCGTATACCTTATCGAGAAGTGACTTGATTTCCCGGAGTCTTTCCGTATCACGGGATATCCGACTTAAGCGGTGGGTCGCCCACCTTTCGATTTCGCTATCGGCCACGCCCAGTGCTTTGGCAATATTAATAGTCTCATTGGTTACTTTTTTAGAATAACCGGTACTCTCTTCAAACCTTGCTTGAACCCCACAGGCTATGGCTTCCATTTTTCTTAAAGTAGTCGGCTGGTTTCTTCCGGTACGTCCTTCAACCTGATAAATATTTGCCGTATTCATGTACTGACTCTCCTCCCGGGGTATAGTCGCTCCTGGCCAAGACCCTCCTGCCTGCTTGAAGGAGCTATTACCCGCAGCTGAATTAGGGATTAATAAAGTGTGCCTCTTTTATCTTTTACCCCCCTTTACTTCATATTTCCGTTTTCAAACGGCCAGCCTTTGATGGGCATGTTCCATTCCTCGAGGAATTCCCTGAAATCCTTCTTATCTATTCGGTAATGCCCGCTGGGCAGTCGGAAAGCCTTCAATCGTTCACTTTTTATCCACTCCAGCACCGTACTTTTACTAACCTGGCAATAAACGGCGATATCTCGTGATGTCAACCTGATGTTTTCTCTGGCATTTCTTCCGGTCAAAAGCAAACTCCTTAGTTTATTAACAACGATTATAACCTGTGTATTTCAATTGTTTTTTACGAAGCGCGCGTATTACACATATGATAGATATGCGGGATTACAAACAAATCACAAAGCCTAAGTGAAAAGTCACAAAAAAGTCACAAATATAGTACTTTTGTACGGTATATACGTCATCGGCGCTTTGTGATTCAGGCTCGAATGAGTAGTGACGATTCTATAAAAAAGTCACAAAATATCGCCGATATATCACAAAATAATCACAAATAGCGGCGCACTATATTTTTACCCATGAGGCCTTATATCCGTAATTAATCACGGAATGTGTTTGACAGAGCGTTATATTGTTGATAATATAGAATGTCTGGAGTCGTGAGAAAATGACGGATAAAAAGATAACGGAAGCCAAGGTACCGGACTTCGGGGTCAAGCATAGTGCTCGTTCCGGGCGTGTACCGGAAACGGGCATCGTGGTGAGGAGCAAGGTCTGGCTGGAGAAAGACGGCAAGTTGCTCATGGGGTGGGGACGGGTTACCCTGCTGGAGCGCATCGATAAGCTCGGTTCGATATCGGCAGCGGCTAAATCGATGAAGCTGGCTTACCGCAACGCTTGGCTGTGGGTCGAGGCGATGAACCGCCTGTCGCCGGAACCGCTGGTGGAAAAGTCCACCGGAGGGGCCAGGGGTGGTTACGCACGCCTGACCAACGAGGGGCGGAGGATTGTAAGGGAATATAAAGAAAAACGCAGCGACGTACGCCAGATGCTGGGAAAAAATATATAAAAAATTTTTCATAGCGTCATATTGATGGCAATATATCCATGCGGAAACTGAAAAGAAGCGGTAATTAACTATTAGAAAGGGATTTATAGATGAAAAAACTGTTATTGCTGTCACTAATCGGACTGATGGTAATGCCTTTCGTCAGTTCATGCACCACCGGGGAGAAGGCACCAATCGGGATGGCGGTTGAGTTTATGGACCATGCCGCCTGCGCGTATATCGGACAGGACAAGGGGTGGTTTGAAGATGAAGGGCTGGATTTAACTTCCTATGAGAGCTATGCCACCGGTATGGCTCTGGCTTCGGCGCTGGCCCGCGGCGATGTCGAGGTTGCCTACGTTTGCCTGATACCCGCTATCAACGCTTTTGCCAACGCCGGCGTGCCGATAAAAGTAGTGGCCGGGACGCATAAGTACGGCTACGGCCTGGTCGTCGATGGGAATAAGGTAAAGACCGTCAAAGACCTGGAGAATCCGGGGATACGCTTCGGCTGCGTGAGGGAAGGCGGCGCCGTGGATGTGTTGCTGCACAAGATAATCGACCGGTACAATCTTGACGAAGGTAAAGTATTGAGCAGCCTTCAGCGGATGAATCCGCCCAAGCAGGTGATGGCCATCAAGACGGGGCAGCTGGATGCCGCCGTGCTGCCGGAACAGTGGGCGACCATGGCTGAAGAATTCGGCTTTAACATGCTGGTGATGAGCCAGGATGTCTGGCCGGATATGCAGGGCAGC
>Ga0315550_1000735_pt1 | contig 20321 bp, 15 predicted proteins | sample SalMarSW160190MG_2_FD_203100 | JGI IMG/M metagenome (GOLD analysis project Ga0315550, IMG submission 203100) | Salt marsh sediment microbial communities from the Plum Island Ecosystem LTER, Massachusetts, United States - Salt Marsh Sediment SW1601-90 ... | reverse complement strand
ATCCGCGTGAGGTTCTCACGGAAGTATTCGGCCTCGAAACCGCCCGGCAAATGATTTCCATTCCACCTTCTCCCGGCGCGGAGATATCGGTCTCCGGCTTTGTCAGCCCGCCTGAGCTAAATCGCAGCAACCGCCGCGAGCTGACATTCTTCGTGAACGGACGCTGGGTTCAAGACTCAAGCCTGTCAGCGGCGGTGCTGCAGGCATATCACACGTTATTGATGGTTGGAAGATACCCCATCGTGGTTCTCTTCCTGCAAGTCCCTCCCGAGCAAGTGGATGTGAATGTCCACCCTTCGAAATCTGAAATCCGCTTCAGAGAGCCGGACCGCGTATTCGCGGTACTTCAAAGGGCGATCCGGGCGACTTTAATGGGGCATGCTTCTGCCCCTCACGTCGATCTTCATTCGACGTGGTCTCGAGAGGGTCTCTCAAGCAGCCCTGGTGTTATTAGCACGGACTGGGGGTTTGCAGGGGAATCGCCTTTCGACCCATCAGCATCCCGCCCTCTCTCACCTCAGGGAGTGCTTCCCACCGCTACAATCCCTCTGCTTCGGGCTGTAGGGCAGATTGGAGCGGCATATCTCGTCGCTGAAGGCCCTGATGGGCTCTACCTGATCGATCAGCACGCTGCTCACGAGCGTATTCTATTTGAAAAAATGATGGCTGAGAGAGACGCGGGAGCATTGGAATCCCAGAATCTGCTCGAAGCGCAAACGATGGAGTTTTCACACTCTGAAGCTGCTCTATTGCAGGAGAATCTGGAGGCGCTAATAGCGTTGGGTTTTGCTATCGAGCCATTTGGTGAGCGATCCTTCCGGTTGCGTGCAGTCCCTTCCCTTGTAACAGGGAAGGATCCATTATTCGCTCTGCGGTCCGTGGTTGAGGAATTTGAAGAGAATGAAGAACCGCTGGCAGATGCGCTTGAGGCCCGGCTTGCGGCTCGAATATGTAAACGTGTAGCTATTAAAGCTGGTCAGGTTTTATCTTTAACGGAGCAGCGACAGCTGCTCCAGGACCTGGAGTCGTGTTCAATGCCGCGAACATGTCCCCATGGACGACCAACGATGATCCATCTATCTGTAGACGCGCTGGAAAGGCAGTTCGGTCGCCGTTAGTAGAGAGCGTTATCCTCACTCGGACTAAAAGGTAGTATGACCGAAAAGGTGGTTCCCTCACCGACTTTGCTGTCAACCTCGATAGTGCCGTTGTGGTTTAGTGCTATACGCTTCGCGATCGCCAAGCCCAATCCCGTGCCGCTAATGAGACCTTCTCGGTCTGGCACTCTGTAAAAACGGTTAAAAAGTTTAGAAATACTCTCGGCTGGAATCCCTTTTCCGTTATCTGTAACCCTCAACTGTGCGATGTTTTCTTCCCGCTGCAACGAGATCCGCACCCAACCTCCTTTTTGGGTGTATTTAATCGCGTTGGTTATCAGGTTCAAAAGAAGCCTTTTTAACTGATTACGATCACCCATCAGCGGGGACAGTGTGCGATCGATGTCGGTCTCAAGTGATATTCCTACTGAATCCGCTTGTAGTCGCATAATCTCGATGCACTCTCGAACGAGCCCTTCGAGAAGTACAGGTTCGCGTTCGAACCGGACTCTTCCGGATTCGAGCCGGGAGAGCTCCAGGAAGTTAGTGGTCAGCTCATTCAGGCGCTGTACTTCGTTAAAGAGAGTTTGCCGGATCTTGCTGCGCTGTTCATCTTTTAATTCTGGTCGCTGAAGGAGGTGGATAGCTGCCGACAATGCAGATAATGGTGTTCGCAGTTCGTGGACCATCTCAGCGACGAGGTCGCTTTGCTTGAATAAACGTGTGTTCTCGATCGCGATTGCAGCCTGAGCGGCTAGGGCTTCCAAAACATGCTTGTCCTGTTCGGTGAATGTTCCTTCGAGTTTGTTCACAGCTTCAATCACACCAATCGTCTTTTCTTTTGTTCTCAAAGGCACACCGAGGATCGATTTGGAACGGAAGGATATTATCAAGTCGGTCTCGCGGAAGAAGCGAGAATCTCCAGGAGCAGTATCTACAAGAAGTGGTTCACGGTTTGTGAAAATCCATCCCGCTACGCTATTTTCTGGCGGTATTGCTATTAACGTGTCGTCAGAACGGAGAGGTACGGTAGCAGCTTCGAAATAGAGTTGATTCCTTTGCGGATTGTAAAGGAGCAGAGCGGCGGCTTGTGAGTCGGTCAGCTCTACAGCAGCGTCAACGATCATTTGCAGGAGCGTGCTCAGCTCTAGAGTCGAAACCAGATCAGAGGTCATCTCTAGAAGACGATCATATCGCTTGACCACCGCGTCGACGCTGTTATGGTTATTGGTTTTTGGAGAGACGTCTTGTTTCTTGGGGCTCACTCAGCACCTCTTGAAGGATCATTGGTAGTACATCAGCCACATCGTCATGGAAGACGAAATCCGCACGCACGTCAAGGTATGTTGGCTCGTGATTGATGATAACGAGTTTTGCACCAGCGTTCAAGGCAGGGATCGGCATCGAAGCTGCTGGCATGACTTCCAGCGATGAACCAGCAACCACGACTAGATCCGCTTCATCGATCAGGGCTTGCGCTTCACAAATGATTTTGGTTGGCAGCTGCTCGCCAAATAGGATGATGTCCGGTTTAAGCAAACCAAGGCAATGATCGCAATATGGTAAAGCGCCAGTTCGGACAAATGCATCGATCAATTTTCCTGCGTCGTGCTTTCTATAACATGAAGTGCAAGTCGCCTCTCGCAAGTGACCGTGGATCTCGTATACGCGCTTCGATCCCGCTTTGCGATGGAGGTCATCGATATTTTGGGTAATGATGCCATGTAAGAAACCAGCTTGTTCTAATTCGGCAAGTGCAGTGTGTGCTGGGTTTGGCTCAGCGTCAATCATCATTTTCACAAGCGGTCTAACCCACTTGAAAAATTCCTTGGGTTGATAGCGGAAGGAGGAGAGAGATGCAACCGTCATTGCGTCAACTTTATTCCAAAGACCGGAGTCAGGTGAGCGAAAGTCGGGGATTCCGGATCGAGTAGAGATCCCAGCGCCGGTAAGGGCGACCACCCGGCGGGCAGAGCGGAATATGGCTGCACTCTTCTCAATAGAGTTCGTGAGTTGAGAATCGGTCACAAACGCAATCAACCTTTGGGGGGAAGAAGGTATGTCTGTAGAGATTCAGCTAGTTTGCGAATTTGTTCGCTCACCAAAGAATCAGCATACGAATCTACAAGCGGTGATCCAGATTGTGAAGCCTGGTGCGCTTGCTCGGGGGCGGGGGAGACGATCCCAGCTAATTCAATTCCAAGATCACTTTCCACCTGTCTCCAGGGGACTTGTAAGCTTGTCCGTACGCGGTTAATTAATGCAAGTCCAACTTTCTTCGTGTTAACTCCGCTGGTTTCCAGTTCTTGTAGTACTGCACGGCCCATGGCATCCGAGGGGTAGACTGGTTCTACAACCAGGATGATGCGATCGCATTGCTGCAAAATGGGCTTTGCGTATGGTTTCAACCCTGCTCCCAAGTCAAGAATGAGCAAGTCGCACATGGATGCCAGGTTGGATACCACCGCTTCCATTTGAGGGACGGCTTGTTCAAGTTCTGTCTCTCGAGGATGGAACGAAGAAAGGAGCAATCGAACACCACTGGAGTGATTGATGATCTCTGCATCTACCGATCTGAGATGGATGTCCTTCAAAGATCTGGAGAGTACATTGGAAAGACCGGATGGATCCTGGATGTCCAGTTCCAAACCCATTGAGCCGTGACCCGGGTTAAGCTCGGCGACAATTACATCGTATCCTTTTTCGCTGAGTGTAAGTCCGGAGTTTAGGGCTAGTGTTGTCGTACCAATGCCGCTTCGAGATCCTAGAAAGCCGACGATTTGAGCATTCGCCTCAGGCGCTGCAACTGCTTGTGCAGAGCGAGCAAGCACCGCTTTCACATGCGCCGTAAGTTCAGCCGGGTGGGTAGGTTTGGTCAGGTAGTCGTCGACCCCTGCTTCAAAACCCGCTACCTTATCATCCACCATCGTTTTAGCGGTGAACATGATTATGGGAATATGTGCAAGAGCTGGGTTGGAGCGGAGACGCTTCGTTACTTCGTATCCATCGAGATCTGGCATCATGACGTCTAAGAGGATTAACTCTGGCTTGTCCTCCGCGGCCTTGGCAAGCCCAAGCGTCCCGTTGCTGGCGACGGAGATCTCGTAACCCTGGCGTTCCAGCATCAAGCCAACGAGTTTTAACGTGTCGACATCATCATCAATGATTAGTACTTTATTGGTCATCCGGAATACACCTTAGCGATGATCCATCTGCTTCAGGCAGTTTAACATAACAGTGAAGGATATTGCAAGAAGACAAATTTCCCCCAAAGGAATTTTCCAGCCGTAATAAGGGATTCTCTAGTGCCAGATCAAAGGGATCGTGAGTTTTTGTTTTTCTGAGCCGGTGCGCAGCGCAGGCGGAGGAGATCATTGTTCCTGGAGGAGGACTAGTTCTAATTAGAAACGAGAATCTTCGTCGCTCTGCTCCCATGGATTACATCGTTGTAAGTTGACCTCCATTTCGATAGGACAGAAATGAGGGGTATGTGGAAATTAGGATGAAGACTGGGTTTGTTTGCGGGCTGCGCTGCTATATAATCTTGTTCTATATGGATATCAAAGGTACCCAACCTAGATGACGCTTGATTTATGGGGCTTTTCGGGCAGCCCCTCGATTGGATTGTCGCTACGTCCATCTGGCTATTTCCTCCTCTTGGGGGAAATCGTACTGCTCCTGGCGTTCTTTTTTGCTCGAAAAGATTGGGCTAAGGTTCGTCGTCAGGTTGAGGTTTGGATTCGAGAACCTTCTTTTTTGCTCCTCCTTCTCTCAGCTCCACTCGCCGCTCAGCTCTTCATGCTTCGGCTTCCGACACCGTCAACGCTGGTTATTCCCGGCGTACCTCAAGGGGTCGAAGGACCTGCCTTTTCGATTTTTGGAGCATTCCCCTGGCTGCTCGCAGCTGGTTTCTTGGGAGGGGGACCTGCGGTTGTAATCGCCTTCATGGGTGGTTTAGCACGGAGTGCTTGGGAGACGCACAGTATCCTCACTCCGCTGCACATGGCGCTGACGGCTGCGATAGTTGCCTGGTTGCTACGTCAAAATTATCGTGAATGGCTGGGACGAACAGGACGCAATCCGCTCATCGCCGCCCTAATCGGCGGGCTTGCAATGGGGACATTTGGCAGTGTGGAGCATTACATATACAGCGGAGGAAGTTTTTATGATGCCTTCGATTTCACATTCTCACTGCTTCAACCCACGTATCTAGCAGCTTTAATTGAGACGGGTATCGCCGGCGGAATTTGTCTTTGGCTGCGTAATTCAAAACGCATACCTTGGCGTACACCTCAAAGATTTATTGTTGGGCCTTACAATCGATCGCTTGCTGCCCGGCTGCTCTCGCTTCTCGTCGTGGTTGGTGTTATCTCAAGCGGCGTGCTGCTCTTCGGAGACTGGGTCCTCGCACAGCAAGCGGCGCAAGACCTTATCGAACAGCAGATGCTTCAGACTTCCGATCAAGTGTCGAGCACGATCCCATATTTTATCCAAACTGGAAGATCGATCGAAACGCGCATCGCCGAGGAGCTAAGCCCCGCGGTACAAAGCAGGAGCGTCTCTGAAGAACAGATGAAGTCGTTTGTTCGGACCATTGCCTTCTTCCGAACACTTGCCGTCTTCGATAGAGACATGAATCAACTCGCCGTGTACCCCGCGGAGGGGATTCTGTCTGATGGGACGCCATTCGAGTTAGGTACAGCTTTAGAGGTTGCGCTCCGGGGCGTCCCGGAAGAGGTGGTCCTGCGACCGGATCGAGAAGCTGCATCAGCGCGGCTGGCTTTTATTACCCCCGTCCGGTCTCTTGAAACCAATGAGCCGATTGGTGCGGTTGTGGGGGTGACGGATCTGGATACCAATCCCTACCTCCTACCGGTTATCGAGATCATTCAAGAGCTTAAACCTGGTCAGGCTTTCATCATCGATACGAATGGCACGATCCTCGTCCACAATGATCCGCGCCGCTTAATGCTGACGTTTGAAGGCAGCGAGGATGGCATCAACCAGGTGGTTCTAGAGACAGCACCTGATGGCACTCGTCGATTGGTCAATCTGAATGAAGTCAGCGGTTACCCGTGGCGAGTTGTAGTAACCGTGGCGCAGAGTGAAGTACAGAAGCTCGCTTTACAGATCGCGGCTAACTTATTCATCGTTGTTTTGGCTGTCGGTTTTGTCATGCTCCTCGCGGTCTATCTGATCAGCCGGCGATTAACGCAGCCCTTGCGGATGATGGCGAGTATTGCCCAATCTATCGCTCGCGGAAATTTAGCACAGCCGGTGAAGGGTGAAGGTCAAGATGAAATTGGCCGTCTGGCTGTTTCTTTCGAACGCATGCGCAGGCGTCTTAAAGCTCGCCTAGATGAAATGGGTTTGCTTCTCACTGCGAGCCAGCAGGTGGCCAGCTCTTTTAACCTTAACGAATCGCTGCCGCCGATCCTTACTGGGATGAAGGAGCTTTCTCGCTCCGATTTTGTGCACCTCGCGTTAGACCCGAATGAAACCGACAATATCCGTATGGAGACCTACACTGCAGGCGATGACCCCGGGAACTGGTCTGCGCTCGACGCTCAAATTCTCGAACTTTGTGAGACCTCAGGGCAGTTCACGCTTGAGAACCCGACACGGGCGAAAGCCGTCCTGGATATTCAATCCCTGGATGTTCCCCTCGAGGCAATGACCGCAGTGCCGCTGCAGAATGAGGATGTTTTTGTCGGAGTCCTTTGGATGGGATACCGGCAGCCTCAAGTTTTCACACCGGATACGCTGCGACTCCTGTCAATTCTCTCAGGACAGCTTGCGGTCGCCGTAGTGAATGCGCGGCTGTACCAACAGGCGGAGAAAGAACGCCTGCAGCTCACTGCAGTGCTCGAGACAACGCCAGATGCAGTTATCTTGATTGATACGGATGATCGTATTTCGCTCGCGAATCCCGCGGCAGAAGTCGTCCTGGGCCGCAGCGCAGATGAAGCATTAGGTGAGTTGATTGAAGAATGTGTCGAGTCGAAAGAGCTGCTCGAATTGCTCGCCGAATCAGAGCCCGAATCCCGTTCGGTGGAAATCCGTTTGGACCAAGGGCAAATCATGTACGCTTCGATTTCGGATATCCACTCTCCGGATGAAGGCACCTCCGGTCGAGTGTGTGTGCTTTGGGACATCACTCACTACAAGAAACTCGATACATTGAAGTCGGAGTTCGTCTCAACTGTAAGCCACGACTTGCGTGCTCCCCTAACGCTGATGCGCGGTTATGCCACCATGCTCAGCATGGTCGGGGCAATGAATGAACAGCAGAAGGAATTTATCAGCAAGATTCTCACAAGCGCGGACCAAATGGGAGAGCTAATTGGAAATTTGCTCGATCTGGGCAGGATTGAGGCTGGTGTCGGGCTTGATGTGGAAACCATTTCACTAAGTTCCATCCTTGAATCAGTTATGGACACATATCGGCCCCAGGCCGTGAATAAGCAGATCACCTTAGAGGTGGAGCTTGAGGAGGAGATGGAGCAGGTAGAAGTTGATGCGACTCTCATCCGACAAGCGATTGCGAATCTGGTCGATAATGCCCTGAAATACACACCTGCAAATGGTCAGGTCAGTATCCGTGCCGAGCAGCAGGATGACTTCCAGATATTACAGGTTCAAGACAATGGGCTGGGCATCGCTCCCACGGACCAGGCACGCCTGTTCGAAAAATTCTATCGGGCTCGGGGACGCGAGAGTTTGAATATCAAAGGGTCGGGTTTAGGATTGGCGATCGTCAAGTCCATCGTTCAGCAGCACGGCGGGAGAGTGTCGGTCGAGAGCAAGCTTGGTGAGGGCAGCACATTCACCATCTGGTTCCCAATCCGTCAGCCGGACGTGTCGAGCGCAGTCGCAGAGGAGTGAGGCAGCAAAGCACGAAAAATTGACGCTGCATTCCAAACTCTGCTATAATCCGCACAACAACCGAAGAGAAAAGGCGTACATCGTCGGGAGGAGTAGGCCGATACGCGCTGACAGAGAAGGAGAGGCCAAGGACTGAGAGCCCTCCGCAGTGGCAGCGGTTGAAAGTCGCCCGATGCGCCCGCCGAAGAAACTGTTGGCAGCTCAACAGGAGTAGAGCGGCGCGGGTGAGCCCGTTACAGCGAAGCCTGGATGTTGGTCCAGAGCAATAAGAGCGCTTGTACAGGGATGTACGGCGAACTGAGGTGGTACCGCGGAGGTTCAACCCTTCGTCCTCATGGACAAGGGGTTTTTTGTTTAATGGACCACGTAGCAGATAATTGAAATCGAGGGATGAAGATTCATCATCTCGAGGAGGTAGATTGCGCGATGTCTGATTTCAAGCTTGCGAAGACCTACAATTTCAATGACGTGGAGAGCCGGATTTACCAAATGTGGGAAGATTCTGGATACTTCACACCAGAGATAAAGCCAGAGGTGAAACCCTATGTAATCTCCATGCCTCCGCCAAATGTAACCGGGGAGATGCATATCGGACACGCCATGTTTGTCGCCATCCAGGATTTGATGATCCGGCATAGCCGGATGAACGGCGTTCCGACGCTATGGCTGCCGGGGACGGACCACGCTGGAATTGCCACTCAACTTCAAGTCGAAAAATACCTTCTGCGGACCGATGAAGTAACGCGGGAAGAGATCGGACGCGATGCGTTTATTCAGAAAACCTGGGAATGGAAGGAAAAATATGGGGGGATCATCACTCAACAGCTGCGCCGTCTTGGGGCTTCTTGCGATTGGACGCGAGAAAGATTTACACGCGACGAGGGTTTATCCGCGGCTGTTCTGGAAGCCTTCGTTCGGCTGTATGAGAGAGGGTTAATTTACCGCGGGACTTACCTGATTAATTGGTCCCCGGGACTCCAAACGGCGGTCAGTGATCTCGAGGTGGAATATAGCGAAGAACAGGGTTTTCTGTATTACTTCAATTACCGCGTGGAAGGGTCTGATGAGCACATCCCTGTCGCAACGACCAGGCCTGAAACCATACTCGGCGACACAGCAGTTGCCATTCATCCCGAGGACAAACGGTACCAGCATCTTCTAGGAAAGACCTGTCTCGTGCCCATTCTCGATCGTCAGATCCCGGTCATCGCCGATGATTACGTAGACCTGGAATTTGGGACAGGTGCGCTGAAGATCACACCCGGACATGACCCGGCTGACTACGAAATCGGTCTGCGGCATAATCTACCGGTGATTAACATATTGAATGCCGATGCCTCCATGAACGATGCAGCTGGCCCGTACGCCGGCTTGGATCGGTTCGAATGCCGCAAGAAGCTCTGGGCGGATATGGAAGCACAAGGGCTCACGCTGAAGACCGAGCCGTACACATTGCAGATCCCACGCAGCCAACGCGGCGGCGAAGTCGTCGAACCGATGGTTTCAACGCAGTGGTTTGTTCGTATGGAGTCGCTCGCCGCGCCAGCCCTGGACGTTGTGCGCAAAGGAAAAATTAAGATCGTTCCGGAGAGATTTGAAAAGGTTTATTACAACTGGTTGGAAAATATCCGCGATTGGTGTATCTCGCGGCAACTCTGGTGGGGGCATAGGATTCCAGCCTGGCATTGCACCGATTGTGGTGAGATTACCGTCGCTCTTGAAGACCCCGATTGCTGTGCTCATTGCAAGTCAACGGCGATTAAACAGGACCCGGATGTACTCGATACCTGGTTCTCATCCGGATTGTGGCCATTCTCCACGCTTGGCTGGCCGGAGGATACAGAGGATCTCCGTTATTTCTTCCCGACGACGATGATGGAGACGGGATACGACATTCTCTTCTTCTGGGTAGCGCGTATGATCATGATGAGCCTCGAATTCACGGGTGAGATTCCCTTCGATACGATCTACCTGCATGGGCTTGTCAGGGTGAGCGGTGGGCAGAAGATGAGCAAGTCCTATGGGAATGTGGTAGATCCGCTGGATCTGATGGAGCAATTTGGTACAGATGCGCTGCGTTTTACTTTGCTGACCGGATCGACACCCGGCCAGGATTCAAAGATAAACCTCGAAAAGATTGAAGCCAATCGCAACTTCGCCAATAAGCTGTGGAACGTTGGGCGATTGATCATGAATACGGTCGAGCGTGGTTCATCCAGTCCCGATCAAGATGGCCCACCCTCGAATGCGGATCGCTGGATATTAAGCCGCCTGGCTCAGATACAAATTAGTGTTGACAGGCTTTTCGCAGCTTATCAATACGGCGAAGCCGGGCGTCAACTCTATGAATACTTCTGGGGTGAGTTCGCTGATTGGTATCTCGAGATTGCGAAACTACAGCTTGATGAAGGAGAGGGAACGGCTGGGCGGACGACGAAGATCATGGTGCAGGTCTTCGATGCATGTCTACGGATGCTGCATCCATTCATGCCCTTCGTCACCGAAGAGCTCTGGGGGTATCTGAAACGCACTTGTGAGGAGAATGACGCCGGTTATCAACCAGAAGGTGGCTGGGAAGAGGCTCTGATCGTTGCCAGATGGCCAGCACCAGATGAAGGAGCCGCGCAGGAATCAGAAAATGTTAAAAGTTTCCAGGTTTTTATGGATATCGTTACGGCGATCCGCAATGCACGCCTTGAAAAAGGGGTAGAGCTGAGGCGCCGTATACCGGCAGCGATCCAAGCCGGAGATGCTGCGGGATACCTTGCCAGTTTGAGCGCTGCAATTGCTGTGCTCGCCGGTATCGATTCTGGGCAATTTCAAATCGAAGGTGCTTTAGATGAACGTCCGGAGAATTCGCTTGCGCTGGTGATTCATGGGATTGAAATTTATCTGCCGCTTGAGGGAATGCTCGATCTTGATAAGGAAAAGCAGCGGCTGCAGGAGCAGCTCGCGGTCGCCGTATCGCAGAGTGGGCGAATCGAGGAGCTGCTGGCGGGTCCGTTCGCCGAGCGTGCTCCAGAAGGAGTCGTCGAAAGAGAGCGTGCGAAATTACGTTCGTTCCAGGAGACTGCTGAAAAAATCAAGCAGCAGTTGGCTTCTTTAGATTGAGGCAGCGCAGCGCTTTGTGTTTTGAGGTCATAGCTTAAACCTCCCGCAGGCTAAAAAACCCGGCGAGAGGGGAGATAAGGGGCCGACCTTTGCGTCGGCCCCTTAGATGTACCTTCATGCGTCTCATCGCCTGGTCGTTGTTTGCAGAATGGTTTCAGATTGAATTGTCTTCAACCATTATTGCGCCATGTACGGGATCGAGAAGAATACCAATGTCGTGATAATGCCACTGGCAAGACCACCAACGAGGATTCTTACCCAGCTATGTTTAATTTGCTTTGCAAGGGCGAGAATTCCCCATGCCAGCAACCCGCCGATGAGGGGGGTGAGCAAGCAGAAGAAAAAAGGTAGCACAATACCCGGCCATTCAACTCCAGAAAAAGCCAGATAGTATCTAAAAGCACCGCCGATTGACGCCGTTACCACGCCGATAATAACTGCCAAGATCGTGTCCCGCTTTTTGAAGTCTTTTGATGGTTCAGGTTTACCGAGTGGTTCTGTTTGATAGACCTGTGTGTAAATAGCCCGTCCACCAATGAGACCGCCCGCCAATCCATATACAACTGCAACAACAAGCGTGGATATTACATATGTGATATACACGGATAGTGCGGCGAAGGATTCAATATTTTGCAGGAATAATGTGATTCGATAAGGAAAGAAGTAGTTATACAGTGAATAAATCACCCAACCGATCATCCAACCCAATAACCAGTTACTGATGATCGCAGCACTCTGTTGTCGCTTGATATGATCCATCGCCTGCTGCAAAGCAATGATGATGCTGACAGCGCAAATCGCTGCAGCTACGAGCGTTAAAATGAATGACGGAATCAGGAAAGACCACAGGCTCCAAGAAACATTTGCGTTTATCCATTTGAAGATATGTTGGCTAACCCCCCATTCAAGGGCGCCACTAACTCCCCAACCGGCAGTGAGGATAAGCATCTCGTTCTCTTGAAAATCATCTATACCTCTTCGCAGCGCAAACGCAATGGATACCCCTACAATGATATACAGGACGGCGCCTCTTATTATTGGAAGTAGAATCGTCGATAATTCATTCTCCGGGAGCCTATCAACGAATATCCAATTGAAGCTGGCCAGTACTAAATTACCAAGGATTAAGCCAACGATGAGAAATGTAACGAAGGTCCGGATTTGTGCTTTCGTTTCAGTTGTGTTCATTGACAGTCCTTTGTGATAGCTAGGTAGCTGGTTTGGGTGATAGTTATTGAATGGTTGGATCAGCCATCGATTGGCTTTGGTCCAAAACGCGCTGATGCAACCAACTTAATAGCGTAGATTCTTTGCGAAACCTATCGGCGCGCTCCAAATGACAACATAATATGATGGGTTCTGAATTTGCGAGGAGGGTAGATAACGGTTCGGCACACCGGTCGGCTCATTCGCGCATCGGGGATTGTAGGGGTGCACCTATGTGTGCGCCCGAATAAATGGGGGGATTACCCCTTTGTGTCCTTGCAAAAAGCCCGCATAGGCGACGTGGCAATCTCGCGTATAGAACCGAGGAGATGGCTTCGTTTTGCTCGCATTGGACTAGTCGGATCGATTTTGTTGAAGAGTAGGTCGGTCGGTCCACACAATATCGAATCGAAGGGAGCTGTCCAAAGCTCCTGACTAGATAGCTCTCACTAGCTTGAACACGAAAATCTGCTATCGTTGTACGGAAACAAATGAAAACATTTTTTCCCCCAGCCATAAAGCGCAGCGGCTATTTGTCCCTGAAGTCGATCGTGCCCGGTTTGGCCATTATCGTCGCGATGAACCTCCTGGCGGTAACTAGGCTATGGCCCAATGATCCGCTCTGGAGCATGGCCTCGACGATCATGCTTTTTTCGATGCCCTGGATTACGTTGATCGTCCTCAGACAATCACCCGCAGTCTTTGCGTACCGGAGCGATCGAGCCGGGTTGAATTACGCCTGGGGTGTGCTCGCCGGAGCGATCTGGCGTGGGTTGAGCATGCTCTTTAACTACCGGATCATCCATGCCGGGACTGGTCCCGTGGTAGGGATCAGTGTGCTCCTTATCGGATTGATCTGGGTGCCATTTATCGAGGAGACGTTTTTCCGTGGGTACCTCGGGAAAACTTTGAACGCCAACCTGGGTCCTGCAAAAGGGATCTTCCTGCAGGCGGTTCTATTTACCTTTCAGCCTGTTCACTGGCAGCAGGGTTGGCTCTCGCTCATCAGCGTTTTCGCCTTTGGCGTTATCGCCGGCTGGCTTGTTGAGCGTTGGGATTCCATCTGGGCAGGCTGGGGTGCACACGGTTTTGCGAATGTGCTCCCCGCGATCCTGCGCCTATTCGCATAGTCAATAAATTAGCTGTGGTTCGATACGATCTCATTCAATTCTTATTCTTCAAACCCGATGTGTATGATATACTGCGGCGCTTGGAGGCTGCATGAAGCGAAACGGCATCAATTTGCAGCGCTGGGTTTCGATTGCGTTGCTTTTGGGATCTGTCGCGCTTTTCTTTTTCCAGCTTGTCGCGTACAGCAGACAGAGATCTCGTCTACCTCTTGAACTTACGATCGCGGGAATTCAAGTGGGGGGACTCGATCAATCGGAAACCCTTGAACGCCTCCTGCAAGTCTACAGCTCGCCCATCGAACTCTATTACGATGAAAATCTTATCCTGCTCAATCCGGCGAATGTTGGCTTCCGCCCCGATACGGATGTCATGTTGGCGGCAGCGGAGCTTGAACGAACCGGTACACCTTTCTGGGCTGGGTTTTGGGATTTCTTATGGAAGCGATCGGGTGAGCCGCAGAGCGTTCCCTTAAAGGCGGAATACTCTGTTACGCAACTTGAAGAATATCTGCGAGATATTGGTGCGCGTTATGATGAACCTCCGATTCCCGCCGAACCCAGACCTGGAACTCCCTTCTTTACATCAGGGACGCCTGGCCGTGTGCTGGATATAGGGCGTGCAGAGGAGCTCATCGGAGCCGTTTTGCAATCACCCAGCAACCGCAGTGTAAATTTACCCGTTGTTGGCAACGTCATTCCCAAGCCCACCCTGGAAACGCTGGAAATTCTCCTCAGGCAAAATATCGAGGTGGATGATTTTAATGGGTTGGTCGTGATCTATCTGACCGATCTAAGAACCGGTGAGAATTTCCATTTCGCCACTCTCGGTGGAGTGGATCTCGATGTTGAGCCTGATATCGCTTTCTCGGCGGCATCGATCAACAAGATTAGTATCATGACGGCTTTGTTCCGCTACGAGGATGAGCCCTTAGACCCGGAAACTGAACGCTGGCTCGTCGAGATGATTACCGAATCCGGGAATGACCCCTCCGATTGGATCATGCAGCAGATAGAGACGTACGATGTCGCTGGACCGATCCGCGTCACTGAAACGATTCAGGAATTGGGCTTCGAGAATACATTCATTGCCGGTTATTATTACCTTGGTGCACCCCGGTTGAGGTCCTATAGAACCCCTGCCAATCAAAGACTGGATATCGACACCAATCCGGATCTATACACACAGACGACAGCATCGGACATGAGTTTACTTCTTGGGGACATCTATGCCTGCGCGGAGGGCGGCGGGACGCTCCTGGCAGTCTTCCAGGGAGAGATTACACCGCAGGAGTGCAGCCGAATGTTGGATCTTCTCTCCGAAAATATCCTCGGAACTCTACTTAAAGCAGGAGTACCTGAAGGGACACGAGTTGCGCACAAACACGGTTGGCGGAGCTCCCCTTTGGATATGATTGGTGACGCTGGGATCGTGTTCAGTCCCGGGGGCGATTACGTGCTCTCAATATTCCTCTGGAATGAAACCGAGATGGTTTGGGAGCCCACGTCCAAGCTCATCGCCAATCTCTCGCGCGCGGCGTATAACTACTTCAATCCACCTATTAAATGACCGATTGGTCTGATCCTGAGTCCAATTCCCAATATGGGCCGTGTAAACTGGACAGTAATACTCCAGAATAGGATATTTGTTCAGACTGGCGGTGACGGTCAACACTGGAGACAGGTTCCCGATTCATGTATGTTTTGTGTGTATTATTCGCGGAGGAAACGAATGGCAAAAGGACGCATCGTCGTCGACGAGGAGCTCTGTAAGGGCTGCGAGTTGTGCATATCGGTCTGCCCGAAAAATGTGATAAAGATGGCCAATGACCGTTTCACCCCCCAGGGTTATCACCCGGCAGAACTCGTCGATCCTGACGAAGAGTGCACAGGCTGTGCGATTTGCTCGATCATCTGCCCGGACGCGGCGATAACTGTTTTTCGCATGGTTCCGGCTGATAAAATCAAATCGACTAAGCCCTAAGGAGGTCCGATAAAGTGGCAAAGGAATTGCTTAAAGGCAATGTTGCTTTCGCCGAAGCGGCGATACGCGCCGGCTGTGAGGCTTACTACGGTTACCCAATAACACCTCAAACAGAAGCTCTCGAGCATATGGCAAAGCGAATGCCGGAGCTTGGGCGCGTTTTTCTCCAGGCCGAGAGTGAGGTCGCGGCAATTAACATGGTCTACGGCGCCGCGTGCGCTGGCGTCAGGGTCATGTCTTCCTCCTCCAGCCCGGGCGTGAGCCTTATGATGGAAGGCTTGTCCTATATCGCTGGTTCTGAAGTTCCGGTCGTTCTTGTGGACATCATGAGGGGCGGTCCTGGTCTGGGGAATATCGCTCCCTCGCAAGGAGATTACAACCAGATCGTCAAGGGGGGCGGACATGGCGATTATCGCGTCATCACTCTGGCACCGGCTACGATACAGGAGCTCATCGATCTGACGGTTGAGGCCTTCGACATCGCCGAGAAATACCGCTGCATCGTCGTAGTTCTTGCGGACGGCAGCATTGGGCAGATGATGGAGCCCGCAGAGCTGCCGCCGATGCAGGACGTGCGCAAGCGTGAAGATCGACCTGCGTGGTCGTTGACGGGTGCAAAGGACCGTGATCCGCGTGTGATCACTTCGATCTACATCGATCCATTCGAAGAGGAAGTCTTCAATCTCAAGCTCGTTGAAAAGCAAAAGGAGATCGAGGCGAATGAAGTGCGATTTCGTTCTCTGCATCTGGAAGATGCGGAAATTGCCGTCGTCGCCTATGGGACCGCGGGGCGAATTGCCCAATCTTCTGTGAAGCAAGCGCGTGACGAGGGAATCAAGGTTGGCCTGCTGCGCCCGATCTCACTCTATCCATTCCCTTACGATGAAATTGGGAAAGTTGCAGATCAGGTTAAACGGATCCTGGTAGTTGAGATGAGCGGTGGGCAAATGCTCGATGATGTCCGTCTTGCGGTTAATGGCAAAGTCCCGGTCGATTTCTACGGGCGGATGGGGGGGATGGTCCCCCTCCCGGATGAGGTTTTCGAGCAGATCCAAGAACTCAATGAAAAGGCGAACGCCTAGCCTGGTTTGGAGGCTTTTTAATGACCGATAAGAAAATGGCGGAAGCTCTAATTTTCAGTAAGCCGGAAAGTTTGACTGACGTCCCAACACACTACTGCCCAGGGTGCACACACGGTGTAGCCCACCGCCTTATCGCCGAAGTCATTGATGAGATGGGTGTGCGTGAGAATACGGTTGGCATTGCACCGGTTGGCTGTTCCGTCTTTGCCTACAATTATTTCAACATGGATTTTGCCGAGGCTGCCCATGGGCGTGCACCGGCTATGGCGACAGGGTTTAAACGTGTGAATCCGGATATGAACGTTTTTACTTACCAGGGGGATGGGGATCTAGCCTCCATCGGTGCAGCCGAGATCCTGCACGCTGCGGGACGCGGCGAGATGATCACGGTGATATTCATTAATAATGCGATTTATGGGATGACCGGCGGACAGATGGCGCCGACAACGCTTCCCGGTCAGAAGACGACATCATCGCCGCTTGGCCGCGATATTGAGACCCATGGTTTTCCGCTGAAGATGTGTGAAATCCTGTCGCAATTGGATGGATCTGCGTACATCGTCCGCCGGAGCTTGCATGATGCAGCGAACATCCGTAAAGCGAAGAAGGCAGTCAGGCAGGCTTTTGAAGTGCAGCGCCAGGGACTGGGCTTCTCGATGGTGGAACTGCTGTCGAACTGCCCAACGAACTGGAGGATGACTGCGAAAGAATCACTCGTATGGATCGGTGAGCACATGGTTCCGGTATTCCCCATCGGTGATTTCAAAGTCCATCCAGCCATTGTTGAAAGCAAGAAGGGATAGCAACATTATGCAGATAGAGATCATCATTTCTGGCTTTGGCGGCCAGGGAGCGCTCTTCGCCGGACAATTACTGGCCTACACGGGATTGGATAACGACTTGCATGTAACCTGGTTCCCATCCTATGGTCCTGAGATGCGCGGCGGCACCGCACATTGTGTTGTCATCATCAGTGATGACGAGATCGGCGCGCCGATCGTAAGGAATCCCGCAGCCGTCATTGTGATGAACATCCCCTCCTTGGAACGATACGAACCGCTCGTCCGGCCGGGCGGGGTGCTCGTTGTGAATACCTCGCTCGTAGATCGCAATCCGGAACGCGAGGATATTAGCGTTGTTCTCGTCCCTGCAAATGAGATCGCCGAAGAGCTCGGCAGCCTGCGGCTGGCCAACCTGGTCCTTCTTGGTGCGCTTCTCGACAGACTGGATGTACTCTCAATAGAGCAGGTTGGTGAAGGTTTGAAGGAACACATCCCCGCTCATCGCCGGAACTTGCTCGACTTGAATCTCGAAGCGCTGCGCCGGGGGGCAAAACTGAGCAAAGCGCAACTGGAGCCTGCTTGAGTTGGCGTAGTTAGTACACATTGAGAATGAAAAGGGCTGTTTGAAAAGCAAAATCAAACAGCCCTTTTGCTTAAGCTGAATATCGAATTAAAAGCAGTGGTTCAAGAGGTAATCTTCGCCCCACACTGGGAACATTTTTTTGCCCCCGCCGTGAGGATATAGCCGCACTCGCCACAGGCGATGGGTTGATTCGGACCCAGGGGGGCGCCGCAGGCCACACAGTGCGGCGCGCCTACAGGATTGGCTGTACGACAGTATTCACAGGACAGCCGGCGCAGTCTCTCCGAGAGATTGTAGGAAAGACCGAGGGATTCAGCGGTTTGAGTAATTGTCTGCCAGATGCGGGTTGTGAGCTGCAGGGAGGTGATATCCTGGGCGAGGTCGTCTATTCGATGCGCCAGCGACCAGGGACTGCGCAGCGCCATGAGAGCTGTCATACCCAGGCTGGCGGCGACGCCAATCCAAGCCTGCTGTCCTAGCTGGACATGGACGCCATCCTCCACCTTGTTCAAGTGGATTGTGATTGCCGTTCGCCCGCCGGAGGTATTCCAGCGTGGGGTGGCGATCTGGACAATGCGCTGCTTGCCGCTGCCGATTTTCTTCGCTTCAAGGTTGCCCTGGTTGAATTCGGCGACGAGCGCATCGGCGAAATCAGAGGGGCTGACAGGTCCATGGAAGGTCTTCTTTCCCATGGGTTTATTTTGTAAAAATTGGTTCATTCGCATCGCCTTTCGTGCGTGTAGTATAATCCGCCGGCATTCAACCTGTAAAGTATGGAGCACTTGTTTGAAGTTTTTTGCGTGGCTTATGATCCTCGGCTCGGCACTGCTCTTGCTCAGCTCAGCATCGGTAGCAGGAGCCTCGCCGCACGCCCAGGATGCGACCGTAACAGGAACGCCAGAAGGGCCTACGATACTCGTTCCCGAGCAGGTTAATGTTCGCACTGGACCCAGCACCGATTACGAAAAAGTCGGCGTGTTGATTGGCGGTCAGCGAGCACCTGCGCTGGGTAGGTCACCGGGGGGAGAATGGATCCAGATTTTCTATCCCGGCGTCCCTGGCAATCTGGCCTGGGTATACGCTCCATTTGTTGTCTTGGATGCGGATCAGCGCTTGCTGCCGATCATCGAGCCGCCTCCTACGCCGACGCCGCGGGTCACGGCGACGATCGATCCCACCCTGGCTGCCCAGTTCAATATTGGTGGGGCGCCGCCCACGCGCCTGCCAACCTTCACGCCCGCAGAGCCTGTTGTACAGCCGACATTCGATGAGACGCAAGCGGATCTATCCGGTGGGTTTCCACCCATCCTGGCCATTCTTGGTTTGCTCGTTGTCGGTCTTTTTGGCACGGTCATCTCCGTACTGCGCGGGGGTTAAGTTTCACTTCCGGCCCTTTTCGTTTCCATAAGCTTTTTCAACTCATGCGAATAGTCGCTGCAGTCCTGAGGGGCTGTCTATAACTCTACGATAAGGCAGAGCTCATTATCCTGAAGACCTTCGTGCGTTGAGGGGATTGAATCCTCTTGAAGTCCATATGTTACCGATGTAAAGTATAAGAGACATAACGGGGAAGGGGGGAGAGATCCGTACTCAAAGGTTTGCTTTTAATCCAAAAGAGGGTGTATAGGCGTCTTTTTATCCACATATCACACGCTGGCACGGAATATGTCGATTTTATGCTGTGTTCAAGCTCATTTGGGGTGGATATCCAGAATTATTTCTTGATATTCACTAGTTGGGCGCATTTTAGCGGGAGAGATATCATGGATAAGCCTGTAAAAGAACTAATCGACAATCTAGGATCAACCGACGATAGAATCCGGTTTAGTGCACTACAAAGCATATTGGAGCTAACAGAAAGCCAGGTCGATTGGGTTTATGACGTTTGGGATGATCTATTCGAGAAACTGGACCATGAGAATTCTTTTCAGAGATCGATCGCCATAATGTTGTTGTGCAATCTAGCCAAGAGCGATACAGAGGATCGTCTGGCTGATTCCCTAGATCTCTTGTTGGCTCACACTAAAGATGACAAGTTCATCACCTCGAGACAATGCATCCAGAGTGTTTGGAAGGTAGCAACAACGAGTGATCGAAGCAGGGTAGAGGTACTCGCTCATCTTGAAAGGCGATTTGAAGAATGCTTTGAGGAAAGGCATTACAACCTAATACGCCAAGACATCATTCAATCACTAAAGCATCTATATGAAGAGGAAAAAGACGACACACTCTTGACAAGGGCACAAGAGCTGATATTAGAAGAGAAGGAAGGAAAGTATCGAAAAAAGTATGAGGCCATTCTCAAGGCTATATGATTTGTGGGCGAGAAATGCGCCCAACCATTCGCCAGACCGTGTGAAAAGCAGCCAAAAGGCCACGAATTCTCAACTCTAGTAGCGAGTATCGACGTATTCCAATAGATTGACCGCCGAAACTGATGAAAGACAAAAAAAGCCCTGGATCA
>Ga0315550_1000734_pt1 | contig 20325 bp, 28 predicted proteins | sample SalMarSW160190MG_2_FD_203100 | JGI IMG/M metagenome (GOLD analysis project Ga0315550, IMG submission 203100) | Salt marsh sediment microbial communities from the Plum Island Ecosystem LTER, Massachusetts, United States - Salt Marsh Sediment SW1601-90 ... | reverse complement strand
ACACAACTTCCATCTATACAAACTTTCCCATTAGGACAGGCATTACAATCTAAAATATCTTCACATCCATCACTTAATCCTTGTCCGCACTCATCTAAATTATAATAATAAGAGCAATCCCTATTTGGAGTGCAACCACCATTTCCTCCATTTCCTCCACTATCTCCTCCGCCACCACCTCCACCAGTGCTTGGAGAAATTGTAGTAGTAGGCTCTTTTGTATCTAAAACATCTGTATCTAATTCTTCACCTGTTTCTGTTCTATACTCAAAAACAACACCAACTTCTTTTATATTATTAAAATTATCTAAACTCAAATCAGTTGCATTAATCTCATAATCATACCCCCCATAAAATTGTCTCCCAAACAACCAGTCCCAAAAACCTCTTTCAAGAGGAACAGAAATTTCTTCTCTTCCTTCAGCTGTCTCATAATAATACTCATTTCCCTCTGAATCTGTAAAAATGAACTTAATCTTAGTAATGTTCTCGCCTCCTCCTTTTAATTTAACATAAGCTGTTTGCTCTGCTTCATCTATCAAAGCTGATTCAATATTTGCCCCAAGACTTAACTTCTTTTCTGAACTTTTAAAATACTTATAAAAAGAAAATCCTATAATAAGAATAATTGCTAAAAGAACTAATATAATTGATATTATTAATATCTTCATCACCTTGCTCTTGTCTGATTTTTTCTCAAAAGAAACTTCTAATACCTCTTTTTTTCTCTTTTCCATAAAATTAGAATAATTTTGGATTTAATAAATGTTTTTACTTTGTTTTATCTTCTAATTTATTTGATTTTGGTCTTGCATTAATTAGTGCAGCAAGCAGAATATGCCTTAACCTTCCCACAGAAATCTTATTTAAATAATCCTCAGTAAAATCTAATTTAAATCTGCCCTTAAAATCTCTTATTCTTCTTTTTAACTCTTCTCTTCCCAAAGAATCTATTGGATTAGTATAATCAGAGATATTATTATGAGATTCAGTATTATATTCTTCCATAAAAAGGTATAAGATTTAGGTTTTTATTTATTACTGTTACTTCCATCTAACTTCAATATCATCTGTTCTTTCTCTAGGATTTATATCCAAATTCCCAATATTTTCTACTTTAGTAAAGATACCTGCTTTCCACATAATTTCTCCTAAAAATGCAATCATTCCTGCATTATCCACTAACAAACTATTTTCAGGAACATAAAATCTTGCTCCCCTTTCTTCACACATAATCTTGCACATTTCCTGCAGTCTTTCATTGCAAGCAACACCTCCTCCTAGCAACAATTCTTTCTTGCCTGTATGCGCTAAAGCTCGCTCTGCTGCTTCAATCAGCATAGCAAAAGCTGTCTCTTGTAAAGAAAAGCATAAATCCTCTAGTTTTTCTTTTTCCAATAAGTACCTTAATTTAGTAAGAATTCCTGAAAAACCGACATCCATACCTTTGACTGAATAAGGCAACTCAATATAATCTTTTGCGCTTGACTTTTTAGCAAGTTCCTGAATTTTTGGTCCGCCAGGAAAACCAATTCCAGCATATCTTGCAAAAGTATCAATAAGATTTCCTGTTCCAATATCAAGAGTCTCACCAAAAATCCTGTAATTTCCAGAAGCATAAGCAATTATTTGTGTGTTGGCTCCGCTTGCATACAATAAAACAGGATCCCTAGCTCCAGTCATTCTGCCTATCTCAAGATGAGCAATACAGTGATTAACTGGAATAACAGGCTTTCCTAATCTTGCTGCCAATTTCTTTGCAAACTTTAAACCAACAAGTAAGCAAGGAGCTAATCCAGGAGCATTAGAAATTGCAATTGCTTCAATCTCTTTTTCCTCAATCTCAGCCTCTCCTAAGGCTTTTCTATAAACCTGCTCTGCAACTTTTTCATGATGTTCAGCTGCCTCCATAGGAATTATCCCTCCTTTTTTAGTTGTATAAGAATCCTTAACATTTGCTAAAACCTTCTCATTATCCACAACTCCCACACCAAACGTATGTGCTGTTGATTCAATTCCCAGTATCATTTTCTTCCATTTCCTTAATATCTTTTTTTATTTTTTCATAATCTTCTATTGTTCCAATATCATGCCAATCTTCTTTAAAAACAAAGCCCCTAATATCCTTTCCTTGTTCAATAAAATCAATAATTATGTATCCAATATTTTCTTTGTTTTTATCAGAATTAATATAATCTTTTAAATCAGGAATAGATTCTTTAGGAAAAACATAAGCCCCTGCATTAATTAATGTTGATTTAGGTTCTTCAGGTTTTTCTTCAAAACCCACTATTTTGTCTTCATCCATTTCCAAAACTCCAAATTTCTTAACTTTCTCCTTATCTTTTAAATCATGTAGTGCCACACTTATTTTTTTATTGTTTTTAAAAAAATCAACAAACTGCCTCAATGGAAAACTAAAATAAATGTCTCCAAAAACAACAAAAATATCATCATTTCCTGCTTTTTCTAAAGCTAAAGCAAAATCTATAACGCCCCCTAATCTCTCTTCATTTGTCAAAGTTTTATCATTAATTATTTCAATCTTATTGTCTTCTTGTTTTCTCCAGTCAACAAATTTATCATAAAATTTTTCATTAGTAACAACATATATCGTATCTATTTCTTCAATACTCTGCAAGTTTCTAATTGTATACGACAAAAGGGGCATTCCATCTACCATCAACAAGGCTTTTGGCTCATTTATTGTAAAAGGATAAAGCCTTGTTGCATAACCTGCGCACAATATTATCGCTTTCATTAAAAAATCTAGAAAGAATGATTTATAAATCAATCGAAAAATTAAAAATAAAAATATTGAAAAAACCTTGGCCCTTTACTTTCTCCTCTTTTTTGCTGCTTTCTTCTTTTTCTTTCTTCCGCCCCTTGCCATCTTTGCTTCACAAACATTTCCTTTTCCATCTACATAGTATAAGTATCCGGTTTTTCTCTTAACAACGCCTTTTACAATAACTTTTCCCATTTTTTTAACCTCCTTTTACAATTTATTTTGAAACAATCTTTTTCAAAGATTGTTATTTGTTAACAATGATAATAATTAGATAAATCGCTTGTATTTAAATCTTTCTATTTTTCCGTCGAGAATTTTAAAATTATTACTATTCTTCAAAGGTATTTCTACAAGATGTGTAAAAAATTCTTTAGGCCTAACAGACAAAGAAAAAGGTTTGACAATTTTCTCGTCGACAATTTCTCCATTTTTCATCCAGATTGCAAGGAAAGGTTTGCAAAATAAAGAATGAATTGGTTGTCTCGTCGGTTTTTTAAAAGCAAAAAGCAAGGACTTTCTATTTTTTCTAAACATCATCCCCCTCATTTTTTTAAAGGGAGTATCACAAAGTTCTACTTCAACAAACTTTTCCCGAATTTTGATTTTCATTCTTAAAAATTTTATACAATTTATTTACATTTCTCTCATTAACAACATTATGGTGTTTGAACCCTCCTCCAAAACTCTTTGGGATATGCATTAATTCATGAATCAACACTTTATCCTGCTCCTCTAATGACATTTTGTCAAACCTCTCGCTTATTATCTCAATAATATAAACTGCTTTTATGTTCAAACATTTCTGCCATATTTTGGAAAGTGCATGGCATCTTGCAAGAGTTCCTCTGCTCTGGCTTCCCCTGCTTCTCACAGCATAAACACCAGAAAATTTCACATGCTCCATTCTAATTTTCTTAGCTATCTTATAAAGTCTGCCCATAATCTCTGGTGCTAATTCATATTTTATTGGCATTTCACTTCCACAATCTTATTTTTTGATTTAAGACCCTTAATGAGCCTTACCTCTTTTCCAAAATGCTTTCTCAATAATTTTAATAACTCAATATTAGTTTTATTGTTCTCAGCTTTTTCTTTTAAATTTACCTTATACTCGCAATCAGTAATCTGCACAATCTCCTGTTTTTTTGAATTTGGCTTTACTTTAATTTTTACCCTCATAATTGTCCAAAATAAGTAATTTATTTAAACTTATCTCCACTAATAAAAAGATGATAATTGAAAAATCTGCTGGGGTAATTATATTTTATGTAAAAGATAGTGAAGTTTATTTCTTGCTATTAGAATATCCTACATACTGGGGTTTTGTCAGAGGGAAAATAGAAGAGCATGAAAAAACAGAAGAAACAATAAAAAGAGAGGCACAAGAAGAAGCAAATATCTCAAAATTAAATCTATTAGAGGGATTCAAAGAAACTCAAGGATGGTTTTACAGGTTAAAAGGAAAGTTTATACGGAAATTTGCAGTTTATTTTCTTGCTGAGATTTCTCAAGAACAAGCAAAAAAAGTGAGGGTGAGTTTTGAGCATAAATCATTCAAATTTCTCAAACTAAAAGACGCATTAAAAATAATGCGCATTAAAAATGAAAGATTAATGCTAGAAAAAGCAGCTGATTTTATAAAAGAGCATAAAAAACAAAAAAAATTGTTTTAAATAACAATCCTCCTTCTTTCACAATATCCTCCACATCCACTATCGTTCTGCTTATAAAATATTCTTAATATTTTCTTTCCTTCCATCCTAAAATCAATATATTGAAGACTACCTACTACTGAAAGAAAATTTGGTCCATTTCCTCCAAGCTGAGATGCTTTAACTCCAAGTTCAGTTAAAGTAAGAGATTCATCTAACTTAAAATGAGTATCTTTATCAGCAAGTTTTACTAAGTTCATAAGAGACAACTGTAAAAAAGATTTATAAGCATTATTGTGATAAAAACAATATGATAAACAAGATAGCCACTAACATTTTCCAACTTTGTTTCAAAAAATTCGGAAGCTGTGTTTATCTGTTAAAACTAGAAAAAACTATTTTAATTGACACTTCAACAAAAGAAAACAAACAAGAAGTTCTCGAAGATTTACAAACATTAAAAATAAAACCAGAACAAATTGACATAATCTTGCTCACCCACCAACATTATGACCATAATGGCAACTTAAATCTTTTCAAAAAAGCAAAAGTTTATGACTCAAAAAATATTAAAGAGCTTCCCATTAGAGAGATAAAAATAATTAAAACACCAGGACACTCAAAAGACAGCCTATCTTTTCTCTACAAAGATGTTCTATTTTCAGGCGACACTCTCTTCCATAATGGCATTGGAAGAACAGACCTCCCAGAAAGCCAGCCAGAAAAAATGCAAGATAGCTTAGAAAAACTAAAAAAAATAAATTATAAAATTCTCTGCCCAGGGCATATTGATTAGCTTTTCGCCATAATTTTAACAACATCCCTGTCTTTTAACTCACTATCTTTTCCCAGTTTCTTTCCAGTCCTGCAATCTATAGCAGATATAAAGCTCTTACCAATATCAGTATGAATAGAATAAGCTAAATCTAGGGTTTTAGAGCCAGAAGGCAATAGGTGAGCATCTGGGAGTATATTCCCTTTTTTGCTGGTAAAATGATGCTCATTTTCAACAGGAAATACAGCAATATATTTTAAAAAAGAAAAAACAGCTTCATTTAAAACACTCTGCACACCAGTTGAATTATAAACATCTAAAACATCTTTTCTTATAATCTGTAAGGCATGTCTTTGCTGCTCATTTATCTCTCCAACTATTTCAAAATCTTTGTTTCCAGGAACATAATCTATAAGTTTATCTTTGCTTGCCTCACGCAAAGCTAATTCGCTCTCTGCAGAGCACGGAATAATCAAAGTTTCAGGAAATTGCTCTTTTAATTTTTTAATGTTCTCTTTAGCTTCTTTTCTGTCTGCTTTATTTGCAGCTATAATTATTGGCTTGCTTTTCTCCCTTATTTCCCTTACAAACTCTAAAATATGAGCGTCTGTCCAGGCTTCTCCTCTCTCACTGAGCTCTAATTTCTTCATAACTTTTTTTATATCTTCTTCTACTATTTTCAACCCAGAAAGTTGTTCTGCTAGCTCTAATGAGAGTTTAGATGTTTGACTCTTTCTAACAAGAGATTTCCAGTTGTTCTCTAAAATACCATATATCCACATCTCTATTTCGTCTCTTAAAAATTTGGCATCTTCAGCAACATCATAGCCTTCTGTTATATTTCCTTCTGCATCTGTTCTTCCACTTGCATCAAGAACATGTATCAATAAGTCAGCTTCTCTCAAATCATTCAAAAATGCGTTTCCTCTTCCCTTTCCTTTATGCGCTTCTGGAACCAAGCCAGCAACATCAATTAACTTAATTGGCACAAATCTCTCTCCTTTAACACAATAACCATGTTGGGGATTACATGTCTTGTTCCTTTCCTTTAGTTCTTTTAAGTCATTCTCAGGACAATTCACTCTCACAAAACCAACTCCTTGATTAGCTTCTATTGTTGTAAAAGGATAATTTGCTATTTCTATTTCTGCTAAAGTGCATGCTTTAAAAAACGTTGATTTTCCACAATTAGGCTTCCCCACAAGTCCAATTAACATATTATTTTTAAGAAACAAGTATTTTTAAGGTTAATTATACTGCAGGAAGTTCTTCATCAGGAAAACATATGTACCCTCGATTATTAGAAAATCCTTCGTAATGTAGTCTATTAATCTCTGGCCAAGAGACTCCCTCTGCACGAAGTTGCGAGAGAGTTTTATGTTCATAATAAAAATCAAGTTTCAAAAAGGTCCTATCTCTGTAATCAAAAAAGAACCCATAATCTACTTCTCCAGTCTCTGAATCAAAATAAAAGCTCCATAATCCAGATTCATTCCAACCCTCAATCCCCCTACTATTTGACCCAGGCACATCCCAAAGATCAAAAATCCAGTCCAATCTTTCATCTAATTTTCCTTTCTTTTGTGCTGGTCTATTTGCTGGTTTATTTGCTACTTTAGCTAAAGAGGTTTTTTCCAATAACTCTACACCTAAATTATCAAGTAATACTTTACCTCCTTTAATTAGTGAAGGAGTTGCCACAGTTATGCCAGACACCTTTAAAAAACGCCTTCTAGTTATGCTCTCTTTCATATAATACACAAAGAAATAGAGATATAAAAATATAACTATAATAGGAAGTATATTTCAGCTGGAAAAACTTTAAAAACACCTTCTTTCTTAAATTAAAGAGGTGCAAGCCTCAGAATTAATTCTGAGAGAAGAAGATAAAAATGCCAGAATATCATATTGTAAGAGACTCAAATCAAGTAATTGCGGATGTTTCCCTAGTTGATAGATTAATTGTAACCTACAACCCTCAGGGATTTGATAATGCCTTATACCTTAGAAATGGTGAAAAAGCACTCATCATTAACAACTATGAGGGAAGTTTAATTCTTATTGATTTATCAAGAACAGGACTAAATAAATTGCATATTGGAAGTAAACTTATAGGAGACCCACATATAGAAGTGTATGGTTCAAGAAAAGAAGGTTCAAGAATTGATTTAAACAGAATAGATATAAATTATGCACAAGCAAGATTAAAAGAATTAGAAAATTGGAGAAGAGAAGAATATAGAGAACAATTAAGAGAAAAATATAAGCTCATGGGAGGGTATTCTGTTCCACATAGGCTAAAGCAGTTAAATATTTCACCAAAAGGCTTAGAAGAAAAAATAGAACAAATGAGGAACTTAGTTGCTCGTTTAGAAAACCAACCAGGAAATACTTTTATTTCTGAACAAGTAGTAGAAATAGAAGAGCAATATAGTGAATTAATAAAAATACTTGACAAAGCTGCCAAAAAATTTGGATATCTCCCAAGAACAATAATTTCATCTAGACTAATAGAGTCTGTAGAAGAAGTATATTCTCTGATAATAAAGGGTTTTCAAGTTATAGAATGGCCCTTACACTTTCATCTTAAGGAAGCTGAAGATTATTGGAAAGATATAGATTCTTGGGGGGAGATGTAAAATGCCAGAATATCATTTTGTACCTGAACTTATTGAAACAAACACACTTCCTGCTGACAGAATTACTGCAAGTTATGAAAGAAAAAGTTTTAATAGGGCAAGACTTTTCCAATCAGGAGAAGCTGCTTTTATTTTGCAAGACTGTTTAGGTAGTTTAATTCTTATAGATAGGGCAAGAACAGGACTAAACAAACTACATATAGGCGAACTACAAATAAGAAACCCACATATAGAGCGTTATGATTCAAAAGGAAAAGCTGGTCCAAGAATTGATTTAAACAGAATAGATATAGATTATGCACAAGCAAGATTAAAAGAATTAGAAAATTGGAGAAGAGAAGAATATAGGGAAGCTTTAAGAGAAAGGCTTGATGGTTTAGGATGGTATTCTGTTCCACATAGGCTAAAGCAGTTAAATATTTCACCAAAAGGCTTAGAAGAAAAAATAGAACAAATGAGGAACTTAGTTGCTCGTTTAGAAAACCAACTAGGAAATACTTTTATTTCTGAACAAGCAAAAGAAATAGAATTTGAATCTCGCGTATTTAGGGACTTAGCTGACAAAGGTGCTTCGGGATTTTCAACATTTGGTATGACAAAAAAAGAGAGAAGAAAACCAAAAATAATTATAAATCCTGAAATTATCTCAAAGGGGAATGTTATTTATGATCTTATTAAAAAAGTTTTTGATTTTACAGAAAATCATGAAAATTTTGATCCCCAAAGAGCTGCAGATTACTGGAAAAATGTAGACTCTTGGGGAGAATGTAGAGTCGGAGATTATATTTTTACAAGATATGAAGCAGATTTCTGGCATCATTTGAAAAGACATTTTCCAAATAGCCCAACTGTAGGCTCTAAATTTGGAATGGTTGGCAAGGTTCAAGGGCAAGAATTTTTCTCAACACCAAGAAGTGTAATTGATTTTGCATGGAAAGAAGTACAAAAAAAAGGCTACAACGGAGAAAAAACAGTAATTGAATTAGATTTTGACTATCCAATCGGTTTAGAAGGGGTCGTAGCATTATCAGATCTTCCAGAAGGAACAGAAGTAAAACCAGAGGTTAGAGATGGAAAAAATGAAGTGAATATTGCTTATAATGTTATGAAGAAACCAACAAATCATTTAGTTATAAGCATGGGCCCTTTAGAAAAAGGTGGGGATGGTTTCCTATCAATATATCCTGGAAAATTCTGCCCTGAATTAGATGAAGACAAAGAGTTTTGGGATAGACATGCTTTCATAGGATAACTAGAGCTTAACAAAAGTATGCTGATTTATAATCTCCTGCATGTTTTTCCCCTGTTTCTCACATATTCTTTTGATAAACTTTCTTGCTAGCTCATTCATATTTTTAAATGCTTTTTCCCCAGCTAATTCCAAGCCATGGGCAATTATAGACATATCTCTCACCCTAATGACTCCAAACATCTTCTTTAAATCTTCTAAAGAATCTTCCTCAGCAATATAGTCTTTTAAGATAAACAAAAGAATATAGCCATCTTTTAAACCAACCTCAAAAGGAGAGTTTTTTTCAAAACCATAAATCTCCTTGCTTATTTTTTTATAATCTTCTTCAAACTTACTTAAATCAGGACCAGAAGTTTCTATGCCATAACTTTTTAATCTATACTGGGAAATTAGCTCCAGAACCCTATAAAGACGGCTTACAGAATCTTCAAACATTCCAACTTCTGCTTTTCTTAAAGCATTAGCATATAAATCAACAATAATATGAAGATTAAACTCATCATCCTTACTTCCCTGAATTAAAATCCTAAGGACACCTAAATTATCATATATAAGAGGGTCTAATTTTACATTGTACTGCTTTGACTTTTTCCTTAATAATTCAAGTTTGTGGAGAGCTGCCTTAAAATTAAAAGAATTCCAATGCAGATATGCTTCTGACAAAATCTCTTCAGTTTCTATTTTTCTTGGATCAGCTACTTTCTCCCTTAATTTTTTATAAAAAAAGATAGCTGCCCCGTAATTATAATGATTAAACAGCTCTCTTGCTTCCTGCCCTTCTAAGTCACCAAAAACCTCAAACGGATTTTTAACAGTAACTAATTTTTCAGTTCCAGGATTCCCTCTCTTTACTTCATCAATCCAGTCTTCATCAATATAAACTAAATCAAAACCAAAAAAAGCTCCAACAATTCCTGCACCAACAGACATTATCCTCTTGCCCCTTGTCAAATCAAGAATAACTTTCTTGTTATAAAATAAATCCAAACGCTTTCTTATTTTTTCATAAACATCAGCAACATCCATTTCATCGTAATTTAAAGTATCCACAATATATTCTGAAGGCTTTAATTCAGTTTGCCCAATTATCCTGTCTAAAAAACTCTCTTTAAACTCTTTTGTTCCTAAAAAATAAACTTTTTTAGGTTTTATTACTTTAATCAAAAGAATATAATAAGAAGACTCTAAACCAGCTGGCAAAATAAGCCAGTCATATTCTTCTTTAGCCTTATTATTTTCAAGAAATCTTTGCTCTATAAGTGGGAAAAGCTTTTCCCAATAAATAGAATTAGCTTCATCTATCTTTGTTTGTTTAACTAGCTCCAGCCAGCTCTCCCTTAGTCCTTCAAATTCTCCCATATTGTATACTAGAAAAGAGAGGTTAAATAATTTTCTATATCTAAAAAGCAATTCCTTCTAACTCTGTTTCTAAATCTTTTCCAGCAATCCTGTTTTTTCTTGAAACAGTGTTGACACAAATTTCCATAATTTTTTCTCCATCTTGAAGTCCCTCCAAATTATAAACTCCCTTCGAAGAAACAGTATCAAAAAACCATTCTCTTCTTTTTCTTTTCTTATTTTCATCTTGGGCTCTAATTATAACTAAAACACTTTCTTTTTCAGGATAATATCCTATATGTGCTCTGCAAGATTTCATTTTTTCTCCAGCTCCTCTTGTAAAATTAAAAGAAGGCTCATATTCATTAAACCCTAATTGATTAAGAAGATTTACATTAACATAACTTGCAAGATATTTTGCCCTCATCCTTAATACAATCAAACTATATTTTATAAATCCTCTCTCAAAAACTTTAAAAACAGTAAAACATTTAGAGGCTTATGAGCCTGTAGCTCAGTTAGGTTAGAGCACCAGTCTTATAAGGCTTTGCTCCAATAGGAACAAAAAGCTCTAAACTAAGACAGCTGGGGGTCCGCGGTTCAAATCCGCGCAGGCTCATTTTCTTATTAAAATGTCAAATATTGAAAGAACATTGTTTTTTGTGAAACCTGATTGCAGGAATCCGCACATAGATAAAGCAACTGCTCTGGAAATTATTAATTTTCTCGAAGAGAAACTAGGAAATGATTTTAAAAGAGTCTTAGGAATAAGAACCCAGCCTCTTTCAAAAGAGTTTTATCTGGATTTTTATAGTCACCTAAAAGAAGAATGGTCAGAAATTCTAAAAGAAATGACAGATGAATTTAATAATAAAAGCCTGGCTGTTTTTGTTTATGAAGGGCCTGACATTATAAGAAGAGTGAAACAAATTGCCGGACCTACAAAATATACAGACAATATAGGAAAAGGAACAATAAGAAAGGTATTTGGCAATCCAAACATGAAATACAGAACAATAGTGCATGCTTCAGACAGAGAAGGTATTAGAAAAGATTTTCAGACATTTAAAAAATGGGGCCTAATCCCTGCATATCTTTAGGAAAATTTATATAATTCTCTTACTTACATTATAAAATGAAAATCTCAATTTTAGGAACAGGAGATATTTCCAAAATTTCCAGACATACAGCTATGTCAAAACAAGAACTAAAAGTACTAATTGAAGAAATTGGAAAATTATTAGCAGAAAAAAGATGTGAAGCAGTTATAATACCTAATAAAGGGATTCCTTTAGAAATCTCAAAAATCTATAAAAAGAATGGTGGTAAGAAAGTTTTAGGAGTGGTTCCAGTTAAAGATAAAGACTATGGACTAGGCCATATAAAAGAATTTCTCTCCTTAATAGATGAACAACTAGAAGTAGATTCTTGGTATGATGCAGACGGAAAAGTAGCTGCTTTTGGAGATATTTGTATTGTAATCGGAATGTCCCCAGGAGTCATGAGAGCCCTAACAGCATTAAAATTCCACCAAAAGTATAGAAACAATAAGACAAAATTAATTGTATTTAAAAACACCCTCTCTACTAAAATACAACCAGAAATACAAGAAGAAATCTCAATAACTTATATAAATTCTATTAAAGAACTAGGAAAAATCATATAGTTAATCTTCTTTTTCTTTTGTCTTATTAGGTGCCTTACTAGACTTCTCTACTACTGGCTTTAACCTAAACATAATCATAACTAACACAAATAAAATAAGTAAAAGAGTAACTTCTAATAGTATGAAAAAGCTGCTTGTTTCTGAAAGTGTCTGCCTGAACTCCTCTATAACCTCTCCTGTTATTCCTGCAAGCTCTTCTCCAACTTCCTCAGTTTCTTCTCCTGCCATATTAACTTCTTCAGTAACATTAGTCTCTTCAGGAATGCCCTCTTCTTCTTGCGTTAATTCAGAAACAATCAAATCTGTAAAAGCATACTCTCCAAGATCAACACTATCACCATCATTATTTTTATCAATACAAGCATGATATGTCTGACTTTTTACTGCCTTAAAGGTTATCTCACACCCCTCTTCCTCTACTTTACAAGAACCAGCCTCTTCTTTTATAGAAGAGCCACATGGATTTGTTTTTAAGGAAATTGTTTTGTTTAAACACCCGCTAAGCCCGGTTATTCTTGCTATAACTCTATCGCCTTTAGCAGCAATAATTGGTTCTAATTCAAGATTTAATGTCCCTAAGCAGGTTTTTTTAGGCAAGACTGTCTTTACTCCAGAAGTCATAGGAAGACCTGAAAATTTAATCAATTCCCCAGAACCTTCTCCAACACCATAAATAGACTCAACTTTCAAGGAAAATTCCCCTTCTTCTATTGTATCTTTCATTGTATAAACCACTAAAAGATTTTCTTCCAAATCCTTAGTTAAGAAATACTCTAGTTCAACAGTTACTAAACCATTATCATCTGAATATGCTGGTTGAGAAAATCCTATTAAAAATTCATCTTCATCAACCTTGCCATTATTATTTTCATCAACATAAATTTCGATTTTCTCCAGCTCTGCATCATTTCCTGAACCAATTGCCTGAACTGTCATATTTGTTAATTCAATATCCTCTCCTTTTGCAAGAAGACTTATCTGTAACATTTCATTAATTAGATCTATAGCTTCTGGGTCATACATCCAAAAATGGTCTCCTACATCTTTGCTTCCTATACTTGCCTTGCTTGTTCCAGTAACCATCTCCACTGCAAACCCGACTTTGTCAAGAGAATCTGTTGGCTCAAGAGTATCATATGCCTCATTCTCAACACAATCAACAATAATATCATAAAATCCTGATTCAGAACTATCCCATATCATCTCAGAAGCAAACTGAGAATTTCTAATCAGCTGAGGTTCACCTCTTACATCTTCCAAAACATCTCCCCCAAACCATTCATCTCTATTTTCAACAATATATAATGATACATTTGCCTCTTTCGGACGGTTAATACACAAGTGAGAAGTACTCCTGACATAAACTTTTTCTGTAGCAAGATAATTATCTTTGATGCTCTGAATATCAGCACTAACAAAACTTGTTGCCAAAACTGCAATCATTAAAATCAACGTCAAACTTAACTTACTCACTTTTTTCATAGTTATTTCACAAAAGCCGTATATTTAAACATTATTGCAATTTAAAATATATTCTTTGAACTATAAAATTTTTTGCAGATAAAAAGTGGTAAAACAAAAAACCTTCCACAAGCTTTAAAAACATCCAGCCCATATATAATATATGGCAAAAAAGAAGGTGGCAAAAAAATCTGCAAAGAGAAAATCTTCAGGTAAGAAAAATGGGGAAAGCAGGCTGTATGCTTTTATTGCAAGTTTCTTCACTATAATCGGATTTCTAATAGCAATAATCTTATGGAAAAAAGATAAATATGTGATGTTCTATGCAAAAGAGAGCCTTATCTTATTTATAGGGTTTTTAATTGCAAGTGCAGTTGGATGGATTCCTGTAATCGGATGGCTTTGCTGGGTTTTTATGATTGTTTTATGGGTAATGACTTGGATATATGCATTACAAGGACAACAAAAAAAGACTTGGATTATTGGCGACTTAGCTGAAAAAATAAACCTGTAGTAATAATATAGGAAGTTTTAAAAACAATTTTCTTTTCAGTTATTAAACTCTAAAATTTCGCATCAATTCTTTAATGACCTTATGAGTAAATACTAAAATAAATATTCCTAAGAACGCAGAAATCCACAAACTCAAATTAAGATTTCTAGGAAACAAATAAATATCTAATAAACCCCAGATTCCTCACCAAAAATCAACAACTGCAAAACCAATCAACAAAGCATAACTAATCTTCTTCCATCTTTTCATCTCTTTTTTAATTTCCTTTTCTTTCATAGAAATATGATAAAAACAAACTTTAAAAACCTTAATAAACATCTGTTTTCAAGCCTCTTAGTGTATGGTTGGTGTAGAAGTCGAGTAACTTCTAAGAAAAGCTTATAATATGTATTATTCTATTGAGGATAAAGAAACTCAAGATAAGTTGGAGCTGGCGAGAGTTTGAAGATGAAAAAGATAATTATCTGGGGAGGTTGTGGACACGGAAAAACAGAACTAGGAAACCAAATATCAGCTATACTAAATATACCTGTCTATGATTTAGATAAAATTACTTTTAACAAAGAATTCACAAAAAAAGTTTCAGATAAAACAAGAGATCTAAGATTAAGCAAAATAATTAAAAAGAAAGAATGGATAATTGAAGGGGCTTATGCCGGAGAATGGATTTACCCTGCAATTAAAAAATCAGATTTTATAATACTCCTAAATATAAACCCAATTATTGCAACAAAAAGAGTGATTGTTAGGTTTATTAAAAGAAAGATTAAAAAAGAAAAATATAAGGGAGGTCCTTTATTTGATCTTCTAAGAATAATAGGGTATGCATATGGATATACTTATGACTACTACCCCAAACAAGTCAATCTAGCAAAACAATTTAACAAGAAATTCATTATTTTGAAAAACAATAAGAGGATAAATCAATTTATTAAAAATTTAACATGAACATAAAAACTATCTACGTAACATACAAACTCAAACTCCTTCTTCTATGATAAATCTTTCTAATCCCCCAAACACAAAACCTTTAAAAGCCAAAAAATTATGTCTTAATAAGGTGCGCATACACCAAACACGCCCCTGTAGTGTAGTGGCCAAGCATTCAGCCTTTTCGAGATGTGAGCTAACAAGCTTAACAGTCAACCTCCTTTAAGAGGTTCAAGACTGATAAAAACTCAAAAAAAGGCTGGGACCCGGGTTCAAATCCCGGCGGGGGCATAATACCTTTTTGGTAAATTCTTGGGACAACTTTTTACAAGTTGCTTAAAAAAAGCAATTTGTATAGAAAAATATGAAGATTGATCCCTACAAACATAAAGAAAGATATTTGAATTGGAAAAAGAAAACTAAAAAAGAAATTCCTAAAATCAGCAAGCAGAACTCTGATTTAATTTTACAATATCTTACAGATATGGAAAATGGGATTAATATTTCTTGTGTAAACAAAAAAGGGGCAAGAAGTTACATAAGGCTTAATGCACTTAAGACAAGGATGATTTTTCTTATCCAGCAGTTTGAAGCAAAGTTTAAAATACAAAATATTAAGAACATCAAAGAAGAGCAATTGTTTAGTTTTTTCGCAGATATGAGAAATGGAAAAATTAAAAGAAAAGACAAAAAGAAGTACAAATCTGTACAAGATTATGTTAAAATCTTTAAAGCTTTTTGGCACTGGTATCAAAAAGCAAGTAAAAAACAAGGCATAGAAATTCATGATATTACAGCAGATTTAGATACTTCTGGAACAAAACCAGAATGGGTTTATTTAAATGAGAAACAAGTAAAAACTCTCTGCAATAAATCAAAATATGAATATAAAGTTTTGATTCTCTTTTTATTTGATACAGGAATTAGAAGTCCAACAGAATTAATCAATATTAAAGTTTCTGATTTATACAGTGATTGTAAAGAGCTACATATAAGAGAAGAAATAAGCAAGACTTTTGGAAGAAGAATAAAACTTATGATCTGTTCTCAATTATTAAAAGAATATATTGAAAATAAAAAACTCAAACCAGAAGATTATCTTTTTCCTATAAATCCTTATATTACAAACAGATATTTGAAAAGATTAGGAGAGAGTGTTTTTGGTAATAAGAAAAGCTTAGCAGGACAAAAATATTCTCAATTAACAATGTATGATTTTAGGCATATTTCTTGTTGTTATTGGTTGCCCAGATACAAAAGTGAGTCTGCTTTAAAATACAGATTTGGATGGAAGAAGTCAGATAAAATTCATTACTACAGCGAACTTTTAGGAATGAAAGATACAATAAGTGAAGAAGATTTGTTAATTGATGTTACAAAAACAGAGCTTGAAAAAAGATTAACTAAAACTGAACAAGAAAACGAGTTAAGAAAAGATGAGTTTAAAAGAATGAAAAAAGAAGTTGAAGAGGTTAGATTGTTAATGGATAATACAAGAGCTAAGTTAAGGAAGCTTGAATTAAAATAAAACTATAATTCAAACCTCAATAGATTTATATACCATATATCACTAGGTGATATAGTAGTTAGAAATATACAAAATGGAAGCAATTAAAATTAATAAATTAACAAAGAAATTTGGAAACTTTACAGCAGTTAATAACATTTCTTTTAATGTGAAGAGAGGAGAAATATTTGGGTTTTTAGGACCTAATGGAGCTGGAAAAACTACAACCCTCTCAATACTATCTACTCTTCTATCTCCAACTTCAGGAGAAGCTATTGTAAATGGGTTTAATGTTACGCAGGAGATGGATAATGTAAGAAACTCAATAGGAATGGTTTTTCAGGATATGACTTTAGATGATGAACTTACAGCCTATGAAAATTTAGAAATGCATGGTAGGCTCTATGGTGTAGAAAAGGAAGAAAGAAAAAAGAAGAGTATAGAGTTATTAAAATTAGTAGATTTAGAAGATAGAAAAGATTCATTAGTAAAAACTTTTTCTGGTGGTATGAAAAGAAGATTAGAAATTGCAAGAGGTTTGTTGCATGAACCAAAAATTCTTTTTTTAGATGAGCCAACCTTAGGATTAGACCCTCAAACAAGAAACAAACTCTGGACCTATATACAAAAATTGAATAAAGATAAGGGATTAACAATAATATTAACTACCCACTATATGGATGAAGCAGATAAATTATCAGACAGAATTGCTATTATTGATAAGGGCACTATCATAGCTTTAGATACTCCAGATAATCTTAAAAAAGAATTAGGTGGAGATATTGTAACTATTGAAACTGAACAGAGTGAGAAGTTTGAGCAATTATTAAAAAAACAATCTTGGTGTAAATCTGTAAAAAGACATAATCATTCTGTAACAATTAATGTTAAAGATGCTGGTAAAACAGTTAGCGATATTATAAAATTAGCTGACAAAAATGATATTGCAATAGACTCAGCAAATATCCATAAACCAAGTTTGGAAGACGTTTTCTTATATTTTACTGGAAAAACAATAAGAGAACAAGAGGCTGACTCAAAAGATGCAATGAGAAATAGGGCAAAAATGTGGAGGCGGAGATGATAAAAAAAATTTATAATTATATTGGAATAGGTTTTTGGATAGGTGCAGGAGTTTATAGTCTGATAAATATGATTATGAATCTTAAAAACATACCTCACAGCAATATTTTACATTACAATTACATCATAACTGGAGTTGCTGTTTTTGGCTTAATTTTGAATATCATTTTAATTAAAAGAAAAAATAGAGAGGAATTAAAAAAATGAAAGGGTCTGCAACTTACACTTTATGGTTAAGGAGTATTAAAAGATATAGCAGAAGTAAATCGAGAATAATTGGAAGTTTAGCACAACCATTATTTTTCTTTTTAGCTTTAGGATTTGGTTTGGGTTCTGTATTCTCAGCACAAGGCGGGTTTGATTATCTTGCTTTTATTGCACCAGGTATTATTGCAATGAGTGTTTTATTTACGAGCGTTTTTTCAGGTATACAAGTTTTATGGGATAAACAATTTGGATTCTTAAAAGAAACTTTAATTGCTCCAGTTTCTAGAAATTCTATAATGCTTGGGCAAACTTTAGGGGGTGCAACAACAGCATTAATTCAGGGGATAGTTATGATGATTATAATATCTATCTTTGGGAAAATAGCTATTGGAGCAGGTATTTTAATTGCACTAGGATTCATGATATTAATAAGTATAGCTTTCACATCTCTTGGGATTGCAATTGCTTCTAAAATGGAAGATATGCAAGGATTCCAGTTGATAATGAATTTTTTAATAATGCCTATATTCTTTTTATCTGGAGCATTATTTCCAATAACAAGTTTACCATCATGGCTAAAATCAGTGGTTTATATTAATCCATTAACTTATGGAGTAGAGGGAATGAGATATGGTCTTACAGGAATTTCTTCAATTAATCCCTTGGTTAGTTTAGGTGTGCTCGGAGGATTTTGTTTAGCAATGATATTTTTAGGAGGTTATCTTTTTAGAAGAATGAAAGTGTAAGATGTTCAAATCACACATAAAATTAAGAGTCTTGAAACAACTAAATAAAGAAATGTTATCTGGATATGACTTAATGAAATATCTTGGAGGGTATGAAAACAAACCTTCTCCAGGCTATATTTATCCTCTATTAAAAGATTTACAAAAAAAAGGTTTTATTTCTGTTAAGAAAGAAAAAAGAAGGAAAGTTTACTCTATAACACAAAAAGGAAAAAACTTATTGAAAAATCTTGAAAATAAACAAAGAGAGATGATGAAGGCTATGGTTGAAATTGGTGATAAGAGAGAAATGAAGGAGTTCATTAAATTAAAGTCTAATATGAAAAAGAAGAATCTTTTTATACAAGATGGAGGGAAATTACAGGAACTCCATAAATTAATTTTTCTAATTTATAGTGATAAAAATGATGGAAACATAAAGAAGATGAAAAAAATATTGGAAGAGACCATCAAGAAATTAGAGAAATTAAAATGAGGATAATAAGGGATTAATATAATCTTACTTACAATTCAAACTCGTCAATAAAACTAATAATTGTTCTATATTTCTCCAAGAATTTGAATCCCTTGTCTGTTAATGAGATAGATTTGTTGTTTTTATTATTAATCTCTTTTATAAATTTTTTTTCAATTAACTCATTAAAATAGTCCTTAAATCTTGCAGTTGAAATATTTGATTGTCTTAATAGCGGAGTTGATTTTATAGAATTATGGTTAGAATGAATTATTGTTAATATATCTTTAATAATTTCTAATTTGTTTCTCTTTGCCATTTTAACTGGGACCTGTTTTTTTAAGAACTTTGTAAAGCATCATTAAAAAGATAATTATAGAAGCTATGTAGATAAATAGCTGGAATATTTGGAGGAATTCAGGTATTAAAATATCTATAATGTTAAGTATCAAAAAGAATGACAGCAACAAATAGATAACATACAAATTATGTTTGTGTCCTTTTGGTTTTTTCTTTGTGTTTTGATATGAAGTGTAAACTACAAATAAAACAATAATAAATAAGAGAATATTTACCCCAAGATAAATTAATGCATTTCTTGATAGAATAATTGATGCTGAAATAATAAAGGCCAACAAATGAAATAAATAGATTTTTTTAGAGCTTCCATTCCATTTTTTCCACATTACACTATATAACAAATAAAAAATTGCCATTGAACTAAAATACATAAATAGAAGCAAAGTTACTTGACTAAGTAATGGTGCAAAAATTCTTGGAGAAATATCTAAAATTCTGTTAACACTAAAATAAACTAATATAAATTTTATAAAGCTTCTAAAAAAGTAAGCGATTGCAAAAAATAAAAAGGCTTGTCTGAAATATTTTATCCCTTTATGAGAACTTAATTCATAAAGTTCTTTTGTTCCAAAATAAATCATTAAACTACAAACTATAATGACTAATGAATAAATTATCTCTGTTCCAAATCCAGGACTGACAAAATTTCTAATAATCTGTGAGTTAAATGGTGGCATTTTATTCTATTAAATTATTGTAAATACTATATTTAAACATTTATAAGAAAAATGGACGTTATATCCATCTTATTTAAAAGTAAGGAATTTGATTTTAACTTAATGAAAAATACAAATACTCTTGTAATAGTTGTTTTAATCCTCTTAGTAATAAGCAACTTATTTTTTGGGTATATGTTTTTCTTTCATAAAAACGGACCTAATTTTAATAGAGGGGATTTCCCACAGATGCAATTGACAGATGAACAGATACAAAGCGTAACTTCTTTTTTT
>Ga0315550_1000732_pt1 | contig 20392 bp, 21 predicted proteins | sample SalMarSW160190MG_2_FD_203100 | JGI IMG/M metagenome (GOLD analysis project Ga0315550, IMG submission 203100) | Salt marsh sediment microbial communities from the Plum Island Ecosystem LTER, Massachusetts, United States - Salt Marsh Sediment SW1601-90 ... | reverse complement strand
GATATCCTTCTGTCTATCGAGGAGTACCACACCGCCAGCCGCCGTCACGTGCCGCCGACGATCCTGATGGGCAATCCTCAACAGCGCGCGGGAAAAATATTCGTCGACATGACAGGGGGCACGGAGGGTCCCAAGGACATCGCCGATTACCTTGTCACGGCAGGGATCGGGACGCTCGTAGGGATGCACCTGAGCGAGGAGCACTACAAGAAATTTCAAGGCAAACACATCAACGTCATCATCGCGGGGCATGTCGCCTCCGACACGCTGGGCATGAACCTCCTGTTGGACAAGCTCGAGGAGACTTCCAAGATCGTCACCTCCGCGTTTTCGGGATTCTACCGGATCAAGCGGCACAGATAGTCAACTTAAAAACAACGCTATGGCGCACCTTTATCCGGACGCCGTCATCACGGACGTCGTGGAACGCAGCAATATCGTCGAGGTGATCGGCTCCTACGTCCCCCTGAAGCGGGTAGGCCGCAGCTACAAGGCCCGCTGCCCGTTCCACCCGGAGAAGACCCCGTCCTTCATCGTCAGCCTGGAAAAGCAGATCTTCCATTGCTTCGGCTGCGGGGTCGGCGGCAACGTTTTGTCCTTCATCATGCAGTACGAACGGATGAACTTCCGCGAGGCCCTGGAGATCCTCGCGCGGCGCAGCGGCATCAGCCTGCCGCAACCGGTTTCAACGCCCGCCCAGAAGGCGCGCCAGGACACGCGCCAGCAGCTTTATGCCGCTAACGACAAGGCCTGCCAGTACTATCATGACGTCCTGATGAAGGCGCCCGAGGGACAAGGGGCGCGCGCCTACCTGCAACAACGGGGAATCGCGAAAGAGACCGCCGCGGCCTTCCGGCTGGGCTTTGCTCCCGATGGGTGGGATCCCCTGATCCAGAAGATGAAGCGCGAGGCGGTAGGCCTCGACATCCTGGAAAAGGCGGGTCTCATCATACGTAAAGAAAAGGGTGGTTTTTACGACCGTTTCCGCAACCGGATCATCTTTCCGATCTTTGATATCAAAGAGCGCGTCGTGGCCTTTGGCGGCCGCGTGATGGACGAGAGCCTGCCCAAATACGTCAACTCGCCCGAGACCGCCGTCTACGTCAAGGGGCGCCATCTCTTCGGGCTGCCGCAGGCCCGTGAGGCCGTGGGCCGGTGTGATGAGATCATCGTCGTCGAAGGATACCTGGACATGATCGTCCCTTTTTGGTCGGGCATCCATAACATCGTCGCATCGCTGGGCACCGCCCTGACGCAGGACCAGATCCGGCTGATCAAGCGCTTCACCCAGAACGTCGTCATGCTCTACGATCCGGACCTGGCCGGACAACTCGCGACCCTGCGGGCCCTGGAGATCCTGATCCAGGAAGAATGCCATGTGCGCATCGCGCAGCTCCCGCCGAAAGAAGACCCCGATTCCTTCGTGCGGCGCCACGGCACGCAGGCCCTCCAGCAGTTGATCGGCAACGCCGAGACGCTCTTTGATTACAAGCTGTCGTACCTGATGCAAAAATTTGACGCCGAGGGCGTCACCGGCAAGGAGAAGATCGTCCGGGAGTTGCTGCCGACCATCAAGAAATTCACGCACGCCACGACCCAGGTCCATTACCTGGAGATACTGGCCAAGCGCCTCGAGCTCGACCTGCGCGCCCTGAAAGAAGATTTCAAGCGCGTCGCGACCGACGAGGAAGACGCGCCGGCACAGGAAGATAGCCGCGCGATAGAGCACTACCGGCTGCAGGAGATCCCCGTCACCGAGCGGATGCTCGTCAAGCTCATGCTCGAGGAGATGCCGATCATCGACCGCCTGCGCACGATGATCGATCCCTCGGACTTCATGGAAGAGAAACTGCGCAAGATCGTCGCTTTCATCTTCGACTTCTTCTGCCAGGGCAAGTCCTGCAAGCCCAACATCCTGATGAGCTGCCTGGATGACGACGAGGCGATCGCCATCATCGCGGAGCTGGCGGCCCTGGACATCCATGAGAATCCCAACAGGGAGAAGCTCATTGCCGACTGCGTCCACCGGCTCAAACGCGACAAGGTCCTCTATCAGTGCCGGGAGTTGCACCGCCGGATCGAAGACGCGCAACAGGCGGGCGCGCAAGAAAATTTGGGGGCGTTGATCCAGGAGTACGACCACCTCATCAAGAAAAGGGCGCTGGACGAACGAATAAGTCCGTCCGTTTAGCGCGGTCGCTCAAGATGTGAGGCGACCCGGGGATGCGCAAGCGCTTTGCGCCGGGGGAAACAAAAGGACGCTGAGTCCTTTTGTCTCACGGGGACGCGCAGGCGGCCACGCCGGACCTTGGGAGGGGGAGGGGAGAAAAGGAGCCTGTTCCATGGATAAACCCGCTGTCAAAAAGACCCTCGAGAAGCTCATCGCCCTGGGCAAGAAGAAAGGGTATCTCACCTACGAAGAGGTCAACGACATCCTGCCCGAGGGGGTCGTCTCCTCGGACGAGATCGACGAGGTCTTCGAAACGCTCAACGAAGAAGACATCCAGGTCGTGGACAACGCCCTGAGCGAAGAGAAGACCGCCGGGGCCGAACGGGGGGAGGAGACGAAGGAGCTCGACGAGATCGAAGACCGCCTCCTGCCGCTCGACGACCCGGTGAAGATGTACCTCAAGCAGATGGGGCGCATCTCGCTCTTGAGCCGTGAAGACGAGCTGCGCCTGGCCAAAAAGATCGAAGAGACGGAGAACAACTTCCGCGCCCTTGTCCTGTCGTCCAAGTTCGTCAAAAAGGAGCTTTTGGTCCTTATTCGACGCGTGCTGGCGGACGAGGTCAACATCGAAAATATCGTCAAGGACGACATCAGCGTCACCCGCGACAAGGCGATCCGCAAGTTCTCCCGGATCCTCAAGAAGCTCAAGGTCGCCAAGGCCGACAGCACGGTCTTCGGGCTCCTCTCGGAGCTCTGCCTTGCCACCCCGTGCCTCGAGGCGACCGTCACCAAGATGTCACGCATCAACCGTCAGTACGAGAACGCGGAGCGCGAGATCCGAAAGGTCAAGGAGAAGAAAAGGCGCTTGGGCCTCAAGGACCTTTTCGCCCGGCGCAAGAGGATCATGCGGGAGATGCGCATGCCCGTCAAGAAGTTCAAGGAACAGCTCAAGCTCATCAAGATCCGGCACACACGCTTCCATAACTCCAAGAAGGCGCTCGTCGAGGCGAACCTGCGCCTCGTCGTCAGCATCGCCAAACGCTACACCAACCGGGGCCTGTCGTTCCTGGACCTCATCCAGGAGGGCAACATCGGCCTCATGCGCGCCGTCGAGAAGTTCGAATACCAGCGCGGCTACAAGTTCAGCACCTACGCCACCTGGTGGATCCGCCAGGCGATCACGCGGTCCATCGCGGACCAGGCGCGCACCATCCGCATCCCCGTCCACATGACGGAGACGATCAATAAGATCATCCGGATCTCGCGCATCTTCGTCCAGGAGTTCGGCCGCGAGCCCTCGCCCGAGGAGATCGCCAAGTCCATGCGCATGCCGCAGGACAAGATCAAGAACATCTTGAAGATCGCCCAGGAGCCGATCTCCCTGCAGACCCCGATCGGTGACGAAGGGGACACCCACTTCGGCGATTTCATCGAAGACAAGCGCGCCATCTCGCCGGCCAACGCCACGGTGCACGTGATGCTCAAGGACGAGATGAACACGGCGCTCGACACCCTGACCGACCGGGAAAAAAAGATCCTCATGCTGCGCTTCGGCATCCTCGACGGGAGCGCCAAGACGCTGGAGGAGGTCGGCAACGTCTTCCGCGTGACGCGGGAGCGTGTCCGCCAGATCGAGGCCAAGGCCCTGCGCAAACTGCGCCACCCCTCGCGTTCCCGCAAGCTGCGCACGTTCCTGGAGATGACGCTGGCCCACGAGAGAGAATTCTAAAACAGGTGCCATGCGCCCTTCCTGGAAGATCCTCTTTGCCGCTTTCCTGATCGGGTTATCGGTCCTGCTGTACGCCCTCCACTTCTGGATATTCCGCGACAGCCACCACATCTTCATCTACCTGCTCGGTGACATCGCCTTCGTACCTATAGACGTGTTGCTGGTCGCGCTGATCCTCGAGCACATCCTGGAGTCAAAAAACAGACAACAGCGCCTGGCCAAGCTGAACATGGTGATCGACGCGTTTTTCAGCGAGGTCGGCAGCCCGTTGCTGCGCCTGCTTGACGTCATCCGCTGCGACAATCCGCAGCTCGGTGAGAGCGTGGCCCTATCGGATTCCTGGACGGACAAGGACTTCGCCCGGGCGAAGTCCCGCTGGAGCGGGACGGACCCGTCCGTCCGCGCCGGGACCATCGACTTCCTGAAGCTGCGGACCTTCTTGTCGGACAAGCGGCCCTTCCTTTTGGGCCTCCTTGAAAACCCGACCCTCCTCGAACACGACGCCGCGACCGACATGCTCTGGGCCCTCTTCCACCTCACCGAGGAACTCATCGCGCGGCCGCACCTGGAACGCTTCTCCCAGGCCGACCAGGAACACCTCGCCGGGGATATCCACCGGGCCTACCGGCGCGTCGGCGCGGGCTGGATCGACCACATGCGACACCTCAAAAAGGACTACCCCTATCTCTTCTCGCTCTCGCTGCGGATAAATCCCTTTCGTCCCGGCGCCTGCGCCGAGGTGACGTGACTCCGAAGACCATGAACGACGTCCTAAAGTCCATCCGCGGCCGGCGCTCCGTACGGCGCTTCACGGACCGGGCCGTGCCGGACGCCCTCATCGAACGCCTCCTGGAGGCGGGTCGCTGGGCGCCCTCGGGACTCAACAACCAGCCGTGGCGTTTTTGCATCCTCAGGGATAAGACGGCGCGTGAAAGGCTGGCGGCGTTCACGAAGTACGGCGCCGTCATCCGCCGGGCGCCCGTCGTGATCGTCGTCGCGCTCGACCATGCAGACTCCTACAATAGGGAAAAAGACCTCATGGCGCTGGGCGCCGCCATCCAGAACATCCTGCTCGCGGCCGCGTCCCTGCGCCTCGGTGCCTGCTGGCTGGGGGAGATCCTGAACAAAAAAGAGGAGGTCGCCCGGTTGCTCCGCTGGGACAAGGACCTCGAGATGGCCGCGGCCCTCGCCCTCGGCTACCCGAAGGCCAAGCCGGGCAAGGGCTCCCGCCGGCCCCTGCGACAGCTGATCCTGCACAGCCGACCTGGAACTGGTTTGATTTTAGAAAGCCTTGTGTTATAATAAAATCCGACTTCTTGTTGGGTGACCAGACCGAGGGGCCTATGTTTATCGATCCCGATCTGGACAAGGATCTGGGAGATTTTCTGTTAGAAAAGAACGTCGCCACGCCCGAGCAGATCGAGGAGGCGCGCAAGGAACAGCGACGCCTCGGCGGGTACCTCAGCGCACACCTCATCGAGCGCGGTATCCTCAAAGACTCGGCCTTCGCGACCTTCCTCACCTGCCACTACGGTTTCTCTTATCTGCCGCTCAAGGCGTACAACATCAGCGAATCGGCCCTCAAGGTCCTGGCGCCGGAGGCGATCCGCGACTACTCTGTCTTTCCCGTCGAAAAAAGCGAAAAGCTCCTCTCCATCACGATGGCCGACCCCCTGAACAAAGGGGTCGTGGAGCTGTTGCGCCACCTGAGCGAGAGCGAGATCATCGTCTTCATCAGCACCTATGCGGAGGTCCGCGAGGCCATCAAGACGTACTTCGGAGAGACTGAAGAACCCAACCACCTCGACCTCTTCCCCAATGATACGGTCCTGCGCGACGACCTGGTGACGCCGTTTATCTCGCACAGCCTCTATACCGGCGCCAACCGCCGGCGCTACCGCCGGCTCTACCACGACCTGGAGCTGGATTACCACGTATACCCGCACACCATCCGGACCGCGGCCAAGAACATCAGCATGAGCGGCGTGCTCTTTGAATCGAATATGGTCCTGCCCAAAGGGTCGCAGGTGGCGATCAAGCTGCACCTGGAAAAGATGAACTCCATCGTGGGCGTCGTAGACGTCGACCGGTGCGAGTCGAAAAAACTCTCGACGACCGTCTTCGGCGACGACAGCCAGGTCTTCAACCTCTTCGAGGTCGGTGCCTCGTTCTGCTTTATGTCAAACGCCGACCAGCATACCCTCGCGGGCTTCCTTAGAGAAAAGCTCCTCCTCTGATCCGATCCCTATGACAAAAAGGGAACTCATCGTCATCGGCGACCGCGTCCTGATACGGCCTCAGGCGGACCAGGAAAAGACGACCGCCGGCCTCTACCTGCCCCAAGGGGTCTATGAGAAAGAAAAGGTCCAGGCCGGGATCATCGTCAAGGTCGGACCGGGATACCCCATCCCCGACCCCTTGGCGAACGATGCCGAGCCCTGGCAGACCCCCAAACACGAAAACCGCTACGTCCCCCTCCAGGTCAAGGAAGGGGATATGTGCATCTTCATGCGCAGCGCCGGCATCGAGATCGAGTACGACCAAGAGAAGTTCATCGTCATCCCCCAATCCTCCATCCTGGTCGTCTTGAGAGAGGGCGAGCCCCCCGCAACCGGCCTGTGACCCCTGCCGCAGCTCCCTCCTTGAGCCCAAAAAAGCGTTGATTTCCGACAAGAGTCTATATATAATAATTGCTTATAGTTAAGGCTAAGAAGGGCCCTTAGCTCAGTCGGTCAGAGCAGGTGACTCATAATCACTTGGTCCGGGGTTCGAATCCCTGAGGGCCCACAAATGTTGATTCGAACCCCAAAGGGGTGCGGGGAAAACTTTTCCCCGCGATCTTGGGGTGACAGCGACACCGCCGCGGTCTCCGGCGGGGGAGCGCCAGAGGGGCGAAGCCCCTATGGGGAGGACGCGCAGCAGCGCGTCCGACGGGTCGAATCCCTGAGGGCCCACAAATGTTGATTCGAATAGTCATCGTTGAGATTCGGGCGCATGGCTCAGTCGGTTAGAGCGCTGCCCTCACATGGCAGAGGTCGAAGGTTCAAGTCCTTCTGCGCCCAAGGTTTCCCGGCACCTGCCGGGGTTGGAAGCCTCTTTCGGCCGGACACCTTTTATGAGGATGCCGGCCCGGGGAAAACAACACCAGTTGAAACACGGAGCTCCGCGTGGCCCCGAACATCAAAGAAGGGCTCATCAAGCTGATCGAACTCCAGAAGATCGACAAGGCTATCTTCGATCTCAAGAAGGAGCACGACGAAGCACCGGGCAGGCTCGCCCAGATCGACGCGACCTCGGCCGAGATGAAGGCGCACCTCAAGGGTCTGGAAGAGAACCGGCAGAAGATGCTGCTGGACCAAAAGAAGAAAGAGGGGGACCTGGCGGCCAGGGAAGAAGAGATCAAAAAGGCACAGGGCCAGCTGGGCCAGCTCAAGACCAACAAAGAATACCAGGCCAAGCTCGCGGAGATCGAAAGCCTCAAGGCCGACCAGTCCGTGATCGAAGAGGAGATCCTCAATCTGATGGAGGCGGTCGAAGCGGCCAAGCCCCCGATCGAGACGGAGCGTCAGCGGCTCACTGAAGAAGAGAAAAATTTTGCGCAACAGCGCGCGGCCCTCAACGGCCGCGTCAAGCAGATCGAGGCCGAGGTCCAGCACCTGGAGGCAAAGCGCAAGGTCGCGGCGGCCGGCGTCGAGAATACCATGCTCCAGCACTACGAACACATCCTGCACGGCCGCTGGAGCGTCGCCATCGTGCCCGTGAAAGAAGGCTCCTGCCAGGGATGCCACATGCTTATCCCGCCGCAGGTGATCAACGAGATCCGCATGCACGAAAAGCTCATCAGCTGCGAAACGTGCACGCGCATCCTTTACCTGGAAGACGATGTCGGCGCCGCGTGAGGTAACGTTCTACATCGACGGCTCCTCGATCGGCAACCCCGGGGAGGCCGGGATCGGGGTCGTCATCGCCCAGGGCGACCACACGCTCAAGAACATCTCGGCCTACATCGGCTCTCAGACGAGCAACGTCGCCGAGTACACGGCCCTGATCTACGCGCTCGAAGAGGCCCTGGTCATGAAGGCCCACAGGGTCCGCGTCTTCACGGACAGCGAACTCCTGCACCGCCAGATGACGGGCAGATATAAAATCAAGAACGACGTCCTCAAGGTTTTGTTCGGCCGGGCTACGGGGCTGGCGGCGGCCCTCGAGGCCTTTGTCATCGAACACATCCCGCGCGACAGGAACAAGGGCGCCGATAAGCTCGCGCGTCTGGCCGTCAAGAACAAAGATAAAAAACGACCAAAATAGTACCGGTAGTCGCCCGTAAGCGAAGAGCGCGGGAGGAAAGTCCGAGCTCCACAGGACAGCGCAGCGGCTAAAAACCGCCGCACAGGCGTAAGCGCTTGTGCAGGATCACCCCGCAAAACTACTGCGGGGTCACCGGCCAAGGCGAGAGCCCGCCGGTGAGAGCCACAGAGACGAGTCTGCCCGCCAAAGATCTTCGGCGGGGAGGGTGAAACGCGGCAATCTCTGCGCGGAGCAATGCCAAGTAGACCCCGACACCCCGGTTTGTGCGGGGATAGGGTGGTCCGCCCGAAGGAGCGGGGAGGGTTGGCTGCTAGAGCAGGCGGAGCGATCCGCTTGTCGAGTCGAATGACTACCGCCCGCCGGTGCAAGCCGGCGCGGCACAGAACTCGGCTTACCGACTATTTTGGTATCAGTTGACTGGGGGAGTTGTGAACCCCGGCTCACGGAATTGCGCGTGAAGGTGAGCCGGGGCGATTTATCCTGTGTCGCGGCAACAGAGGCGCCACGGGACCTTTGGCGGGAAGGTAAGTGAGGGTAAACCGGAGGTCACGTAATGTCAGGGCATTCAAAATGGGCAAGCATCAAACACAAGAAGGCGGCTGTCGACGCGAAGCGCGGTCAGCTCTTCACGAAAGTGATCAAGGAGCTGACGGCCGCTGCGCGGTCCGGCGGCGGTAACACCGAAACCAATATCCGCCTGCGCGCCGCCGTCGCCAAGGCCAAGGAATCCAACATGCCGTCGGACAATATCGACAAGGCGATCATGCGCGGCACGGGCGAGCTGCCCGGTGTCACCTATGAGGAGGCCACCTACGAAGGATACGGCCCCGCCGGCATCGCCCTTTTCATCGAGGTGGTCACGGACAACAAGAACCGCACCACGGCGGAGCTGCGCAATATCATGTCGAAGAAAGGCGCGAACATGGCGTCGGCCGGCAGCGTGAGCTTCCTCTTCTCAAAGAAGGGATTGATCACGATAGAGAGGTCCGCCATCGACGAGGAGAAGCTCATGAACATCGTCCTGGACGCCGGCGCGCAAGACCTCAGGGCGGAAGCGGACGCCTTTGAGGTAGCGACCCAACCGCTGGACATGGAGGCGGTGAAGGGCGCGATCACCGGGGCCAAGATCCCGATCCAGTCCGCCGAGGTCACGATGGTGCCCTCGACGTCCATCAAGGTGACGGACAAAGGCATTGCCCAGACGATCCTGGGCCTCATGGACTCGCTCGAAGAGCACGAAGACGTCCAACACGTCTATTCGAACTTCGACATCCCGGACGCGCTCATGGAAAGTGGAGAAGGCGTCTAAATGCTGATCTGCGGCATCGACCCCGGATTGAACGTGACCGGATACGGCTTGCTCGCCGTGACGCAAAAAGGACTCGTGTTGAAGGAGACAGGCTACGTGCGCACGTCGGCGCGGGATCCGCTGCCGCGGCGCCTGGCGGAGATCCACGGGACGCTCAAGCGCGCGTTCACGCGCCACAGGCCGCAGGCCCTCGTTCTTGAAAAGCTCTATGCGCACTACCGCCATCCGCTGACCGCGTCGCTGTTGGGACACGCCCGCGGCGTAATCGCCATGCTGGCCCAGGAGTGCGCTATCCAATATTTTGAATACCCGGCCACGCGGGTAAAAAAGGTCGTCACCGGCAAAGGGCACGCCTCCAAGCGCCAGGTCCAGCGCATGGTCGAGCACATGCTCGGCGTCAAGGCCGAGACGCTGGGCCCGGTGGACATCACCGATGCCATCGCCCTGGCCGTGACCCACGCGCTCCACGAGCAGCAACGCCAAAGGATGTCATGATCGCACGGATCGAAGGAAGACTGGTCGAGAAGAAAGACCACTCCGTCATCCTCGAGAACCACGGTGTTTTTTATGAGGTCTTCGTGCCGGACGTCTCGCTCGGACGGCTCAACGAAGCCCAGACGCCCGACGGCCGGCTGTGTCTCGTGACCTTTCACTACCACCACGTCGAGCCGGCACGCAGCATCCCGATCCTGATAGGATTTTTAAACGACCTGGAAAAGGACTTTTTTGAGGTCTTCATCACCGTCTCCGGCATCGGACCAAAGGCGGCGCTGCGGGCCCTGTCCCTGCCGATCGCGGTCATCGCCAAGGCCATCGACGAAGGGGATATCGGTGTCTTGCGTTCGCTGCCCGGCATCGGGCCGCAGCGCGCCAAGGAGATCGTCGCCAAGCTCCAGGGCCGGATCAGCCGCTTCGGCCTGCTGCCGAGCGCGCCGCGGACCGCGGCGCCTGGGAGCGCCCGGCGGGACCTTGAGGACGAGGCGGTCCGCGTCCTGATGCAGCTTCAATATAAGAGATCGGAGGCCAGGGAGATGGTGACCGGGACCCTGAAGAAGCAACCGGACATCAAGGACCTGCAGGACCTCTTGAACGCCGTTTATCAACACCACGGCGCAAGGAGTTGACGTTTCATGGAAGACGCGATCCAGCGGGAACGTAACAAGTCGGCGATCGAGTCCCTGATCTTCATCGCGAACAAGCCCATCACCCTGGAAGAGATCCACAAGGTCATAGAGGACATGGGTCCCGCCGGGATCAAGGAGGCGATCGATGAGATCCGCCGCGGCTACGAAGAACGGATGAGCGGGGTGCGGATCGTGGAGATCGCCGGCGGCTACATGATGGTCACGACGCCCGAAAACGCGGCCGCCGTCAAGGCCTTCTATAAGATCAAACATGCGGAGCGCCTAAGCGGTCCGTCGCTCGAGACGATGGCCATCGTCGCGTACAAACAGCCGGTCACGCGCGTGGACATCGAGACCATCCGGGGCGTCAACGTGGACGGCGTCCTGAGGAGTCTCGTGGAAAAAAACCTGGTGCGCGTCGTCGGACGCAAGGAGGTCATCGGCCGGCCGTTCGTCTACGGCACGACGCGCTTCTTTCTGGATTACTTCGGGCTCAAGTCGCTCACCGAGTTGCCGAAGATCGAAGAGTTCGCCCAGCAGGACATGCTCATGGACATACAGCTCGCCAGCGGCGACGCCCAGATCACGCCGCTGACGCAGGAGGATGAAGAGACCCTGTCGCGCGAACAACAGGAACCGTTACCGCAGGCCCCATCACAACAAGAACAGGAAACACCGGAGGCGCCCGATGCCCCTCAAGAAGATCCGCCGGCACATTGATGCCATCGATAAAGAAATCCTGAAGCTGCTCAACAAGCGCGCCAACAAGATCCTCGCCATCGGCCGCCTCAAGAAGGCGCGCCGGGCCTCGATCTACGCCCCGGCCAGGGAAAAAGAGATCCTGGCGCGCCTGGCGCGGGAGAACAAGGGTCCCCTGACGCACGAAGGCCTCAAGGCCATCTACCGCGAGATCATGTCCGCGTCGTTCTCGCTGGAAAAACCGCTCGCCATCGCGTATCTGGGGCCGCGGGCGACCTTCACGCACCTGGCCGCGATGAAGCGGTTCGGCGCGTGTGTTACGTATCTGCCGTGCAACAATATCGGCGACGTCTTCCTCGAGGTCGAAAAGGACAACGCGGACTACGGGGTCATCCCGATCGAGAACTCGATCGAGGGCGCGGTCTCCCACACCCTCGACATGCTGGTCGACTCGGACCTCAAGATCTGCGCCCAGATCATGCTCGACATCACGCACAACCTCTTGAGCCGCGGGGCCAAGGACGGGATCCGGCGCATCTACTCCAACCCGCAGGTCTTCGGCCAGTGCCGGCTGTGGATCGAATCGAACCTGCCCAAGGCCGATCTCGTCGAGGTCTCCAGCACCACGCGGGCCGCGCAGATCGCCGCCAAGGAGAAGAACGCGGCCTGCATCGCGTCGCTTCTGGCCGCCAAGGAGTACGGCCTCAAGGTCATCGCGCGGGACATCGAGGACAGCCCACACAACATCACGAGGTTCCTCGTGATCGGCAAGTTCGAGTCCGAGCCGACGGGCGAAGACAAGACCTCGATCATGTTCTCGATCAAGGACCGTGTCGGCGCCCTGCACGAGATGCTGATGCCTTTCAAGAAACACGGCATCAACCTGACCAAGATCGAGTCCCGGCCGTCCAAGCGCCGGGCCTGGGACTACTTCTTCTTCGTGGACCTCCTGGGGCACCGCTCACAGAAAGGCATCCAGAAGGCCCTGGCGGAGCTGGAAGAAAAGTGCAAGTTCCTGAAGGTACTGGGCTCTTACCCCATGACGGAATAAGTAAAGTTCCGGCATGGGGTGGCTAGTCTGCCGGGTGGGGATGTGTCTCCAGGCAGACAATAAGGAAGTTTTTTGGCAAATGTCGGCAAGGATTTGGGGCGCTGGTCGGCCGAATAAGGCCGGCCGTTTGGCACGGCCGCCGAGGCCGAGGCGGTGCGGCCCATCCGCGCGCAGCGGAAGGGGTCCCACGGGGGGATGGGTGGAGCGAGCACGGATGGGGCGACCGCCGAAGGCACGGCGTCAAACCTATGCGTCAAGAGAAGAGTCGGGGGCAAGAACGACCCCGGTTACCGAGAATCACATCGCCTGAGCATAAACATGGTACGCATACGAAAAGACATCGACGCGATCCAGGCCTACGTGCCGGGCAAGCCCATCGAAGAGGTCCGCCGGGAACTGGGCCTGCGGGACATCGTGAAGCTCGCCTCCAACGAAAACGCCGTCGGCCCCAGCCCGAAGGCGCTGACGGCCATCAAGAAGGCCTGCGCCCAGCTTCATCGGTATCCCGAAGGCGGCTGCCCCGTCCTGAAAAAGAAACTGGCGGGCCGGCTCGGCGTCCCTGAGAAGAACCTCCTCTTCGGCAACGGCTCCGACGAACTGATCGACATCATCCTGAAGGCCCTGCGCCAACCCGGTGCCGACATCGTCACGGCCGACGTGACCTTCGTCGAGTACAAGATCGCCGGCCAGATCAACGGTTTTCGCGTCATCGAGGTGCCGCTCTGCGACTTCACCTATGACCTCGCGGCGATGGCCCGGGCCCTCACCGCCAGGACAAAGGCCGTCTTCATCGCCAACCCCAACAACCCGACGGGAACGATGGTCTCCCGGCGTGCCCTCCTGAGATTTCTGGACAGGGTGAGACGCGACGTCCTCGTGGTCTTCGACGAGGCCTATGTCGAATATGTCTCCTCGAAGGCATATCCGGATTCACGCAGGTTTCTCAAGAGAAGGAATGTCGCGGTCCTGCGCACCTTCTCAAAGGCCTATGGCCTCGCCGGATGCCGCATCGGCTATATGATGGCCGACCCCGCCTTTATCGCGGCGGCCGAGCGCGTCCGCCAACCGTTCAACGTCAGCAGCCTCGCGCAGGCGGCCGCCGGCGCGGCCCTGGATGACCGGGGATTTGCCGAAAAAAACAGCCGGCTCATCCGGAGTGAAAAGAAACGCCTGTACCGGGCGCTGAGCAGGCTCGGCGTATGGTACAAGGAGAGTGAGACCAACTTCGTCTTCGTGCGCTTTGCCACCGGGGCGCGCCGCATCTGCCGCGCCCTTCTTGAAAAAGGGGTCATCATCCGCGACATGGCCATGTATGACCTCGACCGCTATGCCCGCATCACCGTCGGCACGCGCCCGGAGAACTCAAAACTGATCAGGGCCCTGAAAGAGACCCTGGAGGAGACCCGATGATCATCGTCTTACGGCCTGACGCGACACAGGCGGACATCGACCATATCCTGGAACGCGCCCAGAAGCTCGGCCTCAAGCCCCACATCTCAAAAGGGACGAAGAGGACAATCGTCGGCCTCATCGGCCCCGAGGACGTCCTGCGGACCGTGCCCCTTGAGGTCTTCCCGGGCGTTGAAAACGTCATCCCCGTCCTGGCGCCTTACAAGCTCGTCTCCCGGGAGTTCCAGAAAGAGTCCTCACAGATCGCGGTCACGGACCGCGTCAAGATCGGCGGTAAAAAGATCATCCTCATCGCCGGCCCCTGCGCCATCGAAAGCGAGGAGAGGCTTTTGGAGATCGCCGAAAAGGTCAGGTCTGCCGGCGCCTGCGTGTTGCGCGGCGGGGCCTTCAAGCCGCGGACCTCGCCGTACGCCTTCCAGGGATTGGGAGAAGAAGGACTCAAGATCCTCAAACGCGTGAGCTTAAAACTCGACATGCCGACCGTCACCGAGGTGATGGACCCGCGGGATGTGGAACGCGTGGCCCGGTGCGCGGACATCCTGCAGATCGGCGCCCGCAACATGCAAAACTTCAACCTCCTTAAAGAGGTGGGTCAGACCAAAAAGCCGGTCCTCTTGAAACGGGGCCTCTCCTCGACCATCAAAGAATGGCTCATGTCCGCGGAGTACGTCGTTGCCGAAGGCAATCCCAACGTGATCCTGTGCGAACGGGGTATCCGGACGTTCGAGACGGCGACGCGCAATACCTTCGATGTCGGCGCCATCCCCGTCGCCAAGCGACTCTCTCACCTGCCCGTCGTGGCCGACCCGAGCCATGCCTCCGGCAAGTGGCAGTACGTGCCGGCCCTGGCCAAGGCCGCGGTGGCGGCCGGCGCCGACGGCCTCATCATCGAGACCCACACCCGGCCCGAAGAGGCCCTGTCCGACGGCGCGCAGTCACTCCTGCCCGAGAGGCTGACCGAACTCATGCAAGAACTACGCAAGATCGCGCAGGCCGTTGGAAGGGAGATCTGACATGAAGGCCTACAACAAGGTGGCGATCCTCGGCGTGGGTCTCCTGGGCGGTTCTGTCGCCCTGGCCCTGAAAAAACGCAAGCTCGCCGAAGAGGTCGTCGGCCACTTCCGCGATCCCAAAAAGATACGCCTGGCCGTCCGGGGAGGCATCATCGACAGGGGGACGACCGACCTCAAAGAGGCCGTGCGCGGAGCGGACATCGTCGTGGTGTCGACCCCGGTCAGCGATATCGAGCACAAGCTGGCCCTGCTCAAAAAACTCGTTGGTCCGCGAACGCTCATCACCGACACGGGCAGCACCAAGCTCTCTATCCTGCGCGCCGCCGGCAGCCTGAACTTCGCAGGCGCCCATCCGCTGGCAGGGTCTGAATACAGCGGGGCAGGGGCGGCGCGGTCCGACCTCTTTCATGGAAGCCTCTGCATCCTGACGCCCAAAAAGAAATCTGCCGCATCAAAAAGGGCTGCGGCCTTCTGGAGCGCCCTGGGCTGCCGCGTCTTCACCATGAAGGCCGCACACCACGACTTTGTCCTGAGTCGCACCAGCCACCTGCCTCACCTGGCCGTCTACGCGCTCATGGCGGTGCTCCCCAAAAGTGCGGCCCCCTTTGCCGCCGGGGGCCTGAAAGACACGACGCGCATCGCCTTGTCGCCCGCGCCCCTGTGGGCCGATATCTTTATTGCCAACCGCCAAGAGATCCTCAAGGCGCTCGTGTCCTACGAGCGCGCCCTGCGTCGCCTCAAAGGCGCGATCCGCAACCGCCGACGGCACAGGCTCCTGTCTCTGTTGACAGCCAGCCAACGCAAACGTCAATCCGTCCGGTGACATGAGCCCCCTCAAACCCATCGTGGCGATAGACGGTCCGGCCGGCTCGGGAAAGAGCACCGTCGCCCAGCGCGTGGCGCAACGGCTCGGCCTCTTTTACATAGACACCGGCGCCATGTACCGGTGCCTGGCGCTCAAGGCCTGGCGCCTGGGCCTCGATCCGAAGGACGCGCCCGCGATGATCCGCATGGCCTGCACGACGACCCTGGCCATGACCTATGACCCCGACACCGGCACCCTGCGCGTCCGGTTGGACGAAGAAGACGTCACCGAGGAGATCCGCCAGCCGCAGGTCACGCAGCACGTCTCCTCCATCGCCAAGATCAAGGAGGTCCGCGAGGCGATGGTGACGATCCAACGCCGGCTCGCCGAAGGCCGCCGGGCGATCCTGGAGGGCCGCGACACGACGACGGTCGTCTTTCCGGACGCCTATAAAAAATTTTATCTGGACGCCACGGCCCGGGAGCGTGTCCACCGGCGCTACCTCGAGATGAAAGAAAAGAACATCCCGGTGGAAGAGGCGGCCGTCAAGCAGGATATCGAACACCGCGACCGCATCGACTCCACGCGCGAACACGCACCCCTGCGCCGGTCGCCCGAAGCGGTCTACATCGACACGACGCACCTGTCGATCGACGAGGTCACCGAAAGGGTCATCGAGGAGATCAAGAAGGCATGAACGATCCGCAGCGCATCCGCAACTTCTCGATCATCGCCCACATCGACCACGGCAAGTCGACCTTGGCCGACCGCTTCCTGCAGTCCACGGGCGCTGTCGACGAACGCCGCTTCCATAATCAGCTGCTCGACGACATGGATATCGAACAGGAGAGAGGCATCACCATCAAGGCCTCGGCGGTAACGCTCGCCTACCGTGCCCGGGACGCCGTCTCCTACACCCTGAACCTCATCGACACGCCCGGCCACGTGGACTTCACCTATGAGGTCGCCAAGTCGCTGGCCGCCTGCGAAGGGGCGCTCCTCTTGATCGACGCGAGCCAGGGCATCGAGGCGCAGACGGTGGCCAACTTTTATCTCGCGCGCGAGCACAACCTCAAGATCATCCCCGTCATCAACAAGATCGACATCGCCGGCATCGACATCGAGCGGGTCAGACACCAGATCAGGGATATCCTGCGCATCGACGATGAAGAGATCCTGCTCGCCTCCGCGAAAGAAGGAACGGGGATCGAGGATATCCTCGAACGCATCATTCAGGTCATCCCGCCGCCTTCCGGGAGCGCCGATCGCCCCCTGGAGGGCCTCATCTTCGACTCCCAGTTCGACACCTACAAGGGAGTGATCCTCTACACGCGCCTCTTCAACGGCTCACTCAAGGTCGGGGACACGCTCACCATGATGCACGCGCAAAAGACCTACACCGTCGAGGACGTCGGGATCTTCAGGCCCGACATCCTCTCGACCAAAAGCCTTGCGTGCGGGGACGTCGGGTATCTGACGGCCAATATCCGCGACCCCAAAGAGGTGATCGTCGGCGACACGATCACGCTCGCCGCCAACCCCGCGTCCACGCCGCTGCCGGGGTACAAGCCCGTCAAGCCGCTGGTCTTCTGCGGCATCTACCCTGTCAACGCCAAGGACTTTCCCGCCCTGAAAGAGGCGATGGAAAAACTCAGCCTCAACGACTCCGCGTTTGTCTTCGAACCGGAGAGCTCCCAGTCGTTCGGCTACGGATTCCGCTGCGGGTTCCTCGGGCTCCTGCACATGGAGATCGTCCAGGAGCGCCTGGAACGCGAATACAACCTCAACCTCGTCTTGACGACCCCCAACGTCGTCTACCGGATCGCCCTGCGCGACGGCAACGTCATCGAGATCGACAACCCGGCCAAGTATCCGGACCCGGTGCGTATCCGGGAGGCCGATGAGCCCTACGTGCGCGTCTTCATGATCGCGCCGACCTGGGCCATCGAGCCGGTCTGCGAGCTGACGAAGAGCCGGCGCGGGACGTTCGTCGCCAGCGATTATCTCGTCGAAGACCGCGTCAAGATCGTCTACCGGATGCCGCTGTCCGAGATCATCGTCGACTTTTACGATAAAATAAAATCGGCGACCAAGGGGTACGGGTCGCTCGACTACGAGTTCGACGGTTACGAACCGACCGAGCTCGTCAAGCTGGACGTCCTGTTGAACGGCAAGGTCTGTGACGCCTTCTCGTGCCTCATCCACAAGGGCAAGGCTCAGACGAAGGGCAGGGCCCTGACGCAGAAGCTCAAAGAGCTCATCCCCCGCCAGCTCTATCTCATCACGGTCCAGGCCGCGGTCGGCGGCAACATCCTCGCCTCGGTGAAGATCCGGCCGGTGGGCAAGAACGTGACGGCCAAGTGTTACGGCGGCGACATCACGCGCAAGCGCAAGCTCTGGGAAAAACAAAAAGAAGGCAAGAAACGCCTCAAGCAGATCGGCAACGTGGAGATCCCGCAGGAAGCCTTCCTGGCGGCATTGAAAATCTGACCCTTCGACTCAAGCCCCGGCGAGGGCCGGGGTCGCTTCAGGATTTCGCCCGAAGGGCAAAAAGGCGAAGCTCAACATGATCAGGATCTGGCGCGACCTCGATCCTAAAAAGAAGGCGTGGCTCAAGGAGATGGGAGAGACCATCGCCTGGGCCCTGATCCTGGCCCTGCTCATCCGTTCGTTCATCATCCAGCCCTTCAAGATCCCGACGGGCTCGATGGAGCCGACCCTGCGGCCGGGCGACCGAATCCTCGTCCTGCGCTACGTCTACGGCCTGAGGGTCCCCTTCACGACCAAGCGCTTTTTCAAGTGGCACAACCCCGAGGTCGGAGATATCATCGTCTTCAATTACCCTGAGGAGCCCAGGCGGGACTTCATCAAGCGGTGCGTGGCCCTGCCGGGCGACTCGGTCGAGATCCGAAACGGCCGGGTGGTCCGCAACGGCGACACCCTGCAGGAAGAACCCTTTCTTCGCCTCTTTTACTACAACAAGGGGCCTTATGGCCAGGAAGAGGGAGAGCTGATGGTCCCCGACGAGCGGTACTTCGCCCTCGGCGACAACAGCGCCTCCTCCAAAGACTCCCGTTACTGGGGATTTCTGGAAGACAAGTATCTTATCGGCAAGGCGGTCCTGATCTACTGGCCGTTGAACCGGATCAGGATCCTCGAATAGAATTAAAAATGAACAATGAAATTCAAAATTGTTCATTGTTAATCCTTAATCGTTAATTGATTTCCTATGACTTTCGCCAATAAGGTCACCCTCTTTCGCATCGTCAGCATCCCTTTTTTCATCGCCGCCCTCGCGTTCTATACGCCCGAGCGGGCCTTCCTGAAATGGGTGGCGCTGGGCATCTTCCTTTTGGCCGTCGTCTCGGATGGCATCGACGGCTACATCGCACGCTCCCACCGCCAGAAGACGCCGGCCGGCGCCATCCTGGATCCGGTGGCGGACAAGGCGCTCCTCATCACGGCGTTTCTTCTCCTCTATCGCGTCTCCAAGGCCCACCTGGCCGTGACCCTGCCTTTGTGGGTCGTCATCCTCGTCGTCAGCCGCGACGTGATGATCCTCATCGGCGGGGCGCTGATCCTCATGGTGAATAAATCACGGCAGATCGCGCCCACATTTTGGGGAAAGGCGACCACCTCCCTTCAGATGGCAACGGTGGCCGGCATCCTCCTCGAGATACCCGCCGTGCGTTTCGTCTGGTGGGCGGCGTGTCTCCTGACGGCCATATCGGGCGCTGACTACGCGCGGCGCGGCATCCATGCGCTCAACGAGACCCAACTGCCGGCAAAGACATGTTAAGCATCTTTCTGGGGCTGATCGTCAGTTATCTTTTGGGAAGCATCCCGACGGCCTTTCTCCTGGGCAGGATCCTCAGGAAGATAGATATCCGCCAACACGGCTCGGGGAACGTCGGCGCCACCAACGCCTTCCGCGTCCTGGGCAAGAAGATCGGCACAACGGTCCTGTTGACCGATATCGTCAAGGGCTTCGCCGCCGTGGGGCTCGCCAAAAACCTCTTCTATGAAACGGTCCCGGAGATCGGCCTTAATACCTACCTGTGCTGCACAGCCCTCACCGTCGTGGCAGGCCACAACTGGACGGTCTTCCTCGGCTTCAAGGGGGGTAAGGGCATGGCCACGAGCCTGGGGGCGCTCCTGGCCTTTGCCGTGTTGATCCAGGGGTTTGCCGGCACCTTATTGTCCATGCTGGCCTTCTGGTGCGTCGTCTTTCTCGTCTCCGGATACGTTTCGCTGGCCTCTGTCGCGTCGGCGATCCTTCTTGCCCCCACGGCGATCTTTTTCCATGTCCCTGACGAGGTCGTCGTCTTTCTCGGCATCTTAAGCATTCTCGCGCTTTTTAGACATAAGTCTAATATTATCAGGTTGATACAGAAAAGTGAAAACCGCTTCAACACCCACCGGTTCTTCAAAAAGACCCCATAGAAAACGCTTTCCGTAAGTCCTTGCAATACCATTGTTTTCGACCACCCGCGTGTTATATTATAGCTGAGCGTGGTGTAAGCATTGAGATAACCACTTAAACGGCGCCGGGTTGCCTCAAAAGACCAGAGTAGAATCTGAAACAATGCTGGGGAACCCGGCCTTATTGTTTATATCTAGGTAAGCGGACGCTATGAACAAGGGCACGACGATGCGCGACATGGTATTCAAAAACCTCACGTCACCAGACAAGAAGAAGAGGATCTTGTGGGCCTCGGAGACCATCACCGAGAACGGCCTCCTGACCAAGATCCATAAGTACCTTATTTATATC
>Ga0315550_1000731_pt1 | contig 20414 bp, 21 predicted proteins | sample SalMarSW160190MG_2_FD_203100 | JGI IMG/M metagenome (GOLD analysis project Ga0315550, IMG submission 203100) | Salt marsh sediment microbial communities from the Plum Island Ecosystem LTER, Massachusetts, United States - Salt Marsh Sediment SW1601-90 ... | reverse complement strand
ACAGGGGGTAAGGCTATGAAAGTAATCATATTGAAGCTCACCAAGAAACAGCTACGGTTACTGTCTGATTTGTGCTTTATTTTCGGCTTTCTCTCGATCCTCGGCTCTATCTTCATATGGTATATCACGAGGGGCGATATGTCCGCGGAGTCCCTTGCCCACGCTGAACGATTCGGGATCTTTGTCGGTCTGTGGGCGCCCACGTTTTTCATCCTGTCGAGTCGCTTTGATCGCTACGAGGAGCAAGCAGAAAACGAAAGTCTTTAGCTGTTCTCAAAAGGCATTGCTGGTTAGCAGAGAATCCATGTCCAGAGGACGTGGTTTTCTGAGATGAATAAATATATGTACAGACCCCGATTGCCTAAATGCGCATTGGGATGAACGGGGAATGTAGGGGTTCCCTTCGCTGTATTGGTTTTCAGGTTGCGCACAGCACACTCGATAAGAGGTACAATGATCAACATCATTGATTTGAGCCACACCATCTCCCGGGACACGCCTGTATATCCCGGCACTGAGCCCCCCACGTTTTTCACCGCCAGCACGATCGAGGGAATGGGGTTCCTAGAGAAAAAGATTACCTTGTACTCCCATACAGGCACTCACATGGACGCCCCCTGTCATATAATCCCGGGAGCGAAGACATTGGATCAGATGCCGGCTGACCATTTTATGGGAAAGGGGGCAGTCGTTGAACTGGGAGTGAATGGTGGCCTTACAATCGACCTCGAGCTTCTGAAACCCCATCAAGGGCGAATAGAGCGGTGTGAATTCCTTATATTCCACACAGGATGGGCTGATCTATGGGGAAAGGAGGATTGAATCCTTCCTTCACCTTTTCACGCCTTGTTGCGGGAAGGGAGTGCGAGGGCTTTATCAATAAGGTATTAGAATGGATGGTATGCTGAAAATCGGTTTTTTACAATTTTCACCAATGCTTGGTGATGTTCAGGCCACGATTCAGTCCATAGAAAGGCTGCTTAACGGCTGCGATGAAGCGGATATACTGGTGCTGCCGGAACTTTGTAATTCCGGCTACAATTTTACCTCGTACAAACAGGCCTGGGATGCCTCGGAACACATAGAGGGGGGTCCCTTTATCGAGTTTCTCATAGCGAAGTGTAAATCCCTCAATACCCACATCGTCACCGGCTTGAATGAACGGGACGGCGAGCTGCTCTATAACTCGGCCGTGCTCATCGGCCCCAACGGCCATATAGGCGCCTACCGGAAGCTCCATCTGTTCCTGAACGAGAGGGATTTCTTTCAGCCCGGCAACGCGGGGCTGCCGGTGTTCGACATTGGAACATGCAAACTGGGTATGCTCGTATGTTTTGACTGGATATTTCCCGAGGTGTGGAGGATCCTTGCCCTGAAAGGGGCAGACATCATCTGTCACCCCTCCAATCTGGTATTGCCGGGATTCGCTCAAAGGGCAATACCCATCCACGCACTCACCAACCGCGTGTATGTGGTGACCGCAAATCGGATTGGAGCCGAAGGGGATCTCAGGTTCACCGGTACCTCAACCATTGCGAATCCGAGGGGCGATATACTGGCCCAGGCCTCTCAGGAAAAGGAGGAACTGGTGGTGCAGGAGATCGATATCGCAGTGGCAAGGGACAAGATGATTACCCCGAGAAATCACCTGCTCACCGATCGAAGACCCGAGCAATACACCCTGTTAAGCAGAAATTTGACCTAAGACCCTTATCTCACGATCACGCAGGTACGGTCTGCCCTATGGGAGACCTTGCTCGAAACACTTCCCAAAAGCAACTCCTTGAAGGTGCCGAGCCCACGGCTTCCAACCACTATGATATCCACATCATGCTCTTTCGCGTAATCGATAATCCTCTCGGCAGGGTCCCCTTCGACCACGGTTGCTTCAATACGCTCTATGCCGTGCTCCTTAGCCTCGCCTTCAGCCGCAGTGATAATCTTATCTCCCAATGCCTGAAGCTGCGCCCTTTCTGACGCCACATACTCCCCAAGTCCCTCCGGGATGATCGTGAGCTTGAATGCATGGAGAAGATGCAGGGTTGCGTTGTAGTGTTTCGCTAAATCCGCGGCAAAGGCGACCGCTTTATGAGATTGCTCCGAGCCATCCACCGGTACAAGGATTTTCTCCATCTCTCCCCCCTGGTTATGTCGATCGAGAAGCGCCCTTTTCCTAAGAAAGGGAGTATGGAAAGCCATGGTTTTATTGTCAAGCAAAAGTACAAAACATCTCCTTCCCACTCAGGACTATAATCATATATTGACACACCTCATCCCCGGTATTATACCGCTAGCCATTGACCTGCATTTCTGATCAGGTATTAAAGAATATCCCCTATGAAAAAGATCTTCTATGGATGGTGGATCGTCGGTGCCTGCTTCCTTATCGGCTTGTATGTGGGAGGTGCTGTATTCTATGGATTCACCGCCTTCTTTGAGCCTATCAGAAGGGAGTTCGGCTGGAGCTATACCCAGATATCCTTAGCGGCGAGCCTCCGCGGCCTGGAGATGGGCCTCTTTGGCCCTATCGTGGGATTCCTTGTTGACAGGTTTGGCTCAAGAAGCCTGATCTTCTTGGGGACGATCGTCGTTGGCTTAGGGCTTATCCTCCTCAGCTGCACCCAATCCCTTGCCATGTTCTACGCGTCCTTTTTGTTGATCGCGTTTGGCGCCGGTGGATGTGCCCTGTTAGTCACTATGTCCGTGGTAGTGAACTGGTTCCGGAAAAAGGTGGGCATTGCGCTCGGCGTGATGATGTCCGGGATCGGCGCCAGCGGATTGTTGGTAACCCTCATCGTCCATCTCATCGATGGATATGGCTGGAGAACCACCTTGGTTGTTTTAGGGGCAGGCATGTGGGCCCTGGGGATACCGTTATCCTTCGTGATCCGCGACAGGCCGGAGCAGTACGGCTACCTTCCCGATGGTGAGGTCTCCGGGGAGCCTCTATCAAGCACTGATACCCACGGTGAGGAACGAGAGGTCAGCCTCCGAGACGCGCTCGGAAAAAGCACCTTTTGGTACCTGAATATCATAGAAGCAATTAGAATGCTCACCGTAAGCGCGGTCATTATCCATGTGATGCCCTACCTCAGCAGTATCGGCGTACCACGGGCAACCGCCGGCATTGTAGCAGGGGCGATCCCGCTTTTCAGCATCATGGGAAGGTTCGGCTTTGGCTGGTTAGGCGATGTTATCGATAAACGGTATGTCATGGCCGTCACATTCGGCCTTATCTCTTTAGGGATGCTTGTGTTTTGCACTGTGCGAACAGTATGGTTTACCCTCATCTTCCTCGTGATCTTCCCTCCAGGCTATGGGGGAGGCATCGTGTTGCGAGGGGCGATCATGAGGGAATATTTCGGGAGGGATTCCTTTGGCAAGATACTGGGGATTACCTATGGTTTCGGAGCATTTGGTGGGATCATAGGCCCCACCTTAGCCGGTTGGTCATTTGATGCCCTGGGAAACTACCACCTCGTGTGGCTTACCTTCTCCGTCCTCAATGCCCTGGCACTATGGCTGATCATGAAGATGAAGTGATCATAGGTTATGGATTAATCTGTCCAAAAGAAACGGTTCAAAGGTTCAGGGTTCAGGGCTCAGGGCTCAGGGGTTATAACCATATTTTCTCCTTATTGGCTATTGTAAACCGGGAACGGTGAACCGACGAACGTAGGTTTATATATTCACTGGATTCAGAGGAGGCATACATGGGCAATGAAGAACATTATAGAGCGTTGGAGAAGATGTACGCATCCGCCCCATGCAATCAATGCTATGAACCGACTATCCATATCTCCAATGGCGCTGTTGAGGTGATAATCCCCATCCAGGAAAAATTCCTTCATTCAGGGGGAACAGCCCATGTGTCCGTCTATTTCAAGGCCCTGGATGATGCGGCCTTCTTTGCGGTGAGCTCGCTCGTTACGGACCTGTTTGTGCTAACGGCAAGCTTTACCATTCATATCCTACGCCCCATCTCTCAGGGCGAGATGAGGGCTCGCGGGAGTGTGGTGTTTTCATCAGAGCATCTGTTTGTGGCGGAGTCGACCCTTTTCGACTCACGAGGCCGAGAGATCGCCAGGGGAAGCGGAAATTTCATCAAGAGCAAGATTAAGCTCTCTCGTGAAACCGGATATCAAATAAGCTAAAGAGGTTCAATAGGGAAAGAGCACTATGATGGACCAGCACTACTACATCGACCCTGAAGAAAGATACGACGCACACAACTACCAGCCCTGGATGTGGTCCTGAGCAGGGGGCAAGGGATCTGGGTGTGGGATGTTGAGGGGAATAAGTACCTCGACTGTCTCTCCTCCTATTCAGCGGTCAACCAAGGACACTGCCATCCAAAGATCATACCCTAGAGAATTTTTCGCCTCATAGCAGAACGCAATCTCCATTCGTTATGTCTCTTTTTTCCTTACGTTTGTCTTCCCTTTGAAGGCCTTTATCGTTTTCTTCCTTAGTAAGCTATTGTTTAATAATGAGATGTCTTCGGTCCTTTGTCTTGTTCTTCTCCTTAGTCACTTCATCCACATGGTTTTTGACAATCTTGACAGCATCACTGATAGTATTCGTTCTGACGACGACACAAACAAATTTTTCTACCATTCGGGTAATATTAGGGCCAAATTTTTTACTCACGAGAACATCCACGCCCTTTAAAACAGAGGACGTGGCCCGAGCTTTTGCGGGATCGCCATGCTTTTTGGACTCATCCTCTTGAAATTCAACGTTCTCTCTCTGTTCTATAAATTCTTCACCCTCATCGAAAAACCTGTAAATACAATAGTATTTCGCCATGCCGAAGTGATCATCGTTGAAATTTTTTCCATTATCCGTAGCAAATGCGATCAGCAGTTCCATGAATTATTCTCCTTTCTAGCAGGTGGTCGGAAATAGTTTCCGGGCATTCAACTTTCCGCTAGATGCTTACTCAGCTAACATGAGCCAAGAATAGACTTGAACCGATTTAAGGTCAGAGGGTAGTTCTAGGTAACCTATTAAAATCACAATAACATTTTGCCATTGAATTTTCAAATAATCTTTCAAAGTATAAGCCAAGGAATTGCTATGCCAAAGAATTTCTGTGCAGTTGAATATTGTTGGTTTCGTAAAAAGTCGATTTTCCGTTTTTTTGTCATTCCGGCGGACCTCGGATTGTAGTCCGTGGCAGGCGCTGTAATCCAGTAAATTGAATAGGTTCTGGATGCCGGATCAAAGCCTGCCCTGGACTTGATCCAGGGTCCGGCCTGCCTGTGCGTTGCACCTGTCTGCGTCGCCATCGCGACAGGCAGGCGCAGATAGGCAAGACGATTAGGTGACTTTTTCCGAGTTTGTAAAGGTTCCGAGTCTCGGATTTTTGCTTGCTCATGGCCGGTTCAAGCAGGAAAGCAAGCTATCCTCATGGGGCGGCGTACCAATGATCATTTCTTGACATCTTGCACCTCCTTCTATGATAATGGGCCGTCATGTTCATTGCCATATGCACAGAATCCTGCGGGTGGGACCATTCGGCTCATCACACAGACTCGCGCCTGGCTGGATCGTTCTTCCGCCGCTTGGGCGGCTTTCACCTCTATACCGTTCCACATCAACCCCCTTTAACGACCAAGAAGGAGTTGTGCCATGATTGAGATCGGTGAAATACTCGAGCACATCACGGTCAATGAGGAGATCGCCAAGAAATTTTTTGAGATCGAGGCAGGGATTCTCTCGGTTGGCACCTTCAGGGATCTTTTCGAAAAGCTGCTCCTTCTCATCGAGGAGAAATTCTCAATACCTCATGTGTGGATTACCATGGTCCGCGAGAACGATGTTTCACATCTCATTGAAGCGCTTGAATCCTCGGATGTGCTGAAAGAGCGTTTGAGCGTGGTCAAGAGAAAGGCATTCTTACGACTCATCAACGAGAAAGATTCCCCGGTGCTCGTGAATGAGCGTGTAAAGCCCTTCTACGCGCTCCTGCCCAAGAATCAAAAGTATTTCGCCAGGTCTCTGGCAGTCGTTCCCATCTCCCTTGACGGTGAGGTGATCGGCAGCCTGAACCTGGGTGATTTTTCGGAGTCCCGCTTTCAGCCGGATATGGATACCTTCTTCCTCTCCCAGCTCGCCGTGAAGATCTCCCTATGCCTTTCCAATGTGACGGCCCGAGAAAGGCTCACCTATCTAGCCAGCAGGGACCCTCTCACCGGGCTCCGTAACCGCAGAGAAATGGAGGCCGTGCTGGATGGGGAATTCAGTAGAGCCGTTCGGTACGGAACGCCCCTGGCAGTGCTTTTCATCGACTGCGATGATTTTAAGGCGGTAAACGACACCTATGGCCACGACTGCGGCGATACGTTACTGAAGTATCTGGCGGATCAAATGCAGGCGATGATCAGGAAAAACGATCTGGTCTTCAGGTATGCTGGAGATGAGTTTGTGGTGGTTCTTCCCAATCAGAGCTCGCGGGATGCTTTGAAGGTTTCTGAACGGCTCCAGAGATTCTTCGAAAAGTATCCATTGAAATTCCAAGAGGCTCTTATTCCCGTATCCATTAGCTGCGGAACATCGTCCACGAGAGATCCCGGCATCAAGAATCCCGAGGCACTTCTTAAAAAGGCCGACGAACGGCTCTATGAGGTTAAGAAGGAGAAGAGCCTTATGGACTCAAAGTAGATCACACGGTGTTTATGCCAATGTTTACTTGAAACGACAACGCTCGGCAGTTTATAGACCTGTTGAAGGAAACACTGCGCAGGAAGTTGCTTTCTGAATGAATTAATCTTAAAAGGGGAAAGGATGAGGATTACCATTCGATTGTTGCCAACGATCATATCGTTAGCGTTCTTTATATCTCTTGGATCACAGGCATTTGGCGACTCGTCGATCTCGGTAGCAATAGAAGATCCTCCACACACTATGGACCCTCACGGCTCAAGGGACACCTCAAATCTTTCTGTTGCGGCAAATCTCTTTGATGGGCTCATGCAACGGAAGGGCCCCGGTGGGATTATCAACCCTGCACTGGCAGTACAACACGAGCACCCAGATCCCTTGACCTGGGTGTTTTATCTGAGAAATGGGGTCAGGTTCCATAACGGCAATGCCTTCACCGCCGAGGACGTGAAGTACTCCTTTGAGCGTTTATCCGACCCCCGGTTTTCTAATTTTACCACCCTTGTGAAAGACATTGCCTCCACAGAGATCATCGATGAGTATACGGTTGCCATCAAAACCAAACAGTCCATCCCGTGGTTCATACAGAGCTGTTATCAGCTCTTCATCATGGACAAGGAATCCACCGAGGCCAGAAACCCGGAAGATGTCATGGTCAACCCGATCGGCACCGGGGCCTACAGGTTGGCAGAATGGATCAAGGGGTCGTATATCAAGATGGTGGCCAATGAGGATTATTGGGAAGGGCCCCCGTCCATCAAGAGCGTAGGGTTACGCCCCATTATAGAGTCTTCTGCCAGGTTTGCCGCGCTGGCTTCCGGGCAGGCCGAGCTTGTCTCCGGCGTGCCCGTGGAGTTGCATGAAAAGGTCCTGCAAAATCCGAAACTCGATGTGATCGCCCGTCCTGCCAGAATGTCCATTTTTCTGGCCTTGGGCAACAAGCCAGGAACCCCCTGGGCGGATATCCGCGTTCGCAAGGCCATGTACATGGCCATCAACGAGGATGAGATTATCGAGAAGATCATGAGGGGCCATGCCTCACTTGCGGCCCAGGTGCCGGATCCCGCGACAATCGGCTACAATCCTAATCTATCACGGCTTGCCTACAACCCTGAGATGGCAAAACAGCTCCTCAAGGAGGCAGGCTATGAAAAAGGGTTTGAGATTACCCTTTCGGGCCCCAAAGATCTTTATGCCCACGATGAGAAAATCATCGAAGCGGTGGCGGCGTATCTGAACCGGGTGGGAATCAGGGCAAAAACAGAGATAAAATCCAGGTCGGTGCTTCTGCGGGAAGTATTTCAAGGCGAGCTCGAATTCTGCCTCATCGGATGGTTCGATCGCGCATTTGATGTGGGCCGGACATACCGGAAGCTCATCCATACAAGAGACGAAGAAAAAGGCCTCGGGAGCTTAAACGGTACTGACTTCAGCGCTCTCATCATAGACGCCTTTCTCGAATACACCTCAACCGTGGTGGATCAAAAAAACCGCGAAACGCTCCTCCAAGACCTGAACAAAATGGCCATGGTAGATAAAATCGCCTTGATCCCTCTGCATTATCAACATGACCTCTATGGAATCCACAAGGGAGGAATAATGAGATTCAAGCCACGGCCCGACGGGTGGATCGTGTGTAAAGAGATTTTCAAGCGGTAATCCTTTGTGTGTGGACACTGATAGGCATGTCTGCTATAGAGCGACTTAGCTCGCGTTATTCGGTTCTTATTGCGGGCTGCTATCTGCACGAGAGATTTCGTAATTGAAATGAAAACAAACGAAAGACAGCACATCTGGATCAAGGATATCAAGGAGAATGACCCTGTTGGAGGGGCCTACCTGGTCAAAAGCAAGGCAACCGGCCAAACAAAACAGGGAAGGCCTTTTCTCACCCTCAGCCTTGCCGATAAGACGGGGAGGGCTGAGGCCAGGGTGTGGGATAATGTGGAGGGGATATCCTCCCTTTTTAAAGAGGGCGATATCGTTGAGATCAACGGCCAGGCCAACACGTACAGGAACCAGGTCCAGATCCAGATACAGGAACTCAAACGAATGGAAGCGGCCTTTGATCCCGCGATCTTTCTCGAGACTACGTCCAGGGACACCTCTCAGATGCTTTCAGAACTCAAAGGGCTGGCCGCCCGTATCAAAAATCGGCACCTCAAGGACCTCATAGAGTCCTTTTTGGCGGATCATGGATTTATCTCGCGGTTCAGGAAGGCCCCTGCTGCTAAGGTCTTTCACCATAGTTATATCGGCGGGCTCCTGGAACATACCCTCTCCGTCTCTCAACTGGCGGTCGTGGCAGCCAAGCACTACCCTGATCTGGACGGAGATCTTCTGCTGGCCGGAGCCATCCTCCACGATATAGGCAAGACCGAGGAGCTTAGCTTTGAACTAAATATAGATTACTCCGATCAGGGAAGGCTCCTGGGGCACATCGTGCTCGGGGTTATGATGCTTGAGGAAAAGCTAACCCTTATCAAGGATTTCCCCCCTGAGCTGGCCATGCGTCTCAAGCACCTGATCTTAAGTCATCACGGGGAGTTCGACTTCGGATCCCCGAAGAGACCCAAATTCCTGGAGGCCTTTGCCCTGCATCTCATAGATGACCTCGATGCCAAGATAAACGGATTGAGCAGGTTTCTCAAAGAAGACAGGCAGGAGGGGTCATGGACCGCATTCAACACCCTGTTCCAGCGATACCTCTTCAAAGGGGACTCCGCTGCCGGCACGATCCGGAAACAAGAAGAAAGGGAGGAGGCAGGAGGGCAGGGGCAGCAGCACCTCTTTCAGGTAGATTTCTAGCGCCTTTCCTTCACAGACTGAAAAATCCTGCTTCCCGCCACAAGGACAAGGCCGGAGAGAAAGAATCCATAGAGACCGGCAGGAAGCCCAAAGAGGCTCCAACCCATGAGCTTGCCTATCAATGCCAATCCGCCTCCAACCACCATGGCCGCAATCGCACCCTCCCTGTTGAGCTTAAGGGAATCCTTGTAAAAGCCCAAGAGGATAGGGAAGATGAGCCCCGAGGTATACACCGTATAGCCGAGAAGGAGCGAGGAGATAACCCCTTTGAGGGATAAGGCGATAATGAGGGAAACGGCGCCGATTATCACAATAAAAACCCGAGAGAGCATGAGGATTGTTCGCTCCGATATCTCTCTGCGAAGAAGGGGCCTCAGTATGTCAAAGGAGAGGATCGTGCTGGTTGTCAGGAGACACGTATCCGCTGAGGACATCATCGCGGATAGGAGCGCTGCAATGATCAGGCTGTTGACCCCTACTGGGAAAAGGTGGTGGATCATGGTTGGAAAGGCGGCCTCCGGATTGATCCCGGGAAAGAGCACCCTCGCCGCCATTCCCATGATCGTGATCATAAAGGCAAAGGGCACCAGGGCCAGGGCTACGGTCATGGTAGCACTCTTTGCGATCCCCGTATCCCTGGCGCAGAATATCCTCGAGTATATGTCCGGGCCTACCAGGTAGGTGGAGCCAACCAGAAAGAGGTAGGTGGCAAGCGTGGTCCACGGGAAACGAGAACTGACCGGGAAGGAGAAGTGATCCGGCCCGAGGACCTCTCTCATCGAGGTAATCCCTCCCACCTTTTCCAGACAGAGTGGAATGGATACCACGATTGCCACGATAATGATCAGGCTCTGGATGGTGTCGGTGCGGAGCACCGAGTGCTGTCCCCCAAGCATCGTATAGGTGATAAAGACAAGGGCCGTAATCGTCATCAAAAGGGACGGTGAGGCATCCAGGATGGTTTCAAGTATCTTACCGGCGGCTACAACCTGGCCGGCAATGATGCCCATCCAGGCAAGGACTATGAGCACCGAGGCGGAAACCTTTGCCTCGGGCCCGTACTGGATATCGAGAATCTCCGGCAAGGTATAGAGCGAGTAGCTCCGTACCCTTTCAGCCAGGAACAGTGCCAGGGCAAAAAGACCAATGGCCCCCACCAGAAGCCACCAGGACCCTGCCAGGCCCATGCTGTATCCAAGGCCGGCCATTCCGACAGTGGATGATCCCCCGATTACCGTGGCGAACAAGGAACCTGCAACAAGGATAAATGGAGAAGCTCTGTCCGCAACGAAAAAACTGTTAATCCCCTTTACAGTCCTCAAGGAACGGCTGCCGATAACGATCAAACCCGCGAAGTATGCGAGCACAATGGCGATATCCATGGTTTCCCCTTATCAGGAACAAGGCCAGGTCACCCTATTTCTTTTTCCGCTCGATGTCAAACGATTCGATGCCCCGAACAACGCATCCCAGCGAGACATGCCTACAGCGGAAATCCATAGGAAACAACGATGCCGTACGAGGGTGTGCTACTCTTTTCAAGAGTAAGAAAAATGTCACACAATGCTTGATCATTTTTTCCTCCGGTGTTATAAACAAAACTCTTTTTTAGCTCACCGGTTGCCTTTCTTGAAGAGCCGCAGGTGAACAAAAGAGCAATCCGGGTAAGAACATTCACGTAGCCTCATAGGTTTTCGCGTGAACAGCTCTCTGTGATGGAGGAGGTCACCGATGGATACTATCAATATCGCCATTGCCGGTATCGGTAACTGCGCGAGCTCGCTCCTGCAGGGCATTGAATACTACAAACACAGGCAGAAAAATGACGCGATCGGGTTAATGCACTGGGACATTGGAGGCTATAAACCCTACGATATCAAAATAGCGGCAGCCTTTGACATAGACAAGAGAAAAGTTGGAAAGGATGTTTCAGATGCAATCTTCGAGCTACCGAACTGTACCACCATCTTCTGCGAATTTGTTCCAAAGACAGGCGTGAAGGTGATGATGGGCCCTATCCTGGATGGCTTCTCAGAACACATGCGAGACTACGATGATCAATATACCTTTGTAGCATCAGATGAGAGGGAGCCGTCCAAAGAAAAGTGTATCGAGATATTAAGGGAATCCGGCGCCCACATCCTCTTAAACTATATGCCGGTTGGATCAGAGCGGGCCGCAACATTCTATGCGGAGTGTGCGCTTGAGGCCGGCCTTGGATTCATCAATAACATGCCTGTCTTTATTGCCAGTAATCCGGACTGGGGTACCAGATTTAAGGAAAAAGGTGTGCCGATTATCGGCGACGATATAAAATCACAGCTCGGGGCAACCATCGTACATCGAGTATTAACAAACCTTTTCAAGAAACGAGGGGTGAAACTCGAGCGGACATATCAGCTTAACACCGGCGGAAACACCGATTTCTTGAATATGCTTAATAGAAACAGGCTTGTCTCAAAAAGAGAATCCAAGACCGAAGCCGTCCAATCACAGCTTTTCGAAAAACGACTCAACAAGGAGGACATCCATATAGGGCCGAGCGACTGGGTCGCGTGGCAAAAGGATAATAAGATCTGTTTTCTCAGAATGGAGGGTAAACTCTTCGGGGATATACCAATGAACTTAGAGCTTCGCCTCTCCGTGGAAGACTCGCCTAATTCCGGCGGTGTCGTGATCGATGCCATACGCTGCTGCAAGATCGCGCTTAAGAGGGGAAAAGGGGGTATCCTGTGCTCACCCTCCGCATACTTCATGAAGCATCCCCCAAAGCAGTTTACCGATGATGAGGCCTTTCGCCTCACCGAAGACTTTATCCAGGGGAAAAGGGAAGACTAGGAGGAGGAAATACATGGACTGGGGCATTAAAAACAGGCTTTCCAGGTTAATACGGGAAGATGGTCGTTGCGAATTTCTGCCCATAGATCATGGATATTTCCAGGGCCCTACTAGGTGCCTGGAAAATCCAGCAAAGACCATAGATGGACTTCTTCCCTATGCCGACGGTCTCTTCGTCACCAGGGGCGTATTGCGATCATCTGTGCCCACTGACTGCCAGACCCCGATTATCCTCAGGGTATCCGGGGGTACCAGTATCATTGGTGCGGACCTCTCCAACGAAAGCCTCACGACATCGATCGATGAGATTCTCAGGCTCAATGCCTCTGCCGTGGGGATGTCTATTTTTATTGGTTCAGAATATGAACACCAGAACCTGACAAATCTGGCTCGGCTTGTGGATGAATGCGAACAGTACGGGATCCCGGTAATGGCAGTAACCGCAGTGGGAAAGGAGCTGGAAAAGAGAACGGCGAGGTACCTGGCCTTGAGTTGCCGAATCGCCGCGGAGTTGGGTGCACGGATCGTAAAAACCTACTATTGCGAAGAGGATTTTGACAAGGTAGTAGAGGGATGCCCTGTGCCCGTGGTGATTGCGGGCGGCCCCAAATGCGAGACAGAGCTTGAGGTATTCGAGTTCGTGCACGACGGCATCCAAAAGGGAGCAATCGGGGTGAACCTGGGAAGGAATGTCTGGCAAAACCCGCACCCGGTGCCGATGATGAGGGCACTAAACGCCATAATACATAAGAATGCAACGCCTCAGGAGGCATTCGAGCTCTTTCAGAAGCTATCTGGAGATCAGTAGTGGAAAAGGACAGGTGACAAGAACCATGAAATGCGCACGGTACTACAATAACAGGGATATACGGCTGGAAGAGATCCCGGTTCCCGAAATAGGAAAAGACGAGCTTCTCGTGAAGATGCGCGCCTGCGGGATCTGCGGCAGCGATGTTCTCGAGTGGTATAGGGTGAAGAAAGCCCCCCTTGTGCTCGGGCATGAGATGACCGGGGAGATAGCTGAGGCGGGAAGCAACGTGAGCGATTACCATGCGGGCGACCGGGTTTTCGTGTCCCACCATGTTCCCTGTAATACCTGCCGGTATTGCCTCAGCGGACACCATACCTTGTGTGATACCCTGCGGAGTACAAATTTCGATCCAGGGGGATTCGCCGAATTTATCAGGGTACCGGCAATCAACGTTGACCGGGGCGTGTTTCTTTTACCGGTGGAGGTGTCCTATGAGCAAGGCACGTTCATCGAACCACTGGCCTGCGTTCTGAGGGGTCAAAAAATCGCTCATCTACAAGCAGGGCAATCGGTTTTCATCCTGGGGGCGGGTATTTCAGGGTTGCTCCACCTGAAATTGGCAAAGGCCCTTGGCGCAGGATCGGTATTTGTAGCGGACATCCACAAGGAACGTCTTGATTTCGCCGAGAACTTCGGTGCAACGGCGGCATTTCACAGTGATAATGATGTTCCCGAACAGCTGAAAGATGCGAACGGTGGACATCTGGCGGATCTGGTCATAGTAGCCGCCGGCGCCGGAGAGGCAATACGAACAGCATGGAAAACCGTTGAGAGGGGCGGGACCATTCTCATCTTCGCCCCGCCTGAGCCAGGCATCGACACCCCCATACCGCTCTTTGACCTCTGGCATGATGGAATTACCGTCACAACCACCTATGCCAGCTCCCCTTTGGATATAACCCAAGCAATCGAGTTGATCAGATCGAGGGACGTGGTAGTGGAGGATATGATCACCCATAGACTTCCCCTTGCCAGGACCTCCGAGGGATTCGCTCTCGTTGAAAAGGCCCGGGAATCATTAAAGGTAATTATTGAGCCCTGATTCAACCTGATCTATCTTCTGGAAAACGTGGAGCTCTGCCGCTGCGTTCCTCCTGGTTCTCATATCCCTCTGTGTCTTGAAGCGAAACGAGCAGCAGTGCCCTCATCGGCAATCTGTTGCAACAATAAAATCTCAACATTGCCAGACATTGAAGTAATTGCTCGATAATTCTTGGTATAATTACTGAATTTCGGCCTGCGCCGGAATCCAGTAAATTCAAGAGGTTCTGGATGCCGGATCAAGTCCGGTATGACGATTATAGGACTTTTTACGAAACCATCACACTTTGAAGCAAAAAAATGAGTGGCGAAACATCATAAAGATGTGGTATTTTATCTCATAACGTTTCTCAGGGGCATGCTGATTATCGGATTTTCCTCAATGTTCCAAATTGTCAGCGAATTTTAATAAACAAGGCTTTCTGTTCGATGGGCTGCACGGTCTCATTTCGCCTCTACGAAGAGCTGAACGATTATGTACCTCCTGAGAGGAGAAAGGTAACCTTCAGTGTCACCTTTAAAGACCCTGTGACGATCAGAGACGCAATCTGTTCACTCGGCATTCCAGCAGAAAAAGTTGACCTCGTTCTCGTCAACAGTGAACCAGTTCCTTTCGATCATATCATTAATGATGGCGATATGATAAGTATTTACCCTATCTTTGAGTCCCTTGACATTAGCGGTGTCACGCGGCTGAGGGATAAGCCGCTTATAAGGTTAGCACGAGGTTTCAAAAACCCAAATCCTGAAAGGAGTGAAAAATGGCAAGGAAAAGGATTGACGAATCAATAAGGGAAAAGGTGCTTGCAGCCCATGCAAGCGGGCTTCCGATGAGAAAGATCGCCAAGGAACAGAGGGTGAGTCTTTCGAGTGTCAGCAGGATAGTCAAGGATCAAGGCGGACAAGTAGTCAAAAAAGCGAAAGCAACAAAGATGAGCGATCCCGAGAGGAAAAAAAAGATAGCGGAACTGGAAAAAAAGATAGCGGAACTGGAAAAGAAGATACGCGATATTGAGGCTAAATACCGATAATGGATAGCACCGAAAAGGATCCGACCGTCTTCATTCACGGGCAAGAGAGCAGCAGCACGGGTATAAAGGGGCTCTTCTTCAAAGAGCACTTTCCGGAGATGGTTATCCCTGATTTTACTGGTGCTGTCCCAAGGAGGATGGCAAAGCTGAAGGAGATCCTCTCGGGCAAAACAGGGATAATCATGATAGGTTCTTCATTGGGCGGGCTTATGGCTGCTCTTTATGCATTTCAGAACAAAGACAGGCTCAAAAAGCTGATCCTTCTCGCCCCGGCCCTGAACCTTCCTGAGCTTGACCCTTACCGAAGCCAGACACTCTCGCTCCCGGTATATGTCTTTCATGGAAGAAACGATGAGCTTATACCAGTAGGGCAAATCCAGGAGATCGCGAAAAAGGCCTTCCCCGATCTTACCTTTACCCTGCTTGATGATGACCACCGGCTCTCGAGTACCTTTGCCTCGATTGAATGGCATGCACTCCTAGCCGATTAACCATGTGGGCTGCCGGAGTAGTGGAGTGCTGGAGTATTCTTATTGTATCATTACTCCATTTCTCCATCACTCCGCTTCTCAGCGGTACCGCTATCCTTCCAGCTCAATGTTCCAGTAGAGATAGTCCCTCCATGAGTTGGGCATTACCCTGAGACCCAGGGTAATCTTTAGCGTGGGCAGCCACTCCGGTATGCATGGTTTGCCGATCAATCTCATCGAAGCCTCTGAGGGCATCTTACCGCCTTTCTTCCTGTTGCACTCCATGCAGCAGGTAACGATATTCTCCCACTCTGTTTTGCCGCCCCGTGCCTTGGGTATCACATGATCCCAGGTGAGTTTATCCGGGTGAAGCTCTCTCCCGCAGTACTGGCAACAATAATTATCTCTGATATAGATGTTCTGTCTACTGAATTTCACCGAAAATTTTGGCTTCTTGACAAATCGTAAAAGCCGGATGACAGCAGGAAGTCTGATCGAGAAGCTCACCGAATGGACCTCTCTGTCGTACTGCTCCAGGACCTCCACCTTTCCCAGGGTGAGCAGAGTGATCGCCCTCCTCCAGTTTATGATCCTGAGGGGCTCATAGGTAATATTTAAGAGAAGCACCTGTTCCATATAAAAAAATGAGCTAAAATGAACTAAAGTGCCTAAAATCAAAAAGTATTTAAATGCTAAAACCCTTAATTTTAATTGATCAGTACAACAAACCCGCTAAGCCCAAACAAACAAATAAGACTGGTCGGGGCGAAAGGATTTGAACCTTCGACCCCCTGCTCCCAAAGCAGGTGCGCTACCAGACTGCGCCACGCCCCGAATGCCGTACATCTAATATCCTATTTTTACTCGATAAATCAAGAAAATAATGGACTTCTGGACCCATATCTTTTTTTGCATATCTTTCTGTTGACTTTGGAGGGATTAGATACTATGAGATCTAGCGTAACTATTCAGCCACCAAGGCACAAAGACCCAAAGAAGAGATGAAAATAAATTGAATAACAGAGTCTTCTCATTCATGAATGAGCCCTATGCTCGTTAATTTCAATTTTATACGCAGGAATAATGATTCTATTGTCTTGGTGCCTTTGTGGCAAGACAACTGAGTAGATGCGATCTAGCAAAAATTGGAGGTTGAGGAAAATGCTAGACATCCAAAACCAGCAAGACTTCCGAAACATCGCCATCGACAAGGTGGGGGTTAAGGATATCCGCTATCCCATAACAGTCCTTGACAAGGCCACGAAAATACAGCAGACCGTGGCTCTGATTAACATGTACGTGAACCTTCCCAAGGACTTCAAGGGCACCCATATGAGCCGGCTTATTGAGATCCTGAATGAACATGATCGGAGGATTTCCATCGAGAACTTCTCTGGGATCCTCTCTACTATGAAGGAACGGCTCAACGCCGAAAGTGCCCATATAGAGATATCCTTTCCTTATTTCGTGATGAAAAGGGCCCCTGTCAGCAAGAGCCGGGGACTCATGGAATATCAGTGCACCTTCAAAGGAAGCCTTAATAACGGTAAGGATCAGGTCGTGATGATTCGTGTGCCGATTACTACCCTGTGCCCATGCTCGCGAGAGATTAGTGATTTCGGCGCGCATAACCAGAGGGGAGAGGTGAGCCTGCAGGTTAGATTCAAAAAATTTATTTGGATAGAGGACCTTATACAACTGGTAGAGGAGAATGCCTCATGCGATGTTTACTCCGTGCTAAAGAGAGAGGACGAGAAATACGTTACTGAGAAGGCATACCAAAATCCCAAATTCGTTGAGGATGTCGTCAGGGATATCGCCGAGAAACTACAGAACGATAGTAATATAGTGTGGTTCTCAGTTGAGTGTGAAAACTTCGAATCCATCCATAACCACAATGCATACGCATCTATAGAGATGGATAAAAACAAAAGGTAGTTCTATTGGTTGTAACTACTCAGGTAGATAGGTTTTAGGCTGAAGACTGTTAGGAAATAACGGGGATACGGCGCATTTTGAAGCCATGTTAGCTGCGACAAGCTGCTGTTTCTTCAACAAAGTGCGGCAATGGTGCTCCTCTGACCATTTTAAGCCTTCAGGCTAAACAGCTTCAGGCTGACTACGTGAGTAGTCACTATTGGTTAAAGGAATAAGACATGTCTGATGAATTAAAAAAGATGTATAAAACGGTAATGGATGACCACTTCCCTGCCCAGATCACCATGAGTTTCGGAGATCAAACCCTTCTCTACAAGAAGAGGTCCTGGAAGCTCACGGATGAGAGCACCGGGGAGATGATCGAGAAAGGCCTCAGATACGGAGAGAATCCTGGCCAGGAGGCAGCCCTCTATGAGCTGGTGGGCGGAAACCTTACCCTCGGCGGATGCCGATTTATCGAGCCTGGAAAAGGACTGGTATCAGCCATCACCGAAGAGGATCTGATCCAGAGCGGGAAGCACCCCGGGAAGATCAATCTCACCGACATAGACAATGCCCTCAATATCCTGAAATACCTCACCCTGGGGCCGGCCGTGGTCATCGTGAAGCACAACAACCCCTGTGGTGTGGCCTACGGGTCAAGCATTGCCGATGCTTATGAAAAGGCAAACATGGCCGATAGGATAGCGGCATTCGGCGGCTGCGCGGTATTCAACAGGCCGATCGATGCGGAGACAGCCAGGCTCGTGAGCGAGAACTATCTCGAGGTAGTGGCAGCGCCGGAATTCGAGGAAGGCGCCATACCCATCCTTACCAAGAGTGCAAACCTCAGGATCGTCAGGATCGACAAAATCGATAGGCTGGCGGAGTACACGGAGAAACGCTTCGTGGAGTTTAAAAGCCTCATCGATGGGGGGATAATCGTTCAGCAGTCACCCATCAATGCAATAAAAGCACCAGCTGACTTTCAACTGGCCTCTGTCGAATACAAGGGAAAGGCATACGCCATAGAACGAACGCCCACCGAAGAGGAATATGCGGACATGCTCTTCGGCTGGCAGGTGGAACAGGGGATTACCTCAAACTCCGTCATCTACGTGAAAGATGGGGTTACCGTGGGGATCGGTACGGGTGAACAGGATAGGGTGGGCGTTGCGGAGATAGCCATCTTCAAGGCCTACACCAAGTACGCAGACGCCCTCTGTTTCAGGAAATACGGCATTCCCTATAAGCAGTTGGAATCCGAGATAGGAAAGAGCGCCAGGGATGCCGCGCTCAAGGAGGAGATCGATAAAGCCACTGCCGAGGCACATGGCGGGCTCGTTGGGGCAACCATGGTATCGGATGCATTCTTCCCCTTCAGGGACGGGGTGGATGTGGCCATCAAAGAGGGCATACGGGCAATCGTCCACCCGGGCGGATCGCTGAGGGACTTCGAGTCGATCCAGGCCTGTAACGAGGCCAGACCCCAGGTGACCATGGTATTCACCGGACAGAGGGCATTCAAGCACTAAGCGTCTTCATAGCTCAAGATCTTACCATTTGTGCCGCGTTTTATTATTGATTTAGGATGGTATGGGAACAGGCCAAAGGCATAAGGAATAAGGCCGTGCGCCATGCGCCTTGCGCCCTAAACCAAATGACTACAGCGATGCGGATCATGTTTTAATCCAAGCGGTACTGGTCGGTTTGAGGCGAACCCTCACAAACAATGTAGCCTTCATCCAATCTTCCGTCATCAGAGCCCCAATCTCACCTTGAGGGACATCCGTGCCATTCTCACGAGCTGAAGAACCCTCAGAGCATAGAGATGCCATGCCGTACGCCCGGGAGAGCGCTCAAAGACCTGCCTCAATATGTAGGGTCTGGGGAACAAGGTCTCCATGGTGAACATCAAACGGTTCCGCACCCCCTTTTCAGGGGAAAAAAGAACGAGGGGTCCCCATTGAGGGAGCGAATTTCCCCGTGTCCTTTTCCTGAGAAGGTGCTTTTCAAGGAAATTGAGCCTTATCGCTCCCGTAAGCTCCCGGGCCTTGATGGGGATCTGAAAATCGAACAGGCGCGTGAGGAGAAACACGATAGAGGATAGGGCTTTCCTCTGGCCCAATTCCTCTGCGCGTCTCCAACCTGCCTCCCAATCGGATTCGCCCCAGTCTGCAAGCAATGCTTTGATATCCACTAGCCATAGCAATCTGTCCAGATTATGTTTAAGGGCGTGGAGTCCCAAGTAGAAGACCTGATCGTATCTATTTAAGCACCGGGCTTCACTGCCATCAAAGTCTATCACCTGCGTATCCTTGAAAATATCGTTCTGGTCCTTGGGCAGGAGCAGGGCTCTAGTCCTGATTCGATCTGCGCCCAGGATATGTGTGTGAAGGTCAAGGACCGTTAATCCCCTCCTCAAGGTGTTGGGATAGAGAGGATCCCGTTCATAGCCCAATGATTCCAGGACGCCTACGAAAGACAGATAGTCCTCCTGTAGCACCCAGAGATCGATATCACCCAACGGCCTCACCCCGATGTCGCTATAAAGCTGTGCAAGGAGAATGATGCCCTGAAGGAGCACGACCCGAATCCCCTTTTGATTCACCACGCACAGAACCTGCTTGAGGTCACGAATCAACCTGATATTCAAACGGAGCGTCTGAAAATAAAATGTCTCAAGCCTTCCCCTCTGGCCGGGGCTCAAGTTCTCAAAAAGCCCGTATGTCTTGAGGTTTTTATAAAGGAAGGAAGCCATGCCCTCCCGCAGGGCTCCGTCGATCAAGCCATCCTTATCCCTTATAAGAGACATACGGCGAATGAGCTCTT
>Ga0315550_1000730_pt1 | contig 20418 bp, 23 predicted proteins | sample SalMarSW160190MG_2_FD_203100 | JGI IMG/M metagenome (GOLD analysis project Ga0315550, IMG submission 203100) | Salt marsh sediment microbial communities from the Plum Island Ecosystem LTER, Massachusetts, United States - Salt Marsh Sediment SW1601-90 ... | reverse complement strand
ATACGGAGGGGCAGATCTTGATTTTGGTCTCTCAATTGTTGCGACTTCTGATGGAGGGTACGCAATAGCAGGCTCCACAAGTTCCTTTGGTGCTGGCAATAGCGATTTTTGGCTGATTAAAACTGACAGCTATGGAAATGTGGAGTGGAACCAAACATACGGAGGAGCAAACTATGATTCTGCTAACGCGTTGATTGCGACGTCTGATGGAGGATATGCCATAGTAGGTTCCACACAAACAATTGCAGGAGGCACCGATTTTTGGTTGGTTAAGACTGACGCGTTTGGGAACATGGAGTGGAACCAGACATACGGAACAGAAGACCCTGATTCTGCGCTCTCGTTGGTTGAGACGTCTGATGGAGGATACGCATTAGTTGGAGACAAAAAAATAATTCCAGAGGGTGTTGATCCCCGGACGGTTAAGACTGATTGTTGGTTAGTTAAAACTGATTCGTCTGGAAACATGGAGTGGAACCAGACATATGCAGAAGCAGACAGTGATAGGGCTTGGTCGCTGGTTGTGATGTCTGATGGAGGATTCGCAATAGCAGGCTCCACAAGCTCCTTTGGTGTTGGGGGCTATGATTTTTGGCTGATTAAAACTGACAGCTATGGAAATGTGGAGTGGAACCAAACATACGGAGGAGTAGACGAAGACTTTGCTCACTCTTTAGTGAAGACATCTGATGGAGGATACGCCTTAACTGGGTACACAAAATCTTTTGGTGCCGGAGACAGAGATTTTTGGTTGATTAAAACTGATGCGTATGGAAACATGGAGTGGAACCAAACATACGGAGGAGCAGATGAGGACATGGCTAACTCAATGATTGCAACTTCTGATGGAGGGTACGCAATAGCTGGAGGCACATACTCTTTTGGTGTTGAGGGAGGCAATTTTTGGTTGCTGAAGAGCGATGAAAGCGGCATTATTCCAGAGTGTTCTTCATGGATTGCTCCGTCATTATTGTTTATTGTAGTCATATTTGTTTTAATCAACAAAAAGAGGCTACTCCATGGGCAGAGTTCGACAACAGAAATCGGCTAGTCGTCCCAGCGGTAAATTTTCTTCTTGTTCTTCAGTTTTTCCAAACCACAGCTAAAGCATATTCCATTATGGCAACAGATTACCTCGCCACAATCAGTGCATCGCCATTTCTTCTTTTGGCGCTCCAAAAACTTGGCTAAACCATACTCCTTAATGAACCTGAGATTATCAATCAAACTCATGCGAAAAAGCGTTCGGTATCGTTTGTCGATGTGTTTCAAGTTTTCACAGGGAAACTCTTCGCATTCATAACAGAACTCCACCTTCTTGTTCAGAAGCAACTCGCATCTTTTCTTGAGAAAAGCACACTTTTTGTCTCGGGGTCGGCAACCCTTACAATATGGGATTTTCAGTCCTTTCTCTTTAACATCATGTTTCAAGGCAAGGTAGCCGCTGCAAACGTTGCAATCCATGCCACATGGAGCTATCAGTTCCGCCCTCATTTTACTAAACCCTCAACCATGACAACAAAAAGTCCACAGAACAGGCTTAGAATGGCTTTTCTTTCCACAGTCTCACCGTTTCAAGCCACAAAACAGCGTTGGCTACGACCCCGAAAATGAGGGCTGCAATATTGTGGATCGAATAGGTAGGCTGGTACAAGATCACATTGTATACAACCACGTATATGGCAAACATTGTGGAGAGCCAAATAGCATAGAAAAGATGGCGGGGAACAAGGAACCGTCCCATCCTGCTGAAAAACTTTAGGAGACCAACCTTAACTTCCTGATTCACAGAATATTCTCCTCTTACACTCTTCTCCACCAAACCAAGCGACAGCAGCTTGTCCAAGTGGTGAGAGGCTACGCTGGGACTGGAAAGCCCCAAGGAGCGCTGAACCTCACGGACTCCCACGCTGGAACTTGGGTCCCTCAGCAGATACCAGTATATCTGAAGAGTTTTGCCCTTCAGTTTGGACTCGATTTCAGCCAACTCAGAGGAGGAAAAGGTGGACATTAACCTCGCCGAAACAGAATATGAACATTCATATATAATATGATTCTCCCAAAAAAACTTCAACTTGTTTCTCTGTGTGACGCAGCGCTGTTCCTAAGGCTTATTAGCTTGCTGACCTTACTCATCAGAAGCTGCATGTTTGAGTGGGTTTCAGAAAAGTGCTGTTTTCAATAATGAACATCTATTAGGCTCCAAATATGCTGGTCTGTTGTGTGTTTGTAACGGTTTCTGTTTTTGGCAAAAAAAAGAGGATTGATTGAATTCTCGTTACATAGTGATTTCTACTGTTGAGAAATTGTCATAAATTTCTGTTTTTGCTGGTTTGTTTAGTATTGACTCAAACATTGTAGCCACTTGGTTAGCTGTGAAGACACTCCAGTTTCTTCCCAGCTCATGGTGCAAGTGGATCACCTCTTTTTTTCCTTTATTTTGTTGAGTATATTGGAACCAGTTACTCGCTTTACCCAGATAGTTTTCGGCGAAGTTTACAATGTTGGGGTAGGTCAGATCCATTCCCATTATTCCCAAAATGTCTTTGGCGACGGTTGAACCCGATTTTTTTGCGATTTTAATAACATCATTTTCTGGGCAGCACTTTATTATTCTAGACATTGTTGGACGTGCAATTTGTATCACGCCAAAGCGTTCAACCCATCTTCCGTAGAGATGGTAGTTTTGCAGAATTTTATTCACCAAAGCGTTGGCGCTGACTCCTTGTCTTTCGGCTTCTTCGCGCAAGATTCCGAGACATTCTTCATCGATTCTAAAGGAGAAGCCAATTGTTTTCCTTTTTTGGTTTGGTAAAAAAATACCTCCTCGATAATATATAATACAGTGTATTACAATTTAATATTTTTGACGTATTTCGCTCCACTTGTATACTTAGTGCTTAAACGAGACAAAGATTCAGTTTCAGATATCGGTGCAGAATTTGATTACTCCCGGACAGATTCGGGTTCTTTTTGTTGACGACGATTCACAACTATTGGAAACTGCGAAGAAATGTCTAAACCTGCAGTGCACTTATGATATCGAGTTAGCTTCTTCTGCTGATGAGGCTTTGGAAAAAATGATTCAAAAAGAATACGATGTAATCATATGTGACATTCAGATGCCCGTGACAGACGGTTTCGAGTTTCTGAAAGAGCTTCGAAACAGCGGCAACAAGATTCCATTTATCGTGTTCACTGTAACAGAAGATAAAGAAACAGCTCTCAAAGCGTTCAGATTAGGTGCCAACGGATTCGTTGGGAAATATGGCAAGCCTGAGATAGTTTTTTCTACACTTAAAAGATGCATCGATGAAGCTGTAAACAATCAACTAAAAAACTGTGAAAAAAATGTTTGGAGGTGATTTTGTTCTGTCTAGATTGAAAAATGAAACTGTCAAGAAAATGGAGAAACAAATCGCAAAATCGGTAATGGATCTGCTAATGCTTGCCGAACTCAGAAACGGAACCATGAGCGGTTATGATACAATAGGTTTTATCCACAACAAATTCGGCGTATTACTCAGCTCAGGAACAGTTTATTCACATCTATACGCGCTAGAGCGAGACGGTTTGATTAAAGGCGAGTGGGACACAAAGAAAAGAGTTTACGAAATAACAGAAAAAGGCGAACAAGCGCTGGAAACTATAGCGAAGTCAAACATGGAACTTCTAAACATTCTAAAAAGCGTGTTGAATCCTTAATCAAGCAACCTTCCCCCTTTTTTATACGCATCGTGTACATCTACTATCCCTAGATTATACACAATAGAAAACGACAGCTGTTTCATAAAAGAAAAACCTCTTATTTGTGGTAGTAGTCCCTCCTGTAAGGGTCCGTGGTCTAGTCTGGATTAGGACACTGGCCTGCGAAGCCGGAGTTCCGGGGTTCGAATCCCCGCGGACCCGCCACTAAAGGAAGAAAACATGATGGTTTCCGTTAACCCCTTCAAGGAATTCCATGCCGGATGCAAAAGCGTCTTAGAGGATGCCATAAAACGGTTATATCCAGATTTTTGTTTGCCGTCTATCCTGCTTGAGATTCCGCCTAACCTCGAGTTCGGCGAGCTGGCAGCCTCTGTATGCTTTGAGCTTGCCAAACACGCAAAAAAGAAGCCCCGAACCATTGCGGAAGAACTTGTGCAAGCCATAGACGTTAACGGTTTTCCGCTGGTTGAATCTGTTCAGGCTGCTGGTGCAGGGTACATCAATTTTCACGTGAACTCCGAAATGTTCTCCCGTTTAACCCTCGAATCCGCCAGAGCTTCGGATAGGGAGTATGGATACGTCAAAACTTCTGAGCCGCAAAAGATTCTGCTTGAACACACCAGCGTCAACCCCATTCACCCCATTCACATTGGACAGGCAAGGAATCCGATGCTGGGCGACGGCATAGCCCGCATCCTAACCGCGCATGGACACACTGTTTCAACACATTATTACGTGGATGATGTTGGTCGCCAGAGCGCAGTCATAGCCTACGGGTACAGTAAGCTGGGGAAGCCGAAGCCCGAAGGAAAGCCTGACCGTTTCATAGGCGCGATCTACGCGGTGACAAGCTGTATAATGGAGGTTCAGCGCCTCAAGAAAGCGGTTGAAAACGCAAAAAAGCTTGAGGCACAAGAGGTTTCGGAGCTACAGCGGAAACTGGATGAATGGACCTCGGTTGCAGCAGACATAGAAAAGAGGTTCCCAGAAGTTTTCACTCGCCTCCTTGACGAGATCGGCGGGGACAGCGACGCTGAAGAACAGGTGAGCAAACTGATACGCGGATACGAGGCTGGCGAAGAAGAGGAAAAAAGGCTGCTGAGAGAGGTCTGTCAACTGTGCCTTGAAGGTTTCAGGGAAACTCTCCGCAGCGTCGAAATCTCTATCGATTCTTGGGACTGGGAGAGCGACCTGATCTGGAACGGGGATGTCAACAGGGTTCTCGAAAAACTGAAGAAAACAGCCTACGTTTTCGAGGAAAATGGGGTTCTGGAATTTGACGCCGAAAAGGTTGCTTACGACCTTGACCTCAAAAAGACGTTGGGTCTGAGTGATGACCACGAGCTTTCTTCTTTGACTCTGGTGAGGGCTGACGGAACCACCCTTTACACCACACGGGATATTGCGTATCACCTGTGGAAGTTTCAGAGAGCCGAACGCGTCGTCAACGTGATCGGCATGGAACAGACTCTTCCCCAGCTGCAGTTGAAACTTGCTTTGAGTGCTCTTGGTCACGTGGATTACATAACAAAAATCACCCACTTTGCCTACAGTCTGGTTCGGCTTCCGGGGTACCGAATGTCAAGCCGCAGAGGACGCTACATCACCCTCGACGAGGTTATGGATGGAGCAGCGGAGAGAGCCTACGCAGAAGTTTCGAAACGTTCTCCCCACCTGTCTAACAAAGAGAAAAGGCAGATTTCAGAGTTTGTGGGAAAAGGAGCCGTAAAATATGCGCTAATAGCGGTGGACCCAACCAAACCGGTGGTCTTCACTTGGGACAGAGTGCTGGACTTTGAGAAAAACAGTGCCCCCTACATTCAGTACTCCCACGCCCGAGCCCACAGCATCCTACGGAAAGCATCTAGAGAACCAGAAAACGCTGATTACTCGCTTCTGACCGACCACATAGAACGGGACATAGTTCTGACTTTAGCCCGTTTTCCCGAGGTATTCGTGGACGCTGCAGAGAATCTGAGACCAAACGCCATAGCAGATTATGTCAACACTTTAGCTGACAAGTTCAACAGATTCTACACGAAACTGCCGGTCATAAAAGCTAAGTCAGTTGGGCTCAGCGACGCCCGTCTCGCTCTTGTGGACGCCACCCGAATAGTTTTCCGAAACGCCCTGAAGCTTCTTGGAATAGAGGCGCCGGAGAGAATGTAGGCTCTGGGTGCTGTTGAGAAGGGGGCGAGCTTGTTTCTGCAAAGTTTTGATTCTGGGAGAGAGTTGCTGAAGTGGATAGCAATTATAACCATGACTGCGGATCATGTGGGGAGAATTCTTTATCCTGAGTTGGAGGTTCTGCGTCTTATTGGCAGGCTCTCTTTTCCGCTGTTTGCTTATCTGCTGATGCTGGGGATGGAAACCACAAGAAACACCCGTAACTACTTCATTCGACTTTTCGTCTTCGCCTTTATCTCTCAGGTGCCCTTTTTCTTAGCCACAGATTCTGGACCCTTCGATTCACTCAACATTTTCTTCACGCTCTCTGCCGGTCTTCTGTTCATCTATTTTTTCAAAAAGGGTTCACTGTTTGTGGTTGTTCCCATGCTTGCCTCCATAGTTCTACCCTTCGATTACGGCATCTACGGCATAGCAATTATAGGCTGCATGTACATCCTGAAGGAGAACACAAAGTTCGGTGTCTTTTCGCTGGTGCTGCTTAACGCATTGTTCTTGGTGCCGTGGAACAGCCAGTTTCTCTCTATCGCTGCAATACCGCTTATTGTTCTTCACAAAAATGGCTTGTTGACCACAACAAAAGAAACCGGTGAAGAGTACACGATTCCTGCGTGGAGAAAATACTTCTTCTACGCCTACTACCCTCTCCACCTAACCCTGCTTTACATAATAAAACTGTATTACTTCTAACAAGTCACCAACTAGAACATTCTTGACGGCTCTTCGGAAAACAGAACAGGTTAACTGCTTTTGGGTTACATCCGTTTTTGAGTCGCCAAAACATAAGTATTGTAAGGGTCACGGATTACTCTATAGATAATGATTGGTTTTCTCACATCTCGGGTGAGATCTTAAGTGACGTCTGTATTTAGAAAATGGAGTTCAAGTTCTAATTAGCCGTTCATAACGCTTTATTATATGCTCCCAGATAGAATTTGTTTTGATGCCAAAATGGTCAGGTTTAAAAGAGAAAAAACTGCGGCAGTCGCTGAGGAAGAAGCCGTTTCAAAACAGGATAACGTTGAGGAAGAACCGTTCGTAGTTCTGCAGAAATTAGCGAGCGAAGAATCCAAGTTGATGGAAGAGAAGAAAAACTTGGACTCTCTGAGGGAAAAACTGCTGACAAAAATCCAAGACGAGATCGGCAACAAAAAGAACAACATACAAAAACTGAAATCCGAAATCAAAGACCTGAAGTTTTCCTGTGAAGAACTTACAAAAACATTCAAGACTGGCGCAAAGTAGTAGTTCAAATGAGGTAGGCATAGTTTGATGTTCCCAAAAGCTCTGCCAGTAAGGCTTAGAGCCTTATGGTTTGCAGCTTCCATAATTTCTTCTGTATGGTTTTTGTATTGGATATGCTACGACATTCTGGTTTGGAATAAGGCATTGACTCAAGCAGGAACCGCAAACTATGTTGGATTTATAGTGTCCATCGCGTTGGCAATTCTTGGCACCCAACTTGGAAAACTGGGTATTCTTGAGAAACTGACGATTTCCCCAGAACAAAACGTATACAAAAAGGTGAACCAAAATCAACAATTACTAGAATGGGATAGGATACAGCCCATTGAGCAAGTACAGCAGATTCAACCTCCCAAAGAAGAGGAGACAAAACAGATACCTCCGGGTGCTTCGGTTCCGCCCAGATGCAAATTTTACCTCGGATACCTGCATACACGTCCAGAATCGGTGGAGATACCTGAAGAATGCCTAGAATGCGAACATGTAGTTGAATGCCTTTCCCCAACAGCTAACACTATAAACGCGCGCACATGAGACAAACTAAAAGGTCAAATAGAGTTGAATTCTGAAATCATCTGCGCGGCGCCTAAAACGTTTTCGAAGCCGTTCTATTTCGGTTTTTGACATATTTCATCAGTGAGAACTCCACTTTTATTAATGACTTTTGTCTTATATCTTAAGGGATGACACGAGATGGGGTTAAAACTATCCTTAAGTAAAAAACAAAAAACGCAGAACGTGCAGGCATACACTGCTGTTGAGGAGCAAACCGTCTCAATACAGAATAACGTTCAGGAAGAACCGTTTGTAGTTCTGCAGAAATTAATGAGCGAAGAAACTAACCTGATGGAAGAGAAGCAAAACTTACACGCACAGTTGGCAGCTTTGAGGGAAAAACGGCGGCTAAAGATCCAAAGAAAGATTCGAGGAAAAAAGAACAGCATACAAAAACTGAAATCCGAAATCAAAGACCTGAAGTTTTCCTGTGAAGAACTGTCGAAATCACTCAGGCACGCGCACACAGTTGGCACAAAATAGTTCAGATGGGGAGGAACTGGTTTGGTTTTCGCAAAGGCTCTGCCAGTAAGACCGAGAGCTTTGTGGTTCGCAGCTTCCACCATTTCTTCCACATGGTTTTTGTACTGGATATGCTACGACATTCTGGTCTGGAATAAGGCATTGACCCAAGCAGGACCAGCAAACTATATTGGATTTATAGCATCCATCGCGTTGGCAATTCTTGGCACCCAACTTGAAAAACTCGGTATTCTTGAGAAACTAACGATTCCCCTACAACTAAATCTGCACAAAAATCAACAAGGACAACGATTACAGCAGATTCAACCTCCCAAAGAAGAGGAAACAAAACAGACACCTCAGGAGTCTGAGATTCCGTCCGGATGCAATTTTCACCTCGGATACCTGCATACACGTCCAGAATCGGTGGAGATACCTGAAGAATGCCTAGAATGCGAACATGTAGCTAATTGTCTTTCTCCAACAGCTCGCACCATAGAATGTGCCTCCAGTTAATTTTTAATCAGCCCGCCTTCCTTCTTTGGCGTGTGCTTCTTTTAGGCGATAATGGGTTGGAGAATTGGAGTTTAGAAAATTCTAATCTAATAGTTGTTCCATAGAGAAGATGCTGTGATTGTATGACTGGATTGGATTGTCAACAGATTATCGAGTATTTTCGTCGATGCTACCAGACTGTAGATGGATTATGGTTCATGAAGGTTGAAGAGAAAATCGGATTTGACTCTACTTTAGACGTAGACCATGAAGTATGGAAGGTAATGCCGAAGATTCAGGCTAGAATGATCAAGTCGATACTGAAGCTGAACAACGGAGCGGATGCTCTTTTCAAGGGTCTCACAACAAAACTTGAAGTAGAAGGCTTCAAGTTCAAGGCTGAAAAGAACAGGAACGGATTCAGGATAACAATAACGGATTGTCCCTGGCACAACTTGATGATCAAAAGTGGGAGAGAAAAACTCTCTGGAATTGTCGGCACCACTATTTGCGGCACTGAATATCCAGTCTGGGTCTCCGAGTTTGGTGAACCCATGCATTTCAAACTTGAATCCCAAAAATGCAAAAACTCGAAATATTGCACACTAGATTTCGAGAGAAAAACAATCTAGCGTTATTGAGGAACATTTAGAAACGATGCAAAAAGAGAACCTAAGCAGGTATGCAGAAACTAAAATTTAACCTCAAAACCACTAACATGTATATATGATGCGTAAATATTAAATGAATTCTAAACATTTTATTATTATATGCCTTCCAATGCTAACAAGATCACGCTGTTTCCAGCTTTTCTCCTGTTTGCGCTATCAGCGTATCTGGCTTTTCTAAATCTTCAAGTCACCGATAACTCCACAAAAGCAACTCTTCTAAACTATGCAACACTCTTATTCATTGTCGGCATCATCTTAATCGCCGCTTGGATAGTTATTTGGATAATCCGCGTAGGCAGCGAAAAAACTTGAGATAAATGCGCTGCGTGAAGAATCGGTCACTTCTTTTCGATAGTTTTGTCACCACGATTCTCGCATACCTGAAATATGTTTTTAGCCTCCGAAAACATTTTACAATCGATTACACGTTAATACATGACGGTGTTTAACTTGGCATCCCTGAGGGCTTTAGCGCCCGCTTTAACCAGAATCACCATCGCCGGAGCTGTCGGTGCGGCATTACATATCGGTCAAGGAGACAAGAATCTTGTAGACGCAAAGGCGGTGGAGTTTTCGAGAGCAGTATTAAATCAAACCGAAATTGACGGCGAAGTCATCTGCTGCGAAGGACCCAAAGACAATGCGCCAGCATTCATGAACAGAGAAAAGGTTGGAACAGGTAAAGGACCAAAAGTTGAGTTTGTTTTTGACCCTGTTGACGGAACAACTGCAACCGCTAAAGGACGGAAAGACGCGATTTCTGCTCTTGCCTGCGCACCTGCCGGCTGTTTTCAGGTGCTACCCGACGACGGATACTACTTCAAGGTGGCTACTGACTGCCAGTCTAGAGGCAAGATTTCTTTGGACATGTCTGTCGAAGAGATTGTTACCACAGTTGCCGGAGAGAAGGATTTGGCCCTTGAAAACTTCACGGTTATTATGCTGGAGCGGGACAGACATCGGAACATCCTGAAGAGCCTACGGAAACTTGGAGTGCGAATAATCTTGCTTCCTGACGGCGATATTGCGGCAGCCGTTGTTGCCTGCATCCCTGACAGTGGGGTTGACCTTCTTTTGGGTGCTGGTGCAGGACCTGAGGCAACAATCGCCGCGACTGCGGTGAAGTGTCTTGGTGGCACTATGCTTGTGAATGTTTGGAGAGACAAAAAGGATGATGCTGGTCGGCTGGATCGGCTGTTGGATGTGGGTGTCGATGTGGACAAAACTTACAACCAAAACGAGTTGGCTAAGGGCAACGAGCTGGTCTTCGCAGCTTCTGGAGTCACCAAGGGCGAACTCTTGGATGGGGTACGCTTTACTTCCGCAGGAGCTAACGTCAGTTCCCTGTGTGTAAGGTTGCCCAGTGGAACGATAGAAAAGTCGGAGACAACTCTTCGATTCAAGGAGCATCCAGTGTACAAGACCGTTGATCTGAAAGGGCGCCCCCTCCACAGCCAGAATCGTTTTTGAGAGAGCACAGCCGATAATAACCTAGCTGGCACGGTGACTGCAGTATGAATTATGTTGGCATTCACAAAAAAGGGGAACTCAGCCTCTCTAAGCTACTGAAATCCATCAAAGAACGGGCAGATTTTCGCAGGGCAGGAGCCATTGCCACGTTTGTGGGGGTGGTTCGGGGCGAAACATTGGGTGGCGAAAAGGTGGAGGGGCTGGAGCTGCAAGCGTATGAGGAGGAGGCTAACAGGGTTCTTGGAGGCATATGTGAAGAGCTGAAGAAACGGGAGGGGGTTGTTGATGTTCAGATTCACCATTTTGTCGGAGAGTTCGGTGTCGGCGAAGACCTTGTGTATGTGGTGGTGGCTGGTGCGCACAGAGAAAACGTTTTCGGGGTTCTAAGAGAGGCTGTGGAACGCTACAAAAGCGAGGCTCCGGTCTTCAAGAAGGAGCACGTAGTAGACGAAACAGGTGCAAAGGAATCGTATTGGGTAAGCGAACGAGAAGCACAGCAAAAACGCAGAAAAAAGTGAATTGCGGGAGATATTTAATCAATTGATTAAAATTTAATCCCTTCAACTATTAGTCTTTATTTACACATTCAAGCTATTACTTGGTCTTTATGAGCTGAATAGAAGTTATATGTGCAGGCATCTTCATTTTTGTTAGAAAAAAGCTGTTATCTATATGATAACCTCAGCACGCTCTTATTCGAGACTTTTTGAGCATAAATGAATAGCCCAAAACAAACAAAACAACACCAATAACAACAAACTGTAAAGAACTTATGGGATGTGTAGAAAACTCCCAGCTCCGAAGTCCTCGCTGTGCATAAACAATAGCTGCCCAAATAAAACTCAGTTGACTAAAAACCATAAATGAAAACCCAAGATTTTTAAAATTAGTCTTGAATTTTTCTACTCCATTTGTTTCTCCAAAAGTGTTACATGTTGAGTTTAGTTTGAAATCTTCTTGCTCAATTACTTTGGTATCGCCCATATTCTGTATCATTTTTGTTTGAGATTTTTTATAGAGAATTAGCATGGTGCCTAAAACGAAAAAAGAAAAACTTGTGAGAATAAGGGGTATAGTATACACGCTATAAATTGCACTATAATAAAATGGACTAGCCACGTCACCGTAACCAGCTCGGATTTGCCATACATTGACGATAGGCACACAAATAAGAAACAGTAAACTTAAGGTCAAAAAGCAAAAACCAAGTTTCCTATATTTTCTATCTCCAAAAATGCCAATAAGACCTATTGCTAAAAAGGCAGAAACAGCAAAAAAAGATGGCAAGGAAATTGGAATAGAAGAAACATTGAACATAAGAACAAGAGTAAAGAGTGCAATAAAGAAGACACCCAAACAGCTTTTTAGAATCATTAAGGAATCAAATTTGAAAGATTTTTTATAAACATAAAAGTAGGCAAAACCAAATGCACAAACATAACCCAACCATGCAATCCAACCTGTGACGTTGTTTAAGGGGAAAAATAATGACAATATCATAAGAAAAACCATTGAGGAGTAGGTTAGTCCGATTCCTATTGAGACATTGCTTAAGAATTTAATAATGTCCGACATTAAATATGTCATACACCATCTTTTTCTGTTGTATTCACTTAAATAATTTCAGAAATATCGCTCCATATATTCTAACAATTTCTTCGTAATAATGCGAGCGTTTGGGTTTGTGAGTAAAAATACAATATTTGTTATTTCTAGAATTATCTTCCATAGTATTTTATAACTAGGTTTGACTTCTTTTCTATTGGAGAAAGTAGAAATCGGAAGTTAGATTTCGGATTGCGGGAGACGGCTCCATTAGTTAATTGCGCAGCTGTTTCCTTGATCGTTTTTAGTGTTTACTTGGTTTTTCGGGATAGCAACTCAGCTTTAGATCGGTCAAGTGAACAGAACCAAACCCTTCTGCGCGTTGGTTAACATCTGCAATTCATTAGTTCGTATAAGTATGCATTCCACTTTGCAGTTCTCCAAAAATTTTAAGAACAGTTCATATTTAGAATATAATGCGAAGAAGATTCGAGGGAGAGAGGGGTTAACGTAGCTGAGAGGACAAATAGTATTGTCAATCCCTTGAAGCTGATAAACGCACACGCCTAAATGGGGTAGGTAAAATGAGGAAGAAAACATTTGCAGCAATAATTTTAACACAGCTTCTAGTAGCTGTAATATCATCAACGTGGTTTGCAGCCTCTGTCGCTGCGAAACAAGCATCCACGATAACCTGTGAGGCAACGCCGGTCACGGCAGGTCACTCTACTACTATTTCGGTGACTTTAACCGATGCTTCGACGGGCGAGGGATTGGAGGCGAGGTTTTACTTGTACTATTCAATCGATGGTGGTGCCAGTTGGACTGAGCTCGGCATTGGCATACTGGGTCAGGGTTCTTTATGGACTGATGAGGATGGCGAGTTTTCTAGTAGTTGGTCCCCTGGTGGACACCTGCCTCATGATTACCTCTTGAAGGCACAGTGGGAAGGCAACGAGGTGTACGACAGCTGCGTGGTCATCGAGCCGTTAACTGTCAACCTCCCCAGTGATGTTCCGCTTGTAATCAGCAATGTCTGTGACTTCGTTTCAGGCAGCACTTACTACGTAACTGGAGAGATTGAGAACACAGGAAGCGAAAACTTAGAAAGTGTGAAGGTGGCTGTCGGCTACTACGATTCAATTGGCAACATAATAGACGCCGAGATATCCTCCATACCAATAGACATACTCATGCCAAACGAGGTGTCACCTTTTGTGTTCAAGCGAACTCTAGCAGCCGAGGTTGCTAGATATGAGGTGGTCGTGAGCCGTTTCTCCACCACAGAAGAAGAACCATATATGGACTTCGAATGCTCCAACCACAGATTGAAGATCGGAAGTGATGACAGAGTGGTCGGCTTGGTTAAAAACACTGGTTCTATGAACGCTCGGTTCGTCAAAGTTTATGTGATCTTCTACGATGCCTCAGGCAACCCCATAGGCGACGGGTACACTTACACGTATAGAAACATCATCAAACCTGGAGAAGTGTCACCGTTCTCAGTATACGGAGACAACCTTGAGGCACCTAATCACTACACGCTAATCTTTCAATCCGATACCACAACAGATCAGCCTTACACATACGTTCAGCTAGTCAGCCACAGCGGACAAAAAAGTGGGAACTCGTACATAATCTCCGGAGAGGTAACGAATACAGGCTCCAGTTGTGTTGATGACGTTGAGGCGATAGCAGCCTTTTATGATGTTGACGGTAACATCCTTGATTGCAGCTTGGATTCTCTTGATTATTCAATGATTCCAGATCAGACCCTCGAATTTGAGGTCTCCGCATACACAGGCACCGACAACATAGATCACTATGAGCTATGGGTCGATTGCACGGAGAATGCTTATTGGTTCGATATCGAGGAGGTGTGGAATATTTTCATAACTACTAACTCGTCATCCGTTTACAGCCTCAACTTTGATAGAAATTTGAAGACGATAAGCTTCGACGTAAGTGGGTATAGTGATGTCGGCTGGTGCAGAGCAGTGGTTCCTAAGGAATTTTTGGGAGGGCCGTTCACGGTTCTTGTGGATGGTGCAACGGTGACCCACACGCAGACTGAGAATGCTACTCACAATTTCTTTTCGTTCACCTATCCACATAGTTTACACACGGTTGAGATAGTTGGAACCACCGTGATAGAAGAGCCCAGTTCTATTTATTGTTCTGTTGAGCCAACGTCAACAACTTACGGGGACGTCAGCGTAGAAATATCGGGGTACATAACGCCGTTAGTGGATGAGACCAAATCAGTGCCCGTGACAATTCAATATAGCACAGATTCCGTTACATGGTTAGATGTTACTACTGTCACATCATCGTCCCAAGCAAGATACGAATATGTTTGGAGTCCTACGCTTGATGTTGGAACCTACTACCTCAGGGCGACGTGGGATGGCTTAGCATCATACACGGGCGCTACATCAGAGACAGTTACGTTCCTTGTCAACCCAGTTAGTACAACAATCTCGATTTCACTATCGGAGACGAGTGTCACAGAAGGCGATGAAGTGACCGTGTCTGGTACAATAGAGCCGCCTGAGCGGGTTTCAATCACGTTAACATATACGCTGCCTGATGGCTCAACCTTAACTAGAACCGCGACTTCAAGCTCTGACGGATCGTTCAGTGACACGTTTGAGCCGACCGTTACAGGCTCTTGGAGCGTACAGGCAAGCTGGACAGGAAGTGAAAGTCAAGAAGGGGCAACAAGCTCCACCAAATCATTCACAGTTTTGGGAACAGAAACTGGAGACGGAACAGAGAACGGCGATGGAACAGAAACCGCGGACGGAACGGAGAATGGCGATGGCGGAGAAACCGTAGATGGAACGGAAGAAGGGGACGGAACAGAAACCGTGGACGGAACGGAAAACGGCGATGGAACAGAAAACGGTGATGGAACGGCAATCGCGGATGGAATAGAAGATGAGGAAGTGTTTGCAATCCCCTTACTCTGGCTTGTAATCCTTGTTGTAGTTGTGTTAGTTATTATCATAGTGGCTTTAGTTGCGGTTATACTTTCTAGAAGCAAAAAATAAGTGCTCAGTTTGCCTGCGAAAAAATCAAAGTGAAAACGGGTCAAGATTTCGGATGTCACAGAATAGCGTCAGCCTCACAGTGACTACATTCTTTGTAATTTAGGCACAAGTTACAATTCTAGAGGTACTCTTTTAACCCTAACATGGGCACATAAACGATGAGATTTTTATGGGTCTTCCCAGAGCCTTTTGAACGATATGTTTAAGTTTTTGTGTTGAAGTGTTATTGTGGAGTGAAATGGTATGCCAGTTTATGGTTATATATTAGTCACATTGAAGTCAGGCGCTGAAAGAGACGTATGCGAGAAGGTCGCCAACTTTGAGGAGGTCATCCAAGTTGACGAGCTTTACGGCGAATACGACGCAATCGCAAAGGTGCAAGCTAAAGACCTAGCTGAATTGGACAAATTCCTGACAGACAAACTCAGGTCGCTATCGGACATCTTCCTAACGACAACAATGATTGTGGCTAAAGAGTACAAGAGCGAGTAAACGTATCGGGGACAAAACAGCGAAATCCACCATTTTTTGACTTCCCCATTGCCTCCACATTCATATTAGGAGCCTAATAATACTTCATTGTTGAAAACAGTATTTTTTCAGAAAAACCAAGCAACAACAATAAGCAGTCTCTTCTAAATACCTGCTTGGTTACTGTTTGTTTCTTCTGCTCGACACGATTCCCTTACTGTTCTGGTATGACCCTCTGTAACCTTTCCGTGCTGCGCTTCCAAGAGTGTGAAAAACTATCTGCACTATACGCTCCCCCATCCTTAACGTAACCTCTTTCTCGCTGACGTTATGAAGATTAAGCGTCAGCTGCCCGCGGAAGCCCGGGTCCACAACAGCAAAACTTCCAATAACACCTTCCCGAGCAAGAGAAGAACGAATGTGAAGATAAGCAGTTACCCTCAAGCCCAACTCAACGGTTTCCAGCGTCGCCACAAGCTCATAGTGCTTCGGCTTCAGAACCACAGTCTTGGAGCATCTCAGGTCGTAACCTGCAGGATTCAAACAAGAAAGCTCAAAGGGCTCAAGCCTGATTTCCCCAGTCTCAAGATGCTCCAGTATCTCCGCGTCAGAAAGCACAGTCAACGAAGCTCACAGCCTTCCATGATAAGAACCGACCAAAAAGAATCTTTCTATCCCGCGGCTAACTGACACCAAGTTCCTGCAGCATCTGGCAAGCTCTGCACAGTTCCCCCACAGTTGGCTCCCCACACCGTTTGCAGTCCTGCAGCTTCACTTCCTCAGCAGAAGCCTCTAACGCCGGTCTAATCTTTTCGATGGAATTGAAGACGGTGAATAATGTTCCAGCATGCTTATGCTCCATCCAATTGAGCATAGTTCTTATGTCGTTCCTCAAAGCGGCTTGAGCGTAGGGACAGGGAATCGACTGAAACTCTATCCCCTTCAGATAAGCATAAAAAACAATCTCCCTCTCCGGCACCATACATAGAGGCTTCACCCGCTGCACAAACTTGGGATGAATCACATCCAAAACAGGCTTCGACCTCACAATCCGCATAGGATCACCGTGAACAACATTCAGAAGCATGGTTTGGGTTTCATCGTCGAGACTGTGGGCAATAACAAGCTTGTCCACGCCAGCCTCCCGAGCCAACGTGTTGAGAGCCTTTCTTCGGAGTACTCCACAGTAGCTGCAGGGCGTCAAACCACCCTCTCCTCTCCTTCTGATCAGCGCCACAATCTCATCCAATCCGTAACCAAACAACTCCTTGAAAGACGTAACCACATGCTCTACCCCCAGCTTTCTGCAGTTCCCCTCCGCAATTCTCAGAGCCTCATCCCTGTACTCTCGTATTCCCTCATCAATCGTACCCGCGCACAGAACCACACCTGGAAACGCCTTCTCAATCTTTGAGAGTATATGAAGGAGGGTGACGCTGTCTTTGCCTCCGGAGACAGCCACCATGATCCGGTCCTTAGGTCCCAACATTTCATATCTGGAAATAGTTCTCCGCACCCTATCTTCAACTGTTCTGCAGAAGCATCTTCCACAAAGGTTCTCCCCCGAGTAGCTGCGACCAAAAACAGCCTCGTTCCTTCCACACAGGGTGCATACACTCATGCTTTCACATCAACTCACTTTCACAGAGCTACTTTACTTACCTCACATGAACTTCCCAAACAATGCTACCTGAAAGATCGTAACCTCGCTGTTTTCATCAACGCATTTGCACAAACAAATCTAAACTTTGCCTCTCTTTTAAGGGCTTTGAGCACCCCGAAATAGGATGCCGCAACCAAATCCGCAAGAAATATGAACAAACATTCAACTTTATTTGTATTCAATGACTAAAAATTCAGTGTTACGGAAACGTTTATATCTGAACGTATCACTATTTGGATGCTAACTGAACAAAAACGTTCAGCACACACTTGAATCAAAGGTCAGGAGCCATAGAAGATGAAAATAGCCGTTTCTTGGAGTGGAGGAATGGAATCAGCCCTAGCATGCCACAAAGTAATCAAACAAGGATATGACGTCGCCTACCTCGTTGTTTTTGTCTCCGAAACATGGCCCGCATTCTGCCACCCGCTATCCATCATGGAGCTCCAAGCCAAAGCCCTGGGAATCCCGCTTCTGAAACTTGAAGTGAAAGAGCCGTACGAACAAAGCTACAGAGAAGCCATTTCCCGTTTAATAGAGAAAGGAATCGAAGGTATCGTAACCGGTGACATCTATGTTGTGGATGATGTGCATGGACGATGGATGGACAAAGTAACCGAGGGATTAGACATCTCTGTGATTATGCCCTTGTGGGAACAGGACACCAGCAAAGTTTTGGATGAAGAAACATCATCTGGCTTCAGATCAGTCTTCACCTGCTTGGGGCGACAGTGGTTCACGGAAGAATGGTCTGGACGAGAACTAAACAAAAACTCTGTCAAAGACTTGAGGGCACTAGCAAAAAAGTCTGGCATGGACCCCTGCGGAGAGAACGGTGAATACCACACCATGACAATCGATGGACCAATCTTCAAAGAAAGGATTGTGATTTCAAAATTCAGCAAAGAAAAAACTGACACCCGTTTGTTCATAAAAATCAGCGAGTATTGCCTTAAACCAAAAAATTCTCCCTTAACGTGATATCGAGCATACCTCTAGAATTTCAGAGCCACTTTTTCAAAGATTTTAAAAATACCTAAAGCACCTATAAGCTGATAGAGGTGATGTAATGATTGGAGCAGTAATCTTTGTTATCGTCTTTGTTCTATTCGTATTGATGGGCGTTGCAGGCATATGTCTACCACCCGGAGATTGGATAATCCAAGAATACATACCAGATCTACTTCTCACCGACTATGCACAATTAGCTGAAGGCATCATAAATGGAGTCATATACGGAATTATCGTCTGGTTTGCATTCAGTATAGCGATGATGATCTATGAAAAACTCCGAGGACCAAAAGAAGTAGTAGTTAAAGTAGAACAGACGACTAAATAAAAAAGACGTCATAACTCTTGGGGTTCACAACAAAAACTGAGATGTCTTAAAGATTCCCAAATTTTCTTTATCACATTAGCGTAGCAAAAATGTTTTTTCTTCTCCACTGGCAGGAGACACTGAATCTTTGTTGATAACATGAGCGCATATTAAGCTCGTATATCTCTGAACCCGAATATTTCCAGTGGAGCAAAATTATTTATCATTTAGTCATCTTAAATACTGTTGGGGGGTAGGATGGTTAACGATGAAGAACCAAGTCTCTTTAAGCGTGTTTTCTTGGTTAACGCAATCATATCTGCTATTTTCCGGCTTATTCTCTTTGGAATTAGTCGACTGCTCGGCTGGGAGATAAATATCTGAGGAATGAGTGTAAATCTTGGATTCCTAGACTCCGTGCCATTCAATAATTGCGCACGTATATCTCCAAGAAATTGTAATCTGCTTAGATAGAAGGTTCTTCTATTTTTTGGAAAATTGTTTGCAAAATTATATAAAGAGTAGAACATCGTTATGTTATCAGAATGGTCTATTCTAGGTGAAAAATAAGAGGGGAGGTGAAAAAGTAATGAAAAAGAAATTTTGCACTCTAATCATGGTAGCTTTTATGGGGCTCTTGCTGGTAAGCTTTGGAGCCATCAATTGTGTGCTTGCGCAAGCCGCCGAAAGAACATCTTGGGCTACTCAAGAGCCACTACCTACCATTGATGGAATGTGGACACCTGAAGATGAATGGACCGATGGCGAAGAGACTACGATAGGCGACGTCGTTGCTTTCAGAAGTACATGGGATATGGGTGATTTTGTTATGACACGATGGATTATCGAATTTTTCACTGACACCACCGAAGATCTTGCAGACCGTGTGGATTTTTGCATTGACGGTGACCAGAGCGGGGGCAGTACCCCTCAGGTTGGTGATTTCAGGTTCCGTATTAGCGGACACACGGAATTCGTATGGTACGAAGGAGACGGAACAGGCTGGACTGAGGTATCATTAGACGAAACCGAAATAGAGTGGGCTACGTCGTTGAGCGAGTCACCGACTGAAAGCACACCGCACTGGATCTTGGAATTCCAGATTCCGAAGAACGACGGGACCGTCCAACTAGGCATCACATGGAACTTGAGAGTATCAGTCTACGACTCAAGCAATGCCCTAGCGGGAAGACCAAGCTGGCCGGAAGGCAGTGACCAAGATGTCCCAGATACTTGGGGAATGGAAAATTATAGCGCGGATACTATCCCAGAAGGCTTGAGCTTCGGAGTTCTCGTGCTACTATCGTCTGCCGCTGTAATAGTCGCAACCATCGGTTTACGAAAGCGCTCAAGAATTGACAAATTTAGCTAAGGGGAGTGGAAAAAAAATAGACTCCACAAGCAATTGTGCCTTGAGTTCAGCAACTTGGGCACCCTCTTTTTTTCTCTATTGCTACAAAGTATGATTTCAAAACGATTCCTTTAGTTAAGAGACTGAAATAAACACTTGGAAATTCATTTACTTCACTGAGATACAGGGCGTCCAGATGTTCAGGAAACCCAAGTGAAAGATTA